>Ga0209347_1001564_pt1 | contig 35793 bp, 37 predicted proteins | sample AutmiccommuBRH23_FD_187382 | JGI IMG/M metagenome (GOLD analysis project Ga0209347, IMG submission 187382) | Deep subsurface microbial communities from Mt. Terri, Switzerland - Autotrophic microbial communities BRH/23 (SPAdes) (version 2) | ecosystem: Environmental > Aquatic > Deep subsurface >...
CGGCGCGGCACCCTCGGTGGTGCCGTGGCCACGGCGTCGACCGGGCCCGGACGGCTCTTCCACGGCGCCGTGCGCGACCTGCTCATCGGCGTCCGTTTCGTGCGCGCCGACGGCGTGGCAGCCCACGCAGGTGGCAAGGTCGTGAAGAACGTCGCAGGGTACGACCTCGGCAAGGTCCTGACCGGCTCCTTCGGCACGCTCGGTGTGATCACCGAGGTCGCCTTCCGTCTCCACCCCGTCCCGGGCGCCCAGCGCTGGATCAGCTGCCCCGCGGGCGAGCCGGAGGGCACCCAGGCGCTCGTGTCCTCCCTTGCCCACTCGCAGCTCGCGATCTCGTCGGTCGAGCTCGACCGGGCCGCCGACGGCTCGTCCGTCAGCGTCCTCGTGGAGGGCACCGCGCCCGGGGTCGAGCAGCGAGCCACAGAGGTGCTGCGCCTGATGGGGTCTGGGGCCACCGAGGCGGAGACACCCCCGGCGTGGTGGGGGACCGAGCCGGACAGCGACAGCGCGGTGCTCATCAAGGTGACCCACGAGATCTCCCGGCTCGGCAGCCTGCTCCAGACCGTCGACGAGGCCGCCGCTGACACCGGTCTGCAGGTGCGGTTCCGGGGAAGCCCGGTGGTCGGCACGGCCCTGCTGGGCCTCTCGCGCGCTGACGGCACCGACGGTGGTGCGGACGCTGACGGCAGCCACCTCGCCGAGGGAGTGCGGCAGTTCGTCGACCGGGTCCGCGCCGGCTCAGGAACATTCGGCGGCTCTGCCGTCGTCCTCGAGGCTCCCGCCGCGATCCGCGACCGCCTCGACGTGTGGGGCCCGGTGGAGGCCCTCGGCCTCATGCGCTCGCTCAAGAGCCAGTTCGATCCCGAGCGTCGTCTGGCGCCCGGCCGCTTCGTGGGAGGGATCTAGGTGAGCACGCCCGAGAGCGGACCCGGCCCGGTGTCGACGCCCACCGGCACGTTGGGCACCGACCAGAGGCTGTCGCTGACGCCCGTCCAGTCCGGGCCCCCGGCCTTCGACGCCCACCGGCCGCCGTCGGCCGAGCTCGTCGCGGACTGCGTGCACTGCGGTTTCTGCCTGCCCACCTGTCCGACGTACGCGCTCTGGGGTGAGGAGATGGACTCGCCGCGCGGGCGGATCTACCTCATGAACGAGGGACTGCAGGGCGAGCCGATGACGCCCTCGATGGTCCAGCACTTCGATGCGTGTCTCGGCTGCATGGCCTGTGTGACGGCCTGCCCGTCAGGCGTCCAGTACGACCGGCTCATCGAGGCGACCCGCGCCCAGGTGGAGCGACGGCACGAGCGTCCGCGGCGGGAGAAGGCCCTCCGCGCCGCCATCTTCGCCGTCTTCCCCTACCCCAAGCGGCTGCGGGCCCTGCGCGGGCCGCTGCGGCTGCACCAGAAGACCGGCTTGTCCCGCCTGCTCCGACGCACCGGCGTGCTCGACCGGCTCTCTCCGACGCTCGCCTCGATGGAGGCTCTGGCGCCACCGCTCGAGAACCGTGAGCCCGTGCCCGAGCGCACGCCCGCGCAGGGCACCAAACGCGGCACGGTCGGGATGCTCCTCGGCTGCGTGCAGCGCGAGTTCTTCCCCGGTGTCAACGCCGCCACCGCGCGCGTCCTCGCCGCCGAGGGCTTCGAGGTCCTGGCGCCCGCCTCCCAAGGTTGCTGCGGCGCCCTGTCGGTGCACAACGGACGCGAGGACGAGGCCCAGCGTTTCGCCCGCGCCCTCATCGACACGTTCGAGCGTGCCGGGGTGGACAGCATCGTCGTCAACGCCGCCGGGTGTGGCTCCTCGATGAAGGAGTATGCCGACCTGCTCTCCGACGACCCGGCGTACGCCGAGCGCGCGCGGCGGTTCGCCGGCCGGGTCCGCGACATCTCGGAGATCCTCGTCCAGGCCGGACCCGTCGCGACCCGCCACCCGCTTCCGATGGCCATCGCCTACCACGACGCGTGCCACCTCGCGCACGCCCAAGGCATCCGCGCACAGCCACGTGAGCTGCTGCGCGGCATCCCGGGACTCGAGCTCCGGGAGATCCCGGAGGCAGAGATCTGCTGTGGCTCCGCCGGCATCTACAACGTCCTGCACCCGGAGCCGGCGCGCGAGCTCGGCGACCGCAAGGCGGCCAACGTGCTGAGCACCGAGGCGCCGCTCCTCGTCACCGCGAACCCCGGCTGCCTGATGCAGGTGGCCTCGTCCCTCGAGCGCAGCGGCCGCCGCATCGCGCTCGCCCACATCGTGGAGGTTCTCGATGCCTCCATCCGCGGAGGCGACCCCGCCAGCCTCGGCGTCCCACCCAGCGAGACCCGCTCCTGATTCACCAGCCCATCCATCGCTCACAATGAGGTGAACGCATGTATCGCCCAGTCCTCGATTCGGTAGCCGGATCGATCTTCCTCACGGCCCTCGTGGCCATGCTTCCGCTGGTCACCCTGTTCGTGCTGCTCGGCGTCCTGCGCATCAGCGCGTGGAAGGCTGCACTCGTCTCGTTGCTCGTCTCGATCCTCGTCGCGATCCTTGCGTACTCCATGCCCGTCGGACAGGCGATCATGGCAGGAGCGGAGGGGGCCGCATTTGGGTTCTTCCCCATCCTCTGGATCGTCATCAACGCCATCTGGCTCTACAACATGACGGTGGTGACCGGGCACTTCGACGTCCTGCGCCGCTCGTTCGCGAAGGTGAGTGACGACCAGCGCATCCAGGCCGTCATCATCGCGTTCTGCTTCGGTGCCCTGCTCGAGGCGCTCGCCGGCTTCGGCACTCCCGTCGCGATCACGAGCGTCATGCTCATTGCCCTCGGTTTCCGGCCGATGAAGGCCGCCGTGGTCGCCCTCGTCGCCAACACCGCGCCGGTGGCGTTCGGTGCCCTGGCCGTGCCGATCACGACCCTCGCGACGGTGACGGGCCTGCCCGAGCACACCCTCTCGCAGATGGTCGGCCGCCAGACCCCCCTCCTCGGGGTCTTCGTGCCGATGGCCCTCGTCTACATCATCGACCGGGGGCGCGGCGTCCGGGCGACGCTGCCCGCCACGCTCACGGTCGGTATCAGCTTCGCCATCGCCCAGTTCGTGACCTCCAACTACCTGTCGACTCAGCTGACCGACATCGTGGCCGCGCTCGCCGGTGCCGCCTCCGTCGTCCTCCTCCTGCGCTTCTGGCGTCCCGCCCCGTACGTGGAGACGGAGGAGCCGGCCGTCGGGCGGGCCCACGTCTCGCGGCGCGCCGCGGAGCACGAGGCGGGCCTGATGAGCGGCACCCCTGCGGCGCATGCTGGTGGCTCGGACCACCCGATCGGTGCGGGTACCGGCACGGCGCAGGAGCTTGCCGAGCGCGACCGCGGTCACGTCGACACCACCTCCGACGTCTTCAAGGCCTACGCGCCCTACCTCATCATCATCGCGATCTTCAGCCTCAGCCAGCTCCCGGGGATCAAGGACGCACTCGCCGCGCCGGGCACCCAGTTCAAGTGGCCCGGCCTGGACCTGCAGACGCCTTCGGGCAAGCCGTCCACGCTCCCGACGTTCAAGTTCGGCTGGCTCAACGCAGCCGGCACGCTGATGCTCATCGCCGGCCTGGTGACGATCCCCGTCATCGGCATCTCCCTCAGCAAGGCGTTCCGGGCCTACCTCGACACCTACCGACAGCTCGCGGCAGCCATCGTCACCGTCATGGCCGTCCTCGGCCTCGCCTACGTCATGAACGCCTCCGGTCAGACCGCGACGCTCGGCACGTGGATGGCCGCTGCCGGGGCGATCTTCGCGATCATCTCCCCGATCCTCGGGTGGCTCGGTGTGGCCGTCACCGGCTCGGACACGTCGTCCAACTCGCTGTTCGGAGCGCTGCAGGTGTCGGCGGCCGCCAAGACCGGGCTCGACCCCATCCTCATGGCGGCGGCCAACTCCTCCGGTGGTGTCCTCGGCAAGATGATCTCGCCGCAGAACCTCGCGATCGCTGCGGCGGCGGTGGGATTGTCCGGCCGGGAGGGTGACATCTTCCGCAAGGTGGTCGGCTGGAGCGTCGGGTTCCTCGTCTTCATGTGCGTGCTCGTCTATCTCCAGTCCACGCCCGTGCTCTCGTGGATGGTCCCCTGACCCCAGGCGCGTTCGTGATGGCAGGCTGGTGGCGTCCCGCTCGGCGCGTGCCAGCGGGACGCCCTGACTTCCAGAGAGGAGCCGCGCGTGGACCGTGGCGATGATCCGGCTGCCGTCCGGACGGGCGCGGAGTCCAAGGTGGTGGCGGCGCGCCGCCCCGGTGTGCAGTCGCTGGATCGCGCGTTCGAGCTGCTCGAGTCGATGGCCGACGCCGGCGGGATCGCCACCCTCTCCGAGCTCGCGAAGTCGACGGGGCTCCCGATGCCGACGATCCACCGCATCGTCCAGTCGCTCATGGCGGGAGGCTACGTCCGCAAGGACGTGTCGCACCGATACGCCCTCGGCCCGCGGCTCATCCGGCTCGGAGAGGTCGCCGGGCTGACGCTCGGAGCGCGAGCCACGCCCTACCTCAGGCGACTGGCCGAGCAGATCGGTGAGACCGCGAACCTCGCCATGCTCGAAGGCGACTCGGTGGTCTACGTGGCGCAGGCACCATCAGCGCACGCCATGCGGATGTTCACGGAGGTCGGGCGGCACGTGCTGCCGCACTGCACCGGGGTGGGCAAGGCGCTGCTCGCGGAGCTGCCCGTCCAGCACGTCATCGACCTCATTGGCAGGACCGGACTTCCGTCTCGGACCGAGCACACGCTGACCGACCCGGACGCCCTGCTCGCTGAGCTCCGTCGGATTCGTGAGCAGGGGTTTGCGGTCGACGACGGTGAGCAGGAGGTCGGGGTCCGGTGCGTCGCGGTGGCGGTGACCACCGGGCCGGCGCGACTGGCGGTCTCGGTCTCCGGGCCGTCGGGGCGCCTCACTCTCGGACGCGTCCACGAGATCGCCCCCGTCCTGCGAGACGTCGCTGACCGGCTCCTCCTCGACCTCGGCGAAGCCGGGACGGACCCGGCCGAGGGTCGCAGACCGGACGGTCTCGCACACCACCGCCGAGGAGGGCAGGACTGACGCAGCCGCGGTCGGGCCCAGCTCACCCTGCTCTGGGCAGGCGGACCACGGCTCGAAGTCCGGGCGCCGCGTCCTCGAGTCGCACGTCGCCTCCGGTGCGGCGGAGCAGGGCCCGGGTGATCGGAAGGCCCAGCCCGCTGCCTCCGCTGTCCCGGTCGCGGGCCTCGTCGAGTCGGGTGAACCGGTCGAAGACGCGCTCCCGGTCCTCGGCCGGGATGCCATGACCGTCGTCGGTGACGGTCAGCTCCACCTGGTGGCCGACGGCGGTCGCGTCCAGGACCACGCTGGTCCGCGCATGACGGACCGCGTTGTCGACGAGGTTCGTCAGGGCGCGGGTGAGGTCCGCGCTCGCCGCGCGGGTGGGGAGCTCGCGGCCGGCCAGGCCCGGGGGCGTGCGGACGGGAACGCGGGCGTGGGCGTACCGTCTGGCCACGTCCGAGACGAGCTGGCCGACGTCGAGCTCGGAAGTCCGGCGTGTCGTGGCGGCGTCGTCGGCCCGCGCGAGCAGGAGCAGGTCGTCCACGAGAGTCGTCAACCGGTCCACGTCGGCGAGGAGCTCAGCCGGCAGGTCGCCGCCCTCACCGAGGCGCTCCGCCACCTCGAGCTGCGTCCGCATGCTCGCGAGCGGGCTGCGCAGCTCGTGCGCCGCATCGGCGACGAAGGCGCGCTGCTTGTGCCGAGCTGCAGTGACCCGCTCGAGCATGGCGTTCAAGGTCGTTGCCAGGGCGCTGATCTCGTCGCGGGTGGGCGGCACCGGTAGGCGCTCGGTCTCCGATGACGACTCGTCGATGCGCTCGGCGCCCCGGCGCAGGGCCTCGACCGGCGCGAAGGCCGCACCGATGACGCGCCACGCGATGACGGCCAGAACGGCGAGGAGCAAGGGGAAGATCCAGAGCAGCAGGGTGCGCAGGGTCGCTGCGCTCTGCTCCACGTCGGCCGTGGGTGCCGCTGCGACGACGGAGAACTGACGCCCCGAGGGCACGGTCGGGCCAGCCCCCACAGCGGCGACCAGGAGCCGACCGGCAAGCCCCGATCGGCTGCCCGGGACACTCACCCGCTCCCCGGCCAGGGCGCGCCGCAGCTCGTCGGGAGTGACGAGGGCAGTCAGCCGGTCTGCGGTCACCGAGGCGGTCACCACCCGGCCCGCGGCGTCGAGGACCTGGACGACCTGGGACCCGGAGACCGGAACCGGGTCGGGCAGCTGACCCGAGTCGACGAACAGGGCCACCTGCTCCGCGCTCGCCCGTGCCGTGCCCTCCACGGATCGTCCGAGTGAGGTCGTCAGCACCGTGTAGAGCAGCACGCCCCCGATCACCAGCGCGCCGGCGAGCCCGGCGAGGCCGATGAGCATCAGTCGGGCGCGGATGCTGAGCCCGGCCAGGCGGGTTCGCACCGACCGCCGGGCCGGGGCGCTGGTCACGGCGCCATCCGGTAACCCACGCCCCGGACGGTCTCGATGCGGGCCCGGCCGAGCTTGCGGCGGAGGTAGCCCACGTACACCTCCACGACGTTGGCGTCGTCGAGGCCACCCCAGACCGCGTCGAGCAGCTCCTCCTTGCGGACGACGGCCGGGTGAGCCCGGATCAGGTGCTCGAGGAGCAGGTACTCCCGCGGGGCGAGGGCCACGTCGACTCCGTCGACCTCGACGGCGTGACCCGCCGGGTCGAGCGTCACCCCGGCGGCCCGCAGGATCGTGGGGCGCGGTGCGGGGTCGCGCCGGAGGAGCGCCCGGAGCCGGGCCAGCAGCACGACGAAGGAGAACGGCTTGGTCAGGTAGTCGTCGGCGCCGTAGTCGAGGCCGTCGGCCTCGTCGTACTCCCCGTCCTTCGCGGTGAGAAGGAGCACCGGCACCCAGTTCTGCTCGGTGCGAAGCGTCTTGACGACCGTGTAGCCGGACAGGCGCGGCAGCATGATGTCGAGGACCACGACGTCATAGGCGCCGAACCGCGCCGCGTCGAGCCCCGCCTGGCCGTCGCCGACGTGGTCGACGACGTACCCCTCTGCGGTGAGCCCGCGCACGATCGCAGCGGCCATCCGGGCCTCGTCCTCCACCAGCAGCACCCGCACCCCGTCACGATGTCACGCCGCAGGGCCCGTGCGCCGCCGAGCACGCCGGAACGGTCTCAGCCCACTCTCAGGAGGGAGGGCGCAGGATGGGCCCATGAGCTTCTTCATCGAGCACCCCAGGGCCCGGTGGGCCCTCCCCGTCGCCGCGGCCGGCCTCATCGGCGCCACGGTCATCAGCCTCAACCAGGCGGCCAGTGCCGATGCGGGACTTCCCTCGCGGACCGCTGCGCAGCTGCTCGCCGACGTGCGCTCGTCCGATGTGTCCAGCCTCTCCGGGACCGTCGTCCAGACCGCCGACCTCGGCCTGCCCTCGATCCCCGGGATGGGCGGCTCGGGCGGCCCCGGCTCCGCGAGCAGCTCGCTGACCTCCCTCATCTCCGGCACCCACACCTGGCGCGTCTGGCTGGACGGCCCCACCCGTCAGCGCCTCGCCCTGATCGGCAGCAACGGGGAGTCCGACGTCATCCACAACGGCAAGGACCTCTGGTTGTGGTCCAGCGCGGACCGGACCGCGGTGCACCACGAGCTCGACGCCGACCAGGTGCGAGCCGGGACGGACGGCAAGCACCTTCCCGGTGTCCTGCCGAGCGGGGTGCCCAGCGCGTTGCCGTCCAGCCTGCCGCGCACCCCGGACGAGGCCGCGAGCGCGGCCCTCGCGCTGGTCGGCGAGAGCACCACCATCACGACCTCCGGCACCGCGTCGGTGGCAGGCCGCTCCGCGTACGAGCTGGTCCTCACGCCGAAGGACCCCAACACCTTGGTCAAGTCGGTGCGGATCGCCATCGACGGCCAGGAGCGCGTCCCCCTGCGGGTGCAGGTGTACTCGACGAAACTGACGAACCCGGCGTTCGAGGTCGGTTTCACCGCCGTGGACTTCGCGCAGCCGGACGCCCGGCAGTTCGAGTTCACCCCGCCCGCCGGCACCACCGTGACCGAGTCCGACGAGCTCATGCCACCCAAGGCCGCCGACGGCAGCGACACCACCCCGAGCAAGCCGTCCACCGACACGCTGGCCGGCCTGACGGGGCGGCCGAAGGTCGTCGGCTCCGGCTGGAGCACCGTGCTCGTCGCACCGTTCTCCCTTCCCGACGCACAGCCGGGCGCCGGCGGGACCGCGGGGGACAGCGCGGCCCAGCTCAGCGGCATACTCAAGGCGCTGCCGACCACGTCGGGTGCGTGGGGCAGCGGGCACGTCCTCCAGGGCACCCTCTTCACGGTCGTCCTGACGGACGACGGGCGGGTCGCGCTCGGTGCCGTCGCCCCGGACCAGCTGTTCAGCGCCCTGGCTGCGAAGTGACCGAACTCCTGCCGGCACAGCCGGCGTCAGCCCCCGAGCGCGATCTCGCGATCGCGACCCGGGGGCTGACGAAGCGTTTCGGTTCCCGCGCCGCGGTGGACGACCTGGGCCTCGTCGTGCCGCGGGGCTCGGTGTATGGCTTCCTCGGTCCCAACGGGTCGGGCAAGACGACGACGATCCGGATGCTCCTTGGTCTGGTCCGTCCCTCTGCTGGCACGAGCACCCTTCTCGGACAATCCATTCCGGCTGGCGCGCAAGCAGTGCTCCCGCATGTCGGGTCCTTGGTGGAGGGTCCTGCCTTCCACCCGTACCTGTCGGGTCGGGCGAACCTGCAGCGGCTGGACGCGGCCGACCTGACGGCCGACCCTCGGACGTCGAGGCAGCGGGTCGACGCCGCCCTCGACCGCGTCGGCCTGCTGGCGACTGCGGGCAAGCGCTACCGGGCGTACTCCCTCGGGATGCGCCAGCGGCTGGCCATCGCGGCCGCGCTGCTCATGCCGCGCGAGCTGCTCGTGCTCGACGAGCCGACCAACGGCCTCGACCCGCAAGGAACTCGGGAGGTCCGGCACCTCGTCGCCTCCCTCGCCTCGGACGGCACGACCGTCTTCGTGTCGAGCCACCTGCTGTCCGAGGTGGAGCAGATGTGCACCCACCTCGGCGTGATGAGTGACGGTCGGCTCGTCGCCCAGGGTTCGACGTCGGAGGTCCGTGGGGGAGCGGCGCCGACGGCCCGCATCCTGACCGACCAGCCCACCGAGGCGACCCGGATCATGTCCGAGCTCGGGCTCACCGGGGTGGAGGCGATGCCGGGCGGGGTCCGAGGCACCCCCAACGGCGTCGCGCCGGAGAAGATCGTGGCGGCGCTCGTCCAGGGCGGCGTCGGCGTCAAGGAGTTCATCGTGACCAGTCCCTCGCTCGAGGACCTGTTCGTCGCGCTCACCGGGGAGGGTTTCGATGTCAGCGGCTGACCCGGTTCTCGCCGACGTTCACGGCGCGGACCCGCAGGACGCAGGTGCGACGGTCGCGCGGAGGCTGTCCACCCGCCTGCTGCGTTCGGAGCTGCGGCTCATCGCCGGTCGCCGCCGCAACCAGATGGGGCTGCTCGTGCTCGCCGCGGTGCCCGTCCTCATCGCGGTGGCCGTCCGGCTCTCGTCGCCGCGCGAGGGCCGGGGCCCGGACTTCCTCTCCTCGATCACGTCGAACGGGCTGTTCGTCCCGCTCGCCGCGCTCAGTGTCGAGCTGGGGCTCTTCCTGCCGCTCGCCATCGCCATGCTCGCCGGTGACTCGGTCGCCGGTGAGGCCAACCTCGGGACGCTGCGCTACCTGCTGACGGTGCCGGTCGGGCGCACCCGCCTGCTGGTGACGAAGTACATCTCCCTCATGATCGGGGCCCTCTGGGGGGTCGCCGTCGTGGTCGTCGCCGGCACGATCGCGGGGATCGCCCTCTTCGGCACCGGACCGATGCTGACCCTGTCGGGCACCGAGATCTCGTTCGGATCGGCAGTGTGGCGCGTCGTCCTCGTCAGCCTCTACGTCGCCGCCGGGCTCGCCGCGCTCGCCGCCGTCGGCCTGTTCATCTCGACGCTCACCGAGCAGCCGCTCGCCGCGACGGTCGCGCTCATGATCTTCACCATCCTGTCGTGGATCGCGGTCTCAGTGCCGCAGATCTCGTGGCTGCATCCCTACCTCCTCGTGAACCAGTGGATGGCGTTCGGTGATCTGCTGCGCGACCCGCCGTTCTGGGACAACATCGCCCAGGGCCTCTGGGTCGACCTGGCGTATGCCGTCGTGTTCGGTCTGCTCGCCTGGGCCCGCTTCGCGGGCAAGGACATCACGAGCTGACCCTGCCGACCGCACGGCTCAGCGGGCGCGCGGGACCGGGCCCAACGGCATACGGGACGAGTCGTATGCCGCTGGGCGCGCTCCCAGCGCCCCTGGCCTGAGCGTTCGGTGGCCGCACAGCCTCCGATGTGCAGTGCCCAGCGCCCCGAGTGGGGCAGGATGGTGCGATGTCCAGCCCACGAGGGACAGTCGAGGTGGTCGAGCCGCCGATCGCGGATCGCGTGCGTCGACCCGCCGACGCGCTGAGGCTGGGTCTCGTCCTCGTCGTCCTCGCTGCCTCGCTGGCTCTCGCCGACGTGGCTGTCGGCACGACCGGCGCGCTGGAGCAGGACCTGGCCCTCGCGACGAGCGGCCTGCCCCGCCTGCTCCTCCAGGTCGTCAGCTGGCTCTCGGGCATCGGTGTCGTCGTGCTGCCCCTGGCCGTGGGCACCGACCTCGTCGTCCGCGGCCGGCCCTCGCAGCTCGTCCACGCGCTCGCCGCATCCGGCGCGGCGGCCCTCGTCGTGGTCGGGTTGAGGGCTCTCAGCTTCGACGGACCCCTCAGCGGCCTGCTCCGCACCCTGACCCGCCCGCTCGCGGAGGGCCGGACGGACCCCCTCGACGCCGTCATCGTCTCGATGATGGCGCTGCTCACGGTGGCTGACATCATCGGGCGCAAGTGGATCTCCCCACTTGCGATCGTCGTCATCGGGTCCACCGTCGTGACGGCCTTCCTCTCCGGCACGAGCACGGCCCTGGCCCTGTTCACCTCGGTGCTCCTCGGCTGGGCCGTCGGCCTGGCCTTCAGGTTCGCCTTGGGCGCCACCTCGACGCGGCCGCCCGGGTCGCAGATCGCCGACGCGCTGGTCGCCGCCGGCGTCCCGCTGGTGCGACTCGAGCTGGTGGACTCCGACGACGCGGGCGACCGCCGCTACCGCGGCATGACGACCTCGTCGACGCTGGACGTCCAGGTCATGGACCGCGACACCTTCGGGCTCGCCTCCGGCCGACGGCTGCTGCGTCTCCTGCGCCTGCGCAAGGGCACGACCCGCCCGGCCCTGACGCTGCGCGCGGAGCTCGAGCACCGGACCCTCATGGGCCTGGCGCTCGCCCAGGCCGGCATCCCCGCGCCGCGGCCGGTCGCCGCCCGCGAGGTCGGGCCCTTCTCCGCCGTCATCGCCTATCTCGACCGGGCCGGAGCTCCGGTGTCCGAGCTCGGAGCCGACCTCGACGACGCGCAGCTCGCCGACATCTGGCGCCTGCACGCCACCTTGCTGCGCCTCAGCATCGCCCACCGAGGACTCGGCCCGGACGTCGTCATGGTCACCGACGACGGACGAGCGGGCCTGCTGCGCGTCGGCGGCGGCGACATCGCCGCCGACGAGCTGACGCTGCGCATCGACACCGCCCAGCTGTTGACGACGGTCGGTCTCGCCGTGGGCGCCGCGCGCGCAGTCCAGTCGGCCACCGCCGTGCTCGGAGGGGAGGTGGTCTCCCGAGCGCTGCCGCTGCTGCAGCCGATCGCCCTGACGCCGACGACGCGCGTGGCGCTCAAGGAGCACAAGGGCCTGCTCGGCTCGCTGCGCGACGAGATCGAACGCCGACGGCCCACCGAGGAGGTCGTCGCACCGGTCGAGCTGCGCCGTGTGACGCTGCGTGGTCTCGTCACCGTCGTCGGCGGTGGGGTCGCGGCCTACCTGCTCCTCACCCAGCTGGCCAAGGTCGACCTGGGCAAGGTCATCGCCAACGCGAGCCTCGGCTGGGCCCTGGCGACCGTCGTCTTCGCCACCCTGACCTTCGCCGGCGCGTCGCTCGCGCTCAGCGGTGCCGTCGACCTGGCGTTGCGGTTCGGCCGGACCTACATGACCCAGCTCGCCGTGGCGTTCAGCGGGCTGGTGGCGCCCGCCGCCATCGGCAACATCGCCCTGAACACCCGCTACCTCCAGAAGGCCGGGGCCGATCCGGCCGTTGCAGGAGCGAGCGTGGGGGTCGCGCAGCTGGCCCAGTTCTCCTCGTACTTCGTCCTGCTCATCATCTCCGGTGTCCTCGCCGGCACCGGCCCGCGCGCCTCCTTCACGCCGCCGGCCGTCCTCGTCGCCGCCGTGCCCATCGTCATCCTCGTGGTCCTCGCCCTGCTCGCCGTCCCGCGGGTTCGTCGGCTCATCACCCTCCGCGTGGTGCCCCGGGTCAGGACCGTCGTCCCACAGGTCCTCTCCGTGCTCCAGCACCCGCGCAAGCTCACCCAGCTGCTCGCCGGAGCGCTCCTCCTCGACGTGTCCTTCGTCGCCGCTCTCGTCTGCGCCACCCGCGCCTTCGGGGCCACGCAGCCGGTCGCGGCCATCGCCGTCGTCTACTTCGCCGGCGCGATCATCGGCTCTGCCGTGCCCACCCCGGGCGGCCTCGGCGGGATCGAGGCAGCGATGTCCGCGGGCCTGATCGCCATCGGCGTCGACGGGGGGACAGCCGTGTCCTCCGTGCTGCTCTTCCGCCTGGCGACGTACTGGCTGCCGATCCCCTTCGGTTGGTACTCCCTCAACCGGCTCCAGAAGCTCCAGGCCATCTGACTCTCCGCTGAGCCTCGGCGCGGTCGCCGGTGCCTTGCACTTCAGGCCTTCCGCCCAGCCCGATCGACCGGTGCCCCCAGCCGGCGCCACGGTGGCCGACGTTGCGGCCGCCTACCTCGACGCCGCCGTGCGCCAGGACTGCGCGTTCACCGAAGCCCTCACCATTGGACGCACCCTCGCTCGGTGCGCGTTCAGCCTGCATGGTCAACGCCTCCGCTCGGTCCGTACCGGTGTGCGTCATCCAGCCCCCCGCGCGGCACCACGATCTGGGAGGAGGTCGCTACAACAGCTCATCATCGAAGCCCACTGGAAGTCGTTGACAGGGTGGGGGCGAGCGAGGATGGTGAGTCTCGTGTAGACGCTCCGCGCAATGCGTCGAGCGGCGTCTCCATTGCATCACGATCGCGGGCCCCGGCGTCGGCTGACCCCGTCAAGAGCCCCATGCGCCGGAATCGGTCGATGGCGCGGCAGCGCAGGCTGCCTCTCGACTGGCAGGTGCCAGCCGAGAAGACCTGGATGCAGGCCTCCAGAAGGAGAGAGCCATGAAGAGACTTCTTGCGTTTGCAACTCTGCTACCAGCGGTGGCGGCGAGCCTGGGAACGGGCGTCGGCGCTGCGAGCGCGGCCACGTCACCGCGAAGCGGCGAGTTCCACATGTCGAAGGAATGCTCGGCGTACTCCGGTCTCGCCGGTGAGCACTGCACGATCACCTCCTCCACTCTGAGGGCGCTCGGCCCCGGCGCGAGGATCGTCTACGCCTCGGGGGCCGACTTCGGGAGTCTGACGCTCGACACGGACATCAGCATCACCACCGGGCCCGGAAACACGGCATACGGGCACTGCACCCTCAACCTGGCGACCGCGTCCGGAATGTGCACACTCGACGGCGGCACCGGCAAGTTCACGTGGATGCACGCCGACGTGGTCGTCTCGTACGACTCCGAGACCCAGCTGTGGAACTGGGACGGGACCTTCGAGTTCACACCGCACGGCTGACGAGCCACCTGACGGCGTGGTCTCAGCGACGTCGTCCCCAGCCGTATGCCGCTGGGCTGGGCACCGGTCGCTCGGCTGACCCTCGTGGGTGCTTGAGGCGGTCGACATGGCTCGTTCTCGAGCGATGCGACACCTACTCCGTCAGCAGGTGCAACCACGAGTCCGTGAGCTCGTCAAGGCAAACCTCCCGCTGCCTGTCGCTGCGCCATCCCACCGCGAAGTAGCGACGCGAGAGGTACTCGAACTGGCCGAACGCCAACAGGCTGCGCACCCGCCGGCGTTCGGTGGTGTACCTATCGGCTCGCTCCAGGCCAGTGGCCATCTGCTGAACGACCTGCTCGTACCAGTCCTCGGTTCGGCTGGCGACGTCCGGCTCATGGGATGCCTGGTAGCTCACGATCATGTAGGGCTTGATCGCGTCCCACTGGCTCATGCGCGAGTCCAGCCACGCGCGGATCTTTGCCTGTTGGCCCGACTCCACTACGTCACTGAGCGGCGGGCCCTCGAGAGAGACCAGCATCTCGTGGGCGTGACCCACCAGCTGGCTGACGAGTTCACCCTTCGACGGGAAGTGCAGGTAGAACGTCGTGCGGGTGGCACCGGCTGCCTTGGCGATGTCATCGACGGTCGCCGCGGCATATCCCTTGCGGAGAAACACCTCGAGCCCGCTCTGGAGGAGTAGATCCTTCGTCAGCGCCTTCTGTGCTTCGCGCAGGTTGCCCATGGACGGACCTTACTGCGGAGCGTGTTGTTTCATGAGCTTGCCCGTTCGGTGGGTTGGCAGCATGTCGCATCGGCGGACAAGCGACCGCCGTCCCCACCCGTCCTTGTCGCTCAACGCCCGGGTCATTCATCTTGTGCATCCATGACCATGAAGAACATGCGCTTGCCTAATGCTGGTACCAGCCTTCACCTTGGGTGACAACCTGTTTCCCCCGACCCGAGGTGTCGCATGCCGAACTCCACCCCGCCCGCTTCCGACATCGACCTGTTCGACGACGCCGTCACGGTTGACCCCTGGCCGACCTACGCAGCCCTGCGCGACCTCGGCCCCGTGGTGTACCTTCCCGCGAACGACACGTATGTCCTCACGCGATACGAGGGCATCCGCAACGCCCTTCTCGACTGGGAGGCCTTCTCTTCCGTCAACGGCATCGGCTTCAACCCGATGGTCAACGAGGCACTGACCGGCACGTCCCTGGCGTCAGACCCGCCGGTCCACACGCAGCTGCGCGCGACCCTGACCGAGAACCTGTCCCCCCGCGCGCTGCGTGGCCTGAAGGCCACCATCGACACGAAGGCCGATGCCCTCGTCGAGCAGCTCGTCAACAAGGGCTCGTTCGAGGCCATGGACGCCCTGGCCCGGGCCCTGCCGCTCGAGGTCGTCGCGGACCTCATCGGCTTCACCGGCGCTGCCCGACACAACATGCTCCGGTGGGGGCAGGCCGCCATGCAGGTCATCGGCCCGATGAACGAACGCACCGCCGAGAACTTCCCCATTGCCGGCGAGCTCTACGGGTGGTGCTCGAGCGTCACTGCCGAGGACCTCCAGCCGGGCTCGGTCGGGCGCGGGATCTTCGACGCCGAGGGCCGCGGCGACATCCCGCCCCACACGGCCGGCCACATCATCCACCAGTACCTTGGCGCCGGGGTCGACAGCACCATCGCCTCGATCGGCAACATCATCGCGCTCTTCGCGGCACACCCGGACCAGCTCGCGCTCGTCCGCGAGAACCCCGCTCTCGTCCCCGCGGCGTTCAACGAGGTGCTGCGTTACTGGCCTCCGCTCCACGTGTGGGGCCGACGCGCCACCAAGGACGTCGACGTCGAGGGCCTTCGCATTCCCGCCGAGGCGCACGTCGGCCTCCTCTTCGGCGCGGGCAACCACGATCCGCGCCACTACGACGACCCTGAGGCGTTCCTGGTCGAGCGGAACCCGGTCGACCACCTTGCGTTCGGCTACGGTCCGCATGGTTGCGCCGGGCAGGGGCTCGCGCGACTCGAGGCCCACGCGGTGATCGACGCCCTCGCCCGTCGCGTCGGGCGACTCGTCGTCGGACCGGAGGTGCGCCTCCCCACGAACATCACCCGCAGCATCGACGAGCTGGTCGTCCTCGAGGTGGTGCCGGCATGAGGATCGTGCTGGACCGGGCGCGCTGCGAGGGGCACGGCCTGTGCGAGGAGGCTGCGCCGCAGCTGATGCACCTCGATGACGAGGGCGAGCTCGTGCTCGACCGCGAGGAGATCTCCGTCACCGACTCTGCCGCGAATGCCGAGGCCAACGCGGCCGTGCGCGTCTGCCCCGTCGCGGCACTTCGGATCGCATGAGCCGCCCGACCGAGCAGGCGGGGCGGGTCGACCGGGTCCTCATCGTCGGCAACGGCATCGCCGGCCTGACTGCGGCGGACACCTTGCGAGGGGCCGGCTTCGAGGGGGACCTCACCATCGTGGGGGACGAGACGCACGCGGCGTACAGCCGGCCCGCACTGTCGAAGGCTCTCCTCCATGACGGCGACGATCTTTCTCACGAGCTCGCGCCGCCGACCCATGGGGCGACCGAGCTCCTCGGGGTGCGCGCGACCGGCCTCGACGTCGAGCGACGCCGCGTCGCGCTCGACGACGGGACGGACCTCCCCTACGACCGGCTCGTCATCGCCACGGGCTCCCGAGCGAGGCGACTGTCCGACCTCCCCGAAGAGCTGACTCTCCGGGGACTCGACGACGCGCTGCACCTCCGCAGCCGCCTCGCCGAGAAGCCGTCAGTGATCGTCGTGGGCGGGGGCCCGCTCGGCATGGAGATCGCCTCCGGCTGCCTCGCGGCCGGCTCCCAGGTGACCCTCGTGTCTCAGGGCGTCCCGCTCCTCCTGCAGCTCGGCCCGCACCTCGGCGAGGTCTTCACCGCGGCGGCCCGCGAGCGAGGGCTCACGGTCGTGGACACCGAGTACGCCCGCCTCGAGCGCGGTGGAGCGCAGGCGGGGGCCAGCCGTGTCGTCCTCGACGACGGCACCGTCCTGGAAGCGGACCTCGTCGTCACAGCCGTCGGCGACGTCCCCAACACCGAGTGGCTCGCGAGCAGCGGCCTGGTGACCAGCGGACCGCTCACCGTCGACAGCCGTGGGCTCGTGCGGCCCGACGTCGCCGCGGCCGGCGACCTCGCAGCGTTCCCCACGCCCTACGGCATACGCCGGATCCCGCTGTGGAGCAGTGCGATCGAGCAGTCCAAGGTTGCGGCAGCCGCGCTGATCCGCGGTCAGGAGGCCCCGACGCTGCACTTCCAGCCCTACTTCTGGACCGAGCAGTTCGGCCTCAGCCTCAAGGCGGTCGGCTACATGCCGGTGGTCGGCCCACCCGCCTACGTCGACGGTGGGCCCGGTGGCCCGGCGCTGATGCGATGGGCTCGCGAAGACGGGACCGGCGTTGCGGCGGCCCTCAACTACCGCATCCCGATTCCCCGGCTCCGGCGGGTGACCCAGCAGGCGGCGTAGATTCGTCGCCATGAGCGACGCGGGAGAGGGCACCACGGGCTCGGGGCTCGACCGGCTCGGGTCGGTCAACCTCAACCTCCTCGTGCCGCTCCTCGCGATTCTCGAGGAGCGCTCCGTGACGAGGGCGGCAGAGCGCGTGGGACTGACGCAGCCCGCGATGAGCCACGCACTGCAGCGGATGCGACGGCTGCTCAACGACGACCTGCTCGTCCGGCACGGCAACGACGTCACGGTGACTCCTCGCGGGCTCGAGCTCATCGCGCCGGTGCGGGCGACCCTGGAGCGCGCCGCTCAGGTCGTCAACTTCCCGTCCTTCGACCCGGCCGCCGACCGGCGGGTCATCACCATCGCCATGACGACGAGCACGGCGTTCGTTCTCGGGCCGCGGCTGAGCCGGCTGCTGCGCGAGCGGGCACCACACGCGACGCTCCGTATCCGCACGATCACCGTGCCGTCCGCCTCGACCTTCACGGAGCACGGCGTCGACGTCGTCCTACTCTCGGAGGCCTTCACCTCGCCCTACCCGCGCGAGCGGCTCTACGACGACCGCGTCGTGGTGGTGGCGTCGACGGACACTCCTCCGGAGGCGGACGCACTCGACCTGCTGACGACCGAGCCGCACGTGGTCGTCGACTCCGAGCGTCGGGTCTTCCCGTACGCCGTCCTCGACGAGCACGAGGTCACGTACCGGGTCGGTCTGCTCGTCTCGGACTTCCTCCTCGTCCCGTACCTCGTCGCGCGCGGGGGTGGCGTTGCGCTGCTGCGCTACCGGGTCGCCGCCGAGATGAGGACGCTCGTCGACCTGAGGATCGAGGAGGCGCCCTTCCGACTGCCGGGTCTCGGGATCGACCTGGTCTTCAACCCGCACCTGGCCGACCAGTACTTCATGGCCTGGCTGCGTCAACTGCTGTTCGAGGCGGCCCGTCCCTGCCCCACTCGACCGTGATGGTCAGCGGCGGCGGCCGATCGAGGCCACCCAGCTCTCGGCGAGGACGTCGAGCATCTCGTCGCGCGCCACGCCCCAGCGGTCCGGCTGCCACTGCCGCGCAACGTGGTCGAGCTCGGTGATGGCGAGGACGCTCCGGAAGTGACGGGTGGTGGCCGGGAAGCGCTCGGCCCGGTCCAGGCCGTCCCTGATGTCGCCGATCGCCTCATCCAGCCACTCGTCCAGGAGGGCGCGGATCTCCGGGTCGACGGCGGCGGCCTCGTGGGCGGTGGTCGTGTAGGGGCGGATCGCGTCCCAGCGCTCGGAGGTCGTGGCGAGCCACGCCCGGATCCGCTCGGGTGAGCCGTCCTCGACGACCGCGACGAGCTCGTTCTCGGTGGACCCGCGCTCGGCCGACGGGACCCGGGCCAGCAGGGCGTTGAGCCGCTCGGCGAGGAGCGCCTTGACGACCTCGACCTTGGACGGGAAGTAGGCGTAGAAGGTCACCCGGGTGGTGCCGGCCGCCGTCGCGATGTCGTCGACCGTCGTCGTGGCGTAGCCCTTCGACACGAACAGGCCCAAGCCGGCGTCGAGCAGGAGCGTGCGCGTCATCTCCTTCTGTGCCTCACGCAGCCTCGCCATGGCGCCAGCGTAGGGCACGGCGAGCGGCGCTCGTGCACGGTGCTCATTGGAAATACGATATGAGCAGCCTATTGACACTGTGTAAAGCGATATGACACCTTGCCCACCAGAATGATCTCGTGCGCTTCGGTGGCGAGCCCGGCCGTCATCACCGACTGCCTGACCGTTCGACATGGCCCTTCAACGAGGAAGACATCAGCAATGACGCAGACCCTCCGGCGCGTTCCGGGCTACACCGCCACGGTGATAGCCGGCTCCTTCGCCGTCCTCCTGGCCCAAGTGGCCTACTCGCTTCCAGGTGCCCTCAACGGCACGTTCCAGCAGGAGTTCCAGGCCACCGGCTCCGAGCTGACCTGGATCACCGCAGCCTTCGCGATCCCGATGGTCGTCTTCGAGCTGACCACCGGCGTGATCGGCGACCTGTTCGGCCGCAAGCGCCTGCTCCAGGCCGGCGCTCTGCTCACCGTCATCGGCTCGCTCGTCGCGGCCCTCGCCGGCACCGTGCAGGTGATGTGGGTCGGTCAGGTCGTCGCCGGTCTGGGAGCCGCAGTGCTCTACCCGATCTCCTTGGCGATGATCGCGGCTCTCGCGCCCAGCCACGACGCCCGTGCGAAGGCGATCGCTCTCTGGGCGGGATTCCTGTCCATCGGCGCGGCCATCTCGCCCCTGCTCGGTGGCGCCTTCGCGGCGAGCGGCAACTGGCGCGGCGCCTACATCGTCGTCATCGTCGCCGCGCTCGCCTCGATCCTCATCACGTCGCGGGCGACCGACTCCTCGGCGCCGGAAGGCCGCAAGCTCGACGTCCCAGGGCAGGTCACGCTCGCGGTCGGTCTCATCGCCGTGCTCTATGCCGCGACGCAGGGCTCCGACTCGGGCTTCCTCCAGCCGAGCGTGGTCACCGCGTTCGTGGTGGGCGTGCTGCTCCTCATCGCCTTCGTCGTCATCGAGCTGCGAACCGAGTCGCCGCTCCTGCACCTGCACCTCTTCGCCAACCGGGCGTATGCCGTCGTCGCGATCGCCACGGTCATCGGCATGTTCGCCTTCCTGGCCACTGCCTTCTCGATGAGCATCTGGCTGGGGGCGATCCAGCACCAGAACCCGCTGATCATCGGCGTGATGTTCCTCTTCATCCAAGGTCCTGCCTTCGTCCTGGTCCCGGTCGTCTCCCACCTGATCCGCAACGTGCCGGCGCGCTGGATCCTCACGAGCGGTTTCGTTCTCATGGCTGCCGGCGGCTTCTGGCCCTCGACCTTCGACGTCAACGACATGGGCTGGACCCGCTTCATCGCCCCGATGCTCCTGCTCGGCATGGGCTTCGCCCTCACGGTCGGCTCCATCACCGCCGTGGCGATCAACACCGTCCCCGTGCGCCTCGCGGGGATGGCGAGCGCGACGACCAACCTCCTGCGCGATCTCGGTTTTGCGCTCGGGCCGGTCCTCATCGGCGCGGTGGCCTTCAGCAAGGCGAATGAGTGGATGCTCGAGAAGATCGGCCCGGTGATCGGCGCGTCCGGCCTCCGGCCGCCGTTCAGCGACATCGCGGCTGGCATCGCCCACCAAGGCGGCGCCATGGCGATCAACTCCATGCCCGTCGTTCCGGGACCGGGACCGGACCTGCCTCCCGTCCCGATGCCGGCGCAGCTCCAGCAGCTGGCGTTCGAGTCCCTCGGTGACGCCTTCAACACGGCCTTCCTGCTCGCTGGGGTCTGCGCCCTGCTCGCCGCCGCCCTGACGCTCTTCGGCCTGTTCGGGCACCACGAGCCGTCGTCCGAGGTCGAGAGCGGGGAGCACGACGACGAGCTCGCCGCCACCCACTGAGCGACCACCTGTGGTCGGCGGGTGGAGGCCGCCGCGCCCGTGCGGGCGCCTCCACCCGTCCGGCCCTCACCCGTTTTACATACTGATCATTGAATTGACACTCTGTAAGAATTCATGTCAGCCTTCAGCATCGCCCGTCCGGGCGTACCACGACGTGAGCAAGGGCGCTGACGAAAGGAGAGCCGGTGAACGGCAAACCCGCTGCCGAGGTCCCCACCGTCAACACGGTGCTCGGCCCGGTGCCCGCCCACGAGCTCGGCGTGGTCTCGATCCACGAGGCGCTGCTGTCCGTGGTCCCCGGCGCCGAGCACGCGTTCGACGTGACCATCGACCGGGTCGAGGTCTTCGAGACCCTCGCAGCAAAACTGCGTGACTTCCGCGAGCACGGCGGGGGCACGATCGTCGACAGCACCGGCATGTTCCACGGCCGTGACGTCCGGCTCTACGAGGCGCTCTCGAGGTCGACCGGCGTGCACATCGTCGTGTCGACGGGCATGGGCCCCGAGGAGATGCTGGGTGGGTACTTCCTCACCCCGCAGACCAACCCCCCGACGCCGTGGCCGGCGGAGAAGTTCGCCGACCTCTTCGCCAAGGAGGTCACCGAGGGAATGGTGGTGCCCCGGGTCGAGCGCCGTGGAGCAGCCGGCATGGTCACGACGACGGCGACGCGCGGCGGCATGACGGCCACCGACGAGAGCCTCTTCCGCGGCGCGACCCGGGCGGCCATGAGCACCGGTGTCCCGGTCTCGATCCGTTTCGGCGCGGACGCGCTCCGCGACCTGGACGTCGTCCTCGACGAGCGGGTCCCGGCCGACCGTGTCGTGGTGGGCGGGCTCGACCGCGCCGTGGCGTATGCCGCTGGGTGGCCTCTCGAGGTCGCCGGCCGTGGCGCGTACGTCGCCCTCGACCACGTCGGCACCGAGGGCGCCGAGTATGCCACCGACGCCGAGCGCGTCGCCCTCGTCGCTGCGCTCGTGGCCGCCGGTCACGGCAACCGAGTGCTGCTGTCGACGGGCGCCACCGGAGTCTCCAAGGGCGAGCCCGGGGTCGACGTGCCCTACAGCCACGTGCTGACGGCCTTCGTCCCCCTCCTCAAGGCCCACGGCGTCGGCGACGACGACGTGCAGCGGATCCTCGTGGACAACCCGCGCAACCTGCTCTCGGTGCGATGACCGTCCCAGCGCCCCAACCCGTCCAGACCCCGCCCGGAAGGTGAGTGCAGTGCCCAGAGTGAACACCGTCCTGGGGCCGATCCCCACGGAGGAGCTCGGTCTCGTCGCCGTCCACGAGCACATCGGGTACGGCATGCCGGGCTCCGAGCTCGACACGCGGTGGTGGAAGTCCCCCGAGGAGCGCTACGACGAGACGGTCCCCAAGCTGCGCCAGTTCCACGAGTACGGCGGCGGGACGTTCGTCGACGCGACCGGCATCTGCAACGGACGCGACGTCAACTACTACCAGTCGCTCTCGGAGAAGACCGGCGTGCACATCGTCGCCTCCACGGGCTTCGTCGGCGGTGACACGGCCCTGCCCTTCTTCGCCCGCGCGAGCGTCGACTACCTCGCCGCCCACTTCATCCACGAGATCACCGTCGGCATCGGGACCACAGGCGGCAGGGCCGGCATCATCAAGGTCGGCGTCAGCCGCGGCGGGCGGATGACCGACCTCGACAAGCGGATCTACCGGGCCGCCGCCAAGGCTGCGCTCGCCACCGGCGTGCCGGTCCTGACCCACCTGGCCATCGACGCAGAGAACGCCATCGCGATCTTCACCGAGGAGGGCCTGCCGCTCGACCGGGTGCTCTTCGGCCACGTCGACGACGGCGTCAACGCCGACAAGACCCGCGACACCTGGATCGCCGACCAGGGCGGCCGCATCGGTTTCGACACCTTCGGCTATGAGACCGAGCTGCCCGACCCGCCCTTCTGGGCTCGTCCCCGCAGGCAACGGCTCGAGCACTTCCTGCGCTTCATCGGCGAGGGCCGCCTGCACCAAGTCCTCGCCTCCGCCGACGCGAACTGCAGCCCGCTCGGCTGGCCCGGCGTCAAGGGCCACACCGTCAACTACATCTTCGAGGACCTCATCCCGGACCTCCGCGCCGCCGGTCTCGACGAGGCCGCCATCACGACGATCTTCATGGACAACCCCGCGAGCTTCCTGAGCATCACGAACTGACAAGGACGACAGTCATGCACTCCTCAGACCTCAAGAACCTCGACATCGCCGTCATCGGCGCCGGCTACGGCGGCGCAGCAGCGGCCAAGGCCCTCTCCCTGCTGGGTGCGAAGGTCAACGTCTACGAGCAGGCGAGCCACATCCGCGAGGTTGGCGCCGGCATCGGCCTGCGTCCCTCCTCGATGGACCAGTTCCGCCAGTGGGGCATCTTCGACGCCATCGCCAAGGTCAGCTCGGCGAGCGACTACTTCGAGATCCTCAGCGCGACCGGCCACCCGATCATGAAGGACGAGTGGCCGGGCATGGAGGAGTACGCCGTCAAGACGCACACCCACCTCATCCACCGCGGCGACTTCATCGAGGCCCTCGTGGGCGTGCTGCCCGAGGGGATGGTCCACCTCGGCCACAAGCTCGAGCGCATCGAGGACAGGGGCGACCGGGCCGTCGCGACCTTCGCCAACGGCGTGACCATCGAGGCCGACCTCATCGTCGGCGCCGACGGCATCAAGTCGACGGTCCGCGAGCAGCTCTTCAGCAACCAGCAGCCGGTGTTCGCGGGCGAGCACGCCTACCGCGCGGTCGTCGACGTCGACGACGCCCACGGCCTGGTCGTCGACGACAACCTGCGGATGTACGTCGGGCGCGGCACCAAGGTGTACGTCCTACCGCTGCGCCACCGCGGCCAGATGTCCTTCGACGTGACTGCGCTGCGCACCGACAGCAGCTGGTCGCCCCAGCCGTCCAAGGACGACCTCATGGCCATGGTCGAGGGCTTCGACGAGCGGATCGTCGCGACGGCGCGCGACCTCGACATGTCCAAGGTCAACGTCCGCGCCGTCTATGACATCGACCCGGTCGACACGTGGCACTCCGACTCCGTCGCGCTGCTCGGCGACGCCGCCCACTCGATGTGCCACCACCAGGGCCAGGGCGCCAACTCTGCGATCCTCGACGCCGGCGGTCTCGCCGACGCCCTGCGTGAGGCGGCCTCCGTCAAGGAGGCGCTCGCCCTCTACCAGGCGACACGCAAGCCGGTCACCGACGAGCTGCAGCGCATCTCCCGCCAGGGCTGGAGCGAGGACGAGATCAACGACGTCTTCCCCGGCCAGAAGCCCGCGGCGCAGCAGCCGCAGAGCTGAACCATGCCGCTGCATCCCGAGATCGCCAAGGTCCTCGCCAGCCTCCCGGCGCCGTCGCCCGGTCCACTCGACCCGGTCGCGATGCGCGCCGGCGAGGAGGCGATCATCCCTCCCCCCGAGGAGCGACTTCCACTCCCGTCGGTCGAGGACCTGACCGCGCAAACCCTCGTCGGCGACGTCACTGTTCGGGTCTACACCCCGACGGACTCAACGGCACACGGCCTGCTCGTCTACTTCCACGGCGGGGCGTTCTTCCTCGGCAGCCTCGACACGCACGACCACGTCGCACGGTCCCTGGCGAAGGAGACCGGGCTCAAGGTCGTCTCGGTCGACTACCGGCGGGCGCCCGAGGCGGCCTTCCCTGCGGGCCTCGACGACTGCTACGGGGTCGTCCGCTGGGTCGCCGAGCAGGCCGAGAGCCTCGGCTGGGACGGCGAGACGCTGGCGATCGCCGGTGACAGCTCGGGAGGGACCTTCGCCGCCGCCGTGGCCGCGCTGGCGCACGACGACGGGTTCGACCGGATCACGCACCAGGTCCTCTACTACCCGTCGCTCGACCTCGACTTCGACGTCGATCGCTACGCCTCGCTGCGGGAGAACGCGGTCGGCCACGGCCTCGAGACGTCGGCCCTCAAGCCGTTCAACGCCTTCTACCTGGAGAGCGGCGCCGACCCGGCGGACCCCCGGGTCTCCCCGATCAAGCGCGCGAACCTCACCGGGCTGCCGAAGGCGCTCGTCGTCACCGGCGAGCTCGACCCGTTGCGCGACGAGGGTGAGCTGTATGCCGCTCGGTTGCGGGACGCTGGCGTCGATGCACGGGTCAGCCGGTATGCCGGAGCCGGTCACGGCTTCGTCCAGCACTTCTCGTGGATCCCGGAGTACCACCGGGTCTTCGAGGAGACCGCGGCCTTCCTGGGTAGGCGGTGAACAGGATGGCCGAGGTGGCGATCCACCCACTGGTCTCGCCGTGGGGCCGGTTCGGGCTCTACAGCTTCTACCTCGACGCCCCCCAGCCGGCCATCGTCGACACGGGCATCGCGTCCTCACCGGCCGAGGGCATGGCCCCCGCGCTGGAGGCCATCGGCCGGCGCATCGAGGACGTCCGCTGGATCCTGCTGACGCACGGCCACATCGACCACGTGGGCGGGGCGCACGCCCTGTGGGAGATGACCGGTCGGCGCGCGAAGGTCGTCATCCACGAGGCCGATGCGCCGCTGTTGCGCTCGCGCCGCGGCCACGTCGAGGAGTACCTCGCCGGGCGTGGCCGTTACCTCCGCGACCCCGAGGGCGAGGCGAAGGTGACAGCCGCCGCCAACGCGGTCATCTCCGGCGAGCTGGAGCCGACCATGCTCGTCAGGGGCGGCGAGGTCCTCTCCCTCGGCGGCGGCGTCACCGTCTCCGTCCACTCGATCCCCGGCCACACCGCCGGATCGGTCGCCTACGTCGTCGACGGGCAGCGATCGGTCTTCGTCGGTGACGCCGTCCAGGTCCACGGGGCCGCCAACGGCTTCCCCGGCTTCGAGCACCCGACGGCCTACCGCACGAGCCTCGAGTACCTCCGGGACGAGGTCCGACCCAGGCGCCTCTACCTCGGCCACCCCTACCGCAGAGCCGACGGGACGGCATACGGCGTGGAGCTCGACACAGCACAGGCCGCCGAGGCCCTCCGCGAGAGCCTCGAGATCGAGGGGCGCGTCGCCGCCGCAGCGCACGACTGCCTCTGCGCGGGACTGCGCGAGTCGGTCTCTCCCTACTCCCCATTCGCACCCGTCGCCGCGCAGGTCGGCTACGAGAACGACCCGACCCTCGAGCCGTCACCGTTCTTCACGTCGATGCACGGCTACCGCACGCAGTACGAGAACGAACCCCGCGAGACCACAGGCCACACCGAGACCCAGTGACAGAGGAGCAACGCAGCCATGGCTGACGTCCAGACCATCCGGGCAGGACTGCAGGACATCGTCGTTCACAAGGATCTCCGGGTCCCGATGCGCGACGGGGTCACGCTGGCCGCCGACGTCTACCACGGCACCGAGAACAAGCCGCGCCCGGCGCTCGTCGCGCTGAGCCCCTATGGCAAGGAACTGCAGGCGCTCGCGCTCACCACGCCGCCGCAGCGCCGTCCCTCGCCGATGTGGGATGGCTGCATCGAGGCCGGCGACATTGCTCGCGTCGTCGCCGAGGACTACGTCCACGTGATCGGCGACCTGCGCGGCTCCGGCGACTCCGAGGGGGAGCACATCGGGAACTACAACGCGGGCGGGGTGTCGCTCGGCCAGGACGCCTACGACTTCATCGAGTGGGTCGCCGAGCAGCCGTGGTGCGACGGCAACGTCGGGATGATCGGCATCTCCTACTTCGGATCCATGCAGATCTTCGCCGCCGCGGAGCGCCCGCCACACCTCAAGGCCGTGTTCATCTCCGGCGGCCATTACGACTTCTACGAGACGACCTACCACGGCGGCATCATGTGGTTCATGCCGCGCGCCGCCCGGGAGGGCCGTGGCGGGGACTCCGGCTGGGCCTTCACCGACCGCACGAAGTCACGCATGCTCGAGACCTACTCGCCGGAGCAGATCAAGCAGCGCGTCGCCGAGCGCCTCAAGGACCCCGACGTCGCCGCCTGGCCGAACCTCGTCCACGTGCTGCACTACCCGAAGCATCACGAGGCGTGGTTCGACATCGTCATGAACGAACTCGACGGGCAGTGGTACGAGGAGCGCAACCCCATCAACCTCGCGAGGAACATCGACATCCCGGTCTACCTCCAGATCGACCAGGGCCGCGGGTGGACCGTCGACGGTCACATCGAGCTCTTCGAGGTCCTCCAGGGCCCGAAGAAGCTCGATATCGGCTCGTACCCCCCGATGCAGTCGCGCCCGTGGATCGAGGAGCACGACAAGATGTTCCGCTGGTACGAGTACTGGCTCAAGGGCATCGACAACGGCGTCATGGAGGAGCCCGCGGTGAGCGTCTTCGTCGAGGGCTCGCGCGAGGTCGTCACGGCCGAGGCGTGGCCACCCAAGGGCATCGACCACCGGCCCGTCTACCTGCGTCCGCGCCGCAAGCTCTCGCTCGAGCCCGAGCTGATGGGCGCGGAGCACGCCCCGCCCGACGGGTTCTACCAGGCCCCGCTCACGGTCACCGACAAGGTCGAGATCATCGACTGGAGCACGGCGCCCTTCGAGGAGCCGACCGAGATGATCGGCACCGGCGCCGCACACCTCTTCGTCGAGATCGACCAGCCCGACACGAACCTCATCATGCGCGTCTGGGACGAAGCGCCCAGCGGCAAGCGCCAGCTCATCACCACTGGCTTCCTCAAGGCCTCGCACCGCGAGCTCGACGAGCGCAGCACCGAGGGCAACCCGTACCACCCGCACACCCGGGCCGTTCCTGTCGAGCCGGGGGTGATCGAGGAGTACGTGCTGCGCCTCTACCCCTTCGCCGCAACGTTCCTGCCCGGCCACCGGATGGTCGTGGAGCTGTCCAACGACGAGCCGCTGACCGACGCCCACAACGCGCTCCTGCCGCCCGACGCGTTCCACCTGCCGGTGGGTCGCCCGGTCACCCACAAGATCTACCGCGACGCGGTGCACCCGTCGCGACTCGTGCTGCCGTTCACGCGCCAGGCGCTGTCGTCCGCGGAGGACGAGCGGTGACCGACGCCTTCGTCTACGCCGCCGCCCGGACGCCGTTCGGCCGCTTCAACGGCGGCCTCGCCGGGGCCCGACCCGACGACCTCGCCGCCGCCGTGATCCAGTCGCTGCTCGCCAAGGCGCCCGGCCTGGAACCGTCGGCCGTGAACGAGGTGGTTTGGGGCAACGCGAACGGCGCGGGGGAGGAGAACCGGAACGTCGGCCGGATGGCGGCGCTGCTGGCCGGGCTGCCGACCTCCGTCCCCGGGACGACGATCAATCGGCTCTGCGGCTCGAGCCTGGACGCTGCGATGGCCGGCTCGCGCACGATCGAGACGGGTGACGCCGACATCGTGCTCGTCGGTGGCGTCGAGGTGGCCGGATGAGCCGCACCGCGATCCTCGAGAGCGTCGACGAGGCCGTCGCCGGCATCGAGGACGGGAGCACGATCCTGGTCGGCGGTTTCGGCCTGGCCGGCATGCCCTTCGACCTCATCGACGGCCTCATCCGGCAGGGCGCGACCGACCTCACGATCGTCAGCAACAACGCCGGCAACGGCGAGGTCGGCCTCGCTGCCCTCCTCAAGGCCGGCCGCGTCTGCAAGGTCGTCTGCTCCTTCCCGCGCCAGTCCGACTCCTACGTCTTCGACGACCTCTACCGTCGCGGCGAGCTCGAGCTCGAGGTTGTCCCGCAGGGCAACCTCGCCGAGCGGATGCGAGCGGCAGGGGCAGGTATCGGCGCCTTCTACAGCCCCACTGCCGTGGGCACCGTGCTCGCGGAGGGCAAGGAGACGCGCACCATCGACGGCCGCGACTACGTGCTCGAGTACCCGATCCGCGGAGACGTGGCCCTGATCGGCGCGCACCGCGCCGACCGCATGGGCAACCTCGTCTACCGCAAGACGGCCCGCAACTTCGGGCCGGTCATGGCCACCGCGGCAGCCACGACGATCGTGCAGGTCCACGAGATCGTCCCGACCGGCGACCTCGACCCCGAGGCAGTGGTGACGCCGAGCATCTTCGTCGACCGCGTCGTCCGCGTCCCCGCGCGTCGCTACACCGTGCAAGGAGCGCGCTGATGGCGCTGAACCCCGACGAGCTCGCCGCCGTCGTCGCCCGCGACATCCCGGCCCACTCCTACGTCAACCTCGGAATCGGGCAGCCCACCAAGGTTGCCGAGCACCTGGCGCCGGAGGCGGGCATCGTCCTCCACACGGAGAACGGGATGCTCAACATGGGCCCGGCCGCGGTCGGCGACGAGGTGGACCCGGACCTCACGAACGCGGGCAAGGTCCCCGTGACCGAGCTCCCGGGGGCGTCCTATTTCCACCACGCCGACTCCTTCATGATGATGCGCGGCGGCCATCTCGACGTGTGCGTGCTCGGGGCATTCCAGGTCTCGATGGCCGGCGACCTGGCGAACTGGCACACGGGTGCACCTGACGCCATCCCCGCCGTGGGAGGCGCGATGGACCTCGCGATCGGCGCGCGGCAGGTCTTCGTCATGATGACCCTCTTCGACAAGAGGAACCGCCCCAAGCTGGTGCCGAAGTGCACCCTCCCGCTGACGGGTCTCGCGTGTGTCAGCCGGGTCTACACCGACCATGCCGTCTTCGACGTGGGACCACACGGGGCTGTCGTCCGGGAGACGTTCGGGATCACGGTCGCGGAGCTCCGCGAGCACCTCGACGTGGCACTCAGCGAGGGCTGACCGCGAGGCCGGCCCAGCGGCATACGCCGATGTCCGTATGCCGCTGGGCCGGCTCCCGTCTGCAACCCGCCCCACCGACGGACGGGTTCTCAGGCCGACGCGGCGGCCGTTTGGCGCTGGGAGTGCGGCACGAACAGCTCCGCCTCAACCTCCGGCGGATGTCGGTCGGCCCGTAGGGCCAGTCGACGTAGCTGTAGTCCTCGACGGGGCGGGCGCGCCGGACGTCGTTGCGCCACAGGCGGGCATCGTCCGCGAGGTGCCAGAACTCGCCCCAAGCGCGGGCGGTGGTCAACAGGCGGTGGCAGTGCTCCGGCCGCACCGCGTTGTGGGCGGAGAGCACGGCGTCCCAGTCGAGCCGATCGGCGGCGCCCTGCTGGGCTCGGCGCGGCCAGTGTTTGGCGTCAGGCATGATCGACGACCCGGCCCGGTTCGACGGCGACACCAAAGCTACGGTTGCGATCAACCGCTCCACCCTGCTGTCGCACGGGCATGTCGACCCGCACGGCGTCGCTCTATCCGTAGTGGTAGCGACAGGCAGCGGTCCGGACCTCGTCGTCGACGACTTTGTACACGAGGCGGTGCTCATCGGTGATGCGTCTGGACCAGTAGCCCGCGAAGTCATGCTTGAGCGCTTCCGGCTTGCCGATGCCCTCGTTGCCGTTGCGTTGGATGTCAGCGAGCAGCACGTTGATCCTCTTCAGGACCCTGCGGTCTTGCGCTTGCCACCAGAGATAGTCCTCCCACGCGTTCTCGTCCCAGACGAGCAGCACGTCAGTCGGTCTCGATCAGGTCATGACCTTTTCCGCGGCCGGCCTCCAGACGCTCCATGGCGTCGAGGAGGCGTCGGGCGTTGGCGGGTGAACGCATCAGGTAGGCCGTCTCCCGGAGGGACTCGTAGTCCTCGAGCGAGACGATGACTACGGGCTCATGTCCCGCCCGGGTGATGACGACCTCCTCACGGTCGTTGGCAACCCCGTCGAGTACCTCGGCGTAGCGAGCCCGGGATTCGGTGTAACTCATCGTCTTCATCATCGCCTCCTGTACAGGAAAGTGTACGTCGGGATGGGTGGATCGCCAACACCACCGCTGAAAGCGGCGCCACGACGACGGCACCGGCGTCCACCATCGACGACGTGCAGGACTGGACCGCCGACGCAGTCGGTCAGGCCCCTACTTCGTCAACATCGTCCTCGGGGGCGAGAAGGGCTTCCAGGGGGCGCTGCCCTACACACCCAAGATCCTCCAGACGATGGTCAAGCACCTGCCCGAGGGTGCCATCTTCAACGTGTCCGGCATCGGGCCGGCGCAGCTACCGGCGACAACGCATGCGTTGCTGCTCGGCGGCCACATCCGTGTCGGGCTCGAGGACAACATGTACTACTTCCGGGGTGAGCTCGCGACGAACCTGCAGCTCACGCAGCGGGCCGTGCGCATCATCAGGGGGCACGGCATGGAGCTCGCCACCCCCGCCGAAGCCCGCCAGATGATGGGGTTGCGGCAGCTCGAGGTCGTGCCGGCATGACAGTTGCCAGTGCGACCGGGGTGGTCGCCGCTCCGACACCGACCCGTCGGGCCGCTACCACTTCACGGCCGCATACCGGTGGGCCGAAGACGTCGAACATGCCCTCTACCGATCGCTGGTTCCAGGCATCGACGTCGGTCGCTTCCCGCGCCGGGCAACCTCCGCGGTCTATGCGCAGCCGCTAGGCCCCGGCGATGAGTACACCGTCGAGCTGGAGGCCGATCGCGTCGGCAACAGCTCCATCGCCTACACATGGACGGTCAGCGGGTCGACCGGGGTGTGCGTCCGCGGCAAGCACACGGTGGTGCACGTCGACGAGCAGGGCGTCCCAGCGAGGGTTCCGGATGCCATTCGTGCACAGCTCGGTGCCGGAGAAGGAGTCGGATTCGCATGACAGGGGGACCCCTGACCAGCCCACCGACCACTCACTGACTATGGCTCTTCGACTGGGTGGTCGACACCCGGGTGTCACGGCCGCTCTCCGAGTACGAAAGTCCGCGGAATACCCACGGAACACCGGCCCTTTTCATCTCATAACTCCCACCCGTACGTGAGATGAGCCCTTCGACTGGCTGCATCTTCGCAGGTCAGAGCCCTGACGGCTCAAGTGCCCTCGGCAGGATTCGAACCTGCGACACCCGCTTTAGGAGGTCCCACTCAGCGCCGGCGGGCTCAAGCCTGTGACCTGCGCGAACGCCGAATCCTCTCGCCGTACAGCGAGGCTGGGGACTTCACTGGAGTGCGCTGTGTTCGTGTGGTTGACGGCGCTTTGGCGGTTCTGGCGGAATCTGGGCGGAGTGCCGAGACACCGGGCCGGGCATCGCAGGGATGACCGCCTACACAGTCATATGACTGGAATCACAATCATGAGCTAGCATGGATTCATGCTGTTCGGACAACCATTTGGCGGTGTCATCCCGGGTGTGCGCGGTGCCGTTCTCGCGGCCCTGCTGCGGACGGGCGAGCCGCTGACCGGCAGGCAGGTGCATGGACTGCTCAAGGATGAGCACAGCCTATGGTCGGTGCAGGAGGGCCTGCGAGCCTGGGCCGCGCTCGGGGTCGTGGAGACGGTCACGGTCGGACGCGCGGTGCTGCACTCGGTCAATGAGGGGCACGTGGCCGTGCCGGCGCTGCGGGCCCTGCTGGACCCCATTGCCGCGTTGACCGCGGCGATGGGCGAGCACATCGACTCACACGTCCAGGCTGTACTCCTGTACGGGTCGGTGGCCCGGGGTGAGGCGACGCCCGAGAGCGACGTCGACCTGGCCGTCATCGCCTCGCCCGGATGGGACCAGCGCGTGGAGTTGGAGGAGACGGTTCGGGCCCGGCTCGGCAACGACTGCGACGTCCTGGTGTTCACCGCGGCCCGGTTCCGGCACCTGGCCGTGTCCGGGGAGCCCGTTGTGGTCGACATCCTCGCTGACGGGATCCCCTTGGTCGGATCCATGCCGCGGGTCAAGCGACGGGTGGGCTGATGGCCAGTTTGGAGCAGCGCAACCATGCCAGAAGCTACCTGAAGAAGTCCCAGGAGTACCTCGCCTCGGCCGAGGACAACCTCGACCTGCACCGATACACGGTCGCGGCGGGAGACGCGATCCATGCCGGCATCAGCGCCAAGGACGCCATCGTCGTCACCCTCACCGGCGCCACCACCAAGGGCAGGGACCACGCCGCAGCTGCCAAGGAACTTGCCCGGGCGCTGGGAGCGCGGACGGACGCGACCGTCGCAGTCCGCGCGCTGCGCGAGCTGATCTCGGCCAAGGCCGACGTCGAGTACGGCACCGAGTTGGTCGACGCGGCCAAGGCAACCGTACTGGTCAGGCGTGCCCGCGCCTTGGCCGACTTGGCCGTCCAGATCGTCAAGCTGGGCAGGTGAGCACTGCCGCGCCCGACAAGAACCGCGGTGTTCGCAGGGAGAATCGGCCGAGCAGCGTCCTGTTCGAATCGCTCGTGGAGCACGGGCGTGGGCGGGCCCTCGCTGGACCATCCGTCCGGCGGCTACGCCGGTGACAGCAGTGGCCCGCCGAAGGCGTCGGGAGCCACCGTCACCGCGCCGGAGAGCTACGTCGAGGCTCGCGTCACCGAGCCCAAAGCACCGGATCCACCCACTGAAGCCAATACGGAACGGTTGGCGCCTGACTCGGCCCCCGGAGACGCCGGTGAGACGGACGGAGTCGTCCGACTCTGCCGATGTCCGGATTTGTGGATCCAGGCCCTCCTGCGGTGGTCAAAGAGCTGCTCGTGGTCGCGTTGAGCGTGCGCCCTGGACAGGCTCCCCCTCCGATCAACTCAATCGACTAGAGCCAGTGCCTGCCTCATGCGCATCAGCACTGTCCCTTCCGACTCCTTCGGGTCGAGGAAGACCGGATCCTGTGGGTCCAAGAAGATGCACTTGATCCGGCCACGGGTCTTGGAGTGGATCACGACGCAATCGGCGAACCTGAGGGTCACTGCCTCTCCGACGCTGAAGCTCTCAACATCCCGCTTGTCCAGCGAGTACGAATGCCAAAGGCACCGCGCGGTCACGACCTCAATGCCGATATCGACACCCGCGCGCAGGCTCCGGACGCCCAACAACCAGCAGACGGCAATACTCGTCAGCGTCAGGGGGGTTCCAAGCTCCAGTCCGTACGCGCCAAAGGTAGCCGGAATTGGGATAAACCAGCCGAAGGCAATAGCTATCCGCCGCCACCAGTTCCTGAATCTCATAGGGGCAAGACGCTCCGCACCGGAAGAGCCGTGCGCGACGTCGTCGAGGGCCATGCGCACGATCATCCCTTGCGAGTTAGCGAAGCAGGAAGTCGACGTCCGGATATGCCGCTGTCAGTGCTCTCCGAACCTCTGTTGCGCGGCTTGCCGCGTGATGTCGAGCGCGGCACCAATGACGGTCCAGGAGTCGCCCGCCTGACGGGCGGCGCGGACCGCGTCGCGCAGCTCCTGCTCCGCGACCGCGAGACCGTTCTTTGCCGCAAGGATGCGGCGGAAGGACGCGGCGTCGCGCGCCGGGTGAGTGGAGGGGTCGAGGTGGTCCAAGCCAGTGCGGTCGTGGTTGGTCTTCAGGTTTGCCATGTCATTCACCTCATCTCAGATAGTCGAAGAACTTCGGTCGGAGCCTGTCGGCGTGGATTATGCGGGTGGGCTGACCGGCAGGCACCGCGACCAGTTCCAGCATTCGGCCGTGTTGGTCAGGGCCGATCACGAGGAGGCGGTCCTCGCCGTCGTATTCATATTCCACGAGCCGGATGGCGTTGGTCCATGCGTGCTCGATGTCGGCGGTGTCGATCCCGTGCTTTAGCGCCGAGCGCACAACCTCCACGACGTCAACTTTACGTTGACATCGCGCCCATCGTCAACCTTTGCTTGACGCGCGCCCATGCCGCTCTGCGGGCGAACGCCCGACCGTGAAGTCACGGTGCGCGGCGCAGCTCCACGACGATCATCCAGTTCTCCGCGTGCAAGTAGCGCACGCCTGCTGACCCGCTGACATGCCTCACGTCGAGCAAGCGCGCGAGTAGGGGGGGTTCACTACAGCCAACCGCGGTGGACCCGAGCTTTTCATGTGGAAAACGCACGTCCTGACCCTGCGCCCCGCCTTGCTCGTAGGTCCCGAACACGCTGTTGCACCCGGTGGTACCGGTCATGGCGCCATGAGCAAAGGTCAGCGTCACGCGACCGGCCGCGGACTTGGGAAGCAGCGACTGGCCGTCCGTGCCGACGAGAGCGCGCACGATCCAGTCCCCTTCAAGACTGGTGCCATTGGTGGGTGCGGCCGGTGTCGACGCGGTGGCAGACGGTAGGCGCGGTGTCGACATCGCGGCGGTCGGTACGGCCGATGCCGTTTGCGCCGGGGTGCCAACACCAGAGTTGTGCAGGCTGGAAAGCAGCCAAGCTCCACCAACTGTGGCGATCATGGCCACCGCGGCCGCGGTGGACACCATCACCGCTCGGCGGCGGCGCGCCCGGTGCGCGCGGGCCATGATGGCCGTCATCGGCGGTGGCCCTACCTTTGTTCGCTCGGCGACACGCTCGAGCAGCTCAGAGAGCACATCGGCATCGTTCATGAGGTTCCTCGCAGTTCGGCCAGATCCGGGTCTTGGGCCAGCGACTTCAACGCCCGCGACAGGCGACTCTTCACAGTTCCGGGGGCCACGCCGAGCGCCACAGCAATTTGCTTCTCGCCCAAGTGGCTGTAGTAGCGCAACACGACAGCCGTTCGCTGGTTGACGGTCAGTTGATCCAGGGCACGCATCACTGCGTCGCGCTCATCAACGCTGACGGTCTCGTCGGGGCCCGACCGGTCGGGTACGGCGGCCGTCGGACGTTCGCCTATCCAGCGCCGCCGTCGCGATGAGATGAAGGCGTTGACAAGCACGCGATATACGTACGCGTCCCGGTCCTCGGCCAGGCGCACCTTCTGCCAGTTCACCAGGCAACGCTCCAAGGTGGTCTGCACGAGGTCCTCGGCCTCGGCCGGCACGCAACCAAGAAGGACCGCGGACCGCACAAGCCGCGGCCACCGAGCACCCACCCAATCACTGAAGTCGTCATCGGCATGCAAGCTCGTGGCCCTCTCTTCCTCCCTCACTCGAAAGACGCGCTGGCTGACAGCCAAGGTTCCCCATCGAAGCCCATCTCAACAATGCACTCATCTGCCGCAGGTGGTGCGAACGGGCGTGCCGATGTGTGAGCAGTTGAGCGAGACGCGCTCTGGAGAGGCCGCGATCCTCGGCCTTCGTCTTGGACGGGCACAATGGCCATCGTGGCATCCGGAGAGCGCCCGAAAACAAGCCAGTCACCGTCCCCGTGGGAAGACGGCCCAACACCGGTCGTCACCGCTGGTGACGCAGTCCTCGTCCGCGGCGACCTACGACCCATCTGGCGTGCCGCGTTACCGGCCCTGGTCCTCGCGACCATATTCGCCCTCTTGGGCGGAACGGCGGG
>Ga0209347_1001565_pt1 | contig 35770 bp, 30 predicted proteins | sample AutmiccommuBRH23_FD_187382 | JGI IMG/M metagenome (GOLD analysis project Ga0209347, IMG submission 187382) | Deep subsurface microbial communities from Mt. Terri, Switzerland - Autotrophic microbial communities BRH/23 (SPAdes) (version 2) | ecosystem: Environmental > Aquatic > Deep subsurface >...
CGAATAGGGATTCCGCGCCGGCGCAAGCCGGTAGGGCCGTCGTTGGCCTGAGGCGTCCGGGTTGGTCGCGAGAACCGTCCCGCAAGGGCCGGTCCAGAGGAATGGTCGCCGCATCCGGCGCTGGGGCTCGCCCTGGCTCGGGTGAGACAGAACCCGGCTTATAGGCCGTCTGATCCGCCGCTTCCCCGTCACCGCGCCCCGTGCCTAGCGTTCAATCCCCACTATACTTAACATGTTCCATGTATGTTCTGTGGAGTGTTTACGCGCGTTAACCATAAATCTCATGCGACATCTTTGTATTCTGGGGATTTCAGGCTTCAGAGTCATTGCGACCCAATCCATCCCATGTTAACCCATTTCCTGTTCGCTGGGGGTTGGCGGACTCCGCTGGCGATCCGGCGGGATGGTTGGGGCGGCGACCTGTGGGGGTCGCAAATGAGGGCGTCGGGCGCGAATGTTTGTCTCGACCTTCGAGAAGCAGCTGGACGCAAAGCGGCGCCTCGTGGTGCCGCAGGAGTTCCGCGCCCTCGTGTCGGGTCCCTTCGACGGCGTTGTCTGTTTCCCTTCCATCGAGGCCGACTGCATCGAAGGCGGCGGCAAGGCCCTGTTCGACCGCTACAACGGCCTGATCGAGGAGCTTGAGTTCGGCGATCCCCTGCGCTCGGCGCTGGAGGTTTCGGTCCTTGGCGGCATGGCGCGCCTGTCCTTCGACACCGCCGGCCGGGTGACCCTGCCGGAAACCCTGTGTGATCTGTTTGGACTGACCGACTGGGTGGTCATCGTCGGCCTGGGCGACCGTTTTCAGATCTGGGAGCGCGACGCCTTCCAGGCCCACCGCGCCGCCCAGCGCGAACTGGCCCGCGAGGGTCTGGCCAAGATGCGCGCCGACCAGCGCGCCGCCCGGCTGGGGGCCGCGTCTTGAGCGCGCCCCATCTCCCCGTTCTCTTGACCGAGGTGGTTGAGGCCCTGGCGATCGCGCCTGGCGATGTGGTGGTCGACGGCACCTTTGGGGCTGGCGGCTATACCCGCGCCTTCCTGGCGGCTGGCGCCAAGGTGACCGGTTTTGACCGCGATCCCACCGCCGCCCGCTTCGCCGCCGATCTGCCCACTGAAACCTTCACCCTGGTGTGCGCGCGGTTCTCGGAGATGGACGACGTCTTGGGGGAGGGCGGCGCCGATGGTGTGGCCCTGGACCTGGGCGTTTCCTCCATGCAGTTGGACGAGGCTGATCGCGGCTTCTCCTTCCTGCGGGACGGCCCGTTGGACATGCGGATGGGCGACCAGGGCGAGACCGCCGCCGATCTCGTGAATACCGCTGAGCCCGAGGACCTGGCCCGAATCCTCTTCGTCTATGGCGAGGAGAAGAAGTCCCGTCGGATCGCTGGCGCCATCGCCCGGCGACGGGTCCAGCAACCCTTCACCCGCACCGCCGAGCTCGCCGACTTTATCGAGGGCGTCCTGGGCGGTCGCCGCGGCGCCAAGTCTCACCCCGCCACCCGGTCCTTCCAGGCCCTGCGTATTGCCGTGAATGACGAACTGGCGGAGCTTGAGGCCGGACTGGCCGCGGCTGAGCGGGTTCTGAAGCCGGGGGGGCGTCTGGCGGTGGTGACGTTTCACTCTCTGGAGGACCGGATCGTGAAGGCGTTTCTCGCCGAGCGCGCCGGCCGCACACCCGCCGGGTCGCGCCATCTGCCCCCGGTAGAGGACGCCCGCGCCCCGAGCTTCACCCTGAGCTTCAATGGAGCCCGCACCTCCGGCCAGGCGGAGCTGGACGCCAATCCCCGGGCCCGTTCGGCCAAACTGCGGGCGGCGGTGCGTACTGAGGCGCCCGTGTGGGTGGCGGCGGTATGAGCGTTCTGAATCGTCGCATTCGCGGGTTCCGGCTGGTCGACGTGATCGCCCTGGGCCTGCTCGTCCTGCTGATCATGAGCGTCTACCTGGCCAAGACCATCGCCAGTCGCGAGCGGGCCGAGATCGCCTCGGTGGAGCGCCAGATCGCTTCTGAGCGCGCGCAGATCCGCCTGCTCGAGGCCGAGGTCGCCCATCTGGAGCAACCGTCGCGCATCGAGCACCTGTCGACCACCTATCTGGAAATGGGCCCGGTCGATGTGGCCCGGGAGACCACCGCCGAGGCCCTGGCCACCCTGGCGCCCCCCAAGCCTGCCCCTGCGCCGGCGCCGGCGCCAGCCGCGAAGGTGGAGCCATGAGCCAGACCGGCGTGATCACCCGCAGATTTCCCTTTGGACTTCGCTGGCTGGGCGCGGCCCTTTGGCGGCTGGAGCATGCCTTCGAACGCGCCCGCGCGGCGGGCCGCGTGGAGGACGACGCCAGGATTCGCATCTTCCTGGTCATGCTGTTCTTCGCCCTTGGCTTTGGGGCCCTGGCCATGGGCGCCACCCAGGCCGCCCTTTTCTCAGGGTCGGGCGGCGGCGGCGGCCCGGGGTGGGTTCCGCCTCAGGCCCGCGCCGACATTGTCGACCGCGAAGGGCGATTGCTGGCTGCAGACCTGTTGCACTACGGCCTCTATGTTGACCCAGCCGAGGTCTGGGATCGCGCCGCCACGCGCCAGGCGCTGGCTCGGGCCTTGCCTGAGGTTTCGGCCGAGCGTCTGGACCGGGCCCTGACGTCCGACCGCCGCACCTTTTTGGTGGGCGGCATGACGCCCGTTCAGAAATCCGCCATTCACGAACTGGGTCTGCCTGGGGTCTCCTTTGAGCCGGAGCAGAAGCGAGTCTACCCGCTCAACCACACCGCCTCCCACCTGATCGGCTTCGCCGATACGGGTGGAGAGGGCCTGGCCGGCGCCGAGTTGGCGCTGAACGAGGATATCCGCGGCCTGGCGCGGGGATCTGACGATATGGCCCTGTCTATCGACCTGAGGGTCCAGGGCGCCCTTGAGGATGAGCTGCGAAAGGCCGCCCAGGCCTATGGGCCAAAAGGTGCGGTGGGCATTGTCGCCCACGTCCACACCGGCGAGATCCTGGGGCTGGCCAGCTATCCGGACTTCGACCCCAATTTCGCCAGCTCAGCCAGCGCCAATGAGCGTCTGAACCGGGCGGCGTCCTCTGTCTTTGAGATGGGCTCGACCTTCAAGGCCTTCACCGTCGCCATCGGCCTCGACACTGGTGTGGCGACCATGGCCTCGACCTTTGACGCCCGCGAGCCCTACAAGCTGGGCTACCGCACCATCCATGACTATCACGCCGCCCGAAAGGTCCTCAGCCTGGTGGAGGTGTTCCAGCACTCGTCCAACATCGGCACGGCCAAGCTGGCGGTGGGCGTGGGACCGGAGCGCCTCAGCCGTTACTTCGACGCCCTGGGCCTGACCAGCGCGGCTGACGTGGAGCTGAAGGAATCGGCCTCGCCCCTGACCCCCAAGGTGTGGAATGAGGACGCCGTCGCCTCAACGTCCTTTGGTCACGGCATGAATGTCTCTCCCCTGGCGCTGACCCGCGCCATGCTGCCCCTGTTGAACGGGGGCAAGCTGGTTCCCCTCACCATTCGCCGGCAGGCGCCGGGCTACCGACCCGAAGCCAAGCGGGTCCTGTCGGAAACCACCTCGGCCCAGATGCTGCAGATCATGCGCGCCAATGTCACCGGCGGCAGCGGCGGCAAGGCCGACGCGCCTGGCCTGAGCGTCGGCGGCAAGACGGGGACGGGCGAGAAGTATGATCCAGAGATCCGCCGCTATAACGGCAAGCGCCAGGTCTCTTCCTTCGCTGCGGTGTTTCCGTCCGATGGGCCCCTGGAGAATGACCGCTATTTCGTGCTGATCCTGCTGGACGAACCCCACGGCACGCCCGAGACCTTCGGCTACTCCACAGGCGGCTGGGTGGCGGCTCCCGCGGCCGGCAACGTCATCGCCAGGATCGCCCCCTTCCTTGGGGTGTCGCGCCATATCGGCCCGCTGGAAAACCAGCCGCGACTAGCCTCAGCCCCCTCGGCGCCGACTGTTCTTGCGGAGGCCCGCTGATGCCCCGTCTTTCCGCCCTTCTGGCCCGCGACCTGGATCAGGATCCGGAGATCACCGGCGTGACCGCCGACAGCCGGAAGGTTCAGCCGGGCTTTCTGTTCGCGGCCCTGCCTGGATCTCAGGCCGACGGCGGCGCCTTCGCCAGCCAGGCGGTCAAGGCCGGTGCGGCCGCCGTAGTGTCCGGCGGCGCCTTGGACGGTCTGGGCGTTCCCGTGGTGCAGGTCGCCGATCCCCGCCGGGCCTACGCCCTGGCGGCCGCCAGCTTCTGGGGCGCTCAGCCGCCGGTCTGCGTGGCGGTCACGGGCACCAACGGGAAGACCTCTGTCGCCACCTTCTGCCGCCAGATCTTCGCCAGTGCAGGCCGTCGCGCCGCAAGCATGGGCACGTTGGGGGTTCTGGCCTCAGGTCCTGACCTGGATGAGCAGCTGACGCCCCCAGGTCTGACCACCCCTGATGCGGGCGATGTGGCCCAGCTGCTGGCCAAGCTCGCGGGTCTGGGGGTAACCCACCTGGCGCTGGAAGCCTCTTCCCACGGGATCGACCAGCGTCGGCTGGATGGGGTCACTCTGAAGGCCGCGGGGTTCCTGAACCTGACCCAGGATCATCTGGACTATCACGGGGACATGGCCAGCTACCAGGCGGCCAAGCTGAGGCTGTTCGAGACCCTGCTGCCCCGGGCCGGGACCGCCGTGCTCAATGCCGACTCTGACGCCTTTGGGCCCTTCGCCGCGGCCGCCGTTCAAGCAGGCCAGGCGATCCTTTCGGTGGGCGAGGCCGGCCAGAGCCTGCGCCTGAACCGCCGCGAACTGCTGCCTGACGGCCAGCGCATGAGCCTGTCGCATGATGGCCGGACCTTCGACCTGCGTCTGCCCCTGGCCGGCGCCTTCCAGGCGGCCAACGCCCTGGCCGCCGCAGGCCTCTGCCTGGCGGCCGGCGAAAGCATTGAGACGGTCCTGGCCGCCCTCGAGCGCCTGCAGGGCGCCCCTGGCCGCATGCAGCGGGTTGGCTCAGGCCCCCGTGGCGGCGAAGCCTATGTGGACTACGCCCACACGCCTGACGGGCTGAAGACTGCGCTCTCGGCCCTGCGGCCCCACACCCGCGGCCGGCTGATCGTCGTGTTCGGCGCTGGCGGCGACCGTGACCCCACCAAGCGGGTCCTGATGGGCGAGGCCGCAGCAGCCCTGGCTGACATCGCCATCGTCACCGACGACAATCCCCGCAGCGAGGACCCCGCGGCGATCCGCGCCCAGGTCCGCGCCGGCGCGCCAGAGGCCCAGGACATTGGCGACCGGCGCGAAGCCATCGCCGCGGCCGTGGCCCTGATGCGTGACGGCGACGTGCTTGTGGTCGCCGGCAAGGGCCACGAGCAATTCCAGACCATCGCCGGGGTCACCCACCATTTTGACGACGTGGCGGTGACCGCCGAGGCCCTGGAGAGCGTCCATGTCTGAGCCGCTCTGGACCGCGTCAGAGATCGCCCAGGCCGTGGGCGGCCAGGTCATCGGCGGGGACTTCGCCGTCAGCGGCCTGTCCATTGACAGCCGCTCAGTGGAGGTCGGTGATCTGTTCATCGCCCTGGCCGGCGCCCGAGACGGCCATGAGTTCGTACCCCAGGCCATGGGGCAGGGGGCCGCCGGGGCGCTTGTGTCGCAGCCACAGGATGGTCCCGCCATCCTGGTGTCAGACACCTTCAAAGCTCTGGAAGCGCTCGGCGTGGCCGCCCGACTCCGGGCGCCCCAAACCCGGCGCGGCGCGGTGACGGGCTCTGTCGGCAAGACCAGCGTCACCCAGGCCGTGCGCACAGGCCTCGCCCTGGCCGGCAAGGCCCACTCCTCGGTGAAGTCCTATAACAACCACATCGGCGTGCCGCTCACCCTGGCCCGCATGCCCCGGGACACCGAGCGCGCAGTGTTCGAGATCGGCATGAACCACGCCGACGAGATTACCCCTCTCTCACAGATGGTCCGCCCGCACGCGGCGCTGATCACCACGGTCGGCCCCGTCCATGTGGAGAACTTCCCCGACGGGGAAACCGGGGTGGCCCGGGCCAAGGCTGAGATCTTCGAGGGGCTAGAGCCTGGCGGCCTGGCGATCCTCAACGCCGACAATGTCTGGTTCGACACCCTGTCCGAGGCCGCGCGATCGGTGGGCGTAAAGGTGGTGACCTTCGGAACCGGGGAGGGCGCCGACGCCCGTCTGCTCGGCTTCAATCCCGGCCCCGGCCAGGCCTTGGTTCGCGCCCAACTGCACGGCCAAGCCCTGGACTTCCCGATCCTTCAGACCGGCTTCCACTGGGGGTTGAACAGCATGGCCGTGCTGCTGATGCTCCAGGCCCTGGATGTGACCCTGGAGGACAGCCTGGCCGCCCTGGGCGCCTTCGAGCCCTTGGCTGGCCGCGGCGCCGAGCGTCAGGTGCCCCTGGCGGGGGGGCCCTTCACCCTGATCGATGAAAGCTACAACGCCAATCCGATCTCCATGGCCGCGGCGATTTCCAGTATGGGGGCCCGCAAGACCACGGGGCGACGGATCGTCGCGCTCACTGACATGCTGGAGCTGGGCGGCGAGGCCGAAGCTTTCCACCGTGCCCTGGCGGAGCCCCTTGAGGCGGCCCAGGTGGACCTCGTCTTCTGCGCCGGGCCGCTGATGAAATCCCTCTGGGACGCCCTTCCTTCGACTCGTCGGGGCGGTTACGCCGATAGCGCAGCTCAGATTGGGCCGCAGATCGCCCAGGTCGTAGAACCTGGTGATCTGGTGATGGTGAAAGGTTCGAACGGCTCTCGGGCCGGGGTGGTCGCGGCCGCCCTGGGAGAGCTCGGGCGTGCGCAAGGGGGGCAGGGCTGATGTTCTATTGGCTCTACACGCAGATGGCGGCCGAGGGACACGTCCCTTTTCTCAACCTGCTGAAATATCTGACGTTCCGGACGGGCATGGCTCTGTTCACCGCCCAGCTGGTGGTGATCCTGATGGGCTCGCGCTTCATCCGCTGGATGCAGGCCAAGCAGGGTAAGGGCCAGCCCATCCGCGCCGACGGCATCGAGCGCCACATCGTTGAGAAGGCCGGCACTCCAACCATGGGTGGGGTGATGATCCTGGCCGGACTGATCGTCGGCACCCTGCTTTGGGCTGATCTGTCCAACATCTATGTCTGGGTGGTCCTGTTCGTCACCGCCAGCTACGGCGTCCTTGGCTTCACCGACGACTACGCCAAGGTGACCAAGCAGACCACGGCCGGAGTCTCCAGCCGTGTCCGCCTGATCCTGGAGTTCGCCGTGGCCCTGGCCGCCGTCGCCTTCCTGATCCTCTACGGCGCCCGGACGGCGGAATCGCCAGACCTGAACACGTCGCTGGCTTTCCCGATCTTCAAGCACTTCCTGCTGGATCTCGGCTGGCTCTATCTGGTTTTCGGCGCCCTGGTGATCGTGGGCGCGGCCAATGCAGTGAACTTCACCGATGGCCTTGATGGTCTGGCCACCGTGCCGGTGATGATCGCCGCCGCCGCCTTCGGCCTCATCGCCTATCTCGTCGGAAACTACCTGTTCGCCAACTACCTGCAGCTGCACTTTGTGCCGGGCGTCGGCGAGGTGGCCGTATTCTGCGGGGCCATCATCGGCGCGGGTTTGGGCTTCCTCTGGTACAACGCGCCGCCGGCCAAGATATTCATGGGTGACACCGGCTCTCTGGCGCTTGGCGGCGCCCTGGGCGCTGTGGCCGTGGCCACCAAGCACGAGATCGTCCTGGCCATCGTTGGCGGCCTGTTCGTGCTTGAGACCCTGTCGGTGATGATCCAGGTGGCCTCGTTCAAGCTGACCGGGCGCCGGGTGTTCCGCATGGCCCCGATCCACCACCATTTCGAGAAGCTCGGCTGGTCGGAATCCACCGTGGTGATCCGCTTCTGGATCGTGGCGGTGATGCTGGCCCTGCTGGGCCTTGCGACCCTGAAGCTGCGATAGGGAGGCTGGCGCTTTCACGATGATCCCGGTCCGCGGTTTCGAAGGCAAGACAGTGGCGGTGTTCGGCCTGGCCCGTACGGGGCTGGCGGCCGCGCGCGCCCTGCAGGCCGGCGGCGCGACCGTGGCCCTGTGGGACGAGCGCCCCGCAGCCCGCGAGGCGGCCATCGCCGAGGGCTTTGAACTGACGGACCTGTCCTCGGCTGACTGGTGGAGCTTCTCAGCGCTCCTACTATCGCCCGGCGTGCCGCTCACTCATCCGACGCCCCACTGGACGGTGGAACGGGCCAAGGCCGCCGGGGTCGAGGTGTTGGGGGACATCGAGCTCTTCGCCCGGGCGGTCAACGCCGCGCCGGAGCACAAGCGGCCCAAGGTGGTCGCCATCACCGGAACCAACGGCAAGTCCACCACCACAGCCCTGATCGCCCACATCTGCGCCAGCGCCGGCCGTGACACCCGTATAGGCGGCAACTTCGGCTTTGGTGTCCTGGGCCTTGAGGACATGCACGGCGGCGCCGTCTATGTCCTGGAGCTGTCCTCCTATCAGCTGGACCTGACCTCGAGCCTGAAGCCCGACGTCGCCATCCTGCTCAACATCAGTCCAGACCACCTTGATCGTCACGGCGGCATGGATGGCTATGTGGCCGCCAAGCGCCGGGTCTTGCTCAACCAGGGCAAGGGCGACACCGCCGTGATCGGCGTGGACGACCCTTATGGCCAGCGCATCTGCACCGAGGTGGTGGCCGCCAACCGCCGGACCATCGTGCCGATCTCCTCGTCCAAGGCGATCGGACGTGGGGTCTATGTGCTGCAGGGCCTGCTGTATGACGCCACCGGCGAGCGCGCCGTGGAGATCGCTGACCTGCTGCGGGCCCGCTCCCTGCCGGGCCGCCACAACTGGCAAAACGCCGCGGCCGCCTACAGCGCCGCCCGGGGGCTTGGGCTGACGGCGGAGGAGGCTGCTGAGGGTCTGATGACCTTCCCGGGCCTGGCCCACCGGATGGAGACGGTCGGTCAGCTTGGCCGGGTTCGCTTCGTCAATGATTCCAAGGCGACCAATGCCGACGCCGCCCGCCAGGCCATGGGCAGCTATCCGAAATTCTACTGGATCGCCGGCGGTCAGCCCAAGGAGGGCGGCATTGACGGCCTCAGTGACCTCTTTCCCCGCATCGAAAAGGCCTATCTGATCGGAGAGGCTGCGCCCGATTTCGCCGACGTCCTGGCCGGCAAGGCTGACGCGGTCGAGTGTGGAACCCTGGAGCGCGCCGTTCAGCGGGCCTATGCCGACGCCGCAGCCACCGGTCAGGACGCTGTCGTCCTGCTGTCGCCGGCCTGCGCCTCCTTCGACCAGTTCTCCGATTTTGAGGCCCGAGGCGAGGCCTTCCGCGCCGCTGTGCTGGCCCTGGAGGCGCCCGTTCAGCGGGGCGCACGAGCATGAGCGCCGAACACCTCACCAAGCCCAGCCAGGCGCACGCCTTCGCCCGTAGCGACCGCTCGGCGCTTGGGGTCTGGTGGTGGACCATCGACCGCTGGCTGCTGGGCGCCGCCGCTGTTTTGATCGGCTTGGGCATCCTGCTGTCATTCGCCGCCAGCCCGGCGGCGGCGGCCCGCATGAATGTCGGCGATCCCTTCCATTTCGCCCTGCGCCAGTGCGTCTTCGCCGTCATTGGCGCCAGCGTGCTGGTGGCCGCCTCCATGCTGGAGGTGCGCATGGTGCGGCGGCTGTCCTTCTTCATCTTCGTGGGCGCCATCGCCCTGATGATCGCCCTGCCGTTCCTCGGTCACAGCGCCAAGGGCGCCACCCGCTGGGTGGAGTTTGCAGGCTTCACCCTGCAGCCGTCTGAATTCATGAAGCCGGCCCTGATCGTCCTGGTGGCCTGGATGTTTTCAGAGGGCCAGAAGGGGGAGGGGGTGCCCGGCGTCACCATCGCCTTCGCCCTCTACGGCATCTCGGTCGCCCTGCTGCTGATCCAGCCCGATGTGGGCCAGACGGTGCTGATCACTGTGGCGTTCGGCGCGGCCTTCTGGATGGCGGGCGTGCCGCTGTCCTGGGTCATGCGCCTGGGGGCGGTGGCCCTGGCGGGGCTGGTCGCGATCTACTTCGTCTTCTCTCACGTCGCCGACCGGGTGGATCGATTCCTGAACCCGGAAACCGCCGATACCCATCAGGTGGACCGGGCGGCCGAGGCCATCGCCGCGGGCGGACTGTTTGGCCGCGGCCCCGGCGAGGGGGTGATGAAGCGCCATGTGCCCGACCTGCACACTGACTTCGTCTATTCGGTCGCCGCCGAGGAATACGGCCTGGTCTTCAGCCTGATCGTCATCGGCCTTTTCGCCCTGATCGTCACCCGCGGCCTGCACCGGGCCATGAAACTCAGCAACACCTTCGAACAGGTGGCCGCCGCCGGTCTGTTCGTGATCGTCGGCCAGCAGGCGATCATCAACATCGCGGTGAACCTCAACATGATCCCCACCAAGGGCATGACCTTGCCGTTTATCTCCTATGGCGGGTCGTCCCTGATCGCGTCTGGCCTCACCCTTGGCCTGGCCTTGGCCCTGACCCGTCGCCGGCCGGGCGCCTATGCCCCATCCGAAGGGCTCGCCAAGGCCGGCGCCTTCGCCTAAACGAGCATTTATGCGCAAGCTCGCCGTGGTCGCCGCCGGGGGAACCGGAGGCCATCTCTTTCCCGCCCAGGCGCTCGCTGAGACGCTGATCGCCCGTGGCTGGCGGGTGGCCCTGGCCTCCGATGAGCGGGTGGCGGCCTTCGCCGAGAGCTTCCCCGCCGAGGAACGCATCGGGCTGTCGGCCAGCACCTTCAAGTCCAGCGACCCGATCGGCATGGCCAAGGCCGGCCTCGCCATCTTTCAGGGCGTGATGCAGGCCCGTGCGGCCTTCAAGCGCTTGGATCCCGCCGTCGTGGTGGGCTTTGGCGGCTACCCCTCGGTGCCGGGCCTGCTGGCTGGCATCACCCAGGGCCGGCCCACGGTGATCCACGAACAGAACGCCGTCATGGGTCGCGCCAATCGCCGCCTCGCCAGCCACGTGACCGCGGTGGCCTGCGCCTTTCCGAGCCTGCAGAAGGCGCCGCCCAAGGCCGCCGCCAGGGCGGTGATCGTCGGTAATCCGGTGCGCCAGGAGATCCGCGAGCTGGCGGACAAGCCCTATCTGCCCCCAGAAGACGGCGGCACCCTGCGCCTGCTGATCACTGGCGGCAGCCAAGGCGCACGGCTCCTGTCGGAGCTGATGCCTGAGGCCATTCTCGCCCTGCCAGAGGACCTGCGCGTGCGCCTGCGGGTGCAGCAGCAGACCCGCAAGGAGTCCATGGACATCGCCCGGCGCATCTATGCCGACGCCATGGTCGAAGCCGAGATCGCGCCGTTCTTCCGCGACATGGCCACCCGCCTGCGTCAGGCCCACCTGGTGGTCGGCCGTTCCGGCGCCGGCACGGTCTGCGAGTTCGCCATCGCTGGCCGGCCCTCCATCCTGGTGCCGCTGGCTGTGGCCCTGGACGATGATCAGGGCCAGAACGCCCAGGTGATGGTCGAAGCCGGCGGCGCGGTGATCGCTCGGGAGAACCAGCTCACCGTGGAGTCCATGGCCAACGCCCTGGAAAAGCTCCTGACCAATCCTGAGCGCCTGGCCCGCATGTCGGCCGGCGCCCGCTCCATCGCCCGGCCCGACGCGGCCGAGCGCCTGGCCGATCTCGTCGAACAGACCGCCGCCCAGGGCCGCTAGGCCCCGCCGTCCTCCAGCCACAGGCCCTGCCGCCCCATGAACCGCCGTCGCCGTCCCGTCCCCTTCGAGCTTGGTCCCGTCCACTTCATCGGCATCGGCGGCATCGGCATGAGCGGCATCGCCGAGATCATGCTGCGCATCGGCTATACGGTGCAGGGTTCCGACTCCAAGGCTAGCGCCAACACCGAGCGCCTGGAGAAGCTTGGGGCGAAGATCTTCATCGGCCATGAGGCCGCCCAAGTCGAAGGCGCCTCGGCCGTCGTCTATTCCACCGCCGTCAAACAGGACAATCCGGAGATGCAGGCGGCCCGGGAACGGCGCCTGCCGCTCGTCCGCCGGGCCGAGATGCTGGCCGAGCTGATGCGCCTGCAGTTCTCCATCGCCGTGGGCGGCACGCACGGTAAGACCACCACCACCTCGATGATCGCAGCCCTCCTGGACGCCGGCGGCCTCGACCCCACCGTGGTCAATGGCGGGATCATCAACGCCTATGGCACCAACGCCAAGGTGGGCGAGGGGGACTGGATCGTCGTCGAGGCCGATGAGAGCGACGGCACCTTCCTGAAGCTGAAGTCCACCGTCGCCGTGGTCACCAATATCGACCCCGAGCACCTGGACCACTACGGCGACTTCGAGGCGGTGAAAAAGGCCTTCCAGGACTTTATCGAAAACATCCCCTTCTACGGCTTCGCCGCGGTCTGCACCGACCATCCCGAGGTCCTGGCGCTCACCTCCCGGGTCGAGAACCGCCGGCTGGTGACCTATGGGGTCAATCCCCAGGCCGAGGTCCGGGCCGAGAAGATCTCCATGGGCCCCGACGGCGCCCGCTTCGACGTGGTGATCCGCCCCCTGCAGGGTGAGCCGGTGCGGATGGAGGATCTGCACATGCCGATGGCCGGTATGCACAATGTGCTGAACGCGCTGGCCGCGATCGCCGTGGCCCGGGAGCTGTCGGTGGGGCCAGAGGCCATCGCTGCTGGCCTGACCGGCTTTGGCGGGGTCAAGCGCCGCTTCACCACCACCGGGACGTCGGGCGGCGTGCGGGTGATCGACGACTATGGCCACCATCCGGTGGAAATCAGCTCGGTGCTCAAGGCCGCCCGGGCGGTCACCGAGGGCCGGGTCGTGGCTGTGGTCCAGCCGCATCGCTATTCGCGGCTGAAGGACCTGTTCGAGGACTTCTGCGCCTGTTTCAGCGACGCCGACGTGGTGATCGTCGCCGACATCTACGCCGCCGGCGAAGCGCCCCTGGAGGGCGCCAGCCGCGAAGCCCTGGTGGATGGCCTGCGCCGCTATGGCCACCGCCGCGCCCTGCCGTTATCGGGTCCTGAGGACCTGGCCCGTCTGGTGCTGCAGGAAACCCAGGACGGCGACCTGGTGGTCTGCCTGGGCGCTGGCGACATCACCAGTTGGGCCTACGCCCTGCCTGAGCAGCTGGACGCCCTGCGCAGCGCCGCCCAATGAGCTGGCGCGAGGCCCTGCCGGCGGTCCGTGGCCGTCTGCTGAAGGACGAGCCGCTCTCGCCCTTCACCTGGTTCCGGGTGGGCGGGGCCGCTGACGTGCTCTTCCTGCCGGCCGATGCTGAGGATCTGGCCGACTTCCTCCGCGGCCTGGACCCGGCCGTGCCCGTCACGGTGCTCGGGGTCGGCTCCAACGTCATCATCCGCGACGGCGGGATCGAGGGTGTTGTGATCCGCCTCGCCGGCAAGGCCTTTGGCCAGGTGACGACGGACGGCCTGCGGGTCACCGCCGGCGCCGCGGCCCTGGACGCCATGGTCGCCCGCGCCGCCGCCAAGGCCGGGATCGCCGGCCTCGAATTCTATGCCGGCATTCCCGGCTCCATCGGCGGCGCCCTGACCATGAACGCCGGCTGCTACGGCGCTGAGACCAAGGATGTCCTGATCTCCGCCAGTGGCATCGACCGCTCCGGCGCGCGGCGCGACTTTGCCCTGGCCGACTTCGGCTACACCTATCGCCACAGCGAAGCGCCCGCCGACATCATCTGGACGGAGGCGGTTTATGAGGGCCGGGCCGACGATCCGGCCGCCATCACCGCCCGCATCGACGAGATCACCGCCAGGCGCGAGACCACCCAGCCGATCCGCGAAAAGACCGGCGGCTCCACCTTCAAGAACCCACCTGGCCACTCGGCCTGGAAGCTGGTGGACGAGGCCGGCTGGCGCGGCAAACCCCACGGCGGCGCCATGTTCTCCCCCCTGCATTCCAACTTCATGATCAACACCGGCGAGGCCACGGCGGCTGACCTGGAAGGCCTCGGCGAAGCGGTGCGGGCCGATGTAGCGGACAAGCTGGGGATCACCTTGGACTGGGAAATCAAGCGTATCGGGCGGTCGGTCTGAGGGCTCAGGTTGCGTGGACGTCGCCGGGGTTGAAGCTCCACGGATCGACTACGCTCAGGCCGCCAGCTTCAAATGCGCTTAGATCGCGAGACGCGACAGCGAACCTGTGAGCGGCTGCGATCGCCGCGATATACCCATCCGGCGTCGGGAAGCCCTTTCCGGCGGCTCGCGCCTTGACGGCGAGGTCGGCGTAGTGGCGCGCCGCCGAGGTGTCGAACGGCAACGTGCGGCCGGCAAACAGAGCTAGCGCCCCGTCTACCAAGGCTGTCAGTTGGTTCCTCCGCGCGCCGGCCGGCATCGCGCCGACGCCGAACAGGAGTTCTGCGACGGTGATGCTAGATATGAAAAGTGTCTCGGCCGATTGTTCATCGAGCCAGGCTCGGACCGCCGGATCTGGCGCAGGCTTGATCGCCTCCGAGATGACATTGGTGTCGAGCAGGATCATTCGAACCGCAGGGGTTCGGCAGGGGTTCTGTCGCGGGTTTCGTTGAGCGCTTCGACATCTGAATTGGTGAGCCCGATGTCCCGGCTCATCTCAGCCAGCGCTGTGCCGAGCCGCACCCGGCTCGCCGGCCGCACGGCCGCCTCCAGGATCACGCGCATCTCAGCCTCGGTACTGCGCCCATGCTGAGCCGCCCGCACTTTCAGGGCGCGATGGGCCTCTTCCGAAAGGTTGCGAATGGTGACGGCGGCCATGATGGCAAAGCCCTACATTGATAGCGATGATGGCAATATCGGAAATTTGCCATCACGTTGCAAGGCCGATGGGAACGCGCGCACGACCACGGCTCGGCATCCCTCGTAGCTGCACCTGCTTCGCCTACTGCCGCGCCTGACAGCAACCCTAACGCGACCTAGCCACCCCCACTCGCTACAAGCACCCTTCCTATTTACAACGTAAGCTAACGCTGTTTAGATTGCCGTTCAGCCAAAGAACGGGGTGGCGTCATGCAGGGTCGCGACGGGCAGTTTAGGTGCATGGTCAAGCTTGCGACCATCGCAGGTGTCGCCTCGGTTCTGGCGGCCTGTGGGGGCGGGGCGGAGACCCCGACCGCGCAGCAGCCCCCGCCGGCCGTGGAGGCCGCGGCCGTCCGGGCCGCCAGCGCCGAGACGCTGATCACCGCCACCGGGGCGCTCGCCCGCCAGCGTGAGGCGCAGCTGGCCTTCCGCGTGCCCGGCGTCATCACCAGCCTGTCCGTGGACGAGGGCGACGTGGTCCGGGCCGGCCAGGTGATCGCCCAGCTTGACCCCACCGCCGTCGAGGCCGGCCGCCAGCAGGCCAAGGCGGCGCTCGACCGGGCGCGACGGGACCTGGAGCGGGATCAGGCCCTGTTCGACAAGGGCTTTGTCAGCCGCCAGCGGATCGATGATCGCCGCACCGCGCTCGACGCAGCTGAAGCCGCCTATGCCGCGGCCGCCTTCGACCGTCGCTGGGCGACCCTGTCGGCGCCGAGCGCCGGCGTGGTGCTGGCCAGGGCCGTCGCGGCCGGACAGGTGGTACAGCCGGGCCAGACGGTGGTGACCATCGCCGACGCCGGCTCGCCCTTCGTCCTGAGGGTCCCGGTCCCCGACCGTCAGGCGACACGGATCGCGCAAGGCGCGCCAGCCCAGGTGGAGGTCGCCGACCAGACCCTGCCGGGCCGGGTCATCCTGATCGGCGGGGCCAGCGCCGCCGGCGCCGGCACGGTGGATGTGGAGATCGAGATCGCCGCCGCCCCTGGCCTGCGCAGCGGGCAGGTGGGCCGGGCCCAGATCACCGCCGCGCCGCCCGCCACCGCCGACGGCTACTCCCGCATTCCGGCCGAGGCGATTCAGGAGGCGCAGAACGGCCGCGCCTTCGTCCTGCGCCTGGACGGCGATGTGGCCCGACGCACGTCAGTCAGCTTCGGCGGCTTCGACGGCGATGACGCCCTGGTGGCGGGCCTGGCGCCGGATGCTCGCGTCATCACCGCCGGCGGCGGCTTCGTCGGCGACGGGGACAAGGTGCAGGTGATCGACCCTACGGCCCTGGTCGCCAAGGCCCGCACCGCGGCGCCCAAGGCAGACGGGCCTGAGAGCGCCGAGCCATGAGCTTTGATCCCGCAGGTTTCGCGGTCCGCCGCTGGCAGTTCACCCTGGTGGCCTTTGCGCTGCTGACCATGCTGGGCCTGAACGCCTTCTTCAGCACGCCGCGGTCGGAAGACCCGCACTTTCCCATCCCGATCATGATTGTCCGCGCCGTCCTGCCCGGCGCCGAGCCCACCGAGATGGAGCAGCTGATCGCCGATCCGCTGGAGGACGTCCTCGACGGCCTCGACGATGTGGACGAGATCCGCTCCACCAGCCAGGACGGCGCTGCGGTCATCCAGGTCCTGTTCAACTGGGATGTAGACACCGACCGCAAGTATGACGAGGTGGTCCGCGAGGTGAACGCCCTGCGCCCCCGCCTGCCGGACGGCCTGGCCCTGCTGGAGGTCCGCCGGGCGCGGACCACGGAGGTGGCGGTCATCCAGGTCGCCCTGGTCAGCGAGCACCTGCCCATGCGCCGCCTGGAAAAGGTCGCTGACCGGCTGCGCGAGCGGCTGGCCCGAGCGCCTGGGGTGCGCCAGGCCGAATACTGGGGCGCGCCGCCGTCTGAGGTGCGGGTATCCCTCGACCTGGCGCGACTGGCGGCCTTGCAGTTGCCGGCCACCGCCGTGGCCGACGCCCTGGCTGCGGCCGGGGCAGAGGCGCCCCTGGGGGCGGTCCATGCTGGCGAGCGGCGCTTCAACCTCAAGGCCGGCGGCGCCTTCCGCGACCTGGAGACCATCGGCCTTACGCCCGTCCGCTCGGTCGATGGGCGGGTGGTTCGAGTTCAGGACGTGGCCGACGTGGCCTGGGCGGAGACTGAGCCCACCCACCTGGCCCGGTTCAACGGCGCGCGGGCGGTCTATGTCACGGTCAAGCAGAAGGACGGCGCCGACGTCGCCCGACTGACCACGGCGGTGAACGCCGCCTTGGACGAGTTCGAAAGGACCCTGCCGTCGGGGGTGAAGCTGGAGCGTGGCTTCCAGCAGTCGGAAAATGTGAAGCACAGGCTCAACCGCCTGTTCCGCGACTTCGGCTTGGCCCTCACCCTGGTGCTCATCACCCTTCTGCCCCTGGGCTTCCGGGCCGGCGTGGTGGTGATGATGTCCATTCCGCTGTCTCTGCTGATCGGCCTGTCGGTGATGCAGGGGCTGGGCTTCACCCTGAATCAGCTGGCCATCGCCGGCTTCGTGCTGAGCCTTGGCCTATTGGTGGACGACTCCATCGTCGTCACCGAGAACATCGCCAGGCGCCTGAGGGCCGGGGAGGACCGGGTGACGGCGGCCGTCAATGGCACGCGGCAGATCTCACTGGCGGTGCTGGGCTGCACCGCCACCCTGATGCTGGCCTTTCTGCCGCTGATGTTCCTGCCGGAGGGCTCGGGCGCCTATATCCGCTCCCTGCCGGTGGCGGTGCTGACCACGGTGGCGGCCTCCCTGCTTGTCTCCCTGACCATCATCCCCTTTCTGGCCAGCCGCATTCTGTCGCGGCACGAGGACCCGGAGGGCAACGCCCTGCTGCGGGCCATCAATGGGGGCATTCACCGCATCTACAGCCCGATCCTGCATCGGGCCCTGGCGCGGCCGTGGCTGGCGCTGGCGATCATCCTGGGTATCTGCGCCACCACCATTCCGATGCTGGGGGCCATCGGCTCCTCCCTGTTCCCGCCGGCCGAGACGCCGCAGTTCCTGGTGCGCATCGAGACCCAGCAGGGGACATCGCTCGCCAAGACCGACGAGGCCCTGCGCTATGTGGAAGGCAGGCTCGCCCAGGAAGAGGCCATCGTCTGGCGGGCCGCAAATCTCGGCCGCGGTAATCCGCAGATCTTCTACAATGTGAATCAGGCCGAGCCGCAGCCCAACTACGCAGAGGTCTACGCCTCGCTCGAGGCCTGGAACCCGGCGGAAAGCCCAGCTCTGCTCGACGAGCTGCGCGCCGATTTCGACCGCTATCCCGGCGCCCGCATCCGGGTCATCGTCTTCGAAAACGGCCCGCCCATCGAGGCCCCCATCGCCGTTCGTCTGCAGGGCCAGGACCTCAATGTTCTCAAGGCTCTGGCGGCCCAGGCTGAGGCGATCTTGAAGGCCACGCCTGGCGCCCGCGACGTGTCCAATCCCATGCGTCTGGATCGCACCGATCTCGACCTTGGCCTGGACGAGGGCAAGGCCGCAGCCCTTGGGGTGCCGGCCGGCGCGGGGCGTCGTATCACCCGCCTAGCCCTGTCCGGGGAAGCCGTCGCCCGGTTCCGCGACCCCGATGGCGACGACTACGCCGTCAATGTTCGCCTGCCCATGGAGGCCCGCAACGAGATCGCCGCCCTGCAGGACATCTATCTGCCCACCATCAGCGGCCAGACCGTCCCCATGGGCGCGGTCTCCACCCCGGTCCTGACCTCCAGCCCCGCCCGGATCGACCGGGTGGACCGGCAGCGCACCGTGACCATCACCGCCTATGTGGGAACAGGCTTCCTGACCTCTGCTGTGACGGCTGAAGCTGTCGAGCGCCTGGAGGCCGAGCTCGCCCTGCCGCCGGGCTACAGCCTGCAGCTGGGCGGTCAGGCCGAGGCCCAGTCCGACAGTTTCGCTGGCCTTGGCGCGGCTGTGCTGATCGCGGTGTTCGGCATCCTGGCGGTGCTGGTCCTGGAGTTCGGCAAGTTCAAGACGGCCCTGGTGGTGGCCGGCATCATTCCGCTGGGCTTGTTCGGCGCCGTGGCCGCTCTTTGGCTGACCGGCAACTCCATGTCGTTCACAGCCACCATCGGCATGATCGCCCTGATCGGCATCGAGATTAAGAACTCGATCCTGCTGGTGGACTTCACCGAGCAGCTGCGGCGGACTGGCATGGCCCTGCGGCCGGCCATCGAGCGGGCAGGGGAGGTGCGATTCCTGCCGGTGCTGCTCACCTCGGTCACCGCCATCGCTGGCCTGACGCCGCTGGCCCTGGAGAATTCGGGCCTCTATTCGCCCCTGGCCATCGCCATCATCGGCGGTCTGGTCACCTCCACTGTGCTCTCGCGGGTCGCCACCCCGGTCATGTACTGGCTCCTGTCGCGGGGGGAGCGTGAGCCGGAGGTCGCCGAGGACTCGGTGCTGACCGCGAGCGCGCCCATCGTCTGAATGGGCGAGGGCGCTTGACGCGAGGGGACGGGCCGACGAAGGGGGAGGCTTGCACCCCGTCGCAGCCAGAGAGCTCCATGGCCTTTTCCATCGCCGGTAAACACGTCGCCGTCCTCCTGGGGGGCCTGTCGCCCGAGCGGGATGTCAGCCTGGTCTCTGGCGCCGCCTGCGCCGACGCTCTGGAGCGGCTGGGCGCCCGAGTCAGCCGCGTCGACGCTGGCCGCGACCTGGCCCAGCGGCTCACCGAGCTGAAGCCTGATGTCTGCTTCAACGCCCTGCATGGGGAATGGGGGGAGGACGGCTGCGTCCAGGGTGTGCTGGAGACCCTGGGATTGCCCTACACCCATTCCGGCGTTCTGGCCTCGGCTCTGGCCATGGACAAGGCCAAGGCCAAGGCCGTTCTGGCCGCGGCCGGCGTCACGGTGCCGGGCGGCGGGCTGTTCAACCGCTTCGAGGCCGCCGCCGATCACGTCATGGCCCCGCCCTATGTGGTCAAGCCCAACAGCCAGGGTTCGTCGGTGGGCGTCTTCCTGGTCTTCGAAGGGGCGAATCGCCCGCCGCAGGAACTGGTCGCCCCCAGCTGGACCTTCGGCGAGGAGGTGATGATCGAGCCCTATATCCGCGGAAAGGAACTCGCCTGCGGCGTTATGGCCGGCAAGGCCATGACCGTGACCGACATCGTCCCCAAGACGGGTTTCTATGACTATGAGGCCAAGTATGGCGAGGGCGGCTCAGACCACGTCATTCCGGCCGATATACCGCCGCATGTCTTTGAAAAGGCGATGGAGCTCAGTGAACGGGCCCACGCAGCCCTGGGTTGTCGCGGGGTGACCCGGTCGGACCTTCGTTATGACGACATTAACGACATTCTGGTCCTCTTGGAGGTCAATACCCAGCCCGGCATGACGCCGACCTCGCTCGTCCCCGAGCAGGCGGCAAAGCTCGGGGTGGATTTCGACCAACTGGTGCTTTGGATTACGGAGGACGCCTATGCCCGCGGCATTGCGGGGGGGAGCGCAGTCTAAGGCGAAGCCCCGGGCCAAAGCGCCCGCCAGTCCTCGAAAGTCCCGCGGTCCCTCCAAGGCGAAGGCGGGCTACGCCCCGGCCAAGCTGGGGGCGGCGGGTCGTGTCGGCCTGTCTCCGACCCATGCCATGATCGCGGCCGGCGGCGTGCTGGCGGCGATGGCCGTTGTCGCCCTGGCCACCGGCGACCGGGCCGAGCGGCTCGGGTCCGGGACAAAGGCGGCGATCGGTCAACAGTTCGCCGGCCTCGGCTTCCGCCTCAACGCCGTCCACGTCCAGGGCGCCTCCCCGGCGGCCACCGCCGATATTCTGAGCGCAGCAGGGGTCTATAAGGACCAGCCGGTGCTGGGCCTGGATCTGGAGGCGCTGCGCAACCGGGTCGAGGCTGTGGGCTGGGTCGAGGAGGCACGGGTCGTGCGTCTTCTGCCCGACACCCTGATCATCGCCATCTCCGAACGTCGCCAGCTGGCCGTGTGGCAGCACAATGGGACCAGTCGGGTGATCGACGCCGACGGCCAGGTCATCCCTGAGGCTAATCCGTTGCGGTCAGCCAGCCTGCCCCTGGTGGTCGGCCAGGGCGCTGACCAGCATGCCGCCGATATCCTGCCGCGCATCGCCGCCCGGCCCAGGCTGATGAGCCGGGTGGAGGCCCTGGTGCGGGTCGACGATCGACGTTGGGACCTGCGGCTGAAGGATGGGTCTTTGGTTCAATTGCCGGCGGTCGACGAAGAAGCGGCCCTGATTGCGCTGGAACAGCTCGACCAGCGCTCGCGCATTCTCGAGCTCGGATTTGCACGGATCGACCTGCGCGATCCGACGATGGTGGCGGTGCGGCCGCGTGATCAGGTTCGCTCCAGCGGCCTGGTCGCTGACGGAGCCTAGAGCCTGATGCGATCAGACGGGGCCGTCTGATCGTTGAATCAGGCTCTAAACTTAAGGACTTGAGCGCGTTTGCTCCGATAACCGGTTCCACTTATCGGAACGCGCTCTAGGTGGTGGAAGGAAGAACCTTGCCGTTCGGGACCAAAATGGTCGATCGCAACAGCAGCCGCGAAAGCCTAAAGGCCGCCCTCGGCCGCCAGCCCCTGGTGGCGGCGGTGGACCTGGGGGCCTCAAAGGTGTCCTGCTTCATCATGAAGCCTGACGGCGTGCGCCGGGGGGATCGCACCCTCACGGCTGCTGGCGTGGGTTATGTGCAATCGCGGGGTATTCGCGGCGGGGCCATCGTCAATCTGGATGAGGCGTCTGACGCCATCGCCCAGGCCGTGGAGCGGGCCGAGAACGTGGCCGGCGTCAACGTCCAGGGGGTTACGGTCGCCATGGCCGGCGGCCAGCTGGCCAGTCACCGGATCTCCGGGCGCGTGAGCCTCGGCGCCCGACCGATTTCCGACCACGACCTGGTCCGCGCGATTCAATCGGCCCTGACGCCTGTGAAGCTGCCCGAGCGTCGTCCGGTCCACATTCTGCCCATCGCCTGGCGGGTGGACGGTCAGAGCGGCGTTCGAGACCCGCGCGCCATGTTCGGCCGTAGCCTGGCTGTGGAGCTTCTTGTGGTCTCGGTCAGCGAGACAGCCTTCCAGACCCTGGGCGCCTGCGTCGAGCGGGCCCATCTGCAGTTCGAAGGCGTGGTCGCCGCCCCCTTCGCCTCGGCCCTGGCGGCCCTTGAGGAGGATGAGATGGACCTGGGCGCTGTCTGTATCGACATGGGCGGTGGCTCCACCTCGGCCGCGGTCTTCACCGCTGGCAGCCTGGTGCATGTGGAGACGCTGCCGGTGGGCGGCCAGCATGTGACCGCCGACATCGCCCGGGGACTGTCCACGTCCATGGCCGGCGCCGAGCGCATCAAGACCCTGCATGGCTCGGCCATCGCCTCGGCCAATGAGGATCGCGAGATGATCGAAGCCCCCCCCAGGGGCGACGACGCCGGCGCAGGTCCGGTTATTGCGCCGCGCTCCCTGCTCAAGGGGATCATCGCCCCCCGGGTTGAGGAGACGCTGGAACTGCTTCGTGACCGGCTCAAGGCCTCTGGGGCCCCTGTTGAGCCGGGCGCAAGCCTCGTCCTGACTGGCGGCGCGAGCCAGCTGGCGGGGGTGCGTGAAGTCGCTGTGCGCGTGTTCGATCGTCCGGTCCGTCTGGGTCGCCCCCGGCGGGTGCCCCACCTGGCTGACGCCGCCTCTGGGCCCGCCTTCTGCGCGGCCGCCGGGGTTCTGCACCGGGCGGCCTTCGGACCCCGGGAGGCGGTGTCCGCCAAGGCGATGTCCGGCGCGCGGATTCGCAGGGAAAATCTCGACCCGCGAGCCAATCCGGTGACCAAGGCCGCCGCCTGGCTGCGGGAAAACCTTTAGGGCCAAGTCTAGGCGACCTCAGGTCAAGGTTAACCAGGTCCCGGTGTTCTGTGGCCGGGGCCTGCGCCATGCCGCCGCACCGTCACCCTCAGATAGGCCTCAACTTCGCCAAAGACCTGCAGTTAAGCCTTATGGCGCAACAAAAAAATGCGCAGGCGCTGGGTCGACGGGCTTCCGACTCAATGTAAGCGGTTTACGTTCGATTAAGGATGATGGTCGTTAAGTTAACCGCATCCCAATCGGAGCGTGTCGCGGGCGGGTCGTGAACGCTTCAACAGATTTGCGGAGGACGGTGGGTCCTATGGCTATTGCATTGACGGCGCCGCGCGAGACCGAACTGAAGCCGCGTATCGTGGTCTTTGGCGTCGGCGGCGCAGGCGGTAACGCCGTGAACAACATGATCGAGGCGCACCTCGAAGGCGTGGAGTTCGTGGTCGCCAACACAGACGCCCAGCAGCTGGCGTTCTCGAAGACGGATCGGCGCATCCAGCTGGGCGCGACCGTGACCCAGGGCCTGGGCGCCGGCGCCCATCCCGAGGTCGGCATGAGCGCAGCCGAAGAATCCATCCCCGAGATCGGCGAGCACCTCGACGGCGCCCACATGATCTTCATCACCGCCGGCATGGGCGGCGGCACCGGCACCGGGGCGGCCCCGATCATCGCCAAGTGCGCCCGCGAGCGAGGCATTCTGACTGTCGGCGTGGTGACCAAGCCCTTCCACTTTGAAGGCCGTCATCGCATGCGTCTGGCGGACTCCGGCATCGCCGAGCTGCAGCGTTATGTCGACACTCTGATCGTCATTCCGAACCAGAACCTGTTCCGGGTGGCCAACGAGCGCACCACATTCTCCGAAGCCTTCGGCATGGCTGACCAGGTACTGCATTCGGGCGTTCGCTCCATCACCGATCTGATGGTGCTGCCTGGCCTGATCAATCTCGACTTCGCCGACGTCCGCACGGTGATGACCGAGATGGGCAAGGCGATGATGGGCACCGGCGAAGCTTCTGGCGACGACCGCGCCTTGATGGCGGCCCAGAACGCCATCCAGAACCCGCTGTTGGACGAAGTTTCGCTGAAGGGCGCCAAGGCCGTTCTGGTCAATGTCACCGGCGGTCTCGACATGACTCTGCTGGAGGTCGACGAAGCGGCCAACGCCATCTCCGAGCAGGTGGACGCCGAGGCCAACATCATCTTCGGCGCGGCCTTCGACCCGTCCCTGGACGGCATGATCCGCGTTTCGGTGGTGGCCACCGGCATGGACGGCGCCTCCATCGCCGCCATAGAGCCCAAGGCCGAGGTCCGTCGCCCGCAGGCGCCGGCCCAGCCCGCTCACCAGCCGCTGCACAATCCAGCGCGTCAGGTCGAACCCGTTCGGCAGGCCGCTCCGCCGCAACCGACCTATGCCGAGCGCCCCGCGGCGCCCGCCGCCTATGCGCCGGAGCCCGCGCCCCGGGCAGCCGAGCCGGCCCCGCAGGCCTACGCTCCGCCGCCTCAGCCGCAAGCCCGGGCGCCCGAGCCGCAGCCGGCCCCCGCCTATGAGGCCCCGGCGCCGCAACCTGACCTCTATGCCCGCCCTGAGCCTGCGCCCGCGCCTGAGCCCGCCGTAGAGCGTCCTGTGACGCGGATCGTCGATCCGATGGTGGCCGATGACGAGGATGAGCCGCTGTTTGGCGAAGGCGCCTTCACCGACGATCGCCGTCAGCGCGGCGGCTTCTTGAGCCTGTTTGGCGGCCGCCCACGTTATGACGCTCCCGCGCCCGCGCCCGCTCCGGCCCGAGGCGCAGCACCTAGCCGTGGCGGCGCCCAGCCGGAGGACTCTGCTGAACCCGAGCGGGACGGCGGTGAGGATCTCGAGATCCCATCTTTCCTGCGGCGCCTCGCCAACTAGAGAGCTTACGGGGGCTCACAGCCTCACCGTTTACCATTCGACGGCCGGTTCCGAGAGGATCCGGCCGTTGTTCTTTGTCCGGGGGAACGACGCTAAGTGACGGGGACGGCGGCGGAATTCGCCCCCTCGCTCAGGCGAAACATTCGGAAACAGGACTTGTGTTGCGGCGCAGCAGTGCAGGTTTTAACCGTCTCATGGGGCCAATCGCGGTCGTTTTACGCGCCTGCGTCTCTGAAGTTCGGTCAACCAAGGTTCTGTTCGTGCCCGCAGCCAACGCGCCCACCAAATCCCTCCTGCAGCACACGGTGCTGGGTCCGGCCATCTTCGCCGGGATCGGTGTTCACACCGGCGCTCACGTGCGCGTCGCTGTTCGGCCGGCGCCGGCCGATGCGGGCATCGTCTTTGTGCGCACCGATATCACCGATCAGGACAACCGCGTCCCTGCGGCGGCGCAGGCCGTTTGCAAGACCCAACTGGGCACGGTGATCGGCAACGCCGCGGGCGTCACCGTCTCGACCATCGAACACCTGATGGCGGCCTTCGCCACGCTCGGCGTCGACAATGCGGTGGTCGAACTCGATGGTCCGGAGATGCCGATCATGGACGGCTCGTCTGAGCCCTTCGTGCAGATCCTGGATCAGACGGGCCTGCGTCAGCAGGACGCGCCGCGTCGCTATATTGAAATCCTGGCCCCTATCGAGGTTGTGGATGGCGACAAGAGCGCCAGGCTGCTGCCCAGCAGCCAGTTTGAAGTGGCCTTCGAGATCGTGTTTGATTCGCCCGTCATTGGCCGCCAGGCCGTCGACCTGGTGATGAATGAGGACGCCTTCCGCTCGGAACTGGCCAACTGCCGGACCTTCGGCTTTGCTCATGAGGTTGAAGCCCTGCGCGCCATGGGCCTGGCCCGGGGCGGCTCACTGGAGAACGCCGTCGTGATCGAGGGCGACCGAATCCTCAATCCTGAGGGCCTGCGTCGTCCTGATGAGTTCGTGCGCCACAAGGCCCTGGACGCCATTGGCGACCTTTACGTGCTTGGCGCGCCGATCCTGGGCCGTTTTGAGGGCCGTCTGGCTGGCCACGGGATCAATAACCAGCTGGTTCGCGCCCTGGTGGCCCAACCGGACGCCTGGCGGATTCGCACCTTTGCGCCTGAGCTGGCCCTCGCGGTCTGAGCTTCCGTTTGCGCCGGCGCCCGCGTGGTGTAGAAGCGAGGGCTCGCGGCGCGGGGGCGCGCGTTGGTCCTTTTGAGGTGAAGGTGTCTCTGCTTCACAATTCCCTTCGGGGTCCCGCCCTGGCGACCATGGTCGCCGCCCTGGCCCTGACGGCCTGCGCCGGACGCGAGGAGCGTCCGCGGCTGGCCTATGAAGAGCGGCCCGTCGAGCTGCTCTACAACACCGGTGCCAATCGTCTGGACCGCGGCCTTTGGACTCAGGCCGTGGACTATTTCGCCGAAGTCGAGCGGCAGCATCCCTATTCGGTCTGGGCCCGTCGCTCGATCCTGATGACGGCCTACGCCCAGTATCAGGCCAATGATTATGCCGAAGCGATCGCCAGCGCCGACCGCTTCCTGACCCAGGCCCCGGGCAATCCGGCGGCGGTCTATGCCTATTACCTCAAGGCGATCTGCTACTTCGAACAGATCGTCGATGTGGGTCGCGATCAGGCCGCCACCGGCCAGGCCCTGGCCGCCCTTCAAGAGGTCGTTCAGCGCTATCCCGACAGTGAATACGCCAAGGACGCCCGGCTGAAGATCGACATGGTCCGCGATCAGCTGGCCGGTAAGGAAATGACCGTCGGCCGCTATTATCTGCGCGATGGCGACGTTCTGGCGGCCATCGGTCGTTTCAACACGGTGATCGAGCGCTACGAAACCACCAGCCATACGCCTGAGGCGCTCTACCGGCTGGTGGAGGCCTATCTGACCTTGGGGTTGGCCGAGGAGGCCAAGCGCAACGGCGCGGTCCTCGGCTTCAACTATCCGGGCAGCATCTGGTATCGCGACGCCTTCGAACTCCTGAACAGCCGCGGCCTGCGGCCGGCCAATGCGCCGGAATCGCGCTCTGGCGGCGGCTTCTTCTCGCGCCTGCCCTTCGTGGGCGGTCGGGACTCTGGAGAGCTGGAGCAGGACAAGGGCGCGACCCTCCGGCCCCCGGCGAGCGAATAGAACCTAAGGCGAACGGGCGGGCTTCCGTCCGAGGTGATTCCAGGCAATCTTGCACCCCATGCTGATCGGACTGTGGATCCGCGACGTGGTGCTGATCGAGGCGCTCGACCTGCCCATCGGGCCGGGGCTCACCGCCCTGACCGGGGAGACGGGGGCGGGCAAGTCGATCATCCTCGACGCCCTGGGCTTGGCCACCGGCGCGCGGGCTGAGGCGGCCCTTGTGCGTCAGGGCGCGACCCTGGCCCAGGCCACGGCCCTGTTCGCGCCAGCCCCCGACCATCCTGCCTGGGCGCTGCTGGACGAGAAGGGCCTGTCCTACGATCCCACCGAAGACCTCGTCCTGCGCCGCACGGTCAGCGCGGACGGTCGCAGCCGCGCCTTCGTCAACGACCAGGCCACCAGCGTCGGCGTGCTGCGCGAGCTAGGCGCCGTGCTGATGGAGGTCCACGGCCAGCACGAGACCGTGGGTCTGCTGGACACCCGCACCCATCGGCCTCTGCTCGACTCCTTCGGCCAGCTGGCCGCGCCCTTGGCCAAGGTCGGCGAGGCCTGGAAGGCCTGGCGTGGCGCCCTGGCCCGTCGGGATGATCTGGCCGCCGCCGCCGAGCAGGCCGCCGCCGAGATGGAGGAGCTTAGCCTGCGGCTCTCCGAGCTTGATCGCCTGGAGCCCCGGGAGGGGGAGGAGGCCGACCTCGCCGAAAGCCGCGCCATGCTGGGCGCCGCTGAGAAGGCGCTGTCCGACATCGCCTCGGCCCGGGAGGCGTTCGACGGGCTTGCGCCGCGCATGGCCCAGGCGGTGCGCGCCCTGGACCGCGCCCGTGAGCGCGCTGTCCATGCGGGGGCGGCCGAGACGGGACCGACAGTGACGCGCCTTGCGGCGGCCACCAGCGCCATCGACCGCGCCCTGGTGGAGGCCCAGGAGGCCGAGGCCGCCATCGACGGCGCCGCCGAGGCCTTCGACTTCGACCCCGACCGACTGGAAAAGACCGAGGAGCGGCTCTTCGAGCTGCGCGGCATGGCTCGAAAGCTCAATGTCAGCGTCGAGGAACTGCCGATCCTGCGGGTCCGCTTCGCCGAACGTCTGCGGGCGGCCGAGACTTCCGGCGAGGACCTGAAGGCCGCCGAGGCCGCCCTGGCTGCGGCCCGCTCCAACTATCTGTCCGCCGCCGAGCAGCTCAGCGCCCAACGCCAGGTGGCCGGCGAACGGCTGGCCCAGGCGGTGATGGCTGAGCTTGGCCCCCTGAAACTGGACAAGGCGCGGTTCCGTACGACGGTCGAGACGTTGCCGCCTGAAAAGGCGGGACCGCAGGGCCAGGACCGGGTCGCCTTCGAAATCTCCACCAACCCCGGCGCGCCCTTCGGGGAACTCGGCCAGATCGCCTCGGGCGGCGAACTCGCCCGCCTGGCCCTGGCGCTGAAGGCGGCCCTGGCCGGTCGCGCCGAGGGCGCCCAGCCGCTGATGATCTTCGACGAGGTGGATCAGGGGGTCGGCGGCGCGGTGGCCGACGCCGTGGGCCTGCGTCTGCGCCGCCTGGCGTCCGCCGCCCAGGTCCTGGTGGTGACCCACAGCCCGCAGGTGGCAGCCCGGGCTGACGCCCATTGGCGGATCTCCAAGGCAGGCGACGCGGAGACGGTGCGCACCGCCGTGGAGGTGCTCTCCTTGCCCGATCGCGAGGAAGAGATCGCCCGTATGCTGGCCGGCGCCCAGATAACCGATGCGGCCCGCGCCGCCGCGCGAGCCTTGATGGATGCCTGATTTTCCGAGCGCCAAGCCGGCCGCCGACCTCACCGAGGCCGAGGCCGCCGAAGAGCTGACCTGGCTCGCCGACACCATGGCGGCCCATGACATCGCCTATTATCAGGACGATGCGCCCAAGGTTTCCGACGCCGAGTACGACGTGCTCAAGCGCCGCAACGCCGAGATCGAGGCGGTGTTTCCCGACCTGGTGCGCGAGAATTCGCCCAGCCTGAAGGTCGGCGCGGCGGCCTCAGCCCAGTTCTCGCCGGTCGAGCATGGCGTGCCCATGCTCAGCCTCGACAACGCCTTCTCCGACGAGGAGGCCATCGAGTTCGAGGCCCGGGTGCGTCGCTTCCTGCGGCTTGACGACAGCCCCATCGCCTATACGGCCGAGCCCAAGATCGATGGGCTGTCAGCCTCGATCCGCTACGAAAACGGCAGGCTCGTCCGGGGCGCAACCCGCGGCGACGGCCGGGTGGGGGAGGACGTCACCGCCAATCTGCGGACCCTGGCCGACATTCCCGAACGCCTGGCCGGCTCCAGCTGGCCCGAGGTCATCGAGGTCCGCGGCGAGGTCTATCTGGAGCATGACGGCTTCAAGGCGCTGAACGCCGCGGCCGAGGCCGCCGGCCAGAAGACCTACGCCAATCCCCGCAATGCGGCGGCCGGATCGCTGCGCCAGATCGACCCCAAGATCACCGCCCAGCGGCCCTTGCGCTTCTTCGCCTATGCCTGGGGCCTGGTGAGCAGTCCCTTCGCTGAGACCCAGTGGGAGGCGCTGGAGGCCCTGAAGGCCTGGGGCTTCCAGACCAATCCACAGTCGCGGCGGGTCGAGGGGGCGGATGGCCTTCTGGAGGCCTATCGCGAGATGGAGCAGCTGCGGCCGCGCCTGGGCTTCGACATCGACGGGGTGGTCTACAAGGTCGACCGCCTGGACTGGCAGCAGCGCCTGGGCTTCGTCTCACGCTCGCCCCGCTGGGCCATTGCGCGCAAGTTTCCCGCCGAGCAGGCGCGCACCATTCTGAACGCCATCGACCTGCAGGTGGGCCGCACCGGCGCCGTCACCCCCGTCGCAAGGCTGGCGCCGGTGACGGTGGGCGGCGTGGTGGTGGAGAACGCCACCCTGCACAATGGCGACGAGATCGCCCGCAAGGACGTGCGGATTGGCGACACGGTCATCGTCCAGCGGGCCGGCGATGTGATCCCCCAGGTGGTCGGGCCGGTGCTGGAGGAACGCCCCGCAGGCGCCAAGCCCTTCGTCTTCCCCGAAACCTGTCCCTGTCCGCTGAGGACGCCGCTCGCGCGGGAGACCACAGCCTCGGGCGCCGAGACGGTGGTGCGTCGCTGCACCGGGGAACTCGCCTGTCCGTTCCAGCGGATCGAACACCTCAAGCACTTCGTCTCCCGCCGGGCCTTTGACATCGAGGGCCTGGGGGAGAAACAGCTCCAGGCCTTTTTCGACAGGGGTTGGGTCAAGGAACCAGCGGATATCTTCCGGCTGGCCGGGGATGAGGCCAAGCTGGATGAGCTGCGCGGGGCCGATGGCTATGGCGAGACCAGCGTCACCAACCTGAAGGCGGGGATCGACGCCAAGCGGGCCATTCCCCTGGACCGCTTCATCTATGGCCTGGGAATCCGCCACATTGGTGAGACCACGTCCCTGGCGCTCGCCCGCCACTTCGAGACCGTGGAGGCTTTCCTGACCGCCGCCCGCGCGGCCGCCGACCAACGGGCCGGCCCGGAATATGAGGCCTTCGCGCAGTTGGACGGGGTCGGCCCCACCGCAGTGGATGCGATTCTGACCTGGGCGGCCGCGCCGCATGAGGTGCTGCTGCCCGACGGCGCCAGTTTCGAGGCGCGTCTGAAGGCCAGTGTGCCCAAGCTCAACAAGACCGCGCGAGAGGCCCTGGAACGCCGCTTCGAGGATTGGACGGCCTTCGAGGCCGCCGCCCGCGCCGCAGCTGTTCAGCGTCCCGGGGACGACTTCGGCGAACTGGCCGCCGTGGACGGCGTCGGCCCGGTGGCGGCCCGGATGATCGCCGAGTTCTTCGGCGAGGATCACAACAACGCCACCGTCGAAAACCTGCTGGCCGAGCTCCAGGTCCAGGCCGCCGAGCGCCCGAAGACTGACACCGCCGTGGCCGGCAAGACCATCGTCTTCACCGGCGCTCTGGAAAAGATGACCCGCGATGAGGCCAAGGCCCAGGCCGAGGCCCTGGGCGCCAAGGTCTCCGGCTCTGTATCGAAGAAGACGCATCTGGTGGTCGCCGGCCCCGGGGCGGGCTCAAAGCTCAAGACCGCCACCGACCTCGGCATCGAGGTGATCACCGAGGACGACTGGCTGGCGTTGGTCGGCCAGGGGTAGGGGGGCGAGCCACACACCTCACCGTCACCCTCGGGCTTGTCCCGAGGGTCCCTGTCGAGGGCGGGCGGAAGCGTCGAGAGGGATCCTGGGCACAAGGCCCAGGATGACGGCGCTTCAGGAGAGCGCCCTAAAGCGGCGCGCAGACCTCTTCCAGCCAGGCCTTCACCTCGGCGTCCACCAGCGGGCCGATCTCGCGCAGCACCCTGGCGTGATAGGCGTCCATCTGGGCGCGCTCCTCAGGGCTCAGCATGTCGACCACGATCAGCCGGCGGTCGATGGGCGCGAGCGTCAGGGTCTCGAAGCCGAGCATGGGCCGCTCGCCGCCTTCGATCTCGTCGGCGGCGGTGACCACCTGCAGGTTTTCGATGCGAATGCCATAGGCGCCGGTCTTGTAGTAGCCCGGCTCATTGGAGACGATCATGCCCGGCTGCAGGGCGACATTGTTGGGCGCCTTGGAGATCCGCTGCGGGCCTTCATGGACGCCGAGATAGCTGCCTACCCCGTGACCGGTGCCGTGGTCATAGTCGAGGCCAGCCATCCAGAGCGGCGCGCGGGCCAGGACGTCCAGGGCTGAGCCGGTGGTTCCGGCCGGGAAGCGGATATGGGCCAGGGCCAGATGACCCTTCAGCACCAGGGTGAAACGCTCGGCCATCTCCCGGCTGGGCTCGCCGACGGCCACGGTGCGGGTCACATCTGTGGTGCCGTCCAGATACTGGCCGCCAGAATCCACCAGCAGCAGGGAGCCAGCCTCGGTGCGCTTGTTCAGCCGCTCGGTGGGCCGGTAGTGGACGATGGCGCCGTTCGAGGCGGCGCCAGCGATGGTGTCAAAGGATAGGTCCTTCAGTGCGCCGGTAGCCTCACGGAAGCCCTCCAAGGTCTGCACAACGGTCTTTTCGTCGGGCAGGCTCGTTTGGGCCTCTGTCGCCAGCCAGTGGAGAAAACGAGCAAGCGCGCCCCCGTCACGCACATGGGCCTTGCGCGCGCCTTCGATCTCAACGGGGTTCTTGCAGGCCCGGGGCAGGGCGCAGGGGTCATCGGCGCGGATCGTCTGGGCGCCGGCGGTCTCCAGGGCGTCGAAATACCAGGCCGAGGACTGAGCCGGGTCGACGAGCACCTTCTGGCCCTTCAGATCCGCCAGGGCGCCGGGCAGGTCATCCGGCGACTCCAGGCTCACCTCATTGCCGAGCCAGGCCGGCAGCTCGGCGCTGACCTTGGCCGGATCCAGGAAAAGCCGCGCCCGACCGCTGGCGTCCAGGATGGCCTGGGCCAGCGGCAGGGGGCTGCGGATCACGTCGCCGCCCCGCACATTGAACAGCCAGGCGATTGAGGCCGGCGCGGTGATGACGGCGGCCTGCGCGTCCTTGGCCGCCAGGGCCTGACCGACCCGAGCGCGCTTCTCGGCGGAGTCTTCGCCCGAATAGTCCAGAGGATGGGGGACCACCGGCGCCTGGGGCTGGGCCGGACGGGCCGCGCCCCAGGCCGCGTCCAGGGGGTTCCGCTCGACGGGCTTCAGCTCGGCGCCGGCCTTCTCCACGGCCGCGCGCACCCGGGCCAGGCCATCGGGGCTGTGCAGGCGGGGGTCATAGCCGATCGCCTGGCCCTTGGCCGCGGCGGTCTCCAGATAGGCGGGCACGCCGCCCTCGACCAGGTCGCGGATCTCGAACAGGCTCTCGTCCACCTGGTCTCGGACCTGCAGGGTGTAGCGGCCATCGACGAAGACGGCGGCCTTGTCCTTCAGGATCACCGCCGCCCCGGCCGAGCCGGTGAAGCCGGTGGCCCAGGCCAGCCGGTCGTTGGCCTCGGGCAGATATTCGTTCTGGTGCTCGTCCTCGTGGGGGACGAGGAAGCCGTCCAGCTTCTGGTCGGCCATGGCCTGGCGGATCAGGGGCAGGTGGCGGGCGCCAAAGGCGCGCTCGGTGGTCTCATCAAAGGTCTGGCGCATGGCCTAGAAATAAGCCCGACCGCGCCCGAGCGCCATGGGGATCATGCAGAGCGATCTGCACCCTACAGGCGCCGATAGACCATGGTCGACCCATCCTCGAGCTTGCCCCGAAGCCCAGCCCAGGCGCCGCTGGAGTCATACCAGTTGTCGATCTCGGCCTCGCCGCGCAGGGTCCAGCGGGTGGCCGGCAGCGACTGGCCATTGGCCAGCTGGACGCTGTCCTGGCCCGCGCGGGCGGCGCGGATGCGCATCAGCTTGCCCAGTTGCGGATTGAACAGGGGGCGGTTGAAGGCCGCGGTGTTCCAATGGGTCAGGGGGGCGGCGGAGGCGGGCGCAGTGAGGCGTCCGCCTGGTCCCTCGATCGCAACCCCGCCGGCGGCCGCTTCGGCCCGGACCTGCTCCACCTTGCCGTTCGTCTCCGTGCGGGTGGCCAGGCTGGCGAAATCGTCCCCCCGCCATCGCTCCGTCGCAGTATGGGCGTAGCGGAAGACCGGCACTGGACCGAGCTTGACCCGCATCTCCACCTCGGTGCTGACGCTCAGGCCACCACCTGTCCGGGTGAACCGCATCACGTGCTCGCCCACCTTGTCCTTGCCGCGATAGACGGCGAAGGCCAGCCGGCCATTGGCGGGCGCAGCAGCGAAGGCGGCCGGCGCAGCCAGGGTTCCAAGGCCTGCGGCCAGAAGGCTGCGGCGGCTCAGGGTCATCAGATCAGGCGGGGTCACGTCTGGGTCTCCGAAGATTGCGCCGTCAGGCTATCAATCCATGGTACGGCCTCGGGGCGCTGAGGGATGCCGATATTCCAGCGGCGACCAGCCTTCCTGGGCGCGAAAAAGGGGCGGCCCTTGCGGACCGCCCCTCGGTTTCGGTGGCGAATTCAGCCTTACATGCCGTTGCGGTCGGCGGCGTCCTGCGCGGCGTCGGCCGTGTTGGCGGCGGCCTCTTCGGTGGCCGCGGCCGCGGCGGCGGCGCTGTCAGCCACGCTATCGGCCGCAGCACGCGAGCTCTCGGCGGCTTCGGCCGCAGCAGTCTGGGCGCTGGCGGCGGCGTTCTCGATCATGGCCTCGGCGCGCCCGGTGTCGCGGGCCATCTCCAGATCGGCTTCATCGGTGTTCGCGCCACCAAAGATGAAGAACATCCCCACCAGGGCGACGATAGCCACGATGCCGGCCACCCACCAGCCGGCGGACCCGCCGCTCTTCTGGACGACTTCCCGCTGGACCGGGGGATCGCGACGTTCGGTATTGGGATCGTAGGTCATTGGCTTCTCTCCTCAGGTCAGACCGGCCAGGCCGTGTCTGGTTCTGGGAGAGAACGCCGGTTGATGATGCCAGTTCCGCTTGGTCAGCTCCGCCTGAGCACCAGAGTCGACCAGGCGTCGCGGTTGAGGCGCGTGACCAGGACAAATCCGCGGGAGCGGTAGGCCGCCAGGACCCGGCGGGCCTGGGAGCGGAGCAGGCCTGAAAGGATGGCCACGCCGCCGGGGCGCAAGGCGCCCTTGATGTCCTGGGACAGCATAACGAGGGGGGCGGCCAGGATGTTGGCGAAGACCAGATCATAAGGGGCGTGGGCCCGGACCAGTCGGTGGCCCAGACCCGAGGCATGGACGAACCTGGCGCGGGCCTGGTTGAGAATGGCGTTCTCCCGGGCGATGCGCACGGAAGGCCGGTCGATGTCGGTGCCCACCGCCACGGGTGAGCCGGTCTTGGCCGCAGCGATGGCCAGGACGCCGGTGCCCGCGCCCACGTCAAGCACGCGGTTGAACCGGCCGCGCTTGAGCAGGGCGTCATAGGCCAACAGGCAGCCCACCGTGGTGCCATGGTGCCCGGTGCCGAACGCCGCCCCAGCCTCGATCCGCAGATTGACCGCATTGGGGGGCGCGAGGCCCAGGTCGTGCGCGCCATAGATGAAGAAGCGTCCAGCCCGCACCGGCGGCAGGCCCGACAGAGCCATGGCCAGCCAGTCGGCGTCGGCCAGCACCTCGGTGGAGACGGTCAGGCCGCCGTGATCCTCCAGCACCTGGCGCAGGGTGTCGGCCTCGGCCTGTTCAGTAGGAAAGGCGTCTATGCGCCAGACGTCGCGGTCCTCGTCCTCCTCCAGAATGGAGTAGGTGACGGCCTCCAGGCCCAGATGGGCGTCGATGGCCTCGGCGGCGGACTCGGCGACCTTTCGCGGTCCCCGGGCGATGATCTGAACAGCGTCGTGCGTCATGCGCCTCCTCTAGAGCCGCAAGGCCCAGATGGCGAGGGGCAAGGCCTAGGAAGCGTCCAGGGCGGCGACCTCGACCGGCGCGCGCTGGATTGGGGCTGTGGCGCCGACATATTGAATCTGTGGCCCCAGGACCGTCTCACCAAAGGTGATGTCCGGCTTGAAGATCGCCCCCAGCAGCAGGCCGCTCGCGGCCGCCAGGGTGATGCCATGAAACAACGCCTTCATCTGCTCCTCCTTGCGGTGCAATAGCGCGCCAGGGCGGAGACGGTTTCATCGGTTGTGATCGGGCGACAGATCGCCCGACGGCGGCGCAGAGGGCCCCAAGCTGGGATTGGCGTGTTAGGCTTCCACCGAAGGAGGAGACTGATGAGCAAATACAAGCCCCTGTCAGACCACCTGGCTCAGGCCAAGGCCGACCGCTGGACGGCCAGTTTCGCTGAACTGGAGGAGGTCCTGGGTTTTCCGCTGCCTAAGAGCGCGCGGGACCAGAACGCCTGGTGGTTGGGTGGGGAGAAGCCGCACCACAGCGCCTGGACCGAACCCGGCTGGCGGGTGCTTGACCTGGACCGTGCGGCGCAGACCGTGGTCTTTGGCCGCGACGCCGCCTCGCCCACCGGCCCTGACAGCCTGACCCCTGAGACTGGGAGCGACGCCGTCCCGGAGAGCGGAGCGAAACAGTCGGCCAAGCGCGTCCTGCCGACGGCCGTGGTCGGGGGGGCAGCCGCCCTGCTGGCCGGCGGCGTTGCGCTGCTCGCGGGGTTCCTGGCGCGGCGCAAGGGCGAGCCCTGGCGCTAGCAGGCTGTTGAAGAAGGTTCCCGGCGGGCGATGAAGTTGGCTTCGTCGCCGCCGTGGAAGCAGATTTGGCCCTTGATTGAGCCGTCGGGCTGGAGTTCGGCCCAGCCGTGGCCTTGGGCTT
>Ga0209347_1001567_pt1 | contig 35761 bp, 32 predicted proteins | sample AutmiccommuBRH23_FD_187382 | JGI IMG/M metagenome (GOLD analysis project Ga0209347, IMG submission 187382) | Deep subsurface microbial communities from Mt. Terri, Switzerland - Autotrophic microbial communities BRH/23 (SPAdes) (version 2) | ecosystem: Environmental > Aquatic > Deep subsurface >...
CAAAACGGTCCATGCCGAACACTTGATGTACAATTATGCCACCAGCACTTTTTCCCCTCTCGGTGTGCGACATGCTCCGTTTTGCTGTGCGATTTCAACGAACTCCGCAGTATTGCTGTTGTCGTTGTCATTGGCGTTGTCGTTGATATTCGCGTTAGCATTCCCGCCCGCATTCGCGCCGCCCATCCCGATCGGGCTGCCATCCGGTCCGACCACAAACCAGGCATCACTGACGCCCTGACCGCCGGTATCGCCGGCATTAAGGTCCATGTACCAGTAGTACAGGGGCATGTGGTTGTACGTGACGATCATGGAACCGTCCGCAAGCGTGGCGCTGCTGACAAGGGCGGGATCCACACCTTCGCCCAGCACGGGTTGGCCCCGGGTAAGCAGCGGCGGCCATTTCTCCATACAGGCGGCGTCGCAGTAGCTCGTATCGGCTGTATCCCTGGCGAACATATACAGGCTCATGCCGTTCTCGCCCACCAGCATCTGGCCGAGCGTCGGGTGCGTGGCAGCGCTGAGTTGTGCTTCAGGCGGGAGTGCTTCAGATGGCGCGGCAGGCGCTTCGGTCGGAGCAGGGTAGGGTGAGTTGGCGGGTGGTGCTGTCTCAGTTGGAGAGCTTGTCGCCTGAGCGGCCGTCGTCGGGGCAGGCGTTGGAGCCGTGGGTGCAGCGCAGGCGGACAGGATCATTGCCCCGAACAGCAGCATCGTCAGCAGGGAGGGTGTCTTGGAAAAAATACCGGTTACTGGATTGTTTCGCATTCCAAATCTCCTGGTTATGGCTTCTTGATGATCATATTTACGGGGTAAGTCATCCAGTGGATGCACCTGGACCACTAGTTTAGTGAATATTAATTTGCGTCCTGGGCTGGGTTAAAACCAGGTAGAAATCTATAAGTTAGTTGGCGCAGCATCTGATGTACAATTAAACAACCAAGCGTGGGGCTCACCCTGGGCTCCTCGCAGTCGCTGGTGCTGCGCAGCCTGGTGGCTGGTGTAATTTCACCCGACCACTCGTTAGCGATGCCGCTGCAGTGAGTAAACGGAAGAATTAGAGGCGATCGCATGCTTATCGAGCTATTGTATTTTGACGGCTGCCCTTCCTGGGAAAAAGGTTTAGTAAACTTGCAGGCTGCGCTGTCAGCTGAGTATATTGACTCAGAAATCGAATTAGTCCCGGTGGAAACCAACGCCGCGGCGCTCAAAGAGAGATTCCTGGGTTCACCTTCCTTCCGGGTTAACGGGGTGGATCTATGGCCAGAGCAGCGGAATTCCTACTATCTGGGCTGTAGAGTGTACCCTACCAGTGCAGGCATGCAGGGCGCTCCCACCGTGGCGATGATCCGGGAGCGACTGGCAAAACTTGATCTTCAGAGCGAATCACCTGATTCCCGCTAAAGATTGGGATTAAGGTTCTGCTGCTTGCCAGCCCGCCTATCCCTTCGGCGCTGGTCTGAGCAATCCCACCCTCGTCAGGCGACACCTCATCCCGCCCAAACTTAGCTGGCCATTTGATGTACAATATCCCCAATCGGCAGGATTCAGCGCGTCCCACCTGCCATCATCCCCGTGGAGGCTTCATACCATAACCACTGCACCATCCAAACCGCTTTCCCCCATCATCCTCTTCGTGCAGTGGATGCTGTTCAGCTCGTTTGGCTGGTTCAGCGGCCTGGGGCTGGGTGTGTGGCTCAACGGCAAGATCACCGGGCAGCCCGGCATACGGGAAGGGGATCCCCTGCCCTACGTCATCCTGCTCAGTGTGGGGCTCACGCTGGGCTTCTCGCAGTCGCTGGTGCTGCGCAGCCTGCTGCCCGCCGCGCCGCGCTGGCTGAGATACACCCTGGCGGGTTTTGCGCTGGCGGTGCTGGTGATAATCCTAGCCAGTTTGGTGCGCCTGCCGCTGGAGGGCCTGCTGGATGATGCGTTGTGGCTGGCGCTGAGTGGGGCGGCGGTCGCCCTGCCGCAGTGGCGCCTGCTCCGGCAGTACTTCAACCAGGCCTGGCTGTGGATCGTCGCCACGGCCCTGGGCTGGCTGGGCTTCCTGTGGCTGGCAGCCACCCCCGCCGTGGAGGTCTATGAGCTGATCGTGCGCGGGCTGCTTTACAGCCTGGTGGGCCTCGTCCTGCAGGGCGTGGTGCTCATCTGGCTGCAGCGTGCCCAGCAAAAAACTCCGCCTGCGCCGCGCAAGGGGAAACGCAAATAGATCGTGATAAAATAAACAAACACCGAGTAATTCGCTATAAGTAGTCTAACAAACCAGGCTCTCAACCAGCGAATTACATGAGTAAAATGCCTGGAAACTAGTGGGTTTAGCAAAATTTCTTTTGGCGTTTTACGAACTTCTGAACAAAATAAATTACAAAAGGAGCGAGTCATGGGAACCAAAGGACGTCAAATTGTGGGTATGGACGTGGATGTGCTGCTGGGCATGCTCAATCAGGCCTTCGCCGATGAATGGCTGGCCTATTACCAGTACTGGCTGGGCGCCAAGATCGTCAAGGGCCCCATGAAAGATGCCGTGGCTGCCGAGCTGCTCTTACACGCCACCGAAGAGCTGGCGCACGCCGATATGCTGGCGCTGCGCATCATCCAGCTGGGCGGCACCCCGCTGATCAGCCCCGAAGAATGGTTGAAAACCACACACTGCGGTTACGATGCCCCCACCGACGCATACGTCAGGAAGATCCTTGCCCAGAATATCGCTGGCGAGCAGTGTGCCATCGATGTGTACCAGGAGCTGCTCAGAGTGGTCAAGGACCCGGACCCGGTCACTTATAATATAATCCTCACCATCCTGGAGCAGGAAGTGGAGCACGAAGAAGACCTGCAGTCCCTGGACGAAGACATCACCTTGCTGATGGAGCGCTAAAACACCTTTAACCCCTGCAGGTTTTCGTAAGGCGCTGGCGCAACCAGAAGGCTGCTGCGGTTCGGTACTTTGTATTTTCTGTGGTGATGAAATTCTGGTTGATTTATAGATCCCAGATCAGTTATCCATACTCTAATCACCTGAAAACCCCGGGGGTCTCCGAGACCCCCGGGGTTTGTCGGGCATAGCGATGTTGACTGAAAAAAATAGCAGGATCTGCTCGTTTGCAGCGAGACCCGAATGGATTTTCACATCCATCACTGGTAATCTTTACTGCACACGACCGTACAGGTTTCCGCAGGACGTATGGGGTTCCAGATGACGATCCAGCGCTGTGCATGGATCGCTACTGACTACTATAAAAACCTGTACGGTCTGCTCATGGATCGAGGAACAGATCTTACTGCTGGTTGTAAGGGTGAGAGCAGTTGCCAGCCAGCGTTTTGTAGAGTTAAGTCGGGTTGAATCGTGTAAAATAAGGATATCCGGTTCGCATATTCAGGAGGCCTTGCCGTGCAAATATCTGACCAGATCAGCCAGCGGGTGCAAAGGCTGCCGCGTGCGCTGCAGGTTGAAGTGCTCAATTTCGTGGAATTTCTGCTTCTGAAAGTTGAGCAAAAAGGCTACCATCAGGAGTTAGATAGCTGGGCCGACTTCTCGCTTGGTTCTGCCATGCGGGATATGGAAGATGAACCCTCTCCCTATAGCCTTACGGATATTAAAGAGGGTTTCTAATGAAACAAGCTGGTCAAATCGTATTGTTTCATTTTCCAACCACCAGTTTTGATCCTGGAAAGCTGCGACCTGCTCTCCTGTTGTGAAAGCTCCCGGGTGCTTATGATGATTGGCTCATCTGCATGGTATCGTCTCAGATCCGCCATTTCGTTGCGGATTTTGACGAAATTATTGGTGAAAAGGACGATGATTTTTCTCTCAGCGGTCTGAAGACCACCAGCGTGATCCGCGTAGGTCGCCTGGCTGTTGTAAACGGCGAGATTTTCCTGGGCTCAATCGGTCAAATCAAACCCGCAAGATTGCTTGGGATTAAATCCCGCCTGGCGAACTGGCTGTCCACATAATTCCCCCTTATTCTGAATACTTAACCGGCTTAAACCTCTCCATCGCCGCCTCCAAACCCTCTTCCTTCAGCGCCAGCTCCACCTCGCCGGCGTCCTGTTTGAGCTGCTTCACGTCCACGCCCTGGCAGGTATCGGGCAGATGTGCCAACCACTGCCGCGAGCGCAGGAACAGCTTGATTGCCCCATCCCGGTTGCCGCGCTCGATCTGCAGATAAGCCACCGCCACCTGCAGCACGCCCTGGTAGAGCGCGCGTCCTGGAGAGGGCTCTTCCATCCAGGCGGCTTCCAGCTCTTCATGGGCCTCGAAATACTCCCCGGCATTGAACAGCTCCAGGCCTTTGCGGGCGATGGGCGGCAGCGGCTGCTTGCAGAACTCTGCCAGCGCCTCCCAGTCCGGCACCTGGGCGTATTTCTGCAGCACCCCCGGGAGATCGCCAAAGAAGGCTGAGCGCGCCAGCACCGCCTGTGCCCCGGCCTTTTTCGCTGCCTGGAAGCTCTCCACGTCCATGTGCGAGCCGAAGCAGATCAGCGGGATGCGCCGCGTGGACGCCACTGAGCGCAGCATGCCGATCCACTCTCGCCACGGCACCTGCTGATTGCCCAGGTCTAAGATCAGCAAAGCCGGCTGCAGGCGGGTGATCTCTTCCAGCAGGTAGTAGCCGGGCCCGTGCAGGTGCTCGGTGCGCTGCGGGGTGGGGTGCTCGGGCACGCCCGGTGCGATCTGCGCCTGCGACTCGATCCAGTGCATCTGGTAGCCGGCGCCATGGGCAGCCTGCTCGATGCGCGTGATCGACATCAGGTCGCTGGCAAAGCCGATGATCAGGGGAGGGGATTGTGAGTTCATAAAGAGATTATACCTGCATACACCTGGTCCTTGCGCATGCGTGCGGTTGCCCGGATTTGTCATCTTTTTTTCTCCCCCAACGAGATTCCATGATAAACTTACCGTACAAAAAGGATAAATACTATCGGAATAAGCTGTGTTTAGCTCGCCTGTCGAGCATGGGAGGAATTAACGATGACCAGGTTTATCCGTACCGCGCTCTACATTGTGTGCATGATTCAATTCGCACTTGCCTTAGCCTTCTTCTTCCAGGTTCCCCAAATCACCAGCCTGTGGCCTTTTCCGGGTACGACTCCGCTCACCTTTATCTTCATCGCCTCTATTTTTGCCGCCGCAGCCGCCTCCACTGCCTGGGCGTTATCCACGCGCACCTATGGCGCGCTGGTCGGTATCGGCATCGACTACCTGTTTATTCTGATCCCGGTCGGGGTGCTGTCCTGGCAGCTGGGCAGCAGTACTGGTGCTGCGAACCTGACTACCTACGCAGTAATCTGCTTCCTGGGCGGCTTGTTTGGGATCTGGTTGATTGTTTGGGCTGGACGCTTCCCGATTCCTCCCAAGCCACCTGTGCCTGCCCTGGTGCGCGGGTCATTTGTCGTTTTTATCATCGCCCTGCTGATTGTCAGCACTCAATTGATCCTGAAAATTCCCGATGTTATCCCGTGGATGATAACTCCTGAGCTCTCGGTAGTGATTGGCTGGATGTTCGTCGGCGCAGCCGGCTATTTTGTGTATGCTGTGCTGCGGCCTTCCTGGGGCAATGCTGGCGGGCAGCTGGCGGGTTTTCTGGCGTATGATCTCGTCCTGATTGTCCCATTCTTGCAGCGCCTGCCTGCATCGCCGGCCAATTTCCGCACCAACCTGATCATCTACATTATTGTGGTTACCTACAGCGGCCTGCTGGCTGTTTACTACCTGTTCATCCATAAATCCACGCGCTTCTATGCTCGGCAGCCCGACGCCAGCCTGGAACCTGTCAGCTACCAGGCATCCTGAGCAGTAGGGGCGCGTGGCGCGCCCTGCACCATTTCCGACTGCAACCTGGTAGCGAACCAGGTCCCCGCTCAGACCGCCTGGTCCGCAGGCATCCCGAGCGGTAGGCGCGCGCCTGTGGCGCGCGGATTGGGGCGGAAGTATAATGCGGGGTATGTACCCGCGCTATCCCATGCTTTTGGGCACGTTACTGCGTTTGGGCGCGGCGATGGCGCACCAACGTACGCTCAGTATCCGCGCTGAAGCGCTGCGCGCCGTCCGGGGTATACGCGCCGGGGCTGGCGCTGCCCAGGCCTTTCAGGTATCAGGCGCTGAATTTATCCCCCGATCCGGTCCCTGTCTGCTGGTCGCCAATCATTATACGCGTCCCGGTTTCCGTTCCTGGTGGCTGGTGCTGAGCCTCTCGGCTGCCCTGCCCTTCGAAGTGCATTGGGTGGTCAGCGCGGGCTGGAATTTCGCCGGGCGGCAGGTGGCGCGCCTCACCCGCAGCCTCTTTCCGCGCATGGCGCGCGTGGTTGGCTTTACGGCAATGCCGCCCATGCCGCCTGACCAGCGAGAAGTGGAGGCGCGTGCCAGCGCCGTGCGCCAGGTGCTGCAGTACGCGCAAAGGACGCCGCAGTCTGTGGTTGGCCTGCTGCCCGAAGGGCAGGATGAGATATTGGGCACGCTGCAGATGCCGCCTCCCGGCGTCGGGCGCTTCATGCTGCAGCTCGCCAGGCAGGGACTGGTGGTGGTTCCCGCCGGAATTTATGAGTCGGACGGAGCGCTGTGTGTGCACTTCGGTCCGCACTTTTCCCTGGAGGTCAGCTCCGGGCTGCCCGCCGCCGAGCGCGATTTGCTCGCCAGCCGCCAGGTGATGCACGCCATTGCCAGCCTGCTGCCAGAAGGCCTGCGTGGCGAGTTTGCACAGCCAGCCACCCCGCCCACCCGATCCCCGATTGAAATTCAGCCCGCCTTTCAGGATTCTATCTAGAAGAACCCGGGAACTCAAACCAATGCAGCGCACCTCGTTCCGCCAACTCATCAATCTGAATGCTTATTGGCTCGGGCTTTCCTTTATGTGGAACAGCCTGCATGTGATCATCCTGCCGGCGGTGCTGCTGAATTATGTGCCCGAGAGCCAGAAGAACAGCTACCTGGGCATGCTGACCTTCTTCGGGTTGGTGCTGGCTATGCTCATCCAGCCTGTCGCCGGGGCGCTCAGCGATCGCTGGGCCTCGCGGTGGGGTCGCCGGCGGCCGCTGATGCTGGTCGGCACTGCATTTGATTTTGTCTTCCTGGCTGTCCTGGGCTGGGCGGGTGGCCTGGTGTGGCTGGCGCTGGGGTATATCGGCCTGCAGCTCAGCTCCAATATCGCCCACGGCGCGGGGCAGGGTCTGCTGCCCGACTGCGTGCCCCCTGAGCAGTTGGGCAGCGCCAGCGGGGTGAAGAACCTGATGGATATGGCCGGATTGGTGGCGGCTTCGCTGCTGATGGGCCGTCTGGTGCCGCCGGATATCCTTTCTGCCATGCGCCCGATTGCGGTGGTGATGGTGGTTCTGGCAGTCGCAGCCCTGGTTACCCTGTTGGGTGTCCGGGAAAGGCCTTCCACCGGAATCAACGCTGCCAGTTTCGAGACAGCTTCGTCCATGCCGCAGCCGGCTCGCCCAATCCCTGCGGTCAGGCCGCGCGCCTCCAGCTCTTACTGGTGGCTGATCGCTTCGCGCTTCGCCTTCTTGCTGGGTATTTATGATATCCAGGTGTTTGCCCAGTACTACGTGCGGGATGTAATTCCCACCCCGAACCCCGTCAAGCTGACGGGCGATCTGCTGGCTGTACTCACCCTGGGGCTGATTGCCTTTGCCCTGCTGGGCGGCTGGCTGGGGGACCGCCTGGGCGACCGCCGCGGCGGGTTGGGCGGGCATAAAAAGATCCTGGCGCTCGCCGGAGTTCTCAGCGCGGCCGGCTGTCTGTTGATGATGATGGTGCGCACGCCCGCAGGCCTGTTGGGTTTGGGCAGTGTGCTCGGCGTGGGCATCGGTCTGTTCCTGACTTCGAACTGGGCGCTGGCCACCCGCCTGGCCCCAGGGGAGGCGGCCGGAAAATTTTTAGGCTTCACCAACCTGGCAACGGCTGGCTCGGGAGCTGTGGCGCGCCTCACCGGGCCGCTGATCGACCTGGGCAACAACGCTGCCGCCGGTCAGTATTGGGGCTATATGGGCATGTTCCTGTTTGGGGCTCTGTGCACGCTGGCCAGCGTGTGGCTGTTGAGAGGGGTAAAAGAAGTCAAGGATCTAGAGTTGAGCGCAATTGAGGAGCTGGTGAGATAGAACAGCAAAAATTGCCTCGGCTGCCTCAAGAATATCCAGCAGGTATAATTTTTCAGGCCGCATAAATTTCCTGCGCGCTGGCCAGGATGGATTGGCGGATACTCGATTTCAATCCTTCCTGGGGAACCACATCCACCGGTCGTTGAAAGATGCCTGAAAGCTCGCGTTTCATCCGGCCCAATGTCATAAACGTAACCCGGGCATCTGGATCAAAGACCACCAAAACGTCGATGTCGCTCTCAGGACGAAAGTCATCGCGCACAACCGAGCCAAAAAGCGCCAGGCGCTGCACCTGGTAGCGCCTGCAGAACGCCTCGATTTTTCGTTTTGGGATGTTGATCTTGAGATCACTCATTGCTTAATTCCCGTTGTTTGAAGAAGTCCTGTCATAATTATACATGGGATTACACCGGCGTTACTCAAAAAATGGGTCAATATTTTCCGGGTAATCCGATAGACCCATCCTGACCCTTAAGGGGAACTACCCCGTCTCGCTCACCGTCTATACCTCAATCCGGACTGAACCATGCTCCTGCCGGAAAGTGTAGTATAAATGTCTTGATTACTTCCGGCACCAGCCTGCGACGCCTGCGCCACCTTGGAGACTGCTTTCTTTGACCAAGCGACCTGCTTATCCTCTGCTCCTGCTCAGCCTGCTGGGCTTGCTCACCCTGCTGGCGCTGGCTCCACGCCTGCCAGCCCACGCCGCTCCCCTGGCCCAGGATGACGGTACCCCGCCCGCCCAGATGCCCGGGCTCACGCTGCAGGCGCGTGCCGGTTTTGATGGGCTGTGCAAAGATATGCGCTGGATTCCCCTGCGCATTATCCTGGAAAATAACGGCCCGGCTTTCACGGGGGAGCTGATCGTCTCCATCCCCGACTCCAGCCGCCGTCCCACCCTCTACACGGTGCCGCTCGATCTGGCTTCCATCTCCCGCAAGGAAATCCGCCTGGCTGTGTACCCCGAAACGTATGTGAATAATCTGGATATCCGCTTGCGCGTTGGCGGTGTGATCACCCTGGCCCAGAAGGCCTCCGTGCGCTGCCTGCCGCAGGAACAGATCGTAATGGGCGTGCTGGCAGGCAATCCCTCGGCGCTCAATGCCCTGGCGGATTATCCATCCACAGACCGCGCCAACCTGGCGCGCCTGGAGCCCGGCGACCTGCCCGAGCACGCCCACTACCTGGAAGCCTTAGACGTCTTGTTGATCTCCGACCTGGATAGCGGCGCCCTGCAGCCGGCGCAGCTTGCTGCTTTGCACGGCTGGGTGCTCTCCGGCGGACAGTTACTGGTCACCGGCGGCGCCGGCTGGCAAAAAACGGCTGCCGGACTGCAGGATTGGCTGCCCTTCCTGCCGGATGGGCTCAGCGAGGTATCCGATCTCTCCAACCTGGCGGATTTCTCCGGCGTGGCCGGGCCGCCCGCTCAAACCGCCCTGGCAGCCACCGGCAGCCTCGCCGCCAGCGCTAACCCTACCGTATTGCTCACCACCGGCGAACAGATCCTGGCCGCCTCGCGCAGCCTGGGCTTTGGGCGTGTGCTGTATCTGGCATTGGACCCCGCTTCCGAGCCGCTGCGCAGCTGGGTTGGCGCGCCCAACCTGCTGCGGGCCTTGCTGGAACCGCTCCCCACTGCTCCGGGCTGGGCGAAAGGCTTCGTCGATTGGTATCAGGCCGGCAGCGCCATTACATCCCTGCCCAGCCTGCGTCTGGTAGGGGTGGGCTGGCTGCTGGCGTTCCTTTTCTTCTATACGCTCACAGTCGGTCCGCTGAATTATTTTGTACTACGCCGGTTCAAACAGCGCGAGCTGGCCTGGCTCACCATACCTCTGCTGGTTGTATTCTTCGCCGGAGGCGCTTTCCTGGTCGGCGGGCGCTCGCGCGGCAGCCTGCCGGTGATCAGCCGCCTGGCAGTCATCCAGGTCTGGCCCGGGCAAGATCAGGCGCGCCTGGACGGCCTGGTTGGGGTGTTCTCACCCTCGCGCCAGACTTATACGCTGATGGTGGCGCCCGGGTTGAGCCTGCACCCCCTGCGCGACAGCAGCCTGTCTGCCCCACCCGACGGATTCGAGATTTCGTCTGCGGTGGATGGCGCTCAGAGTGTTCCCGACATGCGCCTGGATGTCGCCGGAATGCGCGCCCTGTCGATGGGTGGAAGCCTGCCTGCCCCGCAAATTACCCAGGATTTGCAGTACCAACTCGGTGAGACCAGCGCCCGCCTGAGCGGGCGGGTCACCAACCACTCCAGTCTGCGCCTGGAGAACGTGGTCCTGTTTGGGCCTGGTTCGACTTACCTGCTGGGCGACCTCGCTCCAGGCGCCAGTCTGGAACTGGACTATGATTTGCAGACTGCCCCGCTGCCCTCTTCGGCGTATGGGCCAATCATCCCGGGGCCAAGCAGTATGTACTACAGTCGTGTGGGCGGCGACCAGGTGATGCAGACCCTGGTTGGCGGCAGCGATTATTACAACGATGCCAGACTTTTCCGCCGCTTTGGCCTGCTCAGCGCCGCGGTAGGCTACAATTTTAATGCCGTCCAGGCCGGTGGCTACTACCTGGCAGCCTGGTCCTCGGATGCGCCCTTTGAAGCCAGCCTTGACCGCCGTTCTGCCAGCGACGACGAAGCCCTTTACCTGATCGCCCTGCAGCCCGAGCTGATCGGCCAGGACGACCTGCTCAGCCTGCCCCCGGCGCTCTTCCGCTGGAGCATACCAACCGGCGAGCAATATTATTCCTCTGCAGGGTCCACACCCTCTCCCGAGCAATCGCCCTATGGCGGAATGTTGAGCGCGCAGCCTTTAATTTTCCAATACCAGTTCATCCAGCCCCTGCGTTATGAGTCAGTCGAAGGCCTCACCCTGCATCTGAAAGGTGTGCAGTATGACAATCCGCAGAACCCACAGGGCGAGATCGAAGTTTCCCTGTGGGATTTAGAAAACCAATCCTGGACTGTCCTGCAGCCGTTAGCCTTCGGTGACCATCCGATTTCCAGCCCGCAGAGCTTCGTGGGCGAGGGTGGTGAAATTCGCCTGCGTCTGGCGAACCCCAATGCATCCTGGTACACGGAGCTGCAGCAGGCCGATTTCACTCTGCTAGTCCGCCGGAGCGCCCCATGACCGCCGCCATCGAGCTGCAGCAGCTGACCAAACGCTTCAAAGAGCGCAGCGCCGTTGATCATCTCGATCTGACCGTGGAGCAGGGTGAGATTTTTGGCTTTGTTGGCCCCAACGGCGCTGGCAAAACCACCACCCTGCGCATGATCGCCTGCCTGCTGGCGCCGACTTCCGGGGAGATCAAGGTGATGGGGCATTCCGCCTCCCACGATCCAGATGCAGTGCGCAGCGCCATCGGTTATATGCCGGATTTCTTCGGTGTGTACAACGACCTGAGCGTGGAAGAATACCTGGATTTTTTTGGCGCCTGTTATAAGCTGCCGCCCGCCGAGCGTGCCCGCCTGGCCAATGATCTGCTGGAGCTGGTGGAGCTTTCTCACCGCCGCACGGACCCGGTGGAGCGCCTGTCGCGCGGCATGCAGCAGCGTCTCAGCCTGGCGCGCACCCTGGTGCACGATCCGCAGGTGCTCCTGCTGGACGAGCCCGCCTCCGGGCTGGACCCGCGCGCCCGGGTCGAGATCCGCGAGCTGATGCGCGAGCTTGCGCGCATGGGCAAGACCATTTTCTTCTCCACGCACATCCTGGCGGATGTGGCCGAGATTTGCACGCGCGTGGGTATCCTGGAAGCCGGCCAGCTCGTGGCGCTGGGCGAGTTGGAAGCCCTGCAGCAGCAGCTCCTGCCGCGCCGCCAGGTCGATTTGACCGTGCTGGCTACCCCGGAGAATACCCTGGCTTTGTTGAATGCTTATATGGGTGTGGTCCAGGCCCAGCCCGTGGAGGAGAATGGCGCCGCGAATGGCGGGGTTGGCAGTGGTCGCACCCGCCTGCGCCTGGAATTTTCCGGCGATGACGCGGCTCTGGCAGGTTTGCTGGCGCACCTGGTGCACAATGGGGTGGCGGTGATGCATTTCTCGGAAGATCGCCGCGACCTCGAAGAGGTCTTCTTGCGCGCCACGCGCGGACAGGTGACGTAAGCATGGGAGCTGAGATGGAAACCACAAGCGCTGCACCTGCAGGCGACTCCCCTATGCCGGGAGACGCCCGTATGCCGGGAGACGCCCGTATGCCGGGAGACGCCCGTATGCCGGGAGACGCCCGTATGCCGGGAGACGCCCCCCTGCCAGACGACCTCCGCCCCGGCCTGCTGCAGCGCCTGCAAGCCCTGCTGCTGGCGAATCCGGTGGCTTTCAAGGAGCTGCGCGGGCGTATGCGCGGGCGGCGCGCCTATATCCTGATCACGGTCTACACCGCCGTGCTCAGCCTGGCCATGCTGCTGGTCTATTTTGTCACCAACAGTTCCAGCACCCCTAACAATTACAACAGTATTCAAATGGTGGGAAAGGCGCTTTTCGGGGCGGTATTCTGGCTGCAGCTGCTGGTGATGTGCTTTGTCGCTCCCGCCCTGGCAGCCGGCGCCATCGCCAGCGAGCGCGAGCGCCAGACCTACGAGTTACTGCGCACCACGCTGCTTTCGGCGCGTGCCCTGGTGCTGGGCAAATTTGCCTCCGGCATGCTTTTCCTGCTCCTGCTCTTGCTGGTGGGGCTGCCCCTGCAGAGCATGGCCTATCTATTCGGCGGTGTGACCCTGGAAGAGCTGCTGGTCGGCACCCTGCTGCTGATCGTTACCGCGGCTGCTTTCCTCGCCGTGGGGATTTTCTTCTCCAGCCTGTCCGGGCGCACCCTGATCTCCACCGTCCTGTCGTATGGGGTATCCTTGCTGCTGGTGTTCGGCCTGCCCATGCTGCTCTTCTTGCTGCTGTTGCTGCAGCAAAACCTGATCTCCGGCACTGGCCTGTCCAACATGAACGTTTTTCAAGAGACCATGCTGCTGCTCCTGATGTGGTCGGGGATGAGCATCAATCCGCTGGCGACCGCGGTGGGCAGCGAAGTGATCCTGCTGCAAGAGAGCAGCCTGTGGTCCATGTCCATCTCGCTCTCCAGCGCAGGCAGTATCAGTATGCCTTCACCGTGGATCCCCTACACAATCCTGTACACCCTGCTGAGCCTGTTCCTTTTATGGCTGGCAGTGCGGCGCGTCAGCCGCCTGGATAAGTGAGCATTATTTCATCAGGCAGTATGCTGCCTGATTGTGGATTGCAATGGATAAAAACCAACTGGCTGAATTAAACGATATGTTTAGGGAGTGGCTGGCGCGCTACCGCCTGCTGCGCTCCTTGCGCTGGGCCGGCGGTGGGCTGCTGTTTGGCGCCCTTCTGGCATTGATCTCAGGCGTGGCGCTTACCTGGAGCGCTCAGCTTTTACCTCTGGAATTAATCCTGCTTACGGCTGCATTGCTGCTGGCAGGTTTGCTGGCGGGCGGGCTGGCGGGGCTGATGTGGCCCCTGGCGCACATGCCCGCCGCGCGCCAGTTTGACCGCCAATTTGGTCTGCGCGAGCGCCTGAGCACCGCCCTGGAGCTGGCGCAGGTCAGCCCTTCCCCTCCGTTGAGCGATTTGCAGCTCGTCGATACCCTGGCGCACGCCCGCGCCGTGGAGCTGAGCCAGGCACTGCCCCTGCGCCTGCCCTGGCGCAATCTGGGGGCGGCAGTCCTGCTATGCGTCCTGCTGGCGGGAGCTGCCTGGGGCCTGCGCGGCCAATTCCAGGCTGCTCAGCAGGTGCGCCAGTTGGAGCAGGCTGTTCAGGCTGAGATCGAGCAGATCGAAGCGCTGGCGACTCAGATCGAGCAGGTAGAGACGCTCGACCCGCAGGTGCAGGATGCTATCCTGCAGTCCCTGGAAGCGACCCTGCAGGAACTGCAGGCGGCTGAGAGAGCCGAAGAAGCGCTTTCCGTTCTGGCGGAAGGCCAGGCGGAGCTGCAGTCCTTGATCTCGCCCGATTCTCAGGCCACCCTGCAGGCAATGGAGCAGGCCGGGCAGGCGCTCAGCCAGTCTGAAAACACTGCCCTGCAAACCGCCGGAGAAGCCTTGTCAGATGGCGATGTCAGTGCAGCCGCCCAGGCTCTGGAAGGGATCGATCCTTCCCAACTTTCGTCTGAGGAATTAGCGCAGCTCGCTCAGGATCTGGCTGCCGCGGCGCAGGCCTTGCAGGCCAGCCAACCGGCTGCCGCGGCAGCCCTTCAAAACGCCGCCAATGCCCTGCAGTCCGCCGCCAGCGCCAATTCAGCGCAGGCTGCCCAGGCCGCTGCGACCGCGGCAGCAGCCCTCCAGCAGGTAGCCGGTAATTTGCAAAGCTTGCAGGAGCAGCTCCAGGCCGGGCAGGCTGCCATGCAGGCCGCTCAGGGACTGGCGCAAGCCCAGGCCAATCTGGCAGGTGCGAGCGGCATGGCCTCCGCCGGTGGCGCCGGCGGAGGCAGCGGCACCAACCCTGCTCAGGGTTCCGGCGCGGGGGGTGGAGCGGGGCGCGGCGAAGGTGATGGTAGTGAGGGAGATGGCGATCAAACCGCCGGCACCACCCCCATCCAGACCAGCAATGGCCCGGGTGATGGCGGCCTGACCGCGTATGATTCGCTGTATGTGCCCCAGCGCCTGGGTGGCGAGGACGGCCCGGATGTGAGCCTGCCGGGTGGAAATACTCCGGGCGAGACGGTGGTCGGCTCTCAGGAGCGCCCGGCCGGCGACCCCGGAGGCCTGCAGGTGCCGTATGTGGATGCGCTGCCTTATTACGAAGCGGTCAACCGCCAGGCGATTGATTCCGGGCAGGTACCGCTCGACCTGCGCGAGCTGGTGCGGCGTTACTTCTCGGCCCTGGAACCTTAAATTGTAGGGTGGGCTTTCAGCCCGCCGCTCTCGCCCGACTTGTAGAGCAAACCGGTCGCATATGTAGAGCAAACTGTTAGTTTGCTCAATGTCGGTCATATATAGAGCAAACTGGTCGTTTACTCTTGGCAAGCTAACAGCATGCCCTACATATAGAGCTAACTGGTCGTAATGTAGAGCAAACTGTTAGTTTGCTCAATGTCGGTCATATATTACATGGAGAGTATATGTCCTGGCTTTCCCAAAACCACAAAACCATCCAGCTTGGGCTGCTCATCCTGCTCCTGGCCTCCTTCTTCGGCCCCTGGAACTACGAAGCCGACGGCGTCCCGCCACCGGAGTACTGCGATCCGCCTCTCGTCCTGCTCACCCCCGAGCGCTGCGTGAAGCTGCTCTCCGGGGCAGAGATGTTCGGTTACACGGCGTTTTTCTTTCAGGAGCTGGTGCGGAGTGCTCTCAGCAACCAACCGTTGGCGATTATCGAATTGTGGCGTGTTTTCTTTTTGATCCTGCTCGTCAGCCTGCCGGTTCTGCCACTGCCGGTGCTAACCTGGCGCGTACTAGCCTCGTTCCAATCCAGTGAGGCGGCAGAGCAGGCTCGCCCGCTGGGCCGGATCGTCCTGTATGGTTCTTTGGCACTGGGTTGGCTGGCTGCCCTGGGGCTGTTTCTGCTTAATTGGCCCCCGCAGCCCTGGCTGTTCTGGGGGCTGTGGCTGTATCTAATCTTCAATGATGCAGCATTGATGCTGGAGATTCTCGCCCAGGCTGGAATGCGCAGTGCGCCACAGACAGCCTGAGTAGGTATAGCTTTTATCTGTGCCAATCTGTGTCGATCTGTGGTTGAAAATAAATATCATCATCGCGCTCAAAATATCTTCCCCAAGCTACCAGGAGTCCTATGACTGAAATCACCCCCGCCATCTTCCGCCAGCAGGCCGCCGCCATCGAAGCCGCCGTCGGGCAGGTCATCGTCGGGCAGCACACCGTCGTTCGCAATGTGCTCACCGCCATTCTCGCCGGCGGGCATGTGCTGCTCGAAGGCGTACCCGGCCTGGGCAAGACCATGCTGGTGCGCACCCTGGGCCAGGTGCTGCGCCTGAAATTCGCCCGCATCCAGTTCACCCCCGACCTGATGCCTGCCGATATCACCGGCACCGAGATGCTCATCGACCAGGACGGGGCGCGCCAGTTCCGCTTCCAGCCCGGACCGGTCTTCGCCAACCTGCTGCTGGCAGACGAGATCAATCGCGCCACCCCCAAGACCCAATCCGCCCTGCTGGAAGCGATGCAGGAAGGCTCGGTCACCGTCGCCAACCACACCTACCGCCTGGAGGAGCCGTTTTTCGTGCTCGCCACGCAGAACCCGCTGGAAATGGAAGGCACCTATCCGCTGCCCGAAGCCCAGCTCGACCGCTTCCTGTTTAAAGTAGATGTGGGTTTCCCCTCCTCGGGCGAGCTGGTTCAGATCTTCGAGCGCACCACCGGCGCCGTCCCCGAGCCGCCTGCCGTCGCTGCCGGTGCAGAAGAGATCACAGCCCTGCGCGAGCTGGCGCGCCAGGTGCCGGTGGCCTCGCACCTCAGCGATTACGTGGCGCGCCTGGTGGTCGCCTCCCACCCGGGGCAGCCCACCGCCCCCGAGCTGGTGCGCAAATACGTGCGTTATGGGGTTTCGCCGCGCGCCGGGCAGGCCATCCTGCTGGGCGCCAAGGTGAGCGCCTTGCTGGATGGGCGCTACAACGTCTCGTTCGAGGATCTGCAGGCCATCGCCCCGGCAGCCATGCGCCACCGCCTGCTGCTCAGCTTTGAGGGCCTGGCGGATGAAATCCCCCCGGACGCCATCATCGCCGAGCTGCTGGAAAAGGTTGCGCAGCTCCCTTAACCATTCGAGACCCCAGGGGTTTCCAAAACCCCTGGGGTCTGATGATGAGACCTAATGCTCTTCGACGAAGCCACCCTGCGCAAGCTCACCCGCCTGACGCTGATCGCCAACCAGGTGCGCGCCGGGCGTATGAAGGGCGAACGCCGTTCTTCCCGCAAAGGCGCCAGCCTGGAGTTCGCCGATTACCGCGATTATTCCCCCGGCGACGATCTGCGCCGCCTGGACTGGAAAGCCTACGGGCGGCTGGAGCGTGCCTTCCTCAAGCTCTTCGAGGAGGAAGAAGACCTGGCGGTGCATATCCTGCTGGACGCCTCCGGTTCGATGGACTGGGGCGAGGGCGATCTGCACAAATTCAATTACGCCCTGCGCATCACCGGTGCGCTGGGGGCGATCGCCCTGGCGGAGGGCGACCAGCTCTCCGTGCGCCTGCTGCGCGGCCAGGGTGCCGATCCGCTGGAAAGCCTCGGCCCGCTGCGCGGCTCCGGCAACACCCTGCGCCTGCTGCGCTACCTGGAAGGTCTGCGGCCGGCCGGCGAAACCGACCTCTCGGCTGCCCTGCGCCGCGTGGCGGCTGACCGCCCCCGCCCGGGGCTGGTCTTTTTGATCTCCGACCTGCTTTCACCAAGCAGTTTTACAGATGGCCTGTCAGCTTTCCTGCGGCGCGGCTCGGAGGCGGCTGTGATCCAGGTGCTGGCTCCCGACGAGCTCGACCCGCCCCTGGCAGGCGATCTGCGCCTGCTGGACGTGGAGACCGGCGCATTTCAGGAAGTCTCGCTGGATTCAGGGGCGCGCCGCCTGTACCGCCAGCGCCTGGAAGCCTGGCAGGCTGAATTACAGGCCAGCGCCGTCAAATACCGCGCCCGCTGGGCGACTCTGTCTACCGCCGAACCCTGGGACCAGGTGGTGCAGGCTTCTTTGTGGAAGGCAGGTATGGTTACATGAGCTTCCTGACGCCGGGCTGGCTGTGGCTGGGGCTGCTGGCAGTTCCCATCCTGATCCTGTACATGCTGCGCCTGCGCCGGCGCGAGGCGCCGGTCTCGTCCATTCTGTTGTGGCGCCTGTTGCTGCGCGATCAGCAGGCCAACGCACCCTGGCAGAAGCTGGAGCGCAACCTGCTGTTATTCTTACAGCTGCTGGCTCTGACGGCGCTGGTGCTGGCACTGGCGCGTCCGGCTGTGCCGGTGCCCAGCCTGGTCAGCGGCTCGGTGGTGGTGATCCTGGATGGCTCGGCCTCCATGCTGGCTCAGGATGGGCAGGACGGCGAGACGCGCTTCGAGATCGCACGCCTCGCGGCCCTGGAGCTGGTGGGCGAACTGCCTGCCAGTGCGCGCATGAGCCTGGTCCTGGCGGGCGACCCGCCGCAGATCCTGGCAGCGGCTGAGGGCGACCCCGCCCGGCTGCGCCAGGCGCTCGAGTCATCCCGGGCTTCCCCGCTGGAGGCCGACTGGCCGGCCACGCTGGCCCTGGCTGCCGGCGCGGCTTCCGCGCCCGGCCAATCCGAGCAGGGCATTGAATTTATCCTCATTTCCGATGGCGGTTTGAGCCTGGCTGAGAGCGCTGGGACATCCGCCTCCTCCCGTCTGAACCTGCCCGGGCGTGTGCGCTACCTGCCGGTTGGCGGCGCTGCGCCCAACATGGCCGTCAGCGCCCTGGCGTTACGCCCGGCTGACAGCGGCGTGCAGCTTTTCGCCCAGGCGCATAATTATGGACCGCAGCCGCGCCAGGCCATCCTGGCGATCTATTCTCAGGTAGGTGAGGGAGTCGAGACCCTGCTGGAGGCGCGCCCGCTGGAGCTGGCCCCCGGGTCGGCGCACTCGGTGGTCCTGGAAGGCCTGCCGGACATCCCCGCCCGCTATACCGCCCGGCTGCAGCCATCCAGAGGGCAGGCCGCCGACAGCTTCCCCCTGGACGATGCGGCTTACGCCCTCTACACCCCGGCTCAAACCGGGCGCACCTTGCTGGTGACCCCCGGCAACCTGTTCCTGGAGCAGCTGCTGGCGAGCCTGGAAGGCGTGCAGGCCTTCCGTTTGAATCTCCCCGCAGAGGGCGCTCTGGAGCTGCCGGCGGCGGACTACGATTTGTATATTTTCGATGGCGTGGCGCCCGCCCAGTCGCCTCCCGCCCCGGCGAGCGTGCTGATGATCAACCCGCCGGACTCCCCGCTGCTGCCGGTCACCGGTGTCTTCACCGCTACCCAGCCGGCCAGCCTGAGCGCTTCGGCGCTGCTAGCTGCGGTAGATTGGTCCAACGTGCATATCCGCCAGGCGCGCCAGGTGAGCCAGCCCGCCTGGCTGACTCCCCTGATCTCTGCCCCCGGCGGCGCGCTGCTGCTGGCAGGCGAGCAGGAAGGCCGGCGCCTGGCAGTGCTCAGCTTCGCCCTGCAGGATTCCGACCTGCCCCTGCAGACTACCTACCCCATCCTGATGGCCAATCTGGTGCGCTATCTACTGCCCGCCAGCGACCCGCTGGCATCTTCTTCGGCTGCTGGTCTTCCGTCATCGGTCTCCGGTCTTCCCCCGGGCTTCTATACATTGGAGCGCCCCGACCTGCCCGCAAAGGAATATGCCGTCAACCTGTTCAGCCCGCTGGAATCCGACCTGGCGGCGCGCCCAGAAATTCAGCTGGGCGGGCAGTCCATCCCACCGGCCGCCTCCGCCGAGACCGGGCAGCGCGAGCTGTGGCCCTGGCTGGCGGCCTCAGGGCTGCTGGCGCTGCTGGCCGAGTGGGCGCTCTATCAATCCCGCCGCCGGATGATCTCCGGCTGGCGCGACCTGCTGCCTGCCTGGAGGGCAGCCTCCCGATGATCCGTTTTGCCGCGCCGCTGGTGCTGCTTTTGCTGGCCGTCGCCCTGGGCCTGGTCGCCCTGCTGGGCTGGCCCGAGCGCGGCTATGGCAGGCGGCGCGAGACGATCGCCCTGCTCGTGCGCTTGCTGCTGATCACCTGCCTGGGTTTGGGGCTGGCTGGCATGGCGCTGGCGCGCCCCGGCGGCGGGCTGGCGCTGGTCTTTCTGGTGGATGTGTCGGATTCGATCTCGATTGAGGCGCGCCAGCAGGCAGAAAATACCGTGCGCCAGGCAGTTGAGCGCCTGGGCCCCGACGACCAGGCCGCGGTTGTGCTGTTCGCCGGGGAGGCACTGGTGGAGCGCGCCATGTCGCCTGCCCGCACGCTGGCGCCCTTCCGCTCGGCGCCCGATCCCAGCCAGAGCGACCTGGAAGAAGCCATCCGTCTGGGGCTGGCGCTCTTCCCACCGGGCATGCAGCGCCGCATGCTGCTGCTTTCCGACGGCCTGCAGACCACGGGTGAGGCGCTGGCTGCTGCGCAACTGGCAGCCGGGGCCGGAGTGCAGCTTGTCGTGCAGTCTTTGCCGCCTGCCAGCGGGCCGGAAACCCTGCTGGTCAGCGCCCGCGTCCCCGAGCAATTGCATCCGGGTGAGCGCTTCGACCTGGATCTGGAGATCGATGCCTCCCAGGCTGGCGAAGCCCAGGTGCGCGTCCTGGCGGAGGGCCAGCTGCTCTATGAAGCCGCCCACACACTGCGGCGCGGCACGCAGCGCCTGAGCCTGCCGCTGGCGGCCCTGCCCGAGGCGACCCCCGGCGGATTCCTGCGCTTCACGGTGCAGATCAGCCCCGGCGCGGATGGTTTCTACCAGAACAACGAGCTGGCCACCTATACGCGCGTCGTCGCCCCGCCCCAGGTGCTGGTGGTGGTTCCCCCCGCCGGCGAGCTGCTGCCGGCGCGCGCGGGTTTGCCCCCCCAGCCGCGTCCCGACGAAGCTGCCGCTCTGATTGCCGCCCTGGGTGCGGCCGGCTTTAATGTGCGCCAGATCACGCCGGCCGCGCTGCCCGACGACCTGCTCGAGCTGGCCGAGCAGCAGGCAGTGATCCTGGTGGATGTGCCGGCGCGCCAGCTCAGCCAGCGCCAGATGGAGGCCCTGCAGGCTTATGTGCGCGACCTGGGCGGCGGGTTGATCGCCGTCGGCGGCCCTACCAGCTTCGGGGCAGGCGGCTACTTCCGCACCCCACTGGAGGAGACCTTGCCGGTGGATATGCAGCTCAAGGACCCCCAGCGCCGCCCCGAGCTGGCCCTGGTATTTGTCATCGATCATTCCGGCTCGATGGATTCGATCTCGGGCGGGGTCAACAAGCTCGAGCTGGCTAAAGAGGCGGTGCTGCGTTCGATTGAGCTGCTTTACCCCGGCGACCGCCTGGGGGTGGTGGCGTTCGATGAATCGGCCTCCTGGGTTTCCCCGCTGGAAGAGCTCAACGATCCGGATGCGGTGGCGGCACGCGTGGGCGGCTTGCGCTCGGGCGGCGGCACGGATATCCTGGCCGGCCTGCAGGCAGCCGCGGCGGTTCTGCCGGACGACCCGGCTGCCAACCGCCACATCATCCTGCTCACCGATGGCGGCGCCGACCCCACCAGCATCCCTGAGCTGGTGCAAAGCCTGTACGCGCAGCACAATATCACCCTCACCACCATCGGCGTGGGCACGGACGCCGCCCCCTATCTGGCCGATCTGGCGGAGCTGGGCGGCGGGCGCTACCATTTCGCCGCCGACCCGGCCTCCATCCCGCGCATCTTCACCGAAGAGACCGCCCTGGTCTCGCGCGCCTATATCGTCGAGGAGCCGTTCGTGCCGCTGCAAAGCGCCTCTTCGCCCATCCTGGCCGGCCTCACCGGCTTCCCTCCGCTGTACGGCTACGTGGCGGCTGCCCCCAAGGATGTGGCGCAGACCCTGCTGCTCAACGCACAGGGCGACCCGCTCCTGGCAGTCTGGCAGTACGGGCTGGGGCGCGCCCTGGCTTTCACCTCGGATGCCTCCGGGCGCTGGGCTCAGGCCTGGTTAGGTTGGCAGGGCTTTCCCGCCTTCTGGGCACAGGCGCTGAGCTATGTTGCCGTCCAATCCAGTCCCGAGCGCCTGCAGGTGCAGGTCCGGCCGCAGGGCGAGCGCGCCCAGGTGCAGGTGCAGGCTGTGGGACAGGCAGGCGGCTATCTCAACAGTCTGGAGCTGAGTCTCAGCGTGGTCGGTCCGGATGGATCGGTGCAGGAGCTGCGCCTGCCGCAGACCGCCCCGGGTTTGTATTCGGGCGCGTTCAGCCCGGCTGAGCCGGGCGCTTACGTGCTGCGCGTGCGTGGGGAAGGGGAGGCCGAAAGCCTGGCGACGACCAGCGGCTGGGTGTATACCTATTCCCCCGAATATGCTCTCATGGAAGGCAGCGAGGCGACCCTCGAAAATACGGCAGCCGCGGCTGGCGGCTTCGTGCTGGGTGATGATCTGGCTCCCTTGCTGGCTCACAACCTGCCTTCCGAGCGCGCTGTCCAACCTGCCTGGCCCTGGCTGCTGGCATTTGCCGCCCTGCTGCTGCCGGTGGATATCGCCGTGCGCCGGCTGGCAGTCACCTGCGCTGACTGGCAGCGCGCCCGGGCCTGGTTGGTCGCCCACCTGGGGCTGCGATCCGCCCCGCCGCAGGCTTATACTGGCCCGCAGTCCGCCCCCGTCGCCGCGCTCAAGAAAGTAAAAAGTAGGTCCGGCTTTCAGCCGGACTCGGCGAGGCAATCGCCGCCGGTTCGCGAAACGGCTGGGAAAGAGAATCTGCCGTCCCAGGACAAACCCCGCACCCCGGCGGCAAGAGAGGCTGCTCCGCTGGAGAAATCCGGTGAGGGGGAAGTGCAGAAAGCTCCGGATGCACCATCCACAGCCGCCAGCCTGCTTGCAAGTAAAAAGAAGCGTGAAAGTAAAAAATAACAGGCAAAACCATGAGTATGTCTATTGAAACAAACGATCTCGGGAAAAACTACCGCAGCGTGAAGGCCGTCGAACACCTCTCCCTGCGGGTGGCGGAGGGCGAAATATACGCCTTCCTGGGCCTGAATGGCGCCGGCAAAACCACCACCATTCGCATGCTGCTGGGCATGATCAAGCCAACCACCGGCTCCGCTAAAGTGCTGGGGACCACCGTGCGCCTGGGCAGCCGTGATCCCTGGGGAGCGGTCGGCTATATGGTGGAGGACCCGCACGCCTACCCGGAGCTGACGCTGCGCGAGAACCTGGAAGTCGCCCGCCGCCTGCATCCCGGCACGCCGCCCAAAGCGGTGGGAGAAATCATCGAGCGCCTGGGTCTGGCCGCCTACGCCGACCGCCGGGCTGGCACGCTCTCGCATGGCAATGCCCAACGCCTGGGTCTGGCCAAAGCCATGCTGCACAAACCCCGGCTGCTCATCCTGGACGAGCCGGCCAACGGTCTGGACCCGGCCGGGATCGTCGAGATCCGCGCCTTGCTGCTGGAGCTGACCAGCGGGCAGGGTGGGACGGTCTTCATGTCCAGCCATATCCTGGCCGAAGTCTCGCGCCTGGCCGGGCGGATCGGGATAATCCACCAGGGACGCTTGCTCCAAGAAATGGATATAGCCGAGCTGGAACGCAATCGTAAGCGGCGCCTGCTGCTGCGGGCGCGCCAGGTTGAAGACGCTCAGCGTGTGCTGCTGGATGCCGGACAGCCGGCTGAGCTGCTGCCGGATGGCGCGCTTGAGCTCAAAAATGCAGACGCTGTCGACCATCCGGACGACATCAATCGCCTGCTGGTGCAGGCCGGTATCTCGCTTACCCGCCTGCTGGTGGATGAAGAAGAGCTGGAGCCGTATTTTCTGCGCCTGGTTGGAATGGATGGAGGTTCGCGCAATGAATAACCTGTCTGCCATGTTATGGATCGAGCTGCGTAAGGCCATCCGCTCCGGAATGCCATTCGGGACCGCCCTGGGCTCCCTGTTCATGCCCCTCGGCATCGCTTTCTTGATATACGTCTCCAAGAATCCAGCCATCTCGCAGAAGCTGGGTCTGGTCAGCGCCAAAGCCAACCTGATCGCCTACTCAGCCACGGATTGGCCCACCTACATGGGATTATCCGGGCAGATGATTGCCGCAGGTGGTTTCTTCTTATTCGTCATGGCAGTTAGCTGGGTATTTGGGCGCGAATTTTCCGACGGCACGCTCAAAGATATGCTGGCGGTGCCGGTGCCGCGCGCCAGCATCTTGCTGGCCAAATTCTGCGTGGTGGGGCTGTGGTCGGTGGCTCTGAGCGTTTTGATGTTCGTCACCAGCCTGCTGGTGGGCGCCCTCATCTATCTCCCCGGCGCAAGCCAGCTTGTGCTGGTGACCTCCAGCCTGAAAATGCTGGTCACCGCCGGTATGGTGATCGCCGTCAGCCTGCCGTTCGCTTTCTTTGCCAGCGTGGGGCGCGGTTATCTGCTGCCGATTGGCATGGCTATCCTGACCCTGATGCTGGCGAACCTGGTGGTGGTGCTAGGCTGGGGCGAGATATTCCCCTGGGCTGTGCCGATGTTATATGCCCAGGGAGAAAGCGTCCTGCCGCCGCTCAGTTACTGGAGCGTGCTGGTGACCGGACTGGTGGGCATGCTCGCCACGTATATCTGGTGGCAGAACGCGGACCAGAATCGCTAAGCGGGGAGAACGCTTCGGCTCAGTAGTTATGCCAGACGCAGCACCGATCAATCCCCTGTTGGTTCGGACTGTTTTTCAACTGTTATGCGATGCAGGCTGGTGGTGGCGGGCTGTACTTGCTTAAGGTCCTGTTCAGCCGCCTCTAAAATATCCGTGGCAGACTTGTGCTCGCCCGTGCTGAGCGCCGCGCCCAGGCAGAGAGATGGCTGGTAGATTTCCTTGTCGACCCCATAAGGCTGCAGCAATTTGGTCGCCAGCCGGCTGGTAATCACACGCACATCATCAGGTTGCTTCAAATCCTCATACAAAGCCACAAATTTCTTGTGCCCACAGCGCGCCAGGGTATCCGTGGGGCGGAAAATCTTCTGCAGCCGCCGCCCGGCAGCGCGCATGATGGCGTCATAGATCGGTACGGTCATCTCCTGGATGGGCAGGTTTTCAAACTCGAGCGTGAACACCACACAGGCGTACAGAAAGTCCGGCATGCGCTTACGGCGCTCGAAGGCATGCTCCAGGCGCGTGGCGAAAAATTCTTCATTGAATAATCCGGTAACCGGATCACGGAAATACTGCACCCCGGGTTTGTTCTCCACGCTCGCCAGGCGCTGGATCAGGATCTTAAGCTGCTCGATCTCAACCGGCTTGAGCAGGATCAGGTCCGTCAGATCAGAAATGGATTCGGCCATGGAAGGGTAACCGGTGACCACGATCACACGCGTGTTCTTGAAGCGCGGGTTGGCGCGGATCTGGACCAGGATATCCTCCCCGCTGATCTCCAGGCCCAGGCGCAAATCCAGCAGGATGATATCCGGCACGCTCAGGGCAAGTTTCGACAGGCATTCTTTGGCGGAATTGACGATATCGCACTCGAAACCGACCAGATTCAGCACCACCTGGAATAATCTGGCGATATCTTTGTCATCATCGACAATCAGCACCTGCTGCGTGGACATACCTGCCTCGCTTTTGCTGAATCTTTCAAGATGCTAAACCAACTGCTCTGGCTTGCCCTCATAGTAGGGTTCGATGCGATCGATCGTCAAGCTAAGGATGAACGTCAATTCCCTTGAACGCGCTGGTGGAGGAGTCCGGATTGCCAGCCACTGCGGCTGGTGGATTGATGGGGATAAACAGGAGGCAGGAGACCTTATCCAGGTTTTGGCCGGACTCAGCCCACACAGCAAAATTTACAAGGCGACAAATTAATCCTGGCTGGCTGCCAGGGTGGCTTTTGCATAGCGCGCTTTGCTGCTGAATCGGCTTGGTAACAAGGCCAGGATCACCATCGCCATGCAGACAGGTACGATCCCCAGGCCGTTGAAGGTCCCGAATATCTGCCGCATGCTGTCTGGAAAAGCGATCACCAAAGCCAGCGTGAACAGCGTCAGAAGAACCCAATTTCTTAGAAATTTCCGCATCTTCAACCCCTTTTGATCATAGGTTAATAGATTGAATGTGACTGAATCACACGTCCAGTCTCCATTAAAATAATATCAGCAATTGAGCCAATTCCCCCTCACATTGCTGAAAGTTTTGCAGGAATATTCAAATTATCAGCATTACTTGATGAATATTAGGACGTTCCGGATTTGCAGTGGGAGGCGTGGCCTGTCACGCGGTATGGATTCCAGCTCGATCACGCCCCGCCGAATCCTAGATGCCGATCTGATTTCTGGCATGTTGATGATTCCGGACCGAAGCCACGCCCGCCCCGATCAAGGCCAGCGTTCCCCCAATCACAAAAGCCGGCGTGATTTTCTCCCCCAGCAGCCAGACTGCAAACAGGATCGTGGCGACCGGCTGTAAATAGGTGAACAGGGAGGCGGTCAGCTCGTTGCCCTGCTGAATCGCTTTTTGATACGCCAGATAAAACAGGCTGGTACCCAGGAAACCAATTTCAAGGCTGGAAAGAACGTGTTTCAACTCCATGTGCGTGATATCCAGCGGCTGGCTGGTCAGCTCGTACGCGGCAAATGGGATGGACATGACCAGCGTGACCAGCGCAAGATAGAAGGTCAGCGCCATGGGAGAGATGTGCAGCTCCTGCTGTTTGTCATTGGAAATGATCCCATAGAACATGAACGAGACCGCTGCTCCAAATATAAGCAGATTGCCCCATAAATTCTTGAGATCAACGCTGCCATTCTGGAAAAAGGGCAGCAGAATAATGATCGCCACCCCGGTAAAACCTACCACGATGCCCAGGATACTGTCACGCGTTATTTTCGTGAGCCTGAAGCGGTGTAAATACAGCGCGGTCAGTAAAGGCACCGCAGCATAGATCAAAGGCGAGACCGAGGCGAGGGTGAGCTGCAGGGCGATGAACAGCAGGATCGGATTGATTGCGCCGATGACAGCCACCGGCAGCAGCTCGCGCAGCATCCTGGGATGCAGCTCTTTATTACGGATGACAAAGGGCAGTAAGACCAGCGACGCCGAAAGAAAGCGGATCACCGTCAACGTGAATGGCGGGAAGACTTCCAGGGCAATTTTGGCGAAAGGTGCAATCGACCCGCCGGCAAACGCGGCCACGATGATGAGCAGGATGACGTTGTTCATTGCGCTGAATTATAGTGTGATATTTCACATTACCCGGCTCAATATCCAGCCCCAGTTCTCCAATCGCAAACGAGCAGGTTTAAGCTCTAACCTGCCAGTTAATCCCATCTTTCATTATTCAATAATCAGCGCCTGACCATGGGGAAGTACACTGCGTACTCATAAATGACGGGTGTCGGCGAGGGCGTGACTGCCTGTGTGGGCAGCGTGGCTGTGGGTGGGTGCGGAGGCGTCCAGGTAGGCGTCCGGTAGATCGTTGCCGTTGGTGTTGGAATAGTTGTCCGGGTGACTGTAGCGGTGCTGGTGGCGGTGAAGGATGGCGTGGGGGTGGCTGTCTCCGTGGGGGTGGCTGTCTCCGTCGGCGTGGCTGTAGCGGTGCTGGTGGCGGTGAAGGTAGCCGTAGGAGTGGCAGTCTCCGTCGGCGTAGCTGTGGCAGTGTTGGTTGCGGTATTCGTTGGCGTGGGGGTATTTGTTCCCGTGGCGGTCGGCGTCAGAGTCGGGCCTTGCCCATCAAACGCCGTCGAGAGGACCCACAGCGGGTACTGCCCATCTGGCGGTACGAGCCCGCCCCCATCCTCCAGGCTGCCATTCCAGTTATAGATGCTGTCATCGGTCAGGGTCAGGCCGCTGCCGTCCGACATCTTGTAGTATGCCATCAGCCCGGTTTCATCCCCGACCAGCTCCTGGTAGCGGAACGCGGCGATATCTTCCTTTGAGCGAGCCACATTCCACAGGCGCACTTCATCGATCTGCCCTTGATAGGTCCAGTTGCGATCCTCGCGAATGATCACTCCCCCGATTTGCAAGACGGGCAACGCTCCTGTAGAGGGTTGCGCCGTTTCGCCGCTGAGCACGCTGCCCACATCCACCCCATCCCGGTACACGCGCAGGACGCCATCATTATGCACCATGGCGATATGCGTCCATTCATCCGGCGAGTATGCCACCGGGACCACATCGAGCCCGTTCCCGTCCATATTCCAGATCCACAGGCGGTCGAGGCCAGCGATAACCCCGCGTGAGATGCCCCACCAGCGCGGACGATCGCCGAAGACTGCGTCGCACCAGGCCGCATCTGCATTATCGCAGGTTGGGGTTGCACCCTGCGGGAGCAACCACAGCTCCACGGTCTTGGTGTTTTTCCACCCGGCTCCCAGGATATATTCGGTCTCCGCCAGAAGCACGAAATCGTTATTCCCGTCAAACTGCAAGGCGTAATTGGTATCTGCCAGGGCAAAGCGCGCCGGCAGCCGGCTCAGTAAGAGCGCCAACATGATGCATAAGGATAAGACGTGCAAGGTGGTTCTTGAGGTTTTTTTCACCCACTCAGCTCCAGTGTACAGGCTACCGTCTAGATTGTTTCATTATACTGGAAGGTCGTAAGGGGAGTGCCAAACATTACAGGAATGCCAGTCTCCAGGGTGTTTCACCTCAGCCAGCCTTCCAGCTCGGCAGCCTGCCATTCTACCACAGCCATCGGCAGCGGCAGAAACATGCCCGCCGGCAGCTCGCGCTCCGGGTTCTCGGCTGCGCCCAGCATGGCCTCGCCCTCGCGGAAGCTGAGAAGCTCCCCCGGTTGGCTGGACTCCAGGGCGAAAGCCTGCGCGCCGGAGGTCCAGCTCAGCGTGTTGCCGTCCCAGGCAAAATCGAAGCCTTCCCACCAGCCAGGCGTGAAGCGCCGCCCTGGATCGACCACCAGCGGCAGGTGCAGGCTGCGCTCGGGACCGTGGTAGCTGAAGGCCAACCCCGCCCCTGCCAGGTTGTACTGTATGCTGGAAGCGCCATCCGCGCTGGTCAGGCGCACGCCATTGGTCAGCAGCCTTACCTGGTAGGGCAGACTTTCCCCGCCCGGGCCGCCCGGGTCGCCCAGGCCGCCAGCCAGCACCTGCGGATCGGCGCTTTCCCCGGCGCTGAGGTCCCAGGTCGCCGGGTCGCTCAGCCCGGAGGCGAGCAGGTAGCCCGGCGCCACCAGCAGATGCGCTTCCCCCTGGCGCAGGGCGGCAGCCAGCGCAAGCCGCCCATCCCCCGGCTCGATCACCGCGTAGAACGATTCCGAAGCCAGCACGCATTCCGGCGCGCCATCCTGGTCAGGGTCGGCGGTGCAGTCCAGGCGCGGCCGGGGGTTCTCGGTCCAGGCGGCCAGTGCGCCCAGGCTGCTGACCAGCCCCAGGTAGCCAGAGCGCAGGGCAGGCAGTTCTGGGGGGGAGGGGTAGGGCTGCGTGTAGATGGCGCGCAGGGCATTCGCTGCCAGCGCCTGCAGGCTGGTCTGCGCGCCTGAGGGGTGCGCCGGCACCGCCGCAAGTCGGGGGTCAGGCGTGCTTGAAGTTTCCGGTGAGGTTTCCGACGCTCTCAGGCCATCTGCTGCACCTGGCAGAGTCTGTAAATCGTGCGGCGTGAGCAGCTTAATCCAGGCGTGCTGCTTCAGGTAGGTGAAGGCCAGGCGGGCGTACTGCGGGCTGCCGAATGGCGATTCGGGCAGGCTGCCGCCCAGCACCAGGAAGCTGCTGGGCTTGGCCGCGCTCTGATTCCAATCCCAGGCAGCCTGCGCCAGCGTCCGGCGCGCCTCCAGGGCGATGTCCTGGCGGTCGGATTCCAATCCGGCGGGCGTGCGCGGCAAACTCAGCAAGCTGTGCACCCCCCAGAGCGCCGCCTGCCCAAAAGAACTGTCGCTTGTTTCCTTCAGGGTGAACAGCGTGCGTCCCTGGCCTCTGAGCGCCTCACTCAGGGCGGGGAACTGCGCTGCGCTCAGTGGGGCGTACACAAATGGGCTGGCAGGCAGGCCAAAGGCCAGTTGGCTCTGGCGGCTGTGCTCCAGCCAGGCGGACAGGGTGGTGGCATCGACCAGCGGCAGCTCGGTCCCGGCATGAGCCAGCAGACCTGGCAGAGCTGCGGGCAGCGCCAGCCCTGAGTCGCGCGCCAGCTCCACCAGCAGCTCCCTGCCCCCGGCGTAATCCAATGCCGAGAGCGCTTCCGGGCTGCTTAGATCCAACAAAACTAAGGGCATCCCATGCGCCCGGGCGGTGCGCAGCAGGTTATACAGCCCGTGCCTGCCGCCCAGCGGGCCGGTGTGCGCCCCATCCCAGCGCCGCAAAGCCTGGATGGCGGTGGATGCCGGGAATGTATCCCAGAAGGCCAGCAGGGTGGGCAGCGCCTGCGGAGCGGGGCTTTGCGGGCCAACCGGACCCAGCCTGTCCAGCGCCTCACGGGTGCCGGGCAGCGCGCTGAAAGCTTCCAGGCGCAGGGCGGAGGGCGCACCGGGTAAATTAGCGGAATTGAGGCTGATCGAGACGGAATGGCTGGCAGGGCTGCGCGCCACGCGCAGCGCGCTGGCAGGCAGCGCTTGCAGATCAGCATCCAGCACCTGCAGCGCGCCGGAGGCCGGTATCACCAGCAGTGCATCCCATGTGTGGGCGGTTTCTTCATCCAACCCGGCCCCGCCGGGGAGCGACAGGCTGGTCGCGCCGCCAGGGGTCGTGTCCAGGGCGATGTACAGGTCGGCGCTTTGCCCGCCGGAAAAATCGAGCAGGTCCAGTCGCAGGTGCAGGGTATGTTCTGCAGACCGGGTATACAGTGCCAGCAAGTCTGCGCCCGGGAGGCTGGCCTCCGGTGGGTCCAATGCCAACAGGTCCGCGGGCAGCCAGTCGCCTGGGGTCAGCGGGGCGGGGGTCGCCGTGCAGGCGGAGAGCCAGACTGCCAGCCCCAGGCCGGCCAGCAGCGCCATCCATCGGGCAGAGCGGCGGAAATGTGGCATCATACAGGGAAATTATAGCCGGGGGTTATTCAGGCGGCTGGCTGGCGAACTGGTCGCGCAGCACCTCGTAGGCCTGCAGCTCGCGGATACGCCCTTTCACGTTGATGGCGCCCACGCGGCGCATGTTGTAGCGCCCCACGATGGAGGCCACCGTGGCCGGGCCGACCACCAACCGGTTGGGGCGCGCCACGGCCTGCAGCCCGGAGGCCACGTTTACCGTGTCGCCCAGCACGGTCAGCTCCACCCGCTCGGCGGTGCCAACATAGCCTGCCATCACCACGCCGGTGTTGATGCCCACCCCGATGGTGATCTGGTCAGTCTCGCTGCGGTTGATGGTCTCGATTTGCTCGAGCATCTTAATCCCGGCCTGCACCGCGCGTCCCTCGGGGTCGGGTTGGCGTCCGGTCATGCCAAACACTGCCATCATGCCGTCGCCCATGTATTTATCCACCAGCCCGTTGTGGGTGAAGACGATCTGGGTCATATCCTCATAATAGCGCTGCAGCAGCGCCCCAAAGCGCTTGGGTCCAATGCGCTCTGCCAGCCCGGTGGAGTCCACGATATCGGCGAATAGGATCGTCAGGGTCATCTCTTGTAGCTCGGGTAATTTCCCCGAGCTGAGATAATCTTGCAAGATGAAATCTGTTTCGGCCGGGGAGACAAAGCGCTGCAGGAGCTGGCGCGCATGCTGCTCTTCCTGGACGCGTTTGAGCAGCAGCATGCGCTGGATCGTCAGGGCAGCCTGGTGGCTGATCGCCACGCCAAGCTGCAGGTCGCGCTGGTCCAGGGGTGGCTCCTGGGGGTTGGTTTTGTAGATATAGATCAAGGCGATCACCTCATCGCCGCTGGTGACCGGCACGCACAGCGCCGAGCGCACGCGCAGCAGGAGCGCGCTCTTTCCGAGTTTTTCGGCCTGCGCCCCAACATCGGGGATGATGATCGAAGCGCGCTGGCTGATTGCCATGTGGGCGATGGTGGTGGGGAATCCGCGCTCGGCGAGCTGGTCAAATTCCTCCGCCAGGATCAGCTCGCACTTATCGGCGCCCATCGCCACCTGCATCAGCTCGGCGACTTCGCCCAGGGCGGTGTCCAGGTCCAGCACGGTGTTCAGGCGGCGCGAGATCTCGTACAGCAGGACGGCATGCTGGTCGATAGATTCGAGCAGCAGCGCGCGCGTCAGCGGCTGCGTACCCAGGAAGTGCGTGGAAAGCGGTTCGTTGGTGACATGGTAGCTGACCTGGATCAGGTCGCCGCCGATACGGATGATGTCGTTGTGCTTGAGCTGGCGCGGCTCGAGCAGGCGCTCGGAGTTCACGTAAGTGCCATTGGTGCTGCCCAGGTCGTGCACGCTCAGGTATTCGCCGCGCGGGTCATAGGTAATCTCGGCGTGCAGACGCGAAGCAGAATTTTCGGAAAGCAGGATGTCACAATCTTCCCGCCGTCCAAGCGTCATTTTGGTTTTCTTTACTTGAAAAACGCTGGGTTTTTCCCCAGGCGTGCGCAAGGTCAATGTCCACACTGTGCTTACCCCTTGATTGGCATTGGTTGTGTCCTGATCAAGTGTAGAGGCAAATCGCCTGCCCGTCAATGGGCGAATCGGTGGCAGGATCAGGCCAAACAGAGGCTGCATATACTAAGCTGCACGCTTGATCCCTGATTGCCGGGTTGCCTCATTCATGGTAAAATCGGCCTGCAGCACGCCCCCATAGCTCAGTGGATAGAGCGCTACCCTCCGGAGGTAGAAGCCCGCGTTCGAGTCGCGGTGGGGGTACTTACGACCATTCAGGATTGCACCGGGGTGAATTAGCAATCTCTGCTGGCGAGCTTATCGCTCTTAATTGCGAAGATGCACTCTTTAATATCAACCAATACAGGCAGGTTATTCTTAATTTATGGAACCCGGTCTTAAAGCTTATTTCGAGCGCTTTCAAGCAGTCGCCAAAATCGAACAGCAAGAACAGCGTTCGGCCTCGCTTGAATTACGTTGGCAGCAGTTAAATGCAGTGGCCGGCCTGGCCATTGGTTTGGGAATTTTCAAACAGGATGCCAGCGAGGAAGAGATTTATCAGCGATGGGCAAAGTTAAAAAACCAACATCTAAATCTGACACCTTAATTCCATCCACATTTTTAGAACCGTTAGCAGCTCTCCAGCGGGTACTGGAGCGATTTGATAACCAGGGGGTAATCATTGGCGGTATCGCTGCCAGCCTGCTTGGCCAACCCAGGTTTACAGCCGATTTAGATGCCGTGATTTTGCTTAGTATCCAGGATTTGCCTGAATTGATAGCAGTTGCTGCAGATGAAGGGATAGCTGTCCGAATAGCCGAAGCTGACGAGTTTGCCCGCAAAAACCGTGTTTTGTTGCTTCAACACATCGATAGTAAGATCAATATCGATATTTCATTGGGGATATTGCCTTTCGAAACCGAGCTGGTATCAAGAGGTCAAACATTTGAGATCGGTAACCTTCATATTCGCTTACCATCTCCTGAAGATTTAATTATCATGAAAGCCGTTGCTCACCGGCCTAAAGACCTGGCTGATATTCAGACGATCCAGGTTAGCCACCCTGATCTAGATATAGACAGGATTCGTGAATGGGTTACACAATTTGGTGATGCGTTAGACTTACCTGAATTATGGTCAGAGATTGAGCTGTTACTTCGACCTTCTATGTGATAAACTAAAGACTTGGCGTACATGAGCGGCGCTACCTGGCGCCGCTTTGCGCGCTTTATCATTTTGGAGGTATTTATGGGTAACGAAAAGCACTACCGCGATGGGGATATGAGCACGTACGAGGCTTTCATCGCCTCCCAGCGCGCCCCATTGATCTGGAAAATCCTGGAGTCTTTAGCACGTCGCAACCGCACAGCCCCAAAGCAGGCTGCCATCGATCCCGAGCAAGCGCGTGCGGTCGGTTCGACGACCATCTATAAGAGCGTGCGCCTGCGCTAATTGCCATTACCAGATTTTTCCCAGGGATGGTTTTTATCCCCAGGGATGTAGTTCATCCCCGCCCAGGGGCTGCGTGAAAGTGTTCTTCAAGCCGCTCCTGGGCATTATATTCCTGCTGGCTTACAATACCGTTATCCTCCCTTCTCAAGCGCGCCAATTCTGGCATACCGTCATAAATAAAGTATAATTAATTTCTCTGGCAGGCATCTTGGGGCGATATTCCATCCTGCAGGGTGATTTTTGTCTTTACAAATAGACATGACAGGTCTACCAAATCCCTTCAGGGGCATTAAGCATTCAACGAGGTGGTTAAATGAATAATATACAATTTCTTCCTTTATCTCAAACTCTCAAATTGAGGGCTCTGCGTTTTCTATCTGGCTTACTGGTTTTGGCTTTGCTGGTATTTGCCCTGCCGGCACACCCACTCACTGCACTGGCTGAAATCGAGGAAGTGGATACCCACGTTTGGAGTTATTTCAGTGGAAATCCCGGCGCTTTGCTGGGTAATGCGCTGAGTCCTGCCGGGGATGTCAACGGCGATGGGTTTGATGATGTGCTCATTGGGGCTTATCTATATGAGAGCAACGATAACCTGCAAGGTGAAGGCCGCACTTATCTCTTCTCCGGCTCACCTTCGGGCCTGGGAACTGAACCCAGCTGGTCGATCTATGGTGGGACTGAATTTGCCTATCTTGGCTGGGCTGTTGCCGGAGCTGGCGACGTGAATGGCGATGGTTACGATGATGTGGCGATCAGCGCCAACATTTGTACAACCAATACAAAAAACCCCGGGGAAGTGTATGTGTTCTATGGTGGGCCGGATGGACCTTCGACAACTGCGAATTGGTCTGCAATTGGAGACCAGGCTGAAGCGTGCTTTGGGTATGCTCTGGCATCTGCCGGGGATGTAAATGGCGATGGCTATGCCGATTTGCTGGTGGGTGCGCCTTACTACGATAATCCGTTGATAAATGAAGGCGCAGTTTACCTTTATTATGGCTCTGCTGCTGGATTAAACAGCTCGCCGCAGCGCATCTTTTATGGCGGGCAGGCAAGTGCCTGGCTGGGGATTTCGCTCTCGGCAGGTGATTTTGACAACGATGGGTTCAGCGATATTATTCTGGGGGCGCCTGGCTTTAGCAATCCGCTATCTGGCGAAGGCCGCGTACAGGTATATTTTGGCAGCTCCACAGGCCCTTCCACAGATGCAGACTGGACCCAGGAAGGCGATCAAACTGGCGCACGTTATGGCAGCTCGGTTGCCGCAGCCGGGGATGTTGATGGGGATACTTTCCCTGATTTGTTGGTGGGCGCGGACCGGCACGCAGACACAAGTACGCCCATCAACAATCAAGGAACAGCTTACCTGTACTCAGGGGGAACAGCCGGCCTTGAATTGGTTCCTCTCTGGACATATAACGGGCAAGTGGCAAGTGGTTATCTGGGAAGTTCAGTCTCCGGGGCTGGTGACGTGAATGGGGACGGGTTTGACGACCTGGTGTTGGGCGCTTCCCATTACAGTGATCCTGAATCGACCGAAGGCGCGGTATTTTTCTTCCAGGGTGGTACAGGCGGACCAGCGGCAGTGCCCGACTGGACCCACCAGCTCAACCAGGCCAATGCCAGGCTTGGCTGGGTGGTCGCTGGGGCGGGAGATGTCAACGCGGATGGCTTCGCCGAAATCATGGTCAGCGCTCCGTGGTATGAAACCAGCACGAGCAACGATGAAGGCCTGGTTGAAGTCTTCCAAGGGGAGGCGGATGGCCTGGATGAAACATTGTTAAGTTTCTACCTTGCCCCCAATCCGGTGGATGAAGGCTCACCGACGATCCTCTACGGCAGCTTTACAGTTGTTGACCTCACGGAAAGCTTCACCCTCACTGTGGACTGGGGCGATGGCACCCCCGATACGGTCATCGTGCTGGGCACGGCGCGTGCCTTTGATACTCAACACACCTTTGCTCATGCTGGCGCTTATGTCGTATCGGTTATGGTTTCGGGTTCCAATGGAACCACACTGGAGGATACTGTGATAGCCACCGTGCGGGTTTTGCCGCCCACCCTGGACCTTTCCGGGGCGAGCAGTGTAGCCGAAGGGGTGAGTTATGCACTCGCCATCGGCTCGGTGGTGGATCCCGGCGGCAGCACGGTCACAGCCTGCCAGCTCGATTGGGGCGATGGCAGCCCCCTGCAGGACTGCCTGGCAGCGATTGGCGGCAGCC
>Ga0209347_1001569_pt1 | contig 35747 bp, 27 predicted proteins | sample AutmiccommuBRH23_FD_187382 | JGI IMG/M metagenome (GOLD analysis project Ga0209347, IMG submission 187382) | Deep subsurface microbial communities from Mt. Terri, Switzerland - Autotrophic microbial communities BRH/23 (SPAdes) (version 2) | ecosystem: Environmental > Aquatic > Deep subsurface >...
AATGCCAGTTCGGCTATCGCAAGGTGCGCTACCGCGGCATCGCCAAAAACGGTGCGCAGGTGTTCGCGCTGCTGGCGCTGGCCAACCTGTTTCTGGCGCGACGACAGCTGAGGTGCGCCTGAATGAAGGAAATACCGCCGCCATGGCGGCTTTTCTGGCCCGATGAAAGAGCAACGGCAGCACTACCGACCTGCATAACCCCACCTGCGGCCTTCAAACCGACCTGTTCAGACGTTCCCTAGCTTCATCGAGTGAAACTTGGCTTCAAGGCAACATCTACCAGAACCCGGAGTTGCTCAATTCATGCACTCATTGAAGACTGCTGTGTAGACCAATACTCCCGCGGGTTCGTGCCATTTAGCTGGGTTATCTCGCAGGTATTTCCTGACCATATCTGCTAGTTGAGTGTTGCTCCGGCCCACTACGCACGACATCAGCCTTTTGTGACACTCTGGTCTGATACCAACGATCGGGCCTGACGAGTATGCATCTGAATATCCCGACATATATGCCGTCAGATCTCGGTCAGACAGTTCGTTCAAGGAAGATCCCGTATAGAATCCATTCCCGATGAAGACTTGCTGGGCTTCATTTCCCAGACATGGATTTGCTGAGGCCTGATGCGTCCAACCCACTGTCAAAATGACTAACGCCGTCAACAGCCGAAAACATGCCAGTCGTTCCTCACCAAAACCCGCGAACATAACGTAACAAAAAAGCCCCGCCAACGAGCGGGGCTTATACGTTCGACCGTGCTACCAACCTGTGGATAGCGCAGCCACCCTGGGGATAGCGCAGACTGGTCCACAATATGGTTGGATAAGGTGCTGTTTTGCGCTTGCGAATCACCATAAACGAGAGTCGTGGACGCCATGGCCCTTCCACAAGGTCAGCACGGCTTCCTCAACGCATCTGGCAGGATGCTAGCCGGTGGGTCCAAACCACCGGCTTTCTTTTTGCAACGGTAGGTTCTGACTGCTCATCTTCGAACATGTCTACCACAGCACCCTTTGCTCGCTAAAGTGATTCGGGAATCCGGTCAACATCGTGTTGACTCCCGGTGCCTAAACAGTGCCTAAAGACCTATAAGTCATTGATATAAAAGCTAAACCAAACAATCTTCCAAGCTGAATACGCGGGTTCGATTCCCGCTACCCGCTCCATTTTTGAGCTCGCGGGCCAAAGGCCCTCCGCAGGGGCGGCGCTCTTTCCGCCAACACTCGGCAAGCTGGTGTTGGGCTGTGCCGGGTCGCCTTGCTACCGGATCGCATGCGCGATCAATGAGCTCATGCCATCTCCGTCTACCGTCTGCATCGTCCGTGCTTCGCCCGATCCGTTGCCGGAATAAAGCGTGGTGTTCAGTTAAAGTATTGCTTTGCCGATAGGCTGAGTTAGTTGCGGCGATATCCCCCTAAGATTACACCAATGCCTTTATTCTCCGAGCCGTGCGTTCCGGGGCTCGGAGGCTTTATCGACGCCCTGAATCGCGGTGTGCGTTATCTTTGCAACTGGTCCCGCCCACGCCAAGTCGGCACTTAGGAATATTTGCATTCGTGTAGTCGAGAAGTTCTTGTGAACTTGCTACTCTTTGCGATAGTCTTGTGACAGTCAAAAAAGTTTGAAAATCTTCGAGGGGACGCACGAAGTTGCCGCACATTCCATTTCCTGCTGGAACAGGAACGTTGGCCAAGAGTCTGATCGGCGCGTCCTGGAGACGGTGCGCGGAGCAGTACGGATTCGATCGTGATTTCAAACAAGAACCGATGATGGCCGATGCAGGCCCGCTGCGTGAAATCCGCGATTCGATGGACGACCTGTTTGCGACTTCCACCGGCATCATCCAAAGGGTGCGCAGAATCGCCCATGACGTCGGCTACGTCATCCTCATCAGTAACTGCGAGGGCGTGGTTATCGAGAGTTTCGCCGATTCGACGCTCGGGGAGGAGATCGCCAAGGAGGGGCTGCGAAAAGGGACAATCTGGGGGGAGACCGCGGTCGGCACCAACGGCGTTGGCACCTCAATCATCTCCCGGCAACCTCTCACAGTTCATGGCGACGCACACTACAATAGGAACTTCAAAGCCTATACCTGTTCTGCCGCGCCGATCTTCTCTCCAGACGGCAAGGTCATTGCGGCAATCGATCTGTCGGGGCGGGCATCGTCGGACTCGTCGGATGAGTATCACTTTGCCGAATACTTCGTTCGCGAAGCCGCTGAGCAGATAAGTATGCTGCTGTTCAGGCGTCAGCATCAGGGCGATTGCCTGGTGGCGTTGTCGGGGGAGCCCGATCCGATGCCGATGTCGTGCAAGGCGCTGATCGCCGCCGACGAAGAGGGCAAGATACTCGGCGCGACTCCGGAAGCCTACGCGATCCTAAGCGTGCCGCAGCTCAGCGATCTGGGCAGCAAATCGATCCACGATCTGTGGAATGTCTCCCTTGAAGAACTGAAGCCACTCAGTGCGCACAACGTGCCAGTGCAAATGGGGGACGGCGCCACCGCTTATGCGACGGCATTTCTGCCCAAGCTGAAGAAGACCGTTTCGATGGCGAAATCGACACGGCCGATGACGCTGCTGCCCGTCGCCGACAGGAGCGCTGGCGTGCGGCCGCTCGACCGGGTCGCGTGCAGCGATCCGGATCTGAAAGAGATCGTCAACTTGTGCAGGCGCATCGCCAACAAGGATCTGCCCATTCTTCTTCTGGGCGAGACAGGCGTTGGCAAGGATACCCTTGCGCGCGCAATCCACGACGAAAGCGAACGCCGCCTACGGCCATATGTGGCCGTCAACTGCGCTGCGATTCCAGCGACGCTACTCGCCAGCGAGCTGTTCGGCTATGCTGCCGGCAGCTTCACTGGAGCTTCGCGCAACGGCCGGGTCGGCAAAATCCAGGCGGCGGCAAGTGGAACGCTGTTCCTCGATGAAATTGGCGATATGCCGCTCGATCTCCAGGCTCACCTGCTGCGCGTTCTCGAAGAGCGGACGGTTACTCCGCTCGGCAGCACGGAGTCGATCCCCGTCGACCTCAAAGTCATCTGCGCCACGCATCAACTGCTGCCCAGTCTTGTCGAACAGGGCAAGTTCCGACGCGATCTCTACTTCCGCATCAAAGGCGTGCAGGTCACAATTCCAAGTCTGCGCGAGCGGGACGATATCGGTGAACTTGCGAGCGCCATTGTCCGCGAGGAGGCCGAAGCATACGGCCAGGCTCCGGTTAAGTTCACCGAAGAAGCCATCGAAGTCCTGGAGCGCTATACTTGGCCGGGGAATATCCGCGAACTGCGCAGTGCTATCCGTCTCATTCTCTCCATCTATCCCGATGAGGAGATTACGGCCGAACATCTTCCAGATGACATCGTCAAGCAGTCGCAAGCAGACACCGGGCTGATCATGTCGACACGGATGGTGGCGCCGTCCGGTGGCGCAATGTCGGATAGGGCGTTGGCAACGTTGAGTGAAGCCAACGAAGCTGCCGAAGAGCGGTTGATCCTGGACACGCTGAGCGCGCAAAAATGGAACGTCACACGCGCGGCCCAGCAGCTTGGCATCAGCCGGGCTACGTTGCATCGCAAGATCCGCAAGTATGAAATAGTTTCCCCGAACAATCAGGATTGAGGGGGCGGCAGCGCCCCCAGTTCCTCGCTCAAGAACCCGGCGAGCCGTGAGGCGAAATCCGCATGGTCGCGCGCCGGAGCGCCGGCGAGGTCTGCGATTGTGACGTGGGCTGCGGAATCGACGCGCCTGTCGCTCCCCCAGGCCGCGAAGAAGGCGTTGGTCGCCTTCAGCGCATTATCGAGGTCGTGACCAAGCAGCAGTGCGGCATGAGCGAGGACCGCGGTTCTCTGCGGCGTCAGTGCATCCGCATCCACATTGACCGGTTGTGATTTGACGAGGCGCCAGCGCTGTGCCGTCCCCGCAAGCTTTCGCCCCTCGACAACGAGATTAAAAGCTCCATCGCAGAAGGCGCCATCGACCGAGGACGTGTAGGCGTGGATGCCGAACTCGTTCTTGAGAAACGTGACGAGCGGGTCTGTCAAACGGCGATAGGCGGCCTCGATGTTGCGCTCGCTCCCGGACAGCGCGAAGCCCAGGGAGATATTGAGAACGCCTTCGAACTGAGGCGTGACATCACCTCCCGTGAAACGTTCGAAGACCGGCCAGCCGGCAATTTCGGAAGCGCGTTCGGCGACATCGATGCCGGGTCGGCGCGACATGCCGGAGGGGAGGACAATCGATCGCTGCGTCTGCCACACTGCCGCGCGCAGTCGTGCCTCTTCGTCTGTTGCGCCGATGCATTCGAGCATCCTGCGTTCCATGGCGAGCGCATCGGCGAAGGTCAGGGGGGAGAAGAATGCGATACCACGCGCGGGGGCATCGCTTCCCGTCGCGGGCGTCATGGCCTCAACGGTCATCGATTTCAGCCAAGTTGTTCGATCGCCGTGCACAAGTCGGTGAGGAACTGGCCGGCCGGCGCGCCGTTGACCGCGCGGTGGTCGAAGGTCAGCGAGAGCCCCATGATCTTGCGCGCGGTGATTTCGCCGTTGTGAACCCAAGGCCGCAGCGCGGTCTCACCGACGCCTAGGATGGCGAGCTGAGGTGCGTTCAGGATCGGAGTGAAGTGCCGCACGCGCGAAAGACCAAGGTTGGTGATCGTGAACGTGCCGCCGGTCATCTCGGTGACAGTGAGCTTGTTGGTGCGCGCGCGTTCGACGACATCGCGCCGGGCGGCGACGCGTTCTTCGAGCGTCATCGATCCCGCATCGAGGATTGCCGGCGCAACCAGGAGATCGCCGGGCAACGCCACCGCCACACCAAGGTTGATTGCCTTGGAAAGCTTGATTTCCTTATCGACGAGCGTTCCGTTGAGCCCAGGATGGCGGGACAGAATTTCGACGACGACATCGAGGAGAACGTCCTCCACCGATGCCTTCAGTCCCTGTTGCTGGAGTCGGTTTTTCAGATCGAGGAGGCCGGTCGCATCGCATTCGGCGTGGTGTGTCAGCTGGGCCGTGGTTGAGAGGCTCTCAAGCATTTTACCGGCAATCATGCCGCGCATGCCCGAGAGCCTTACAATCTGGTCGCCCGCCCCTGCCTGATTTTCCGGGGTTTGGGTCATAATCCTCTTTCGGTACTCAAAGTTGTCAAGCAATGGAGCCGATTTCGGCGCCTTTCGCGACGACGGCCTCGGCGGGCTGGCTGATGGTGATCGTGCCGGAGGCGGGTGCGCGGACTTCGTGCTGCACCTTCTCGACCATAATCTCAGCCACCAGCTGTCCTTCCGTGACGGTGCCGCCGTCGGAGACCAGCCAACTGGTGATTACAGCCTCTGAATCCTCTTCCCAGAGGTTGGTCGGAATATTTACAGCCACCGCCATGTGCGCGCCCTTTTCAGATTGTGGTAAGCAGAGATGATCTTGTCCGGATTGGGCAGCGCGAACTGCTCCATGGGACGGGTGAACGGGATGGGGATATCGGGATAGGCGACGCGTTGCGGTGACGCCTTCAGAATGGAGACGTCGCGCTCGGCGATCGTAGCTATGATTTCACCGGTCACACCGTAGCTCTTGTAGTCCTCGTCGACGACGATGAGCCGTCCGGTCTTGGCGACGGAATTGAATACGGTGTCGCGGTCCAGCGGCACCAGCGTCCGCAAGTCTATGACTTCGGCGCTGACGCCCTCTTCGGCCAGCTTCGCGGCTGCCTTGAGACTGTGATGCACACCCATGCCGACGGCGACGATACTGACGTCGCTGCCTTCGCGGACGATGGCGGCCTTGCCGAAGGGGATCTCATAGGCTTCCTCGGGGACGTGGACGGTTGCACCGGGCTCGGTGCCCAGCCAGCCCATTCCCTGCAGGCCCTTATGGAACATGTAGATGACCGGGTTATTATCGCGGATGGCGCTTGTCATCAGGCCCTTTGCGTCATAGGCGTTGCTGGGGGTGATGACCTTCATTCCCGGCAGGTGTGCGAACGTTGCATAGAGGCACTGCGAGTGTTGGCCGGCATCGCAATAGCCGCCGCCCGTCGACGTCATGAGAACCATCGGCACCTTGACGTTTCCGCCCGAGAAGTAGGCGTTCTTGGCGGCGCTATTGTAGATTGCGTCGAAACAGACACCGAAGAAGTCGACGAACATCAGTTCGACTACGGGCCGCATGCCGTCGGAGGCTGCACCGACGGCAGCGCCCATGAACGCAGTTTCCGAGATCGGCGTGTCGCGGACCCGCTCGTTGCCGAATTCTTCCAGCAGGCCGCGTGTGTTGCCGAACACGCCGCCGAGCTTGGCGATATCCTCGCCCATTACGAATACCGATGGATCGGTACGCATTTCCTGAGCGATGGCTTCCGCCATGGCTCGCGCAATCGTCAGCCGGCGCTCGTTGGCGGCGACTGTCGTTACTTGCTCATTCATAACCAATTGTCTCCCTCGAAATCTTGCTTGTTCGCGCGGGTTGAGTACCGGCTTGCGATTAGACGAACACTTTTTCCAAGGCCTCTTCCGGGGACGGGTAGGCGCTCTCGCGCGCAAAGTTGACGGCCGCGTCGACTGTTGCCCGGGCTTCGGCGACGATCCGGTCGTTTTGTTCGTCGGTCAGTCCTTCTTCCGATCCCAGACGGGCGCGCATGACGTTGATCGGGTCCTTGGCTTTCAGTCCGTCGAGTTCGCCCGGCGGTCGGTAACCTTCAGCGTCGCCCATGAAGTGTCCTGCGAGGCGGTATGTTTCGATTTCAATGAGGCTTGGCCCGCCGCCCTTGCGCGCTCTTTCGATCGCTTCGCCTGCCACCCGGAAGATCTCATAGGTGTCGTTGTCGCGAACTTGGTAGCCGGGGATGCCGTAGGCTTGAGCGCGGACAGAGTTGTCGGGAACTGCGGTCGATTCCGATTTGGCGACCGAAATGCCCCACTGGTTGTCCTCGATGATGGTGATGAAGGGCAGCTTCCAAACGGCGGCAAGGTTCATAGCCTCGTGAAACGCCCCCTGGTTGACCGCGCCTTCACCGATGAAGGCGACGCCGACGCCTTCCTTGCCCTGCATCTTGCGCGACAGGGCGGCGCCGACAGCCGGCCCCATGCCTTGACCGATGATGCCGGAGCAGGCGAAGTTCACGTCGGCATCGAAAATATGCATGTGGCCGCCGCGGCCGCCGCTGAGGCCGGTTGACTTGCCGAAGATCTCGGCGACCATCTTGTTCAGGTTGACGCCCTTGGCGACGGCGATGTGGTGGGGCCGGTGCGTCGCCGTGACAACGTCGAACGGCTGGAGATGTGCGCAGACGCCGACAGCGCACGGCTCCTGCCCGTTGGAGAGATGCATCTCTCCCGGGATCGGTCCGGCGGCCATGTTAAAGACGGGCTTTTTGCCTTCCAGGTAAATCTGCTCGATCGATTCCTCAAGGAAGCGACTGACCAGCATGTTTCGGTACATCCAGAATTTCTGTTCTTTTGTCGGCGTCAAGTTTTCCTCCTGGAGCGAATTCTTTTCCATTTCCAGCTCAAGCCAATTGCGGTCGCAAAGCTCTGGGTTCACGTTTGCTTAAGCATGAGGCGTGCCAGCCAGCAAAGTGGGCTCGTGGCCTTAAACCAAGGGGCTCAACGTAGACGGGATGGCGCTCACAACCTACGTCTGCGACAGTCGTTTCGTTGTCGCGACACTTGAGGCACGCTCAGAAATCGCCCGGACCGCTTTGTGATTGAGGCTGTTTGAAAATTCCGTAGCAAATCTCGTCGGTCGAATGCGTTGGAGGATCGAATTCGAGTGCGCGCCACTAAACATTCATTGAGGCTGTCGCTCGGGATGGGTGTACACAAACGGCAAGAGAGATCGCCGGTGCGTGGATACGCCCGGTCGGCAATGCCTTGGGTATTGGCTTTGCAGGCCGAGCCAGCGTCCGCTTGATGTCGCGGTGCTGCGACATAGGTAGCGACGTTCCGGTGCCGATTATCAAGGCTGATACTCTATTTCGTATGCGGTCCGTAGCGGTAAGATTCGATGCAGTGACTTCCAAGCAACTCTGAGTTGATTCGTTTGCCTGGAATTTCTCTTCCGGCATGCACGAGCGCACCGTGTGGTCTGCCACGCTGGCGCTTCAAATCATTGAAATGAATGGATGTTCTTGGCTTACGGCGCGTGATGCCGGGGCGTGAGCTGCTTTTCGAAATACGGGCGGGCTTGGACGCTGCCCAGATTGGCATAAGCGTTGCGTAAAGACTATCCAAAGCGTTGTCGCAACGTGCGTCAGCGCGCGAAATTGTCAGCCGGACAACGGCTGGGTGCAAGGAGGAGATGTGGATGCTGTACGATCTCACTATCGTCAAGGATCACTACCGGGAGATCGCGCCGATCTCTGACTTCAAGGTCAGCAGGCGCAGCTTGCTTGCTTCCACCGCTTTCCTCGCGTTGGCAACCGCCACCGCAGTCGGTCCGACGGGCAGTTGGGCGGCCGCAGGCGTGTCCGCCGAGCAGCGTCTCGCCCTGATCCGGATGGCGCGCGACATCTACCCGCACGATGATTTCCTGCCGGACGAGCCCTACGTCGAAGTTGTCGATTCGATCCTCAAGGAAGCGGAATCCAATGACGATACCCGCAAGCTGGTGATGGACGGTCTCAGCGATCTCGAGGCGCGTGCCCAGAAGATTTACGGATCGAGCTTTGCTGCGATCGCCGACCCCAACAAACGCGAAGGCGTGCTTCGCTCGATCGAGTTGACGGGCTTCTTCCAGAAGTTCAAGGGCGGGCTTTTGATGGGGCTCTACAACAACAAGTCGCTGTACCCAAAGTTCGGATACGACGGGTCCTCCTGGGAGCAAGGTGGCTTCATGGACAGCTTCGACAAAATTGGCTGGCTCTGACATCCCCAGGGAGGACTTAAAAAATGGCTGCTAAATTTGATCTCAACGATGACAGCGTTGTCGTAATCATCGGTTCCGGCGCCGGCGGCGGCACGGTGGCGAATGAACTCGCGCAGAGGGGCGTGAAAAGCGTCATCCTTGAAGCTGGTAAGACGCTCAGTCTGGAGGACATCGAGAACGACGAATGGGCGATGTTCTCGAAGATCTCCTGGCTCGATAAACGCCAATCGGCGGGTAGCTGGCATGGTGCGGTAAATCACCCCGGCTTGCCGGCATGGATCGTCAAGGGCCTGGGTGGTTCGACGGTGCACTGGGCGGGCGTTTCGATCCGCTACCAGGAGCATGAATTCAAGATGAAGACGACGTCGGGCGGGGTCGCCGGCGCCAACCTCCTCGACTGGCCGATCACGCTTGATGAGTTGAAGCCCTGGTACGACAAGGCCGAGCTGAAAATGGGCACAACCGGTGATGTCACCGGCATGCCGCACCTGCCGTGGAGCGCGGACTTCAAGGTGCTGGCGGAAGGCGCCCGGCGGATCGGTTACTCCAAGATCACTGCCGGCCCGATGTCGATCAACTCCCAGGATCGAGACGGCCGCCCAGCCTGTCAGCAGATCGGCTTCTGCATGCAGGGGTGTAAGATCGGCGCCAAATGGTCGACCCTCTACACCGAACTGCCGCGGGCCGTGGAAACCGGCAACTGCGAGATTCGCACCAACTGCATGGTCTTGCAGGTCGAGCACGACAAATCGGGGAAGGTCACAGGCGTCGTTTATGCCGACGCGGATGGCAAGAAGCAGCGCCAGAAGGCCCGCGTGGTCTGCGTTGCAGGCAACTCGATCGAATCACCCCGCCTGCTGCTGAACTCAGAATCCAGCATGTTCCCCAACGGTCTGGCGAATTCGTCGGGGCAGGTCGGGCGCAACTACATGACCCACATGACGGCCGGCGTTTACGGGGTGATGCCGGGCGAAGTGCACATGAACCGCGGCACCGCAGTCGCAGGCATCGTGCGCGACGAAGCCCACTACGACGATTCGCGTGGCTTTGCTGGCGGCTACACACTCGAGAAGCTGGCTCTCGGCCTGGGCTTCCTGTCAGCATTCCTGGTGCCCGGGCCGACTGGCTGGGGACGCGAAGTCTCTTCGGGCCTCGAAAACTACAAGTACATGTCGGGCGTTTGGATCTGCGGCGAAGATATGCCCCAGGAACAGAACCGAATCGCTCTGCACGCGACAGAGAAGGACCAGTACGGGCTGCCAGTTCCCGTCGTCCACAAGACCGACCACCCGAACGACACCAACATGCGTAACCATGCCTATGCGCAGATGGCGAAGATCTATCACAGCCTGGGGGCCAAGAAGATCTACAACCTTCCCGCCTATCCGGCGAGCCACAACATGGGAACGAATCGGATGAGCGCAAAGCCGGAAGATGGCGTCGTAAACAAATGGGGCCAGTCGCACGACATCAAAAACCTCTTTGTTTCGGACGGTAGCCAGTTCACGACCAGCGCTTCGCCGAACCCAACACTCACGATTGTAGCATTGGCGATACGCCAAGCAGACTATTTGGCAACACAGATGAAGAAAGGCGCAATATAGCGGTCAGGCAACTCTTGAGATTGCTTGATTAGCGGGCACTCTTCCCGGACAAGTGATCACAAGTTCAGAACGGTCTGACGGCGGAAAGTCCTTAAGTAGGTTTTGCGGAGTGCAGGGATTTCGAAGCCGGGCCAGGAACATTCAAAACGACGAGCTTTTCCAAAAGAATACCGGAACGAGGAAGGACGAATGGACATGAATGGGGGTAATAAAGTGAAATACAATTCGCTAGCTGCGCTTGCCGCAGCAGGTCTTTTGCTTTCCGTCGGGGGGGCTTCAGCGGCCGACCTTGGAGGAGACTGCTGCGCCGATCTCGAGGAACGGGTAGCCGAACTTGAGGCAACAACGGCTCGCAAGGGCAATCGCAAAGTCAGCCTGACGATTACCGGCTGGGTTTCCGAAGGCATCATGTGGTGGGACGACGGCACGGAGAGTAACGTCTACGTTGCTCACGACTCGACCGACTTGGCGTCGAACGTGTCGTTCACGGGTACCGCCAACATCAACAGTGATGTCGAAGCCGGTTATCAGATCAACATCTTCTTCGATCACGCCAACGCGTTGTTCCAGACTCAGGACAACGACAACGCCAACTTCGGCGTCAACCTCCAGCGCGCATTCTGGTGGTTGAAGAGCAATACGCTCGGCAAGGTTTCCATAGGCATGCAGAGCGCCGCGGCAGATAACGCGACGATCCTGACCGACTTCACAGGAACGCTGTTCCAGCACAACACGGTGACCTTCGAAGGAACCTCGATGGCTCTGACGCCCGAGGGCGGCACGCGGTCGGGAGCGAACAACGTCGGCTTCCTGATTGGCCGGCCAAACGGCACGCTCGGTGCGCTGTTGAACTGCAACACCTACCGACAGGGCATCGCCAACGACTGCCTTGGTGACCGTACCAACTCGGTCCGTTACGATACTCCCACGTTTGCCGGCTTCAGCGCCTCGGCCTCGTGGGGCGAGGATGACCGTTACGAAGGCACCGTTCGCTACGCCGGTGAAGGTGGTGGCTTCAAGTATGCCTTCGCCACCAGCTATGGTGAAGTGAACGGCGACAACGACGCGCTTGGCAGCCGTACCGACTTCCTGGGTAACCCAATCGACGCCGGTTACTTCCAAATCGGCGGTACGATCAAGCATCTCGCCTCGGCCCTCTGGTTCCATGGTCACTACGGCACACAGGACACCGACAACGCCGTCATCAGCCCAGGCGATGGCGAAGCCTACTACCTGAAAGCTGGCTGGTCTCCGAAGCTGAACTCGCTCGGTACCACTCACTTCATCGGTGAGTTCCGTCAGAACCTCGATACCTACGGCGCGTCCTATCAGGTCGGCAGCGGTGATCTCTGCGGTGCTTACGGCGTCAACGGCGGAGGCATCGGCGCGGCTTGCGGTGCTGCGGCTGCTGCTACCGATGTCGATGCAGTAGGGTCGGAAGTCACGAGCTTCGGTCTTGGTCTCGTCCAGGAAATCGACGCAGCCTCGATGAATCTATGGATCAAGTATCGTCACTTCGAGTCGGAGATCGATTTCCGCAACACCGCAACGGGTGCTCGTGGAACTCAGGACTTCCAGGACATCGACCTGGTGTTTGCCGGCGCGCACATCTTCTTCTGATGCGACTGGCATGAGGGCGAAATACGGCCGGGGGGCGTCCCCTCTCCCCGGCCGGTTGTTTGACAGAGTACAAACATAAGCCTGGGACTTTCCTGTGCCACGGCACTTAGAACGGTCTCCGACTATCTCCAAACTGATACCGGCTTCGGCCGGTATTCTTTTGTCTGGAGCAGCATCGGATCGCGAAAAGCCATCGCGGATGGTCGGGTGATGCTCCAGTTCAGTTCCACAACAAGCGGCGATGCAATGACACAGACTTACGACCTTATCGTGATCGGGGCCGGGCCGGGCGGGTATGTCGCCGCTATTCGAGCGGCGCAACTGGGGATGAAGGTCGCAGTCGTGGAGCGCGAGCACCTGGGAGGCATCTGTCTCAATTGGGGCTGCATTCCTACCAAGTCGCTGCTGCGCTCAGCCGAGGTCTATCATCTGGTAAAGAACGCGAGCCAGTTCGGACTCTCGCTGGAAGGCGGCGTGGGCTTTGATATTTCGAGCATCGTTCAAAGGTCGCGACGCGTTTCCAGCCAATTGAACGGCGGCGTCGGATACCTTCTCAAGAAGAACAAAGTCGACATCATCTGGGGCGAGGCCGCCATTTGCGAGGTTCCCGAACCGGCTCGCGGCGTTCCTGGTGCAATTACCGTCAGCGCGACTACCAAGGCATCGGTCGAGCCACAGGCAGCTCTTCCCAAGGGCGTCCTTCAGCCGGGGCTTTATCGCGCACGCCACATCGTGCTTGCGACCGGTGCTAGACCACGCAACGTTCCAGGGCTGATGCCCGACGGCCAGCGGATATGGGCGTACTTCGAGGCGATGAAGCCGGCGAGCCTGCCGAAATCAGTCATAATCGTCGGGTCGGGTGCCATCGGCATCGAGTTCGCATCGTTCTATCGAACGATGGGAGCTGCCGTGACAGTCGTAGAGATGCAGGCGCGCATACTTCCCGCCGAGGACGAGGAGATTTCGCAAGCCGCGCGCGCCGCCTTCGAAAAACAAGGGATGTCGATACTCACGAATGCCCGGGTTGAGAACGTTCGTTCCCTGGAAGATTCGGTCACGGCCGAGGTCGTGGCCGACGGAGGCCGCCAAACGCTCGAAGCGGAGCGCATGATCGTGTCGATTGGCGTCGAGGCGAACGTTTCCGGGCTTGGTCTGGAAAACGCCGGGGTGGAACTTGCCGCAGGCGTCGTCAAGACCGACGGGCATGGACGTACCAGCGTGCCGGGCATCTGGGCGATCGGCGATGTAGCGGGGGCTCCGATGCTGGCGCACAAGGCCGAACACGAGGGCATCGTCTGTGTCGAAACGATCAAGGGGCTCGCCACACATGCGATCGGCAAGCAAAGTATCCCGGCCTGCACATATTGCGATCCGCAGATCGCTTCCATCGGACTAACGGAAGCCAAAGCGCGCGAATTGGGCCACGAGATCCGGGTCGGCAAGTTTTCGTATCGCGGAAATGGCAAGGCAGTCGCTTTGGGGGCCGGGGACGGCCTTATCAAGACCGTGTATGATGCCGAAACCGGCAAGCTGCTGGGAGCGCATCTGATCGGTGCTGAAGTGACGGAACTCATCCAGGGGTTCGCAATCGCGCTGCGCCTGGGCGGGCGTGCCGAGGACTTGATCCATACGGTCTTTCCACATCCCACTCTGTCTGAAATGATCCATGAGAGCGCGCTAGACTCCGGGAGGCGCGCGATCCACATGTGATATGTGGTGTATTGCAGGTTAGGACGATCCGGTGCAGACACGCTCGGCGTGCGCACCGGAGACGTTCACTGGGCTGGCATGCACCTCAACAGCGGAGGACGCCGGCGCGACATGTTTTACAAACGGATGGTTGGCAACGTTTTGAGTAAATTCAGGTGCGCACGAGACAATTCGTCGGCGATACCGCGTTGGCGCAGCCACGTCCGGCAGCTTCTCATGGTCGGGTTCGTTTGCGCATTCGTAATCCATGCGGCGCAGAGCGAGACGATACCGGAGCGAGTCGACACTGCTCTCGTGATATCGATCGACGTCTCGAGTTCGGTGAACGATGACCGCTACCGCCTCCAGCTCGAGGGAATTGCGGCGGCGCTCGAGGATCCGGGTGTCATCAATTCCGTTCTCAGCGGGCCGCTTGGCAATATCGCGGTCGCGGTCGTGACATGGGCTGACGATCCCAGGCTGGCGATTCCCTGGACCATCATCGGCAGCGCCGAAGAGGCTGCCAAAATGGCGAACCGTATTCGTTCATTGCCTCCACAAGATGGAAAATTCACCTGTCTTGGCGGCATGATGCGATACACGGCCGACAAGGTTCTGTTCCGCTTGCCAGTGCCTGCGACGAAGATCGTCGTCGATGTCTCCGGCGATGGTGCCGACAACTGCAGCGCCGAGGGCCTGCTGTCGAACGCACGTCGCGACCTGATATCGGCGGGTGCGACGATCAATGGTCTGCCAATCCTTGAAGGGCCGACCTCGGAGGGCCTTGAAGAGTGGTACCGCGATAATGTCATCGGCGGCAATTCGGCCTTCATCATGCCTGCCAACGGGTACTCGGACTTCGAGCGAGCGTTTAGGCAGAAATTCATTATTGAGATGAGTGCTTTGAGCGTCGGGCCGCTCGCAGACAATTCCGAGCCGGCTTCTCCAAACTCCCGGCGACCTGCGCGATAGGCTGTAAAAGCGGGCTAAGCATGGCAGGCCGCGGTGAATCGGTGCATCGCCATCTAATCGGGTTCTCAGTGGCGCAAATCGTAATGGGGCATGGCGCAACCATGCTACACAAGTGTCAACGAAATTCGTCAGAACATTGCCAGCTTGCTTCTGCGAGCAGCATTTCGGCACGTGGGATTCTGGCACAGGCTTTGCCTCTAAGGAGTTTGTCGACCTCGGATCAACCGGGGCTAAGGGTGAGGTGCTGGAGGAGACGCGACCTGTTTTGGAATCTGTTGCGCCTTTTAGTTCGGTTCGAACGGAAGGTGTATTTCGCGATGAGCGAAGAACAGAGTGTTCAGGCAACAGGATTCTTCCAAACATCTAATCCCAGCCCGCAGTCACTCTGTTGGTTCGACGGTCGTTGACACTGCCGCCACTTTTCAAAAGCGGGGGGTGTGACTCAACTAGAATTGTCGGCGGAAATGAGCCGGCATGCCAAGGAGGAACTTATGAAATCAAGATGGGCACTATTTGCCTCTGCTGCCACGACAGCGCTGCTTGTCGGCATGGCGGGACAGGCATTGGCTGCGGAATGGACGGCGGTCACGGACGAGCGTCTGCAGAGTGCAGAAAAGAATGCTGACGATTGGCTGATCTACGGCCGTACCTACAGTTCGCTGCGCTACAGCCCGCTGAAAGAAATCAACACAGAAAACGTCTCGAAGCTGAAGCCGAAGTTCCAGATCGCTCTCGGCAGCATCGAAGGCCAGGAACTGACGCCGGTCGTCAACAACGGCATCATGATCGTTGCTGTTTCCCAAGAGCGCATCGACGCAATCGATGTGAAAACGGGTGAAAGACTGTGGCGTCACGAAATCAAGGTTCCTGCCGACGCGACGCAGTTTACCTGCTGCGGCAAGATCACCAGGGGCGCATCGCTCTATGGCGACAAGGTCTACTTCGCAACTCTCGATTCGCGTCTACTCGCTATCGATGCGAAAGATGGCAAGCTGGTCTGGGAAAAAACCCTGGCGGATTATAAGGCTGGATATACCCTCACCATGGCCCCTACCATCGTGAAGGGCAAAGTGATGGTTGGCTTCTCGGGCGGCGAGTTTGGCATCGTCGGCCAGATTCTCGCTCTCGACAGCGAAACCGGCAACGAAGTCTGGAAGCACCGCACCATCCCGCAGCCGGGCGAGCCTGGCTATGACACCTGGGGCAAGGATTCGGCCAAGTACGGCGGCGGCGCAGCATGGCTGACGGCTTCCTATGATGCAGAAACCAACCTGACGTTCTGGGGCACGGGCAACCCGGCGCCGTGGAACGCCGACATGCGTCCTGGCGACAACCTCTATTCCAACTCGCTGATCGCCCTTGATGCCGATACAGGCAAGCAGAAGTGGTACTTCCAGCACGTTCCTAACGATGCGTGGGACTGGGACTCCATGAATGAAGCCCTGCTGATCGATACCAAGATCAAAGGCAAGGACACCAAGGCAGTCATCCAGGCACACAAGAACGGCTACCTCTACACGTTCGACCGTGCAACGGGCAAGTGCCTGCAGACGGTCGCCTTCTCGCCGCTCGACTGGGGTAAGCTCGACGAAAACTGCAAAATGATCGTCAAGCCCGACAAGCGTCCCGGCGTGGACAAGAAAGCAACCTTCTGCCCGTCCTACTTTGGCGGCAAAGGCTGGGCGCATATGACCTATAACCCGGAAAACTCGATGGTCTTCATTCCGACCACCGACATGTGCGTGACGCTGCATCACGAAGAAACGACTTACAAGAAGGGTACGATGTATCTCGGCGCTGGCGGCGAGATCCCCGAACCCGGCAAGGGCATGCTGACCGCGGTTGACGTTTCGAACAACAAAGTCGCATGGGCATGGAATAACCCCTCTCCGCTGCAGTCAGGCAGCGCCATGGCGACGGGTGGCGGGCTCGCCTTCGTCGGCACGTTCGAAGGTGACCTCGTCGCCCTCGACCAGAAGGACGGCAAGGAACTCTGGAAGCACCGCAATCCCTCCGGGATCGTCGGTGGCGTGATTTCCTTCAACGCCGGTGGCAAGCAGCACATTGCGGTGGTTTCGGGTTACGGTGGGGCGTTCCCGCTGTGGGCCGGCACCGGTGTTCCGCCTCACATCAAGAACAATGTGAACCCAGGCGCTACGCTGACCGTCTACGCGCTCGACTAATACCGGCCGTCAGGAGGTGACGTCGGTCTGACAGAACAATGAGGGAAAGGGCAGAGGAAATCCGCCCTTTCCTTCAGTCAATTTTTTTCACACGGTCAGCGTGGGAAAGTGACTGCCGGGATGCGCCGCAAAGGCGCTCACCGATCGACAAAGAAAACAAATTCTGAGGAATCGCGAAAAGAGGGTTGGCACGTGAGGAATCTGCACAGAATTGTTTCGGCGGCTGCGGTAACCCTAGCGGGGTTCGCGGCAGGTCTGCAGTCTGGCCCTGTCGATGCTGGAACACTCGAAAGATTGAAGTCGTACGGCAAGATCACGCTGTGCGCCGACCGAGATCTGCTGCCGCACTCCAGCAGCGCAATGGACCCGCCCGGATTCGACGTAGAGGTGGCCCATGAAGTCGCCCGACATCTAGAGCTTGAACTCGGGTTTCAGTGGGTTGCCGCCTTCAAGGGCCACCGTGCGATTCGCAATCTCTATTCGGGCGATTGCGATATCTTCATGGGGCTGCCGAACGACAAGGACTTCCTCAAAGAGGCTTTCAGGCTCGACGTGACCGAGCCCTATTACACCGGCGGTTTTGCGGTTCTGCTGAGCAAGGATGCTCCGAGCACGAACCTTGAGGACTACAAGACGAAGGGCGTCGCGGTCGACATCATGACTGTCCCCGATTTCCGTCTCTTCGAACGCGGCTTCGAGCGCAAGCTTTATTACGGAACCGCAAAGGTCGTAGAAGCGATGAAGAGCGGCGAAGTGCAGGCTGCACTCGTGCCGGCGCTGGAAGCAGGATGGCTCGCGCACACCCACGGGGAGCTCGGCCTCAGGGTTCTCGACCGCACCGAAAAGCAGTACATCTATCCGATGGGGTTCGGCTTGCGCAAAAAAGAGCAGGACCTCAAGCAGGCGATCAACGAAGCGCTTGCGAAAATCGAAGCCAGCGGCCGATTGAAAGAACTGCGCGAAAAGTACGGCGTTGTCGATCTCAAACCGGAAGACGGCAGCACCCCTGAGAAGAAGGCGGCCGTCGAAGGCGGTTCGGGAGAAAAGGCTGCACCTACGCAGGTTGCCGAGGCGAAGGTCGATGCGGCGGCTCCGGCTGCCGGGAGTGCTGCCTCCTCGCTAGAGTCGGACTTTCCTAGTGATCCGGCTTCAATCAAGAAGGGCTACAGCCTCTACAAACAGGCCTGCTACAAGTGTCACGGACCGAACGGCGTATCAGGTGGCACCAGACCGGACGTCCGCATGTTCGCCGGGGATCATTACGAGATGTTTGCCATTGTTCAGGCTGGGATCGTGGATCGGGGCATGCCGGCCTGGAACGATTATCTCACTGAAACCGAGATGAAGCAGATCGTGGTATACATCAAGAGCTTGCCAAAGCCTGAATGATGAGCATCCATCCATTGCGCGACGTTGCGGGTCGCGATGCTGAGCGGAGCCTGGCGCTGATCGGGGTTTGCAGGCTAGTTGGCCAGGTTCTCCTGGTGGCGGTTTCAATCCTGTCGGCCTCTCTGACGGCGTACGCGGCTGAGGAAGCCTTTGTCACCAACGAGAAGGACAACACGATCTCGGTGATCGACGTCGCCACGTTTGCGGTCGTCCGCAAAATCAACACCGGCTCTCGCCCACGAGGCATCGTCGCGGCTCCGGATGGTTCGATGATCTATGTGTGCGCCAGCGATGCCAACCGCATCGACTTCATCGATCCGCTAACCGGCGAGATTGTCGGAATGATCGAGGACGTGCCCGATCCCGAGCAGATTGCGCTGTCTCCGGACGGACGCTTCCTTTATGCCACCAACGAAGAGGATAACGCCCTCAGCGTCATCGACGTCGGCGCGCGCAAGGTCGTATCGGTGGTCGACGTCGGTGTCGAACCGGAAGGTGTCGCCGTTTCGCCCGGCGGGCATCTTGTCGTCGTGACTTCTGAGACGACAAACATGCTGCACGTCGTTAACGCCGGGACCGGCCAGATTATCGACAACGTGCTTGTTGGTTCGCGCCCGCGTTATGCGCAGTTCACGCCGGACGGTACGAAGATCTGGGTGTCATCGGAAATCGGCGGGACAATCGCCATCGTCGACACCGCCTCGCGCCGCATTGTGCAGGATGTGCGTTTCGAAGTTGCCGGGATCCGCGGCGAACAGATTCAGCCTGTCGGAATCCGCTTCAGCCCCGATGGCAGTCGAGCATATGTGGCGCTTGGGCCAGCAAATCGCGTCGCCGTCGTCGATACAGCTACCGGGAAAGTGATAAAGTACGTCCTCGTCGGCGTGCGCGTATGGCATCTGTCGCTGTCGCAGGACGGCGGTAAACTCTTCACGACGAACGGTGGCAGCAACGACGTGACGATCATAGATACCAACCGGCTCACGGCCATCAAGACACTCACAGTTGGTCGACAGCCGTGGGGCGTGGCGACGTTGCAGCGGAGATAACTGACTTCAGCCTGGAGGCGGCCGTGCAACGCAACAACAATACATTTTCGCGGGCGGCGTTGGTGCGGACGGCTTGGGGAATCGCGCTTTCGTTGTTGTTTTGTGCCGGTTCGGGCCAGGTTGGCGCGGCCGGCGTCAAACCCGTCGACGATGCCCGCCTGATCGCCGCGGGGGCCGAAACGGCGAACTGGCTGCACGCCGGCAGAACCTATGCCAACGACCAGTTCTCACCGTTGCGGCAGATCGACCGTTCCAACGTCAAGCAGCTGAGGCCCGCCTGGATCCACCAGACCGGAATCGCATCCACATTCCAGACCTCGCCGATCGTCGCCGACGGGATCATGTACATTACGACTCCGTTCTCCAACGTCGAGGCGCTCAATGCCCGCACCGGCCGGCCAATCTGGCGCTACGAGCACGACCGCGGTGGCAAGAAGCCGTGCTGCGGTCCGGCAAACCGAGGGGTCGGCATTGGCTACGGAATGGTCTACGTCGCCACCGTAGACGCCCAGCTCGTTGCCCTCGACGCGGCCACGGGCAAGAAGATCTGGGCCATTTCGATTGCGGAAACGGGAGATGTCACGACCGAAGCGAAATCGGACCTGTCGGAAAACGATTCGCTGAAAGGCGCGAAGGTTACCGGTTCGACGGGCGTTGCCGCAGTGGCGGCGCCGCTTGTTTACGACGGTCTGGTGATCATCGGGATCACGGGCGTGGGCTATGGCCTGCATCTGGAAAGCGACAGGCCCGGCGCACCGCTCGGGGGCGTCGTCGGGGTTCGCGGCCGTTATGGCCGGCCCGGTTTCATCGCTGCCTTCGACGCGAAGACCGGTGAGAAGAATTGGAGCTTCGACACGACTCAGAAGGGATGGGAAGGCGACTTCGTCACCGAGACCGCATACGGCGTAAAGCTGAACCGCGACATCGAAAAGGAGAAGGCGGAAGTCGAAGCTAACAAGGAGGCGTGGCAGTACGGCGGCGGATCGGTGTGGCAGACGCCAGCCGTCGATATCGAGCGTGGCCTACTGTATTTCGGCATCGGGAACCCTTCTCCGCAGGCGACCGGCGATGGCCGGCCCGGCGACAATCTCTATACCGTCGCGCTGGTCGCGCTCGAAGCCAGGACCGGAAAGCTATCCTGGTATTACCAGCAGGTGCCGCACGATTTGTGGGGTTACGACGTAGCCAGTCCGCCGTCGCTTTTCGAGCTTGAAATCGGCGGTGAAAAAATTCCGGCGATCGGGCAGGCGAGCAAACTTGGCTGGTATTTCGTGCATGACCGCCGCGATGGACGACTGCTGTTCAAATCGGAAGCCTTCGTGCCGCAGGAGAACATGTTCGCGCTACCGACGGCTGAAGGCACGCGTATCACGCCGGCGGCGGCCGGCGGGTCGAACTGGTCGCCAACGGCCTACGATCCGGCATCGCGCTATGTCTACGTTGCTGGCATGCACATGCCGTTCGTCTATCGCCGGCAGACGATCCCGGCTACAGCTGACAAGCCGGAAATTTCCTATAGCGTCTTCGAGCCAGCCAAGGAGCCGAACTGGGGGATACTGAGCGCGATCGATCTTGGCAACAGCGGACGCATCGCTTGGCAGCAGCGGACGGACCAGCCGCTCGTCGGCGGGGTGCTGGCGACCGCCGGCGGATTGGTGTTCACCGGCGAAGGCAACGGCGACTTCTCGGCCTTTGATGCGGCGAGCGGTGAGAAACTATGGAGCTTCTACTGCGGGGCGGGTGTCAATGCGCCGCCGATGGCGTTTGCGATCGACGGGCGCCAATATATTGCAGTGGCCGCGGGGGGCAGCAAAATCTGGGGCTACCGCACAGGGGATTCGGTTTTGGTCTTCGCATTGCCGGAGGAGAAGGCTCAGTGAACGATCGTAGTTGCCTTCGTTACATGCCATTGCCCTATCAGCGTGCAGTCAAGCGCTGCCACTTGATGTTGGCTTGCGTTGCAGCCGCGTTCTCTTGGGGTTTCGCGGCGCCTTCAATCGCCGAAGAGGTCCCAACCTACACAAAGGAACAAACGGTTCAGCCGGATTGCGAGAACGACCGGCCGGCAGATCGTGCGATCCACGGATGCCCCGATATGATCGAAGCACCCGACGGTGATCCCTATGAGCGCATTCGCGTCTATACGATGCGCGGTTTCGCCTGGCTGAAGGATGAGGAACCCATTGCGGCGGTTTCCGATTTCGACCGGGCCTTGCAGCTCGATCCTGAGAACAGAAGCGCCATCAGGGGCCGCGCCTGGGCCTATGAAAGAATGGAAAAGTACGACGGCGCCATAAGGGATTGGACGCTTCTCATCAAACTCAATCCTCGCGAATATGAATACTTCCGCGAGCGGGGCTATACCTACCACCTCGATAGTAAGTACGAACTCGCCGTCGCCGACTTCTCCAGTGCCCTGGAACTCGACAAGAATGGGATCGACAGCCTTATCGGCCGGGCGCTGGCCTACGGCGCGATGGATAAGGTGCCCGAAGCGCTTTCCGATTTCGAAGCTGCGCACACGTTGAATCCAAAATACTCCGCAGTTTATATTGCGCGAGCAGAAATGTGGGAGCGCCACGGCAATATCGACAACGCTATCGCGGACTACAGAAGTGCACTCGAACTCAACACAACCAATCAGAAGGCTGCGCACGCCCTGAAGCGCCTGGGAGCTGCGAACGTGCCGAGGAGACGGCTTGGTGAGTGAAGCGGTGTTCATTCATTCTTCGGGCATTGCCGACCGGCAGGCCGGCGAGGCATACCTTTTGAAATTCGCCTGCATGATCGCTGTGTGTGTATTGCTGGCGACGCACGCGTCTGCCGGAGAGTTGCCGAGCTACACCGAGACGGCAAAGCCGGAGGCCTCCGAATGCGAACCAGACACGCCCGCCTACCAGGCCATCCGCGGCTGTTCGAATCTGCTCGGCAGTCCCGATACCGACCCGCAAATGCGAATTCGCATCTACACCATGCGAGGGTATGCCTGGCTGAAGGAAGAGGAACCGCTCGCCGCCGTCTCGGATTTCAGCCGTGCCATACAGCTCGATGCGAGCAATGCGAGTGCCATAAAGGGCCGTGCGCGAGCGTTTGAAATTCTCAAGCAGTACGGCGATGCGATCGAGGACTGGACACGCCTGATAGCGGCGAAGCCCAGCGAACCCGAAAACTACCGCGAGCGGGCATATACCTATCACCTCAACGGCAACTACAAGCTTGCGGTCGCGGACTTCACGACGGTGCTAAAGCTTGACGAGAACAATATCGACAGCTGGATTGGACGGGCGAATGCGTATGACGCTTTGGATAAAATTCCAGAAGCGCTCGCGGATTTCGAAGGCGCGATAAAGGTCGACGCAAAATATCCGGCAGTCTTCACTGCGCGTGCGGAAATGTGGGATCGCCGGGGTGAAAACCTGAAGGCGATTGCGGACTACCAGGAGAGCCTCAGGCTCAATTCGATCAATCTGAAGGTCAGACAGGCCCTGCAACGGCTGGGGATTTCCCATCCTTATCCGTGACTGCGCTCAGCTGCCTGGTGTCGCAAAAGGCGACATCAAACATGGAGTTCAAATTACGATGAAGAGGTTCAAACCATCGCGGCGCCAAGCACTGGCGCTTGCAGGGGGCGCCGTTGCCGGTGTCGCCGGGAGTAGCCTCCTGTCTCCACGCGACGCGGTCGCCAAGGCGCCGTTCTCGGATGCCAAGCCCGACGCCTTTCACACGTTCAAGCTTGGCGACATGCAGATCAGCGTTGTCTCCGACGGCTATCTGGCGTTCGGCGACGGCCGTAAGCTGATGATCGGTCCGACAATCGAAGAGATGGGCCGTCAACTCGAAGCAAACTTCCTGGCGCCAGATAACATGGTGCTTGAAGAAAACATTACGGTGGTCAACACGGGTTCCAAACTGGTCATCATCGATACCGGCATGGGCGCCAGCAAGATGTTCGGCGACACGACCGGGCGCCTTCCCAACAACCTGAAGAGCGCCGGTATCGATCCGGCGGCGATCGACGCGGTGATCCTCAGCCATTGCCATCCCGACCACGCCGGCGGGTTGGTTGACGCCGATGGTAAATCGGTGTTCCCGAACGCGCAGGTCTACGTCAACGAAGAGGACTTCAAGTTCTGGACCGATGAGGCGAAGCTTTCGGGTGACGCCAAGCCGTTCGTCGAACTCGCGCGTGGTAATCTTCTTCCGCACAAAGACCGGATGGAATTCATCAAGGGCGGGCAGGAGATCGTCACCGGCATTACCGCAATCGATGCGCCGGGCCACACAGTCGGCCATACCATGTTCATGCTGTCATCGGGCGGCAAGTCGCTCGCGGTCACCGCCGATTGCGGTCATCACAGTGTGCTGATGGTCGAGACGCCGAAGATCGAATTCGTCTACGATACCGACCCCAAGCAGGCGGTGCAATCGCGGTTGAGGATCTGGGACATGCTGGCCACCGACCGGATACCGTTCATCGCGTTCCACTTCCCGTGGCCGGGCGTCGGCAACCTGGCGAAGCAGGGTGACGGCTACCGCTACTATCCTTCACCGATGCGTCAGGGATGAGTTGGCAACAGGCCCCACGACTTGACTGGAAGCGGGGGAAGGGAAGAATTCCAAAACTGTCATGTACCGAAGCCGGGGTCGCGACCCGAAATTTCATTTCGCGAATGGAGGAACGAGGATGAGAACGACCGCCGGGATATCCACGGCCAAGCTTGGGGTGATTCTTGGTCTGCTAATTGTGATGATTACCGGCGGTTCCGGGTCGGGAATTGCCGCCGACGAGGAATGGGAATCGCTGCGTGCGGATTTCTTCGGAGATCGCAAGGTCGATGCTGCCACGAACGGCTACAAGCTGTTCGTCGACAACAGCGTCAAGGATGCAGCGATGATTCCGGTTTCGATCCGCATCCCTTCCGCTTTGGTCGATGTCACGAGCAAGGTGCATTTGCTGGTCGACAATAACCCGGCGCCGCTGGTCGCCGTGATCTCGTTTGGGCCAGCCTATCGAAACGGTGTCGACATCGGCGAGCGCAATTTCGATACGCGGATCCGCATGGACCGGCTGTCGAAGGTGCGTGCCGTCTTTGAAACGGTCGATGGAAAGCTGTTCATGGCGGCGGGCTTCGCGGCCACCGGGGGCGGTTGTTCGTCGGCTTCCGCCAAGGACGCCGAAAAGGCTCTGGCCCAGCTTGGCCGCGTCAAGGTGAAAATCGCTTCCCAGCCCAACATCGGACCAGCTTGGCGCGATGCGATTGTCATGATCCGTCACCCGAACTTCACCGGCATGCAGCCCGACGCCAAGATGGGCGGCTTTACCCCGGCCTGGTTTGTCGAAAAGATCGACGTTTCGCTGAGCGGGGAGGCAGTCTTTTCGATCAGTGGCGGAATCTCGCTTTCCGAGGATCCCAACTTCCGGTTCACTTTCGCCGACGAACGAGAAAACGGTGTGCTGGCCGTCACGGCCATCGACTCGAAGGGAAAACAATTTTCCGGACTCGGGGGGCCGAGCAGCTGATCGCTGGGGTTAAACTCGACAAGAACGCGGGAACTCCGGAAAGTGAATGCTATGGCGGAGTGTCCACGCGGCTCCCTGCCCACCGGCGATCGTAAGCTGGACGGGACCTGTTCCTGGCTGAGTGTTCGGACTTCGACACGTCCTGCCCGAACGCGTTGCAGGCCCCACGGCGGCCCCGCGTACTGCGTGGCTCGCGCGAACCGTGCGCGCTCACCGGCTGCATGCGTGATCTGGCACAAAAGATGCTCTGCGTTAACTAACCAGACACGCAGGGAGGCTTCAATTGAGTACCATCAGTGAAAAGTCGTTGAATACGCTGCCGTTCACGCGGTCTCTTGTGCACACAGAAGATACCTATTCGCTTACGCGACAACAAAAACGAGTGCTCAGGCTGTTGAGCGAAGGGAATTCCAACAAGGTCATCGCAGCCCGGCTGAAGATCTCGGAAGCAACCGTCAAGGCGCACATGTCGGAGATCTTCCGGACCTTGAACTGCCAGAACCGCACTCAGGCGGCGCTGATGGGGCTCTGTCTGAGGTTCGGGCTGCCTGTCAACATCATCACCGGCGACGGCGAACCGATGAACGGCAAGAGCCTGTCCGACCACTGATTGCCGGCTGTGTTTTCGGCACATATGGCGGGCTGCCGGGTCTGGGGCGATCTTTGGGAAACGCTACATGTGTCGCAATGGTGAAGCGGTCGCCGTGCCAGTGACTCGTAATCGAGCGGATGCTGAGCTTCTAGAGTACGTGGATTGCAGTTTTGTCCGGCCGTTGCCGGTTGACTTGTGAGTAAGCGGAGTCCGGCAAACGTCAGCCCATTTGGAATGGCGCCGACCGCGACATTTGTTGTGTAGTTGTGGTCCACCATCTCGCGAATTAGCGTTTTGAAGTCGCGCTGAAGGAATGGCGCCCGGCAATCCCCACCACGTGGCCTGCTGGCGGGCGACGGGCGCGCCTCAAGCGGTCCGACAGTGCGGGCGTCTCAAGGCTTGCGGGCGTTGCCGGTTCACCCCATTTTCTTAAATGCCATAAGGATTGGAGCCGCTGCTTGGTGCAGTGGCTGAACCGCAGAGAGTCATAGCCGGTGTCAGTGCGTGAGGTTGTCGTTGTCGGTCACGCAGCTCTCGACCGCATCTACCGGATCGCCGCCTTTGCAAAACGGCCGGCCAAGCACCGGGCGCTTGAGCATATCGAGAGCGGCGGCGGCAGTGCAGCCAACGCGGCCGCAGCAATCGGCCGTTTGGGCGGCAGGGTGCAGTTGTGGAGCCGGGTGGGTCGTGACGACAACGGCTGCAAGGTGATCGCGGCCCTGGCCAGCGATGGCGTCGAAACTGGGCGCATCCTGCGGCACGAAGGCTCGCGCACGTCCACCGCGGCGGTCATCGTCGATGGAGACGGTGAGCGACTGGTTGCCAGCGAGCGCGATCACGCCATGCCCTCCAGTTGCGATTGGCTGCCGCTTGATGAAATTGCCGAGTCGGCGGCCGTGGTCAGCGATATGAGTTGGCGGGAGGCGACGCTTGCAGCTTTTCGATGCGCCCGGATGCACGGCGTCCCGACCGTGCTCGATATCGACGTGGGCGGAGGTTTGCCGTCCAAGGATGTGTTGGGGCTGACCGACTTTGCGATCGCTTCGCGCGATGCCCTGGAGACACTTGTGGACGGAGCGGATCGCGCGCAAAAGCTTTTGCGCCTGATCGCGCTCGGCGTCCGCCATGCCGGCGTCACTCTCGGCAAGGAAGGATACGACTGGACGAATTCTGTTGGGGGCTCAGGATTCCAGCCGGCCTTTGAAGCTGAAGTCGTCGATACAACCGGCGCTGGGGATGCTTTTCATGGCGCATTTGCGTGGGCGCTGGCGCGGCGGCACAATGAGGCCGAATGCGCACGCATCGCCGCCGCGGTCGCAGCCCTGAAGTGCCGCCGGCTTGGCGCGCGAGCGGGACTGCCGACGCGGGAAGAACTCGATGTGTTCCTAGTGGCCCGTCGCGCCTAAATCGCATCATAGCCGCAACCTCGTTCGATTTAGGCGCGACATCAGGGCCACTAGCAACATCAATGACTTAGTGAGGCGTTTATCGCGCCTTAGTTGACTCAAACCTCGCCGCACCATCGGTCAACTAAGGCGCGACGCCTCACTAGCCCGGTGTTCGGCGCTCCGTTCGTAATCGGGAACTTGAGGATGGCGGCGTCGTTGCCCTGGATGGTCTTTGCAGCGAAATGCGGCTGAAGGCACTATTTGTCAATGCGCTCGTTTGCACATCGCTATTTAGCGAGGAGAATGCCGCGGCATGATCTTCATCATCCCATTCCGCCAGGCGGCGGCGTAGGCTTGACTGATCTTCTCGACCAGAGGGCGCGGTTTGCAGCTTGGCGGTCGAGCGAAAAGGTGATCCATGCGTATCGGAGTGCCGAAGGAAATCAAGGTTCACGAATACCGCGCCGGTCTGTTGCCGGCGGCGGCCCGCGAAGTTGTCGCCCACGGGCACGAGGTCTTCGTCGAGACGGGCCTGGCCGAGCGGCAAGGGTTCGGCGATGACGACTACCGCGAGGCTGGCGCCAAGGTCGTCGAGACGGCTGCCGAGGTCTTCGAGCAAGCGGACTTGATCGTCAAGGTGAAGGAGCCGCAACCCTCCGAGATAGCCATGCTGCGGCATGGGCAGGTTCTGTTTACCTATCTCCATCTTGCCCCCGACCGGCAGCAGACCGAAGGGCTGCTGGCTTCGGGCGTGACCGCGATCGCATACGAAACCGTCACCGATGCGCGAGGACGGCTGCCGCTGCTGGCGCCGATGAGCGAGGTGGCGGGGCGCATGGCGGTGCAGGCCGGCGCGCATTGCCTCGAACTCGCACAGGGCGGGCGGGGCGTGCTGGTCGGAGGCGTTGCCGGAGTGCCGCCGGCCAAGGTCGTCGTCCTCGGCGGCGGCATCGCTGGATCGAATGCCGTTCGTGCCGCCATCGGGCTCGAAGCCAGCGTCGTGTGCATCGACGTCAACATTGAGCGGCTGTACCAACTCGATGAAAGGTTCGGAGCCTCGCTCGATACTATCTATTCCACCCGCCAAGCGGTCGAGAACTACGTGCGGGAGGCGGATCTGGTGATCGGGGCGGCCCTGGTGCCGGGTGCCTCGGCGCCAAGGATCATCAGCCGGGATCTCGTTCGGGAAATGAAGCGCGGGGCTGTCATCGTTGATATCTCGATCGACCAGGGCGGTACCGCGGAAACGTCGCGGCCGACCACGCATGTGAATCCGACGTATGTGGAAGAAGGGGTGGTGCATTACTGCGTGACCAACATGCCCGGAGCCGTAGCACGCACTTCGACGCAGGCGCTGAACAACGCAACGCTGCCGTTTGTGCTGGCGCTTGCAGACGAGGGTCCGATCGATGCGCTGCGCTCAGATCCCCACCTGCGCGCAGGCCTGAACGTCCACGAGCGAAAGCTGACGCATCCTGCAGTGGCGGATGCACTCGCAATCGCGTGGGTCGAGCCGCTGTTGGCGTTGGGCGGATAAGTCAGGAAGTGCGCACGATGCTGTGTGCAAATTGGTTCCGGGAGGCGAAGAGATGAGCTGGTCGGTGAAGCTTGGGTCGTTGGGCGGGATCGTCGTGCGCATGCACATGACATTCGTGTTGCTCCTGGTGTGGATTGGCACGGTGCTGTGGGCGAACAGCGGGCCGGCGGCGGCGGCCGAAGGCATCGCGTTCATTCTCCTGCTGTTCGTCTGCGTCGTCCTGCACGAGCTTGGGCATGCCTTGGCCGCACGCCGTTATGGGATTGCGACGCGAGACATCACGCTGCTGCCGATCGGCGGGGTGGCATCCCTCGATCGCATGCCGGACGACCCCGGGCAGGAAGTCGTCGTCGCGCTGGCGGGGCCCGCGGTCAATGTCGTGATCGCAGGAGTGCTGTTTCTCGTTGTCGGCGGCCAGTTCGATCCGACCGGCCTTGCGACATTCGGCATGGGTCTTCAAAGCTTTGTCGAGCGTCTAGCAACAGTCAACCTGGTGCTTGCGGTCTTCAACCTCATCCCTGCGTTTCCGATGGATGGGGGGCGCGTTCTGCGGGCGCTTCTCGGGTTCCGGTTGCCGCGGGCGAAGGCGACCCAGATCGCAGCCCAAATCGGGCAGGGCCTTGCTGTCCTCTTCGCGTTCCTGGGGCTCTTGGGAAATCCGCTGCTGATCCTGATTGCGATCTTCATCTACTTTGCGGCGAGTGCGGAATCCTACAGCGTCAGTATGCGCGAATTTGCGCGTGGGCGCAGCGTCGAGGAAGCCATGATCACACGCTTCGAGGTTCTGGGGCTGGAGGCCAATCTCGATGACGCTGCAAAACTTCTGCTGGCAACAACGCAGCAGGAGTTCCCCGTGGTTGCAACTGACGATGGACTGCAGGGATTTCTGACGCGCCAGGCCCTGATCGACAGGTTGCAGGCCAACGACGGGAGGTCGGACGTTGCCTCGGCCATCGCGCGCGATACCCCGGTGGTTGCGCCCGGAGCGGCGCTCGATCACGTGGTGAAGCTGCTCGAACCCCGCTCAGCGCCGGCTGTTGGCGTGGTCGATAAGGACGGCAGACTTGTCGGCTATGTGACGATGGAGAATCTCGCGGAATTCTTCATGGTCCGTAGCGCCGGCGGATTGGAAACAGCGCGTCCAAAGGGGCTCGCTCGCGATGGTTTCAGTGACGAGGCCGCGCGTCCGCTGGTGTGAGGCTTCAGGGCGTCGGGACAACTCCGCCCGCATCAGGGGGATGGTCGGCGATAATCCTGACTTCGGCGCAGGAAAGCTGGCGGAAGAGATTGCGCGTCCTTAGAATCGGCCACCAACCGTAAAGGAAAGTTTCGATCGGCTTCCAGTTGGCCACCCAGCCGACAATGATGAGGCTTTCCTCGACGACCCGAGCGATCGCTCCGTGGCCGAGTGCGCTGGCGGCCAGTTGGCTTGACAGGAGGCAGATGCACAGTAGCGGTAGGCCGATCGCGAGGTATCGCCATCCGTTGAGGAAGTGCTCGCGCAAATCGCGCTCGTATTTGCGCGTGCGTTCCTGGAAGTAATTTAGAATCGATTGCTCAAGTTCCATTTCCTGGGCGTGGCCGAGCTGTGTCCGGGGCAGATGGACGGCGATTTCGATCGGCTCTCCCATCGGCAATTCCTGCGCCCAGCCGACGATGTGTTCCTCGGCGTCGGGGTCCAGATCGCGAGACCGGAACGGCGATGGATCAAGGGAATTGAACAACTGCGAAATCCGCGAGATCCGCACCTCGATAGTGTGACTGCCCGCGCTGATGTGCGAGTCCGTCGCCGTGCCAGGGCGGCGAACAGCTGCCTGCCGGTCTGCGTGCGAATGTCTCCAGTCAAGCATCACGCGATGTCCGATCAATCCGAGGGCGCTGGCTTGTGCGCCTGATGAAACCGCCGTTCCGGGTGCGATGCATCGAGTATAGGTTCACTTGATGAGCGTTTGGATTGGGTGGCAATTGTCATGGCGGTCGTGACGGCAAGCTGCATTCTGCCGCGATCGGGACAAGAAGCATTATGATCCAGATCAGTTTGCTTCGTCTTCGCAGATGCGAAAAGATGTGGGTACTTTAGCGATCCAAAGTGCCTGGGGCAGCCGCTGGCGGTTACGAATGAGGATGCCGAAAGATGCAGATTAGCTTCCGGGTTGTGCTGGCGGTGTTGGGGCTTGCCGGGCTTGCCGCCTATCTGGTCCTGGGCAACGCCGACGACCGGGTCACGCCCGAGGGGATCGTCGCCGGTAACGGGCGCCTCGAAGCGGTTCAGGTTGACATCGCATCGAAGATCCCCGGGCGGATCGAAACGGTCCTGGCCAAGGAGGGCGATCTCGTCAAGGCCGGCGAGACGCTGGCGCGGATCGATACGGCTCAGCTCAAGGCGCAGCTGCTGCGCGCGATCGCGGAGATCGCAAGTGCCGAAAGCCAGGTGGCGCAGGCCGAGGCGCAGATTGCACAGGCGCAGGCACAACTCAAACTGGCCGAGCGTGAACTCGAACGCGCCGACAGCCTTGTGAAGAAGGGACATACCAGCCAGGAGACCTTCGATACGCGGTTGAGCAGCCGCGACGTTGCCAGGGCGAATCTGGCGGCTAGTCAGGCGACGCTGGTGTCGCGGCAGCGCGGGGTCGATGCGGCGCGGGCGGTAAAAGAGGAAATCGAGACGCAGATCAACGATTGCGAATTGGCCTCGCCGACACTTGGCCGGGTGCTTTACCGCCTGGCAGAACCGGGCGAGGTGGTGGCATCGGGCGGGAAGGTGATGACGCTCGTCAATCTCCAGGACGTCTACATGGAGATTTTTTTGCCTACCGCTGCGGCGCACAGGCTGGCGATCGGATCGGAGGCTCGCATCGTGATCGACGGTGCGGATTTCGCGATACCGGCAACAGTCACATTCGTTTCACCGAAGGCGCAGTTCACGCCGAAACAGGTCGAGACGGCGGACGAGCGCGAGAAGCTGATGTTCCGGGTCAAGGTGCGCGTGCCGCCCGAACTCGTCGAGCAGCACATCGACTTCGTCAAGACGGGGATTAGGGGGGTCGCCTATGTGCGACCAGGCTTGAATCCTCCGCCCTGGCCGGTTTGGCTGGAAAAGCGCTTCGAGCCGCCGGTGCGTGAAGTGTCCGAATCGCGATGATCCAGATGGAAGGGTCCAAACACATCGTTGCGCGCGCCGAGCGGGTTTCCCACCTCTACAAGCGCGAGACCGCACTGAAGGATGTCGCTCTTGAGGTGCCGGCCGGCTCCACGGTCGGACTTGTCGGGCCGGATGGAGTCGGCAAATCGACGCTGCTTGGACTTCTGGCCGGCGCGCGAAAAGTTCAAACAGGCTGCATTGAGGTGCTGGGCGGCGACATGGCCAACCTCGCGCACAGAACGGCGGTGTGTCCACGCATCGCCTATATGCCGCAGGGGCTGGGCAAGAACCTCTACAGCGAATTGAGCATCGCCGAGAACCTCGACTTCTTCGGACGGCTGTTCGGCCAATCGAAGCGAGAGAGGGCGCACCGCATCGCGCGTTTGACGGCTGCGACAGGTCTTAGCGGCTTCCTTGAGCGGCCGGTCGGTAAACTTTCTGGGGGCATGAAGCAGAAGCTCGGCTTGTGTTGCGCGCTGATCCACGATCCCGACCTGTTGATCCTCGACGAGCCGACGACGGGTGTCGACCCGCTGTCGCGGAGGCAATTCTGGGAGCTGATTTCGACGATCAAGGCCGGCAGGAAGGAGATGAGCCTGATCGTTTCGACCGCCTACATGGACGAAGCGGAGGGCTTCGATTGGCTCATAGCCATGGATGGCGGGCGCGTACTGGGTGCGGGCAAACCGTCCGAGCTCATGGCACAAACCGGTACTGAAACGCTTGAAGCAGCCTATGTTGGGATGCTGCCAGCCGCCAAGGGGACGGCGCAGGGTGAAATCGTCATTCCGCCACGTCAGGGCGAAGATGGCGAGCCGGCGATCGTGGCCAAGGGGCTGACCCGGCGGTTTGGCAAGTTCACCGCCGTCGACAGCGTTGATTTCGAGATCGAACGCGGAGAAATTTTCGGCTTCCTGGGTTCCAATGGCTGCGGCAAGACGACGACCATGAAGATGCTGACGGGGCTTTTGCCGCCGTCCTCAGGGGAAGCCTATCTGTTCGGGCAAGCGGTGGAGGCAGGAACGCTCGCCATGCGCCGGCGGGTTGGCTACATGTCGCAGGCGTTCTCCCTTTACGGCGAATTGACCGTTCGCCAGAACCTCGACCTGCATGCCCGGCTGTTCCATCTCAGCGCCGACAGGGCGCGCCGGCGCATTGACGATCTCGCGGAACGCTTCGGGCTGGGACGATTTCTCGACGAGCTGTCGGGCGGGTTGCCGCTCGGCCTGCGCCAGCGCCTGTCTCTGGCCGTCGCTGTACTTCACGAACCGGAAATGCTGATCCTCGACGAGCCGACGTCGGGCGTCGATCCGTTGGCGCGCGACGACTTCTGGAGGCTGCTCGTCGATCTGTCGCGCAAGGATAACGTGACGATTTTCATCTCCACGCACTTCATGAACGAAGCCATGCGCTGCGACCGCATATCGCTGATGCATGCCGGCCGGGTGCTGGCGGTCGGAACGCCCGAGGAATTGGTCCAGTCTCGGGGCGGCACGACGCTTGAAGCCGCTTTTATCGCGTACATGGAGGAAGCCTTGGGCCCGGGCGAGGATGGCGTCGGGGCGGGTGAACTGGAAGCGAGGGTGCCGGAAGAGGCCACCGCGAAACCGTCGACCGGTTTCAGCCTGACCCGCCTCATGGCCTATGCCCTGCGAGAGACCAAGGAAGTTCTTCGCGATCCCGTCCGTCTCGGGTTCGCGTTTATCGGCAGCACAATCCTGCTGTTCATTTTCAGCTATGGCATCACGACCGACGTCGATGAAATTAAGTTCGCAGTCCTTGACCAGGACCGGAGCGCGCAAAGCCGAGCCTACATTTCCGAGTTCGGCGGCTCCAGATATTTTCGCGAAGAGCAGGCCCTGAGGAGTGTCGCCGAGCTCGAAGCGCGTTTGAAATCGAACAGGATCTCTATTGCCATAGAGGTTCCCCCGCAGTTCGGCAGAAACATTGAGCGTGGCAGCCCGCCGCAAGTCGCGATCATGGTAGATGGATCCAATACCATGCGGGCGGCGACGATGAGCGGCTATGTGGAGGGAGGGCACCAGAGCTTTCTGAATAGGCTCGCCGACACGACGGGGCATGAGACGCAGGGCCGGCAGCCGGCGAAATTCGCGACGCGCTATCTCTACAACCCAAGCTTCGAAAGTATCTATGCGATTGGGCCGTCGGTACCTGCCATGCTCTTGATCCTGTTCCCTGCGATCCTCATGGCGGTCAGCGTTGTGCGGGAAAAAGAAATCGGGACCATCGTCAATCTATACGTGACGCCCAGCCGCCGGGTCGAATTCCTGGTTGGCAAGCAACTCCCGTATATCGCGATCACGCTTGCAAATTTTCTGATCATGACGTTCGTGGTGATCAACATCTTCGGAGTGCCGCTCAAGGGCAGCTTCGTGACACTGGCTCTCGGCGCTCTCCTTTATGGCGCCGCGACGACGGGGTACGGGCTGTTGATAGCAACCTTCACCTCAAGCCAGGTCGCAGCCGTATTCGCCACCGCCATCCTTTCGATGATGCCGACTTTCCTTTTCTCGGGCTTTTTGCAGCCGGTCTCATCGCTGGAGGGCGGGGCAAGGGTCATGGGGATGGTCTGGCCGACGACCTACTACATGCATATGAGTGTCGGCGCCTTCACCAAAGGGTTGGGGTTTGCGGATCTGGCGCCCGATATCCTGGTGCTTGTCATCTTCATTCCGGTGTTCCTTGCGATCGCGGTCTATGTCCTGCCGAAACAGGAGCGCTGAACCGATGGGAACACTTTCCAATATCTTCTGGCTCGGCACGAAGGAAGTGCGCAGCCTGTTGCGCGACTTCGTAATGATCGCGCTTATCGTATGGGCCTTCGGCCCGGGCCTTCTGGCGCGCGCCACCGGGAACGCAGAGGCCGTGAACAATGCCTCCATCGCCTTCGTCGACGAAGATCACTCAGCGCTGTCGCGGTCGCTGATGGGAGCGCTGACGCCGCCCTATTTTCAGGAACCGGTGTTGATCGAGCCAGATGAGCTGGATCGGGCGATCGATCAGAGCCGCTTTACCTTCGTCGTGGTGGTGCCACCAAATTTCGAAGCCGACGTTCGTCGCGGCCTGCAGCCCGAAATTCAACTCAACGTCGATGCGACAGCTGTCATCCAGGCCGCAACCGGTACGGCTTACGTCCAAGAAATGCTGATGGACCAGATCGCCTACTTCGCGCAGCGCTCCGATCCCGTGGCTGTGTCGGCGGTTGATCTGGTGGTGCGGCGGGCGTTCAACCCGAACGGCATCCAGCCGTGGTTTCAATCGGTTGTCGCCCTGCTCGACCAGATCTCCATTCTGACGATTGCGCTGACCGGGGCTGCACTCCTGCGCGAGCGCGAGCACGGCACCATAGAGCATCTTCTCGTCATGCCGCTGACGTCTTTCGAGATAGCGACGTCGAAGGTGCTGGCGAACGGTCTGGTCATCATGTTCGCATTCGCGATCTCATTGACATTCATCGTTGAGTACTCGATCGGGGTTCCGATCGCCGGGTCGCGCGCACTATTGTTCCTGGGAACGTTCGTTTACCTTTTTTCTGCGGCCGCGATCGGAGTCTTTCTCGGGACGGTCGCGCGGACAATGGCCCAGTTCGCTCTTTTGATGCTGTTGACGATCATGCCGATGATGATGCTGTCGGGCGGCATGACCCCGATCGAAAGCCAGCCGGCATGGCTGCAACCTATTACCCAGCTTCTGCCCTCGCGCCACTACATGGCATTCTCCCAGGCGATTGTTTTCCGCGGCGCTGGATTTGAAGCGGTTTTGAACGAATTCCTGGCCATGGCGGGGCTCGGGATCGTCTTTTTCGGCGCCAGTCTGGTGCTGTTCCGCCGGTCGATCACGATGTCCCGATAGGCGTGCAGGGCGAAACCGCGGCGATGGCGCGGCCGCGCTGCGCCAATCCCCGTTGCGGCCGCAGCAGGACTTGTCCCGCCTGATTGCGCGAACGGGCTTGAATATCGCCCGCTTAGCCCTTAGAGCATCGATCCAAAGCGTATCACGCGTGGCTCGCCAAGGGCTTGTCCGAGGCGGGTGCGTCCACTTCGGTAAGGAAAAGATAATGGCCAAGGCAAAATTCGAGCGGACGAAGCCGCACTGCAACATCGGAACGATCGGTCACGTTGACCACGGCAAGACGTCTTTGACGGCTGCGATCACGAAGGTGCTGGCTGAGTCGGGTGGTGCG
>Ga0209347_1001571_pt1 | contig 35735 bp, 29 predicted proteins | sample AutmiccommuBRH23_FD_187382 | JGI IMG/M metagenome (GOLD analysis project Ga0209347, IMG submission 187382) | Deep subsurface microbial communities from Mt. Terri, Switzerland - Autotrophic microbial communities BRH/23 (SPAdes) (version 2) | ecosystem: Environmental > Aquatic > Deep subsurface >...
CTGCTACCACACCAGCTTTCCATCAGGAGCCGTGACGCCGTCTGCTTTCCAGACTTCGAACCCGTTGACATAATTCACCGTCGATGCGTACAGGCAATCGTTGAATACGGCGACGTAGTAAATCTCCTCGTTCAATTCATCTCCGAACCCGATCTCGCTTATCTGCTCCCAGGGATCACCGTTTGTCGCATTGTTATTTCTGAACACGAGACAACCACCGGCCCCGGATACGCCGCCTCCGCGAACGGATGCCGCGACATAGACGTGGTCCCGCCATGGGGCAAACCCCCGGATATTAGTCGTATTCGCCAGGTTCCCGGTCACATCCTCCCATGTGTCGCCGTCTGCTGAACGAAGAACAGTGGAGTTCGCAATCGGGGGCATCCAGGTGCCGACCCCCAGGGCATAAATATGGTCACCGAACGTTCCGAGTGTCCGGTAGCTGTAGGCATTCGGAAAATTCCCCCAAAGCGGAAAGGGGAGCAGGGGGGAGACGATGGCATTCTCCTCCGGTATGAAATACGTTCCCGATTGAAATACCCTTTCCCATGCGCCGGTTCTGAGACGCCATATTTCCGCCCGGTGCGCATCCGCCCAGTCCGAATCCCCCCAAAATCCAGGGGGCCCATCGATAAGCGTTTCGTAAGGAATATCCTGCCCCAGCAACGCTTCCATCGCCATCATCATGCTCCAGAAATGATGCCGGCCTGTCGATACGTAGACATCTCCTTTAAATTCGGTAAGCCCCCAGGAATAACTGTTTGCCGAATCGCCGAACCCGCCGGTGGCAAGCGGTTTAAACTCCCCCTCGCCCGCGGCCGGAACCACTGCCGGAATCAGGAAAAAAGCAGCCAATACTAGAATCGCCCAGGTGCGTTTCTTCATCGTGCCTCCTACAATTTGATGTTTGGCATTCCCCGTGATGGGGCCATCATTCAGTTCGATTCAGGCGCAACGTCACACAAAGAGCCCTGTGGACAGGCTCCAGACATGAGAAACGGTTAAAAATGAAACTACAGAAGAAAAAGGAAACGGCTAAGGATGATGGCTTCGTAAAAAGTCCAACTTCTGCGTTGCGCTTCATCCCTCGTCACTGCGGCGTACAACAAGTACGCCTCATTCCTCGGGATTCGCGCGCCTTGAATTTGGAGCTTTTTACTTTGCCATCAAAAACAGACTTTTTTCGAGTTCATTAAGGATGGAAGATTGGGAAAGATCAGCAGCATCAGCAGCTTTCCGCCCCCGATCTTTCGATTGATTCCGGTTTATTCGAATATACAATAAACTAAATCGACGCATTTTTTTCGCTATGACCCCTTGGTATGAATTTGATTCCGGACATTATGGTCTTGCCTGCGCCTTTAGTCGCAATTCGCAATGAAGTGGTAAGGGAGATCGGCAGGGTTGAAGGATGTGAAAAGGAGGATGTGGCATTATCATAAAATTGTAGGTTGGGCTGAGCCTGCGAAGCCCAACCTACGGTTACTTCCTGCAAGCGTAGCCTGGAGGCCTCATGCCGCATACCGGAACCGCGCGCCCAATCCCCCGGATCATGCTATCAGTCCTGTGCTTTCCTGTTCTGCTGGTGCTGGCGGCGGGGTGCGACTCGGGGAACGGCCACCGAATCGTCTTTTCCGTGGGGGGGACGCCGAGCGCACTCCTGGTCTGGGAGGAACTGATCGCCAATTTCGAGGCCCAATCCGACTGGCGGGTGACCATTCTGCGCCAGCCGGCGGACACCGGGCAGCAGCTTCAGGCCCTGCTCGTGGCCCTCGATTCGGGGCAGGACGATCCGGACGTTTTCATCATGGACGTGGCCTGGGTCGGGCTTTTTGCCGCCGCGGGCTGGCTCCGGCCCCTGGGAACGATCGATACGGAACCGTTTTTCGAACAGGTCGTCGAACAGGTCGACAAATACAATGGCAAGCTGCTGGCCCTGCCGGTCTACATGGACGCCGGGCTTCTCTATTATCGAAAAGATCTCCTGAAGAAATACGGGTACGCCGGCCCGCCCCGACGCTATGAGGAACTGACCGCCATGGCGGTTGCCGTGCAGAAGGGGGAGCGCCGGGACAATCCGGGGTTTTACGGCTTTGTCTGGCAGGGGGCGCAATACGAGGGGCTGGTCGTCAATTTCCTTGAATTCGCGGGTCGGGGGGGCGGCATGCTTCACCAGCGAAATGGCCGGGACGTCCTCGATATGACCGTGCCGGAAAACCGCCGCGGGCTGACTTGGATGCGTGACCTGATCCGGGAGCATGGCATCTCGCCGCCCAGCACCTACACCGCCATGCGCGAGGAAGAGGTACGGCTCTGGTTTCAGCAGGGAAACGCGCTTTTCGAACGGAACTGGCCCTATGCCTACGCGCTGCACGACGCCCCGGGCTCGCCGGTGCGCGGCAACGTGGGGGTGGCGATGCTTCCCGGCTGGGAAACGGATGAACCGGGCCTGCCGACCCTGGGGGGATGGCACATCGGTATTTCCGCCCAGTCCGATGCGCCCGACGGGGCCATGGCATTTTTGCGCTACGTGGTCTCGCGCGGCCCGCAGAAACGGCTGGCCCTGCGCCTCGGATGGAACCCGGGCAGGGAGGACCTGTACGATGACCCCGAGCTCCTGGAAAAGTATCCGCATCTTCCGGTTCTGGAAACAGCACTGGAGCACGCCCGGTCGCGCCCGCTTCTTCCGTTCTATATCCAACTGTCGGAAATCGCCCAGCAAACCTTGAATGCCGCGCTGGCCGGAAATATCGCGCCCGGCCCGGCGCTGCGGGACATGCAATCGCAGATGGCCGCGCTGCTGGCGCGCTACGGCCGGGAAACGCTCCTGCCGGAAGGGACGAAAACAGCCGGGGAACGAGGCCAATGAGAGCCGAAACCATCGAGAAGCTGTCGTCACTCGGATTTCTCGGCCCTTTGGCCTTTTTCATCGCCCTGTTCATCGTGCTGCCGGTCACCGGCACGTTCGTCGACAGCCTGTTCCGGGATGTGGTGTTTCTCGATCGCGCCTTCATCGGGCTGGAAAATTACCGGGCCCTTTTTTCGCACCCCGGTTTCTGGAACGCCATGCGCTTCACCCTCCTGTTCGTGATCGTCTCCGTCCCCCTGGAGATTCTCCTCGGCCTAGCCATCGCCCTGACGCTCAATGAGACCATTCCCCTGCGCGGCATGATCCGCGCTGTGGTCCTCATCCCCTGGGCCATACCGGCCGCCGTCTCCGCCCGCGTTTTCGAGCTGATCTATAATTACAGTTACGGCGCGGCCAATTACCTGGTGCGCGTGCTCGGCATCTCGCGGGAGCCGGTCAACTGGCTGGGGACGGATCTGGGGGCGTTTGCCGCGGTCGTGGCGACCGATGCCTGGAAAACGACTCCATTCGTCGCCATCATCCTCATGGCCGGGCTCGCGTCCATCCCGGAGATTCTCTACGCCCAGGCCCGGGTCGACCGGGCCGGGTTCATCCGCCGTTTCCGGTCGATCACCATTCCGCTTCTCTGGCCGGTGCTGATCGTGGCAGCGCTTTTTCGCACCATCCATGCCCTGCGCATCTTTGACGTCATCTACGTGCTCACCGGCGGCGGGCCGGGGGGCGCCACCGAGTCGGTGTCCCTTTTCGCCTATCGCTATTTCACCACCGGCGATTACGGCTTCGGCGCCGCGGCCAGCGTGGTCCTTTTCATCATGGCATTGTCGCTGTCGGTTTTTTACGTGCGCCTGGGCGGGTTTGGGAAGAGGAGGCGCGAATGAACCGCCCGGACGCCCGAAACCTCCTTCTGTTTTTCGGAGTGGGCTTCACACTCCTCTTCTGCCTGTCGCCGTTTGTCTACATGCTCCTCACCGGTTTCAACACCAGCCCGGATTTTCTCCGACCGGGAGGCAATATGGCCTTCACGCTCGATCATTTCCATACGGTCATCTTCTCGCCGCAGCTCCATTTTCCGCGCTACATGCTCAACAGCATCGTCATCTCCGCCGCAAGCGCCTGTATTACGGTATTTGCGGCGTCGCTGGCGGCATATGCCCTGACGCGCCTGCCGGTCCCCTGGAAGGGGCCGATCATGGTCTTCGTGCTCGCCATCTCCATGTTCCCGGAAGTGAGCCTGTTGAGCTACCTGTTCAAGTTCATGAGCGCCCTGGGGTGGGCGAACACCTACCAGGCGCTGATTCTCCCCTATGTGGCCTGGACCCTGCCGCTTTCCCTCTGGATCCTGGTCAGCTATTTCGAGCAGGTGCCGCACGACCTGGATAAGGCCGGGCTGATCGACTGCGCCTCGCGCCTGACCATCCTGATAAAAATCATCCTTCCGGTGGCGGCCCCCGGTGTGTTTTCCACCTTGCTCCTGGCCTTCATCTTCGCGTTCAACGAATTTCTATTTGCGCTCATGCTGACCACGGATTACGCCGCTCGGACCATTCCGGTGGGGATTGCCATGTTTCAGGGGATGCACGGGGAGATCCCCTGGGGGGAAATCATGGCCGCGGCGGCTGTCACTACCTTGCCGGTGGTGATCCTGACGCTGCTGTTCCAGCGGCGGATTATCCAGGGGCTTACCCGGGGGGCGGTAAAAGAATAACGATGGCGTCGTTAAAAAAGCCCATCTACTGCGTTGCAGCAATTTTTCATCCGCTCGAATACAATAAGTATGCCTTCGCGAATGAAAAATCGCTGCGCCTTGTACATGGACCTTTTAACTTAGCCATCTCTTGCAAGTGTCTGATGAACGATGGTGCAAGGGCGGGTTTGAAACCCGCCCCTTACGTTCACCGATATTTTTCTGGAATAATGCCGGGATATTGCCGCCGCAGGGGCGGATTTCAAACCCGCCCTGATGGTTGATGCCGGGTTTCAAATCCGCCCTCCGGGAGAAAACAAATGAAACTTCGAATGCGCCACCTGGAAAAAACGTTTCGCACGCGGCGCGGCGTTGTGCACGCGCTGAGGAATATCAACCTGGAGATCGAGGACGGGGAATTCTTCATCTTTCTGGGACCGAGCGGCTGCGGCAAATCGACACTGCTCAACTGCGTGTCCGGCCTGGAAAAACCGACCGGCGGCGAAATCCTGTTCGGCGAGGAACGGGTGGCGGCGCCCGAACTAGGCATTTTAAAGCCGACGCGCAAACGGGACGTGGCCATGGTCTTCCAAAGCTATGCGCTCTACCCGCACATGAGTGTCTACGAAAACATTGCCTTTCCGCTGAAAATCGCCAAAAAGGGGAAGGCGGAGATCGATCGTTCGGTGCGGGACACGGCCGCCATGCTCGGCATCGAAAATCTCCTGGACCGCAAACCCGGGGAACTCTCTGGCGGGCAGCGCCAGCGGGTCGCCATCTCCCGGGCCCTTGTCCGCCGGCCGAAACTCTTCCTGCTGGACGAGCCCCTTTCCAATCTGGATGCGCGCCTCCGGATCGCCATGCGGGCGGAACTCAAACAGCTGCAACGGGAAATCGGCATTACCACCCTCTATGTCACCCACGACCAGACCGAGGCTATGTCCCTGGGCGACCGCGTGGCCCTGCTCAACGACGGCGAAATCGTGCAGGTCGACACCCCGATCGACCTTTATGACCGGCCGCGCACCTTGTTTGCGGCGGGGTTCATCGGATCACCCCCCATGAACCTGATGGCGGCGGAATTGAGGAAAAAGAGCCTCCGTATTGCCGGTGTGGAAATCGGGCTTTCGGGACAGATAGAGGAACAGACCCGGGCGCTTCCGCCCGGGAAGGTGGTGATCGGCATTCGGCCCCAGGATTTGGGTCTGGTCGCTCCGGCGGATGGCAATGCAGTGCTGCGCGGCCGCATCGGAACGGTGGAACCGATGGGGAGCGAGGTGCTCTATCACTTCTTGCCGGAAACCGGCGATGCGGGTAAAGAAAAGATGAAAAACGGAGTCGGGGAATTAATTGTGCTGACGAGCAATCGGAATATCCGCTCGGGCGATACCATGGGACTGGTAATGAATGCGTCGGCGATCAGGCTTTATGATCCGGAAAGCGGCAAGGCCGCGCGTGGATAGCCCTTACGGTTATACCTCCCATATCGGATCGTTGCTGGCGGATAGGCTAAAGCAACCCCGGTCTCCCCTGGTTCCCAAGCTCCAGCTTGGGAACCAGGGGACCGGAAGCTTTGCTTCCCACCGCCCACGGGGCCCACGGACCCGCGGGCGATACCGCTATACCCGCCCGAATACCAAGACTCGTGGTAAAAGGATATGGAAGCAGAGCTTCCAAAAACGGGTTCCCAAGCTGGAGCTTGGGAACCAGCGACATCGAGGAGATGTCCGGCCCTGTTGCGTGAACCTTTAGGTAGACCTTGCAAAACGCAACATTTAGGTTTGCTGGGCTTTCGCAAGCTCAGCCCAACTTACACATGGAAGTTCCTTTCTACAAAAACACCGCAACGGTGTTAACAGCTTTTTACGACGCCATCAATTTTTTGGTAAGCCGTTTACCACTCCGGTTCCGCAGGCTTGGAAACCTCCCGGAGTGCTTCGCCGGCGGCATCCCTGCCGAGTCGGATCGCCAGATCGCCGAGGGAAACAACACCGACCACCTTATTCCGGTCGTCCTTCACCAGAAGGCGGCGGATCTTTTTCTGCTCCATCAATTGGAGCGCCTCGACCGCATCCGCATCCTCGGGGCAGATCACCGGGTCGGGTGTCATGATCTCCTTGCATCGGGTCGACAGGTCCTTTCCTTCCGACACCAGGCGGATGGTAATGTCGCGGTCGGTAATCATGCCGACGGCATCATCGCCCTCAAAGACGGGGACCGCGCCGACATTGAGATCCTTCATCAGCTTCGCCGCCTTTTTTACCGGATCATTGGCGTGGATAATCTCGGGATTCCGTGTCATTGTTTCAAAAATCTTCATGACGACCTCCTTTATTATTTCCGTGCGCTGTAGCGCCCGTTTTTGAGCTTGGTACGCGTCGTCCGGGCTTGCCCCAAAATAATGATGCCATCGCCATTTATAAATACCTGCAATCCTGTAATCCGCGATTAAAAGAGACCTTAAGCTGACGGAATAAGGGTTTTCCCCCATTTCCAGTTAGGTCGTTGGGGTTATCTTTTCAGTAAATACCATAAGTAATAGGCTGGAAGAGGTGAACCCTATGAGCGGGCGACGGCAGGATCTTTCCCGATACCGTTACGATGCGGTGATTTTTGATCTCGACGGCGTGATCACCGATACCGCAACGGTGCATGCGGCGGCCTGGAAGCAGATGTTTGACACCTACCTGGAAGCGCGGGGAAAGCGGGAGGGAAAAGATTTCCACCCTTTTGACGATCGGGATTACCGGCAGTACGTGGATGGGAAGCCCCGGTATGATGGTGTCAAGAGTTTCCTGAGCGCCCGGGGGATCCGGCTTCCGTACGGGGCTCCGGACGATTCACCGAACCGGGAGACCGTCTGTGGCCTGGGAAATCGGAAAAACGCGCTGTTCCAAAAACGGCTGGAGGGGGAAGGGGTGACGGTCTACAGATCCTCGGTCGATCTGGTCCGAAATCTCCGGTCCGAGGGGTTCAAGGTCGCGGTCGTCTCGTCGAGCAAAAATTGCGGGGCCATCCTCCGTTCCGCCGGCATCGAGGATCTTTTCGACCAGAAGGTCGACGGCAGGGATTTGGAACGGATGGGACTTGCGGGAAAACCCGCGCCGGATATCTTCCGGGAAGCCGCGCGGCGGCTCGATGTTGTGCCGGCCGACAGCGTGGTGGTGGAAGATGCGGTGGCCGGTGTTCAGGCCGGCGCCCGGGGGGAATTCGGACTGGTTGTCGGGATTGACCGGGTGGGCCAGGGGAAGCGCCTCCTGGAAGGCGGGGCGGACGTGGTGGTGGAAGACCTTTCCGAACTGCGGGTGAACGGCCGGAATACTCCCCCCAAATCAAACGCGTCGCATCTCCCCTCCGCGCTCGAAGCGATCGGCCGGATTATCAGCCGCATCGGCGGGCAAATACCGGCCTTTTTTTTCGATTATGACGGCACCCTGACCCCCATCGTCCGGCAGCCGGAAGATGCCGTTCTATCGGATGCCATGCGGCAGGCCCTTCGCCGGCTTGCCGCCATGTGCACGGTGGCGGTGATCAGCGGACGCGACCGGAACGACGTGCGCAAGCGCGTGGGGTTGACGGAACTGATTTATGCGGGGAGCCACGGGTTCGACATCGCAGGGCCGGGCGGTCTTTCCATGGAAAACCAGCAGGGGATCGAATTCTTTCCCCTTCTCGATCAGGCTGCTTTCGAGCTGGAACAACGGCTGGCCCACATGGAAGGGGTGGCGGTAGAGCGTAAGAAGTTTGCCATTGCCGTTCATTTCCGGCAGGCCGCCGAGGAACGGATCACCGATATCAAGCAGATCGTGGCCGACGTTTCCGGAGAATACCCGGACCTCGGGGTTTCCCGGGGCAAAAAGATCTTTGAATTCCAGCCGCGAATCGACTGGGATAAAGGGCGGGCGGTCCTGTGGCTCCTCTCGGCCCTCGACCTTGATCGGGAAGAGGTGCTTCCCATCTATATCGGCGATGATACCACGGATGAAGATGCGTTCCGGGCTCTCCGGGACAAGGGGATCGGGATTGTCGTGGAAAATGAATCCCGCCAGACCACGGCCCGGTATGCCCTTGCCGATCCGGGGGAAGTGCAGCGGTTCCTGGACCGGCTGGTGGAGCAGTTGTCCGCCTGAGCGAATCCGGGAAATCGGGTTTCTGGTTATCCGGTTCGCTCCAGTAAATCGAGTTACCTCCGTGCCAGGAAGGAATCGGGCGGGTTTAAAACCCGCCCGCTGGAAGTTTTCCGAATAACCAGAATCGGGTTTAAGAAAAGGGAGGCGTACATGGGTACCTGGTCATGGGTGTACGAGGGATTCGATCCAAAAACGGAACGCCTGCGGGAGGCGCTGTGCACGCTGGGAAACAGCTATTTCTGCACCCGCGGGGCGGGCGAGGAATCGGCCGATGACGATATCCATTATCCCGGGACTTACCTGGCCGGAGGGTACAACCGGGTAAAAACCCATATTGCCGGAGAAACAGTTGAAAACGAAGACCTGGTGAACATGCCCAACTGGCTTCCCCTCAACTTTCGGATTGCCGGGGGAAAATGGTTCGACCTTCGGGATGTCGACATCCTCGAATACCGCCAGGTGCTCGAAATGGACAAGGGGATCCTCCGTCGTACCTTCCGGTTCCGGGATGACCGCGGCCGGGCAACGTGGGTGGAGAGCCGCCGGCTGGTTCACATGCGTCTGCCGCACTACGCGGCACTGGAAATGCGCCTGGTTCCGGAAAACTGGACCGGGGAGATCGCGTTTCGTTCCGCCCTTGACGGCAGGGTCATCAACAACAACGTGGCCCGCTACCGGGAACTGGAGCGCCGGCACCTGGAACCGATTGAAACGCGGGAGGTCGACGAGGAAACCATCCACCTCCGGATGCGCACGAACCAGTCCTGCCTCCAGGTGGCCCAGACCGCCAGAACCCGGGTTTACCGGAACCGGGAGCGACTGCGGCTGGAACGGCACCTGCGGAGCGAACCCGTCTGGATTGCCCAGGAGTTCCAGCTCGATGCGGTCGAAAAATCGGAAATACGTATCGGAAAAATCGTATCGATGTTTACATCGAGGGACGTGGCAACGAGCGAGTGCGGTCTGGAAAGCCGGAAATGGGCCGGGCGGGCCGGTTCGTTCAAGGAGCTGAGCCAGTCGAATGAAATTGCCTGGGAGAGCCTCTGGCGCCGCTTCGATCTGGAGTTCGAACACGAGGACCGGGAGCAGAGCGACCGGATCAGCGGGATCATTCACCTGTACCTGTTTCATCTCCTCCAGACCGTATCGATTAATTCCATGGCCTTGGACCTGGATGTGGGCGTCCCTTCCCGGGGATGGCACGGCGAGGCGTACCGGGGCCATATTCTCTGGGACGAGATCTTCGTTTTCCCGCTCATCAACCTGCGGCTTCCGGAAATCACCCGGGAAATTCTCCTGTACCGTTTCCGCCGGCTCGACGAGGCCCGGGCCAACGCCCGCCGCTCCGGATTCCAGGGGGCCATGTTCCCCTGGCAGAGCGGGAGCGACGGCCGGGAAGAAAGCCAGCGGATACACCTCAATCCCAGATCCGGCCGGTGGATTCCCGACAACAGCAACCTGCAACGCCATGTCAATGCCGCCATCGCCTATAATGTCCACCAGTATTACCAGGTGACGAAGGACACCGAGTTCATGATATTTTACGGGGCGGAAATGATCCTGGAGATCGCCCGTTTCTGGGCGAGCATCGCCACGTATAACCCGGATCACGACCGGTACGAAATCCTGGGGGTGATGGGGCCGGATGAATTCCATGAAGCCTACCCGGGGGCGGAAAAACCCGGTCTCGACAATAACGCCTATACGAATGTCATGGCCGTCTGGGTACTCAACACCGCGTTGGAAATGTTACGGATCCTTTCCGAGGACGCCCTTGTCGAAGTAAAAAGGAAAATCGGGCTTGAGGATGCGGAAATCGCCCTCTGGGACGATATCCGGCACAAAATGCGGCTTGTTTTCCACGATGACGGAATCATCAGCCAGTTTGAGGGATATGGAAATCTCAAGGAGTTTGACTGGGAGGCGTACCGGAAAAAATACGGCGATATCCATCGGCTCGACCGCATTCTCGAATCGGAGAACGATACCCCCAACCGTTACAAGCTTTCCAAGCAGGCCGATGTGCTGATGCTCTTTTACCTGTTTTCCTCCGAGGAACTCGCCGAGATCTTCGAGCAGCTCGGCTACCCGTTCGATTATGAAACCATTCCCCGGAACATCCAGTACTACATCGACCGGGCCTCCCATGGATCGACCCTGAGCTGGGTGGTCCACTCCTGGGTGATCACCCGTTCCAACCGGGCCCGTTCGTGGGAACTCTTCCGCATGGCGCTGCGGAGTGATGTGGCCGATATCCAGGGCGGAACCACGCCGGAAGGGATCCATCTCGGCGCCATGGCCGGCACCATTGATTTGCTCCAGCGGGGATATACCGGAATCGTGACCCGCGGCGAGGTCCTGTGGCTGAACCCTTGTCTCCCCGAAGGGCTTCGACATCTCAAAATGAGGATCCGTTACCAGGGGCACTCCCTGACGCTCCGGATCACCCCGGACCGACTGACGGTGACCGCGCGGCGAAGCGCAGAAAAGCCGATCCGGATCGGTTTCCGGGATAAGGTGTTCGAACTCGAAGAAGGGAGCAGCCGGGAGTTTGATTTGCAGGCGGAGGCCCCTCATCGCCAGTGTCCCGATTAAAGGCCGTGAGTGAACGATCAGGTGGGGGCAATGATTCAGCCCGTCGAATCCCGACCCGATAATACAGGATGGACCCTATTGAATGAAATCATGAGTGATTTATGTTGAAACCACAACATAAGCAAAAGCAGGTGTTGAACGGGGCTTATGATTTTTTTTTTAACAGGGAGATTTTTAAAATGACTAAAACACTCGACATCATTTCGTTGGTTCTCGTCCTTGTGGGTGCGTTGAACTGGGGACTTGTCGGCATTTTCGGTTTTAACCTGGTCGCCTTTCTGTTCGGTACCAGTGTGATCGCCACGATTATTTACATCCTGGTCGGACTTGCCGCTATTTATGAAATTGCCCAACTCAAGGGATTCCAGCGTCGTTGGGCTTGCGAGCATCCCGAATCGCACGGTGACGTTCCCCGGCATCCTTCGCGCGTCTGAAAAATCCAGCAGAAACGTTCCAGACGTGACCTCCCGGGATCCGGTAATACCGGCATACCCGGGAGTTCCCGTCCCTTCGGAAATTTTCAAACAAGCCCCCTTTGTCTAAATGAAATTCACCTGCGAGGCGATCATCCGCCATTCCATTGCAGGGGCAGTATGGCCATACGCCCTTTCGCGATATCCATAATTTCAGAGAAGAAATACAGTCACCCCGCTTCCATTTTTACACAGTTCTGATTATTTCCCCGCGGCTCGACGGGTTTTAACATTTTGAAAAAAACCGCACACGGTCAATCAAATAAGAGCGGTTTCACCGGTGCGGGAAAATGGGCAGATGAGGAAGGGGGAACTTATGAAAGCAGTCGTTTTTCATGGGAAATACGATATACGGGTGGAGGATAAACCAAGGCCGAAAATCGAGCATCCCGAGGACATTATCCTGAAAGTGACCACCACCGCCCTGTGCGGGTCGGATCTCCATCTTTATCACGGAACGGTCCCGACCATGGAAGCCGGCCAGACGCTGGGACACGAGTTCATGGGGATCGTCGATGAAGCCGGCCCGGAGGTCCACGAGGTGAAGCAAGGGGACCGGGTGGTGATCCCATTCAACATCAGCTGCGGGAAATGCTGGTTCTGCCGTCACCAGAAATGGTCCCAGTGCGACCGGTCCAACCCGAATATGGAAGTCGGCGCCGCCTACGGCTATTCCCAGTCGATGGGAGGATACGAAGGGGGCCAGGCCGAGTACGCCCGGGTCCCCTACGGGAATACCAACCCCTTGAAAGTTCCGGACAACCTGCGGGACGAGCAGGTCATTTTCCTCTCCGACATTCTGCCCACCGGTTTTTTCGGGGTCGATATCACCGACATGGTGCCCGGCGACGATGTGGCCGTTTACGGGGCCGGCCCAGTCGGCTACTTTGCGGTAATGAGTGCGTTCCTGAAAGGGGCGGCGCGGGTATTTTCAATCGACCGGGAACCCGGTCGCCTGGAACTGACCCGGGGGCTCGGGGCGGAGCCGGTTAATTTCGACGACACGGACCCGGTGAAGTACATCAAGGACGCCACCCGGGGAAGAGGAGCGATTTGTGTGGATGCGGTCGGCTACGAGGCGGTGGGACATCACCCGGACCACCAGATGAAGGAGCCGCCCTACGAGAAGCTCAACCCGATCCAGGTGATCGAGTGGATCGGCCAGTCCGCGCGCAAGTATTCGACGGTAGGAATCCCGGGAGTTTACAGCGGGGCGTTCAACAAGTTTCCGTTCGGGCAGCTTTTCATGCGGGAACTCAACATCCGGATGGGGCAATGCCCGGTTAAAAACTATAACGAGCAGCTGCTTCACCTGATCGAGGTCGGACGGATCGATCCGACCCGGTTGATCAGCCACACCATGACGCTCGATGAGGCGCCGAAAGCGTACGAGAGTTTCGATAAGCGGGAAAAAGGGTTCACAAAGATCCTGTTCAAGCCATAGAAAGTTCCCGACTCAGCTGCGCGGTGTTTTTGCTGGCAGGTTCCCGTTTGCCTGGAAGGACTCGGGCGGGTTTCAAACCCGCCCCTACGGACTCCGCCCAATGGAGCTAACGGATAACCGAATTTATCATTTTATCCCATGCTTAAGGGTGATTTTACCGAGCATGCTGATGAACCCGGCGGTGAGGGTATAAATTGAATCCGGGTCGAGGTTTTGGTCGGCCGTCTTGTCGTAATAGATGTGGAGGCTCGATTCAAGGCCGTCATCCGGTTCCCAGTAGCAGATCATGATCGGGAAGAGCGGCAGGGGATAGAGTACCACGGCCACGTCCGAATCGAAGCTCTCCACCCGTTTGCCGTTGAAAATGTCGAGCATGTCGCGGAACAGATCCGGGTAGCTGTCGGCGATTTTCTTCAGTGGCCGTTCACAGCGCTGCCGGTAGATGGAATAGCGCTCCATCCCTTCCTTAAGATCCCTGAATTTCACCCATTTTCCGGAAAGCGGTGTTCCCGCCCCGTGCAGGATATAGTTGAGCACCGGGACGGCAATCCAGGGGTTGACGTGGATGTCGGACGACAGGGTCCCGCCGGCATCGACGCTGAAATCCTTTCCCAGCACCTTCAGGGTCATCCGGTGGCCGTCATACCGGCCGCCGACCCGTTCGGCGGCTTCGGCAAGGTCGATCCCCTTGATTTTCCCCTTGAGCCGTTCCACCGCGGCGATCATGTCCTCGTCGATGGTATTCGGTTTCTCGGTCGTTCCGCCATAGTGGGCAAGGACTTCCGGCGAAAGGTGAGGGCACTGGTCCAGTGTTTTCCGGTTTTTGAATACGGCCACTGAAAAGGCCAGGCAGGTTTTTTCATTGCAGTCCCGGCAGTTGGAACCGTTCAGCAGCTTGAAAACTTCCATCGGGTTGTTGATGCGGGTCATTTTTTTACGTTACCTTTTTATAAAGCATGAATTTAAGGAATTTAACCACAGAGCCACGGAGGACACAGAGGAAAGGCATTGATATGAAAAGAACTACCTGATCTTCCTGCCACTGGGCTTATTCCATTTCATTATCTATCCCTGCCGCCGAATCTCTTTTACCTCCTCCACGATCGCCGGCATCGCCTCGCCGGCCTTCATCGGAATGTAAACATCGGAAACCGCGGCAAACGCATTTTCGTTCGGATTGACCACGATCACCCGGGCGCCCGCATCCCGGGCGTCGAAGGGGAGATAGGCGGCCGGGTAGACGACCCCGGAGGTGCCGATGGCGAGAAGGACATCGGATTTCCGGACGGCATCGAATGCCCGGGGGATATCCTTGACCGCCTCCCCAAACATCACCACGTCCGGCCGCATGATCGATCGGCAATGGCGGCACGCCGGCATGAGCGTCATGATCGCGGCCATGGAAAAGTCGCGCATGGCATTGATTTTTTCCCTTGTCTCCCGGATGAATGTTTTCCGTTCGCGGGCCTGTGTTCCGCCGCACGCCATGCAGCTCAACCGGAAACCGTTTCCGTGGACCTCGATGACATTAGTATTTCCGGCTTCCTGGTGAAGGTTGTCGATGTTCTGGGTGATCACCGTGGAAAGGATCCCTATCCGTTCGAGTTCGCCGAGGGCCAGGTGCGCGGGGTTCGGTTCCGCCTGTTCAAAGGCGTCGAGCAGGTCGATGAAAAAAGGGATCAGTCTCCCCGGGGCGGTATTCAGGGAATCGATCAATCCCCAGGTCGTGCCGACTTCCGCCGGATTGAGCTTCTCCCACACCCCTCCGGTGTCCCGGAAGGTGGCGATTCCGCTTTCCGCGGAGATCCCCGCCCCGCAGGACGCCACCACGTTCGTGGCCTCCGCCAGAATGGCGGCCGCTTCCCGGATGCCATTTTGCGTGCTCATGTTTTCTCCCTGGAGATGATTATGTTTTGATTTTAATATGGCACATTTCATGATCGGAGGCAAACGGGAGGAACGGAATTTGGAGATCCAGTGGTCCTGAGAAACCTTTCCAATGTCATCGGCATCGACGACGCCCCCTTCGACCGGGTGCACCGGGGGCGGGTACCCGTGGTGGGCGCCGTGTTCGCCGGGCCGCGTTTCGACGGGGTACTGATCGGGGATGTGGAAAAAGACGGGGCGGACGCGGCGGAGCGGATCGGCCGGATGGTGGAACGTTCCCGGTTCCTGGAGCATGTCCGCCTGGTCATGCTCCAGGGGATTGCCTTGGCCGGGTTCAACGTGGTGGACGTGTTTGCCCTTCACGATCGGCTGAAGACTCCCGTGCTGGTCGTTGCCCGATACACTCCGGACATGGCCGCCATCCGGGAGGCCTTGCTGACGCGGATCCCCGGCGGCCGTGAAAAATGGGACATCATCGGGCGGCTGGGACCAATGGAGTCCGTAGGAAACGTGTTTGTGCAGCGGGTGGGGCTTTCATTGGAACAGGCCGGCCGGGTCGTGGATCAGTTCGCCATCCATGGCAATATTCCCGAACCGCTCCGGGCGGCCCATATGATTGCGACGGCGCTGGTTACCGGACACAGCCGGGGCAATCCATGATGGCTTCGTTAAAATCGCCAACTTCTGCGTTGCGCTTCATCCCTCGTCACTTCGGCGTACGACAAGTACGCCTCATTCCTTGGGATTCGCGCGCCTTGAATTTGGCGATTTTAACTTTGCCATCCAACACGCATCAAATCTAAAACCGAGATCGTAATATGCCGAATGAAGGGGTCTTTTCCTTCTCCACCCGGTTTTTTGGGGGGGAGAAGGTCGGGATGAGGGGGGTTAAAATTGATTCATACCGATTATGTTTTGCTTCCCAAGCTGGAGCTTGGGAACCAGGGAGAGATTGGTTTTTTTAACAAAAAGATTGATGAACTCGTAAAAGATAGTTTTTGATGGCAACGTAAAAAGCTCCACCAAATCTTATAAAATTGGCAAGGCGCGCGAATCATGAGGAATGAGGCGTACTGGTCGTACGCCGACGTGACGAGGGATGAAGCGGAACGCAGAAGTTGGACTTTTTACGTTCGCCATCAAGCGGTCACACGTTATCAATCCGCTCCTTCTTCACCTTGCATTCAATGCAGCGGATGGCAAACGGTCGGACGGCCAGGCGGGCGGGATTGATCATGCGGCCGCAATCAACGCATCGCCCGTATTTGCCGATATCCATCCGCTTCAACGCCTCTTCGATCTGCTCGAGTTCCTGCATTTTGAACTGAACAAACTGAAGAGCGTTCCCCTCCCGGAAATCCTCCAGGGCCCGGTCCCCGTTTTCACGAAGCAAGTCGGCAAGTTCACGGTGCTCATCAATTGCTTCCCGTTCGAGATCCTGGAGCATCCGGTTCCACAGATATTGTTTCCGGTCGAGCATCTCTTTTCGGATGATTTCGAGTTCTTCCGGTGTCCTCACATCCGGGTGTCTCTTTGGGGTATTCATGAGAGATTCCACCTCCCGCTGTCGTCTGTGCCGGCGGCAGAAACCGGCTTCACTTAAAACATAAGGCGGGTTAACCCCGCCATCAATACGGGAATGGTTGAAGGCTCATGAATTTATATAAAATCCTGTACCGGCTCCGGATTATCACCCCCCATCCAGAGATAGAGCGAGGGGAGGACAAACAGGGTCAGCAGGGTGGAGGTGAGCACGCCGCCGACCACCACGGTGGCCAGGGGGCGCTGGACCTCGGCCCCGACCCCGAGCGAAAAGGCCATGGGGAGAAATCCGGCGGCGTCGGTGATCGCGGTGGCCAGCACCGGGATCAGCCGCCGGCGCGCGGCCCCGGTGACCGCCTCTCCGATTTGTGCTCCGTCGGCAATCCGGTTCCGGATCGCGGATACCAGCACCTGGCCGTTCAATACGGCGATCCCGGACAGGGCAATAAACCCGATGGCCGCGCTCACGGAAAAGGGAATCCCCCGGAAATAGAGCGCCAGGATTCCGCCCACCGCGGCGAGCGGAATCCCGGTGTAGATGATCAGCACATCGCGCAGACGCCCCAGGCTGAAGTAAAGGAGGAAAAAGATCGCCACCAGGGTCAGGGGAACGATCAGCATCAGCCGCTTCTGGGAGCGCTCCAGGTTTTCGAACTGGCCGCCCCAGTCGATGAGATACCCGTCGGGGAGCTTGACCCCGGCGCTGATCCGTTCCCGCGCCTCGTCGACGAAAGAGGCGATATCCCGGTCGCGGACATTCACCTGGACCTTGACCAGGCGTTTGCCCCATTCCCGGTTGATGGTGGAGGGGCGGTCAACCCGCTGAATATCCGCCAGGCTCTTCAAGGGGAGAATCGCCCCGTTTTGCGCCGGCACCAGGGTTTCGCCCAGGGCGGCCGGGTTGCGGCGCAGGTCGTCGGGGAGTCGCATCACCAGGGGAAATGAGCGTTCCCCTTCATACACCTCCCCCACCCGGGGGGTTCCGACCGCGGCGACCATATCCAGGACCTCCGAAGCCGCGACCCCGTTGCGGGCCAGGGCCTCGCGGTTGACGGCCACCTGGAGCACCGGCTGCCCCGTGATCTGTTCCACCGATACATCGGCCGCGCCGGGCACCTCGTGGAGGAGATGCTCCACCTGTTCGCCCAGGGAGACCAGGGTGTCAAAATCGTCGCCGTATATCTTTATCCCCACGTCGGTCCGGATTCCGGAGAGCATTTCATTGACCCGCAGTTCGATCGGCTGGGACATGACCACGCGGATTCCCGGCAGCCCGCCCAGGGTTTCCTGGATCCGGGACGCCAGTGCGTCCTGGTCTTTGGCTTTTTGCCACTTGTCCCGGGGGTGAAGGGTGATGAAGATATCGGTCAGCTCCGTCCCCATCGGATCGGTGGCCACCTCGGCGCTCCCGATCCGGCTCCAGGCATGGCGGATTTCATCGGGAAATTTCTCCAGCAGAAGCGCTTCCATCCGGGTGTTGGAGACGACCGAGTCATCGATCGACACACCGGCCAGCCGAACCACGCTCATCACCAAAGACCCTTCGGAAAGCCGGGGGAGAAATTCCCCGCCCAGCCGGGCCCCCGCCATTGCGGTGACCGCCACCAGCACGGCGACAGCGGTCAGAAAAGCCCCCCGCCGGCGCAGGACCCGCTCCAGGAAGGCGCCGTAAATCCGCTTCAGCCCCCGTTCCACCCATCGTTCCTGAAGCCTCGGCTGCTTCGGCAGAAAATAATAGGAAAGGACCGGGGAGAGGCAGACCGCTACCAGCAGCGCCCCGAGAAGGGCGAAAATAAAGGTCCAGGCCATCGGCTTGAACATCTTTCCCTCGATCCCTTGCAGGGTAAGGACCGGCAGGAAGACCAGGACAATGATCCCCATCCCGTACACGATCGGGCGCACCACTTCCCGGCTCGACTCCAGGATGGCGCCGAGCCGTTCGGCGGGGGTGAGCGGCCTTCCCAGCCCGAGCTGGGTGTCGGTCAGGCGTTTGAGGTTCGCCTCGGTCATCACCACCGACCCGTCCACCAGGATACCGAAATCGATTGCCCCCAGGGAGAGGAGGCTTGCCGCGATTCCCAGTTTCTGCATCCCCAGGGCCGCAAACAGGATCGCCATGGGGATGGTGGCGGCAACCAGCAGGCCGGCCCGGAAATTGCCGATCAAGAGAAGAAGAACGGCGATGACCAGCAGGGCGCCGGCCAGGAGATTGTGCCGGACCGTGTCGATGACCTGGTCGATCAGTTCGGTCCGGTCGTAAACTGTTTCCAGGATCACGTCCTCCGGAAGCGCCCCGCGGATGCCGTCAAGGGTCTTTTTCAGGTCCCCGGTCACCTGGCGGCTGTTTTCCCCCATGAGCATGAAGCCGAGCCCCATCACGACCTCCCCGTCTCCATGGGCCGATACCGCCCCCCGGCGCAGTTCGTGGCCGATGGCGATCTCCGCCACATCTCGGACCCGCACCGGCGTTCCGTTGAAGGAGGTGATCACCACATCGGCGATGTCGTCGATACCCGCCACCCGGCCGAGGCCGTGCACGAGCAGGGTCTGGCCCCCGGTGGTCACCTGGCCGCCCCCCACGCTGGCATTGTTCCGTTTCAGGGCCTCGGCCACATCTCCGAGGGAGAGCCGGTACTTGATGAGCGACCCGGGGGAGATGATTACGTGATACTGTTTTTCCTGGCCTCCCCAGGTATTGATTTCCGCCACCCCGGACACCTTGCGCAGCTCGGGTTTGACCACCCAGTCATGGAGGGTGCGCAATTCATCCAATGTCCGCTCCGGATTTTCGGAGCGAAGAACGTAATGGAAGACCTCGCCGAGACCGGTGGAGATCGGCCCCAGTTCGGGGCGGGCGATCCCTTCGGGGAGCTCCACCCCGGCCAGCTGTTCCATGATGAGCTGGCGCGATTCGAGAATGGGGATGTCATCCCGAAAGGTGGCCACCACCTGGGAGAGGCCGAACTTGGAGATGGAGCGGACGTGTTCGAGCCCGGGCAGACCGGCGACGGCCAGTTCCACGGGAACCGATATCTGCTTTTCGATTTCCTCCGGGCCGAGGGACGGAGCCACGGTATTGATCTGCACCTGGACCGGGGTGGTGTCCGGAAAGGCATCGACCGGCAGGCGGACCAGGGTCCAGAATCCGAGGGCAAAGGCCACGACAAAAAGAAGGATCACCAGAAGGCGATTATGAAGGACGAGTTCGAGCATCTTGTTCATGGGTGATTCTCCATCAGTGATAAACCCGTAAAAAGTCGGTTTTTGATGGCAAAGTAAAAAGCTCCAAATGCAAGGCGCGCGAATCCCGAGGAATGAGGCGTACTTGTCGTACGCCGCAGTGACGAGGGATGAAGCGCAACGCAGAAGTTGGACTTTTTACGAGGCCATCTTCAGTGATCGGCGCAGGACGCGCCAAGACGCGCCTTCAGCACTTCGGACTTGAGAGCGAACGCCTGGGCCGACACGATTTCATCGGCGGGCGCCAGGCCGCGGGAAACCGGGATCATGCCGTCGGTCTCGGACCCTTTTTCAATACGCCGCAGTTCAAAGAGATCGGCTTCCAGGCGGACAAAAAGATAGGGGTTGCCGTCGATGTCCTGGACGGCATCGGCCGGCACCGCCAGGGCTGCTGAATTGGTTTCGGAGACAAACCGGACCCGGCCGTACATCCCGGCCTTGAGGGCGTGATCCGGGTTTTCCACCTCGGCCAGGACCTTCAGGGTGCGGCTCTGTTCATCCAGGGCCGCGCCCGCCTGGAAAATCCGGCCGGTGAACAGCCGGCCCGGCAGGCCGTCAAATTCCGCCTCCACCGTGATCCCCGGCGTTGCCTGGAAGATCCGGGCCTCGGTCACGGAAACGGCAATCCAGAGCCGGTCCAGGTCGGCGATCGTGAACAGGTCGGTTCCGGGGCCGACGAATTCGCCGGCCGCGATGTTGATTTCGGAGACGATCCCCTCGAAAGGGGCGGTCACCGGAAGGACCGAATGATTCGCCCCGGCGGTGAGAAATTCCTTGATATGGCCGGACGACAATCCGAGGTCCTGGAGCTGGCGGTGATACTGATCCGCGGCGCTTTGGGCGGCCCGGTATTCGGCTTCGGCCGCCTGGTATTCCTGGCGGGAGGTGATACCCCGGTCGAGAAGGTCTTTTTCCCGCCGGTATGCCGCTTCGGTCTGGGACTGGCGGGCGGTGGCGGAAAGGAGGTTTGCTTTCAGGGCGCTTAATTCCGGGGTGGCGATTTCCGCCAGCAGTTCCCCTTTTGCGACCTGCTGTCCCGGCGTTACCAGGACCCGCCGGACCGTCCCCTGAACCGGGGGGGTGATCCGGGTAAATCGGCTGCGATTGAATTCCGTCCGGCCGGGAAGGGGCGCCCCGGACGGTTGCAGCACTTCCCGGGGTTTTGAAACGGCGATCCCGGCATTTTGTCCCGCATCCGGGGTCGACAGGCGGACTTTCAATCCCTGGCCCGGCAGAAGGCGGGAGATCGCGTCCGGCTGGCAGAGCGCGTCCTCGGCTTCCGGGATGCGGTGCTCCGGACAGAACTCGCCATGTTCCGCTGCTTCCCCGTGGTCATGTCCCTCGTGTCCGGCCTCGGTGTTTGCAGCGGCCGGCGGAATGTCCGGATGATCAGGGGGGTTGGTTCCGCCTCCGCATGCCTCGGAACCGTGATTATCATGGCCGTGGTCATCCATGGACAGCTCGACCCCTGCTTTGCCGGGGGCCGGACTGAATTCAAATACGTTGACCAATACGCCCGATCCCACGGCCAGCAGGATCCAGCCGATGATTGTTATCGTTTTTTTCATTATTTTGTTCCTTTCGGGTCATAGTTTCCCAGGACGTTCTCCATCGCCGCATACAGCTGGTGATAGGCGGTCAGCACCTCGATATACCGGCTTTTGGCCTCGAACAGCGATTGTTCGGCATCGAGTACCTCCAGAAATCCGAATTTGCCGGCCCGGTAGCCGTAACTGACCGCCTCGAATGCATTTTTTTCCGCCGGAAGGATTTCATCCCGCAGGACCGCGGCTTCCTGTCCCACGGCCTGGAGCCGGTGAAACCGGTCAGCCAGGACGGCGCGCACGTCGCGCCGGATGCGGTGCTCGTTATCCCGGGCACTGGCGAGCCGGGCCCGGGCCGAGCGGATTTCTCCCTGGTTCCGGTCGAACAGGGGAAGGGGAATGGATAGTCCGGCCACGGCGGCATTATCCCCGGTCTCCTGGATATTTTTTATGCCCAGGCTGAGCGTAAGGTCGGGGATGCGGCCGGCAGCGGCCAGTTCCACGGCCTGTTCGGCGACATTGGCGCCGCTTGCCGCGAGTTGGGATGACGGGGTGTTTCCGATCCGCTGTTCCAGTTCCGTCCACGCCGGCAGGGGTGAAAGGCGTTCAAGGTCTCCTTCCGCGGCGTCGAAATCGGGCGGCGCATCTCCCCAGGCGGAACAGAGGGCCGCACGGGCCGCCGCCAGTTCCTGCCGGGCGGTTTCCCGGCGGATTTGCGCGGTGGCGAGAATGCTTTTGAATCGGACGATTTCAACGGCCGGGGATTTTCCGGACGCGACGCGCTGCCGCACCGTGGACAGAATCCGGGAAGCGAGGTCGATCTGTTCGCCCGCCAGGGCCAGACGGTTCTGTGCCGACAACACGGCAAAAAACCGTTCCACCGTCCGGGCAAGGACCTCGTTTTTCAGGATGTCAAATTCCTTCCGGGCCGACCGGTGGCTCCGGCGCCCCAGTTCCTGTCGCAAGGTCCGCTTGCCGCCCAGTTCCAGGCGCTGGCTGACGAGGGCCGTGGATTCGGCATTGTCCAGTCCGGAGTAATCGCCGCTCCCCCCGAGGTTCTCCATTTCCAGGGAAAGTTCCGGATTGGGGCGCAGCCCGGCCTGGAACGCCTCGGCCTCCACCGCCGCCACTTCGTGACCGAAGGCGGCGAGTTCGGCATTGGCGGCGAGGGTCCGGGAGATGGCCGCCTCCAGGGTGAGAATTTTCCCGGTCTGGTCTGAAGAATGTGAACGGGCGGTATCCCGCAAGCGGGTTTCATCGGCAAACGCCGCGCTCCCGGCGAGCAGAAGCAGACAGCACGCGAGCACCGCCCCGGTTTTGGACAGGTGATTAGACATTGAGCATCCCTCCAGTGGGGAAGAGAAAATGGTTAAGAATGATGGCTTCGTAAAAAGCTCAGAACTCCGCCGTGCGGCGTTATAACAGAAAGTAACTTAGCCCGAAAAGCGAATCCAGAAGCCAGAATCCAGGAGCCAGAAGAAAGACGAAAATCAGCCAATTTGAGCTATTTGGTGAGTTGCCGAATCAAGTTCCTTGGAAGTCCGACTTCTGCGTTGCGCTTCATCCCTTGTCACTCCGGCGTACGACAAGTACGCCTCTTGCTTGGGATCCGCGCACCTTTAATTTGGCGCTTTTTACGTTGCCATCAAAAATCGACGTTTCACGAGTTCATCAAGAATGACAGTTGAACGAAGTACAATCGGAGGCGCGTACGCCGGGGGGAGTTAAATCAGATCAGGAGGACGGTGGTCTGCAATGCCCGGAAGGAATCCGGGTGTTCCGGTTGGTAATAGTCGAGAAAAGGGGTGTTTTTTAAATCGGATGCGGTTTCGGGGAGAAACGGACGTTGCGACGAGGTGAACAGAAAGATTTTGGGGGAAAAATCATCCCGGGCCCATCCGTTGTTGGAAATGGAATCCCAGGAAATGGGGAGATCGAGACAGAAACTCCGGTGATCGCTGTTGGTTGATCGGGCATTCTCGTCATCCCGGCGTTCGGAAAGGCATCGGTCGGCGCATACCGAAATCGAGGGGACGGAAGGTTCGGTACAGCAAAACACGGTTTGCGCCCAGGACTGTACGGCGAGAACGGAAAGGAGCGCAATGGAAACAGCATAATATCGGGTTGAACGCTTCATGGACTCCTTGAATAATCAAAAGCAGGGATGAATACAAGTGAAAAAAACCGGTTCACATGGCCAGCCCCCATTTTGAATAGAGGTATGACGATTTCCGCACGGACCTTACGGCTTCGATCAGTTTTTCGGATGGGGCGGCCTTGTAGATGTAGGCGGATGCGCCGGCGCCTATCATCTTTTCCCGGGTGGCGGCATCGTCATGCATACTCAGACCAATGACGCGGATCGATGGGCAACTCCTGCTGATTTCAGCGGTTGCGGCGATCCCGTCCATCCGGGGCATGGAAACGTCCATCAGAACCACATCCGGGCGCATCCGTTTGGACAAATCGACGGCTTCCAAACCGTCCGCGGCCTCGGCCACTATCTCCATATCGGCCTCTTTTTCGAGCAGGCTGGCCAACCCCTTTCGCATCACTGCATGATCGTCGGCCAGAAGGATCCGGATTTTTCCCTTGATCACCGCCGGAAGATTGGGAAGTGCTTCGACTGCGCGGGGGGGTCGGATTTCTTCCCTCAACGGTTCCAGGCGTTCCGGAAGCCGCGGGCCGTCCTTGGGAACCTGCAATTCAATGCGGCTGCCACGGCCGGGGGCGCTCTCGAAATCAACCGCCCCGCCAAGGAAACGGATCCGTTCCTCGATGTTGAAGAGGCCGAATCCACCGGTTCCCCGGTGTTTCCGGACGTCGGTGATATCGAATCCCCTGCCCGGGTCAGTGACGCAAATCTGGATACCGCCGTTTTTTTCATCCACCCGGACGTCGGCGCACTCCGCGCCGGAATGCTTGACCACATTGAACAGCAATTCCCGGATCGAGCGGAAAAGGGTGGATGCCAGCGCAATGGAAGCGGGTTCGGCGTCCGGGTTGGTGTGGAGCGATACGTTCAGGCCATGTTTTTCTTCCATGTCCTTTGCCAGCCAGTCGAGGGCGGCCAGTAGCCCGCTCTGGTGAAGGACGGGCGGGCTCAGTTCATGAGAGAGGTCCCGGCACTTCCGGATGCTTTCGACAATGATTGCTTCAAACAGAGCGAATCCCTGGGCGATCTCCGGGGTCATCCAGTCGTCGGGGATCAGGCTTCCCAGCCGGAACCGGAGAGAGGCAAGGTACTGCTGCAGGTCGTCGTGAAGAATGGTGGCGATGCGCCGGCGTTCGAGGTCTTCGGCATTGGATAGTTCCAGGGCGAGTTGCCGCAGGGCGATGGCCCGCTGCTCGGCCTCGCTGGTCCGTTCGGCAACCCGCTGTTCGAGTTCGGTGCGTGATTTTTCGAGCGCTTCTTCCGTCCGTTTGCGTTCGGTTATGTTGAAGCCGACGACCGTTGCCCTCATGGGATTCCCATCCGCACCGGAATTGAAGCTAACACTCAGGGCCACATCGATCACACCTCCGGCTTTGGTCCGGATCTTGTATTCGACATCCTCCTCCGGTTTTTCTCCCGCCAGCATCTTCCCGAACCGTTCCAGAAGTCGAGGTTTTGACGTCGTGTCCAGAATCTCCAGCGGATCGGTCGCGAGCAGTTCCTGCCGGGTGTACCCAAGCGATTCACACATGACATCATTGACGGAAAGGAATCGCCTGTTCAGAAAATCGATCTCATAAATGGCTGCCGGTGCGCGCCGGACGAGTTCCCGAAACTTCCATTCCGGAGCTTCCCGGCGGTTCGTTTCGATGGCGGTCGCCAGGACGCCCGCCACGACGTTGGTTTCGTCGCCCAGAGGGCTGAAGTGGAAGTCGAACCGGGTTTGTTCCGGGCGGCCGTTGCGCATGACCGTAAACGGTACATTGACGAAGCCCGGCTTGCCGGCAAGCGCATTATCAGCGAGCGGTCGGAACCGGTCGAGCGCCCCCTGCCATACCTCGTGAAACGAGCGGCCGAGTGCGTTTCGGCCGCTCTCCAGCAGCGGCAGGCAGGCATCGTTGTGAATGGCGGTAAGATCGGTTCCCCAGAACAGGATGGCGGGAAACCGGAGCTGCAAGAGAAGGTTAATGACGGAACGGAGCGACTGCGGCCATTGCCCGATCGGCCCGAGAGACGTGCCGGACCAGTCCATCGTTCGGATTCGAGCGCCCATTTTGCCGCCGCCGGACAGGAAAGCCATGTCGCCGGATCGATCGTTCACCGTATTCTCCTTTTTTTGATCGCCAACCGATGAATGCCGGAGGCACTCAGCTGGCAGCGCAATGCTGGAGGTGGCAGGAAGATCGCTAATTAGTCGATATTTATATACGAAATCAACGATTTGTCAATTCCAATAATCATCTGAAATCTGTCGAACGAAGGAGATCCGCTTGTTTCGGCAGGGGAAGATCGGAATAGGGTAATGGCGGAGTTAAATCGTATTCGGTTTCATCCGGCTATCGATCGCATCCGGTATGCCCGGAAATTCCTCGTCCCGAAGGGTATCCCCCTCATCGGTTCCGTCTTCCTCCAGGATGGATTGGTAGTCCCCGGAACTCAACTTTGGAAGGATCTTGAGGACAGCGATGATGTTCCAGATATTCAAATCCTCGTGGATGTTCCCGAACGCGGGCATTCCCGAAAATTTCAGGCCGTTTTTGACGATGAGGTAAAGCTGGGCCTCCGTCCGCTCCTTCTGTACGCGGCCGGAAACCAGGATTGGCGGCGTCGGGTGAAGACCAGTGGAGAAGGCCTGTCGGGTCTCTCCCGGGGCGCCGTGGCATCGGCTGCACGAATTGCTGAAATCGACGATTCCGTTCCGGATGGATTCCGGATCCGTTAGCCCGGCCGGAGGAGCGATCCCCCGGGCATGGAAGGCGATGGAATTTTTCTTGAGAGTTGCGATCAGCCAGTCGGAAATCCCGTACCGGGGGATATTTGCCGACACGTCATAAATTCCGGACCAGATGAAGGTGCCGGCCCCGGCGGGAATCAGCAGGAGGAGTATCAGCAGGGAGGTAAACCCTTTCATGATCATTTGTCTCCTTCAAAATCAATTCGCACCCGCTGTATCCCGGCTCCTCGGCGGGAAATTCGGAGAATTCATATAGCGGGTGCTTCCGGAAGTGCCGCGGTCATATGTTTTCAATCCGTTCCAGCCGTTCCTGGCACTCGATGCAGCGGGTGGCAAACGGCCTGACTTCCAGCCGCGCCGGGTTGATCACCCGGCCGCAATCGGTGCAGGTGCCGTATTCACCGCTTTCCATCCGTCTTAGTGCTTCCTCGATCTCTTCGAGTTCGTCGGTCCGGATCTGGATGAAACGGAGCACATTGTCTTCCCGGAGATCCTCAAGCGCCATATCGCCGTTTTCCCGGATGGTATTGACGATTTCCCGGTGTTCATCCATTCCTTCCCGTTCGAGATCCTGCAGGACTTTGTTCCACAGGAACCGTTTTCGTTCGAGCAGTCCTTTGCGGATCCGGTCCAGTTCTTCAGGGGTTATTCGGTTCGATTTTCTTTTTCGGTCGTTCATGCCGTTTGATTTCCTCGCTGTGTCATTTAAATGAATGCCTTTTCGCATCGGCTGGAGTGCGCTTTACCAAAAGTAATGGGGGATGCCGCTTTCTTCAATGGTGGGATCACCAATGCAAATCGTTGTGGTTTGTTCTCAAAATGGGGGATTCCCCTCATGGACGACGAGTCTCCGAGCCATTAGTCTGGAAGTGAACCGGTGGAAAAATGGAGATCCAGATCTTTTTTCACCGGCATTTTTTTCTGAACAGGAGGAGGAAAAATGGATGCGATACCAAGAATGACCAAGGAAGAACTCCGGGAGCGGCGTGATTTCGAGGATCTGAAAGTCCTCGATGTGCGGAAAGGATCCGATTACGAAGCAAGCGCCGCCAGGATCCCGGGTGCGGTTCGGGAATCCCCGAATGAGGTTGACTTCTGGATGGAAGGGTATTCCCGGGAGGAACCGCTTGTCCTCTATTGTGCCTGACCGAACGAGGCGACCAGTGCCGGTACGGCACAAAAACTGATCGCGGCGGGATTCAGTAATGTGGCGGTTCTTCTTGGCGGATGGCGGGAATGGGAAAGCGCCCGGTACCCGACGGAAGAGAAGCGATAAAGGATAGGGAAGCAATTGGGCTTGCTTAATTAAAAGCTGCACGGTGTTGAAGAACGGAACGTCCCGATGAAGGCTTTTTCGCCTTTGATTTGAATTTCGTTCCGGAAATGATAAAAAGATCCCGTGACGCGGGCGGCGCCCGGAAAATATCCATATCAATCATGGGAGAAAAAAATGCTCGAACTGATCGACCTGGATGTCGAGGAAATGGGATATACGAAATTCATTTCCTCGTGGGTGTATCGCGGAGACGGGGGGAGTTTTCTTGTTGACCCGGGACCGGCCGGCACGACCGGGAAACTCTTTGCAGCCCTCGATCGCCTGGGAATCGATCGGCTCGACTGGGTGCTCCTTACCCACATCCACATGGACCATTCCGGCGGGATCGGGCACCTGGTGGAACGGTTCCCGGAGGCACGGGTGGTCGCCCACGAGAAGGCGGTTACCCACCTGGTCGACCCGGAGCGGCTCTGGGAAGGCTCGATCAAGATCCTCGGGGATGTGGCCGACGTCTACGGCCGGATCAAACCGGTTCCGGCAGACCGGATCGTCACCGGCGATCACATCCCCTTTGAGGACGGGATCACCGTCATTGCGGCGCCAGGCCATGCCGCCCATCACCAGTGTTTCGCCTTTGGCGACCGCTTGTTCTGCGGGGAACTGTTCGGGATTTTTCTGGATCTCGGCGAGGCGGTCTATATGCGTCCGGCCACCCCGCCCCGGTTCATCCTGGAGGAATTCCTGGCCTCCCTCGACCGTGTTGCCCCCTATGTCGACCGGACGCTCTGTTTCGCCCATTACGGTTCCTATTTTGATGGCCCGCGGATTATGAAAATGGCCAGGGAGCAGTTGCTCCTCTGGGTCGACATTGTCGGCCGGCATGTGCAAAATCCGGACATGAAAGCCATTTTTGCCGATTTGATTGCGGAAGACGCGGTTTTCGCCCGGATCAACGCGCTTCCCGGAAATGTTTACGACCGGGAGCGGTATTACTTCGGGAATACGGTGAAGGGGATGCTGGACTACATACGGAACCGGTGAGGATATCTTGTCAATCCGCACTCGGCGCCGGATTAAAATACCGTGTTTTTATGCGGTAATAATTCCGCAAAAAAAACATCATCGGCCGCCGGACCGGATAGATTCGTTTCGGAAAAAAGGTGATCTTGTTCAACTTTTCAAACCCTTCCCGCATGTCGGGCGCGTCCCATTCGATGGTACGGCCCGACTGGTAAAATCCCCAGGTGTTGAATTTGTTCGCCAGTTCCTCGGTGCGCAGTACCGCTTCGAAATGAAGCGGCCCCGGAATGACCAGCGGCTTCATGCGGGCCGCTCCCCGAACAGCCGCTCCGGCTTCTTCCCGGAGCTTCATTCGCTCTTCGGCGAGATAGCGCGCGGTGTTCTCGCCATCCTGGTAGGTCTCCTTCCGCTTGTCCACCACGACCGACCGAGCCCAGGGCAGGACGTCCAGGGCCTGCCGGACCGCGATCGCCTCCCCGGAGACAAACCCGATGGGAATGCCGAATTCCCCTAAAAAGCCGCCGTAAACATCCATTTCACCGACGATCTTCCCGTTAATCCGCATTTCCGAAAAGATGCCGTAATGCGTGTGGGGGAAAAACGCGTCCGGGGTTCCGGATGCCGCGTGGATCGCTACGTAGAGGATCAGGTCATATCCGGATACCCGGCCATACATGGTCGGCGTGGTGTAATGCCCGCCTAAGTACCGCGCCCGCCGGTCCAGCCGGTCGACCAGGATATTGAACCCCATTTCATGGGTATCCTTGACCGTAACCGCCGATGCTCCGCCGTCGAACGCCCCCTGAGCCACATGGTTGACGTCTTCGGTCAGGCACTCCCGGCCGTACTGCCATTCCGCCGTTCCCACCCGGCACTGCCGCATGCGCCAAATCCCGAAACTTCCTTCAATGTCTGCGAAGATGCCGATGTGCATGGATAATTACCCGTGGATCGCTTACTCCGGTAACGGTTCGTTGAACCGTATTCCGATGCCGGTTTTTATGATCCGGGCGACCTGGCCGGCGACCTTGAGGTGTTTTCCGGTGTCGGGGTGATCGAAATTCATGATGATCGGCTCTCCGGGGAAGAGTACCAGGCCGGCAGGGTGCGAGGTCTCGATGAATATGCCGCTGTGGCTGATGTTCCGGATATATCCCTGGTAGAGTCGGCCCTGGATGGCATAATGGATCGGTGCGAAATATTCGACGCGGCTGTATCTGCGCTTGGATGAGCCATCGAGAGCTTTGAGATCGCCCAGGACCTCGCACCGCTTTTCCATGGTGGCCTTCATGACCGCATCGATCAGTTCCGTGGTGACGGACGCGGCATTCTGGCCGTCGTAGATGGTCCGGGTGGACGGTTTGATTTTCTTGAGGAGCGCGGCCCGGTCATTCCCCGGAAGTTTCATGAGCAGATCGAGCAGTTCGCGGGTTACCGCCGCCACATTGACATTGTCGCCGGAAAGTCGTTGTTTCATATTGCTTTCGTAAAGAGATGAGGGTTGAACGTGTGGTGGCGTAAAGCCGGTTGCCTGCCTGATTTTTGCCCGTATGAATGAACTACAGCAAGCGGTTAAAACTTACAACATCTTCCTTTTATCCGCTGTCTGAAAACGACTTCAGCCGGCAGATGCTGCATTAAACTCCGGCGGGGAATGCCACCGCTCTTCGGTTTTTTTACTTATCTTACAGTTTCTCCGGGCTGTCACTGACGTTTCTGAACCCTAATTTTTTGGGGGAATCGATGCATTGCGATAACCGGCCGCAAGCGATTCGATTTCCTCCCGGATCTGCCGGCGCAGGGAATCCGGCGCCAGGACAATCGCCTCCGCCCCCATCGACAATATCCATCGTTTCAGATCGGCGGTTCCAGAGGTGCGGATTTCAAGCACCAGGGAACCGTCGGCGTTCTCCGTGATTTCCTGGTTCCGGAAGAATTTTCGCTCCCGGATGTACTTGGCCTGGTCGGCCGATACGTGGATTTTGGCCGCGACCGGGTCGTCGTAGATGATATCGAAGGCATCGGCCAGCAACCGCTGGGGTTCGAAATCCGCCGGGTAGTCGAACCGGTCCGGCGTGATCTCGATTTCCCGGATCCGTTCCACGGCAAGGGTCCGGATGGTGTCGTGCCGGGGAACGCGGACAAAGAGATACATCCCGCCGTTGCTTTCAAAAAAATGGAGCGGATCGATCCGGTAACGCTTCCCCTTTTCATCCTGGAAGGAAAAGTACTCGACCCGACAGGTCTTCTGGGCCAGCATCGCCTGGGCCAGGGTGTCGATGATCGCCTCCTTTCCAGAATAATCCTTGGCGAACTTGGATTGGGCGATGAAGAGCGTCTTGATTTTGTCGATCTGCCGGAACATGCTCCCGGGAAGAAATGCCCCGATTTTCTCGAACGCCGACTGGGCCTCGGCTTCCAGGCGGGTTCCCTCGTAAAGGGTTGCTTCCCCCTTGAGCAGATAGAGGGCCAGCATCTCGGCAAAGGAGAGTTTCAGCTCCGGCATGGCAAGGTTGGGGAGCCGCTTGACATAATCGGGCTGCAGGCGCCAGCGTTTAATTTTTCCGGCCGGAGCCCTGTCGTCATAAACGGGAAAATTGAGGCTTTCCAGGGTATCGAGAAGCCGGTAGATCGAGCGCCGGTTCATCCCGAGAAATTCGCCGAGTTCAGTGATAGTGGCGCCGTCCGGGCGGGCCAGGAGGTCAACGGCCTTGAGAAGGCGGGCAATCTGCTTTTCTTTCATCGGCAGCCTCTTTCGGGCTTCCATTTTTTTTTAAAAAAAATGAAAAAAGTTTCTCCAAGTATGACAAAAACCGCACACCTGCCGTTCTATACTCTCCGCCATGGTGAACGATCATGCAAAGGATTTGAGTCGCAAATTATTTCGAATGGAGGATGGAACCATGACATCGATCGACTGCCAGCGGGTAATCACGTTATCAGAACATGCGACGGCTGGAAAGCGGGAAAAAACGGCGAATGCCCCAATCCTATCGGGGAGTGCCCGCGGGATGGAAAAAGCGCGATTCTTCGATACACTCTTCGACCTGCTCGGGGAGAAACGGCAACCGGTGATTGCATTTATTGAAATGAAACTCGACAGCCGCCGCCGACGCTTCTTCCGGGAGTCCATCCGGAACTGCCGGAGCCTCCGGGAGGAATGCGGCTGCGTGAAAGACTACATCCGGCATCTTCCGGTGAAAGACCTCCGCGTGCTCCTTGCCTGGATCCGGCGGCTGCTCGCGGGAACCGTGGGGCCGATCGCCTATCAGGGCGAACCCGATCCGGAGCGGCGGCTGGCAAAGTTCGCCCGTTCCTTCGACTTGTCCGAGGCGGACGTTGACGGTTTTATGCTCTATTTTCTCCTGGCATGAAATGGCTTCGTAAAACGTCCAACTTCTGCGTTGCGCTTCATCCCTCGTTACTACGGCGTACGACAAGTACGCCTCGTTCCTCGGGATTCGCGCGCCTTGAATTTGGAGCTTTTTACTTTGCCATCGAAATTGACTTTTACGAGTTCAGCAAACTTCGCCGCCGCACCTTTTTTTTTATCGATCAAACTGTCCTAGCGGGGGTGGCATTACGATGATTCAGTTGGCGTGCCGGTAAACGGAAATTCGGTTTCTTCCCGATGCCTTTGCCTGGTAGAGCGCGGTATCCGCTTCGGATATAAGAGCCTCGGCCCGCCCGTCCACCAGGGGGACCCGGGTGGCGATGCCGATGGAAATCGTGATCCGTTTTTCGGTCGGGTTCCCCTTGTGGGGGATGTCAAGGGCGGTTACACCGGCTCGGACCCGTTCGGCCACTGTGCGCGCGCCCTCCTCGGGTGTTTCCGGGAGGATCACGGCGAATTCTTCCCCACCATATCGGGCGGCGATATCGCCGGGCCGGTTGACCGCATAGGTGATGGCATCGGCGATACGCAGCAGGCAGTGATCCCCGGCCGGATGGCCGTACATATCGTTGTACTCCTTGAAATGGTCGACATCGATCATCAGGAGCGACAAGGGGGTTTTTCGGCGGCGGCCCCGCTGCCATTCCTGATCGTAAGCATGGTTGAACCGCCGCCGGTTGGGCAGCCGGGTGAGCGGATCGGTCACGGCCATCCGGCTGATTTCGTAGCGGAGTTCGAAAGAGCTCAGGACGATCCTCCGGATCTTCCGGCTGTTGGCGGTCAAAATGAAGAGCAGGAGGAACAGGGCCACGGCATAATTGAGTTCGGCCACCCGGTTGGAGATAAAAAAACGGATGATCAGAGGGGAAATCATAATCCCCATATAGGCGGCATGGATTCCGGGAAACGGGGATTGGCTGTGTCCGGCCCCGACGATCACCCCCGCAATGACGGCCGCCAGGTAGAGCTGGTGGTTGTAGGAATCGGGAAAGATAACGAGGGCGGCAGATCCCCAGGCGGCCGCCGACAGGAGTGTCCCGGCGGCATAGGCGGTATGCCAGTATACAAGCGGTTTCTCATTGTGCCGGGCAAACTGTTTGCCGACCACGGTCCTGCCCACGGATACCAGGAGGAGAACAAGGAACCACCCGAGAAGCCCGCCGGCATCCACGGCCGGGGAGAGAAGGACGCACAACAGCCCGCTGCAGAATACATTTGTCGTCAATGATCCAACGGGATCCTGGAAAACAAAGTAAAGGCTTTCCTGGTAGACAAACTGTTTCTTTTCATCCGCATTATCAGTTCGGTGCATCGTTCACCTATTTCAGAAGGGATGGGGGAAGTCAACCGAAATACCTGTAATAATATAAAATTCATGGGCGAAACTGGATTTTTGTTATCCGGTGAATTATTTTATTGGCAAGTAAAAAGTTCAAGATCAAGGCGCGCGAATCCCTCGCACTGCGGCGTACGAATAGTACGCCGCAGTGCGAAAGAAGAAGCGCAACCCGGATATTGGACTTTTTAAAAGCCATCAAGGAACTGATTATGACACCCAAAGCGGTTCAACGGGATATCCTGTCTTTTTCCCTGGTTTACCTGGTGCCGGTAAGCGTGGTCGCCGGCTCCCTGCTGGGCGGGGGGTTCACTTTCCTGACGCCGGTGTTCGTGTTCGGCGTGGTGCCGGTGCTCGACATCCTTATCGGGTGGGATGTGCGGAACCCGAATGATACGGAAGCGGGCGAACTGGAACGACGCCGGGAATACCGGTGGCTGACCTGGTGCTGCGCCCCCCTGCAGGCGGCAGTCGTTTTCTGTGGCGCATACGTGGTTTCGCGCGGGATACTTTCGCCTCTGGAAACGGCCGGATTCACGGTTTCCGTTGGAATTTCTTCCGGGATCCTGGGGATCAATGTCGCCCACGAACTGGTCCACCGGGTCAATGAAAAGTTCGAGCCGGTTTTGGGAAAGATCATGCTCTGGACGGTCCTTTACGGGCATTGGGGAGATGAGCACATTACCGGGCATCACCGGTGGGTGGCCACCCCCGTGGATCCGGCCACTGCCCGGCTGGGGGAGTCGTACTACGGGTTCTGGCCCCGGACCGTGACCGGCGGGTTTAAGAGCGCCTGGCGGTTTTCGCTGGAAAAAATGGGGAAAAAAGGACGGCCGGTCTGGCATCCGGTCAATCCGGTGATGATCACGCTGGCCGCCGAAGCGGTGCTGCTGGTGGTTATCGGACTTCTGTTCGGGGTGGCCGGGCTCCTGTTTTTCGCGGTCCAGTCGGTGATCGCCTTCTCCCTGCTCGAAATCGTTAATTATATCGAACATTATGGACTGGTGCGGAAAGAAACCGGACCGGGGCAATATGAACCGGTCCGGCCGTATCACTCCTGGAATTCCAGCAACTGGCTGACCAACCGGTTTCTTTTCAACCTCCAGCGCCATTCGGACCATCACTACAAGCCGGCCCGGCGTTACCAGGTCCTGCGCCACCATGATGTAAGTCCCCAGCTCCCGACCGGGTACGCGGGGATGATCCTTCTTGCCGTGGTGCCGCCGCTGTGGCGGATAATCATGGATCCGCATGCCGCGGCATCGCGGCCGATAGAGTGAACCTCTACTGCTTGCAGTAATTTTCCGTAGTAAGAGGATGTGCCGTAGGGGCGGGTTTCAAACCCGCCCTTGACCTTTTATTCATGCCCGTGCATCGCCCAGTGATCCACCCCCATCCCGGCCTTCCCCCATCAAGGGGGAAGGGGAAAACCCGGGCTTCACGGCTGATGCTTGTCAGGAAAGAAATTCCCCCCTTTATCACCAACATCCCCCTGAATCCCCCTTGAAAGGAGGACTTCGGACCGAGTTTCCCAAAAGAGCAAACAGGTGCTGGCGATTCCATTATGCATTCGGCAAGGAGGAGGCGACGCAAGCGTACGTGGTTGTACGCTGAGGAGCCGGAAATCTCTCAGTAGACACGGACAGGGTGATTGAAAAACGTAGCGAGCGCAGCTGAGGCAAGGCAAAATGAGGCGAAAGAGCGGAATTTACATTTTGTAAATGAGCATCTTGAGCCGAATTTTAACGCAGCATCAGCAAGCGCAGTAGTTTTTCAACACCCTGTCATACCCGGTCGTAGCGGCCCATGATATAAGCCCGATCAACCACATGTCCTGTGATCGCCCCTTCCACGGTCCGCTTGTCCGATTTGGCCGGAAGATCAAGGATCGTATCCAGGGCGTAAAGCCGGAAGAAGTACCGGTGTTCCCGGTCCGGCGGGCAGGGGCCGTAATACCCGGTTTTCCCGCTGGTCCCTTTTCCCGGCATTCCCTCGGGCTCCTGTCCCTCGGGGATTTCCCGCGTATCCGGGGGAATGTTGAAGACCACCCAGTGGTCGAACATCCCGTCTTCCCGGACCGATTTCGGGACATCCGGGTCATCCATGATCAGGACAAGGCTTTCCGCGTTCGTCGGAACGCCGGAAATCTTCAGCGGCGGGCTGATGTTCTGGCCGTCACAGGTGTATTTGACCGGAATGGTCTCCTCGTTTTTAAACGCACTGCTGGTCAGTTCCATATCTTCCCTCCTTTTGTTTCTTGTCAGGTGGATTTCGGGTTCACCATCAACATCAAATGTAACTGCCAAATCCCTCCCGGTCACATAGGGTGTTCCTGTATCTGGTTATCCGGTTCGCCTCCAGTGGGCGGGTTTGAAACCCACCCCTACATCGAAGCGGCCGCAGGGGCGGGTT
>Ga0209347_1001573_pt1 | contig 35649 bp, 22 predicted proteins | sample AutmiccommuBRH23_FD_187382 | JGI IMG/M metagenome (GOLD analysis project Ga0209347, IMG submission 187382) | Deep subsurface microbial communities from Mt. Terri, Switzerland - Autotrophic microbial communities BRH/23 (SPAdes) (version 2) | ecosystem: Environmental > Aquatic > Deep subsurface >...
TAATCGCTCCTGGGCCATGTTTACCTCCTTGTTTTTGTGGAAGGTAAGCATGCCATAAATTTGGACTAACCAGTATTTTTTCCTTTAGCTAATGTGTGCGGCTTGCTCCGGAATCACTGTGCGACATGCTCCGGAATGAGTGTGCGGCATGTCCCGGAATCACTGTGCGACATCGACCGGATTTTGCAGCACGAAATTTATCAAAACCCCAGATAGAAAAAGTTAACATATTAACAACAATGTAATAAGTGACCAATTTTTGCCTTTTCTTGAAATTATCGATATGATAGATCTATTTTTATCTTAACGAATTTAAGATCATATGGTTCTAAGGTAATGGAGGTCCGGTTAAGTGGGATTCCTAGCTCAAAGTCATCGAAGGAAACATTTTCATCTGTAATAAAATTTTTCCAAATAACTCTTTGAAGTTTTTCCGAAAAATTAGCCAACACGATAAAATAATCTGTTTTTATCTTCTTTGAAAAACCAAGAACATGTGGATTAAGTGTATCAATAACTTGAGTATTCAAGTTGGTAAAAACCAGATGAGATTTTCGCAATTGGATCAATCTTTTCAACCCGAAAAAAATTCGTCCTTCCACTGAATTCGTAATAGTTCGATGTTCTGCTTTGGTGTCATCAAAGAAAGATCGATGCACCCAACGGCTGTCATGTGCTTTGGCTGGATCATTCTTGTATGAGTAATCATTTAACATACCTATCTCATCACCTAGATATATGAGAGGTATCCCCCCAATCGTCAGAATGATCCCATGAATCAAAAGAATACGTTTTATTGCAAGATTAACCTCAATCTCAGTTTCGTTTGTTATGGCTTTTTCCAATCCTGCCAATGAGGCACAGGTTCCCGAAATCCGGCAGTCACCGGTTTTAGGATTTTCCTGAAAAGGTAATCCTTTGGCAAAACTTCCTGGAAAACGACCTCGATAAAACTCATTTAAAAATTGACGGTGATCGTTCCCTTTAATCCACAATTCTGCTGCATCTTCATCTGAAAATGTCCATCCAATGTCATCATGACAGCGAACATAGTTTACCCAGGAGCATTGTTCTGGAATTTTCAGTCGTTTTTGGAGTGAATACCTTAACAACTTAATCTCTCGAGTAGCAAGACTTTCCCATAACAATGCCATCAAAAGAGGGTTATAGGAAATCTGGCATTTTTCGGGTGAGATGTATTTGATCACATCATCAGGATGGACAATTGCTTCGGATTTAAAAACTAAAGCTGGAGCCGCAATCCTTGCAATCAGATTAAAAGCCTGGATCAGTAAATGAGCCTCAGGTAAATTTTCACAACCAGTACCCAATTGCTTCCAGATAAAAGCAACAGCATCCAGACGCAAGACTTCCACACCAACATTTGCCAGGAACAACATTTCCCTGGCCATTTGAACAAACACGGCTGGATTCTGGTAATTCAAATCCCATTGGTAAGAGTGAAAAGTCGTCCAGACCCATCGATCAATTGATTCAAAATATGTGAACGCTCCAGGATGTTCATCAGGAAAAATTTCCCGTAAATGTGCTTCATAAGCATCAGGCATACGACGGTCTGGGTATATCCAATAATAATTCTCAAAATTAGGTTCACCTGCTTGTGCTCTTAATGCCCATTCATGCTCATTTGATGTATGGTTGAAAACAAAGTCCAAAACAAGACTGATCCCACTTCTTCGTAATTCCTGTGCAAGATTATTCAGCTCAGCCATCGTACCAATTTCGGGATTAATCTCTCGATAACTGCTTATCGCATAACCCCCATCATTCTCACCGTTGGGAGTCTTAAATAATGGCATCAAGTGCAGATAAGTTATCCCTAGTTGTTTCAGGTACGGTATTTTTTGATATAACCCATCAAGGTCTTTGGCAAAAAGATCAACATAACATACAGCGCCTAACATTTGTTCGGATTGAAACCACTGTGGATCAGTTTCCCGTTTTATATCGAGGCTTTTCAAATCCTCAGGACGATTAATCCAACTTTCCGCCAATGTGTAAAATAACTCTTCAATAAAATAAATGGCATCATAATTTTCCCCATAAAGAGGAAATAATTTCCTGAATAACGTTGGAAAGTTAAATTCCAGCCTCTTGATAAAAAGATTCCAATCCTCTGGGTGTGAAATTACATATTCACTGTTTCGATTTTGCAACCTGGGTAGCAGACGTTCATATGTAAATTGTGCTTGATATTGAATATCCATTAATCAAATAACCCGTTGTAGTTGATCACTGTTTTATACCAATGAAAACTTTTCTTTGGAATTCTTTTCAGCGTGTCATAATTTACCTGCACCAATCCAAAACGAGGGGAATAACCTTGGGACCACTCAAAATTATCCATCAAACTCCAGACATAATAACCTCTAAGGTTGATCCCTGATTGAATGGCTTTCCACGCACATTCAAAATGCATTCTGAGATAATCAATCCGCTCCTTATCGTCCACATATCCAACTTCATCAACAATATCCCGGGTTGCACAACCACTCTCACTGATTACAAAGAGAAGATCACCATACCGATCTTGTAGATTCTTCAAAACCATTTGTATACCAATTGGATGGATTCCCCATTCCATCTCTGTATATCCCCACATGGGTAATGTTTCATGTTTTGTTTTACACTTAAGATAACCACCTGTTTGATGAAAGGAAACCTCCATCCCACGGTAATAATTGACCCCTAAAAAATCTATTGGTTCACTGATAATTTGCATGTCACCAGATTTTATTTCTGGCTGCATAGGACCAATCCAGTTCATCAAGTATTCTGGATATTTTCCATGGAAAATTGCATCAGCAAAAAAACCAGTATCCTGTTCGTAATAGCGTTGCCAGGCTTGTAAATCTTGTTCCTGATAACTGGCAGGAAAAGAATGCTCACTGTCAATCACGATACCAATTTCCCCCTTGTGACCATTTTTTCGAAATTCCCGCACAGCCAATCCATGTGCCAGAAGGAGATGATGGGCAACCTGGTAAGATTTAGAAAAATCTGCAACACCTGGTGCCATGGTAGCATGTCCATAACCTATAAAGGAAACAACTCGCGGTTCGTTATGGGTTGCCCACATATGAACCCGATCAGCTAAAGTAGAAAACATCAAATTGGCATAATCAGAAAAATAGGAGGCTGTGTCCCGATTCACCCAGCCACCCTTATCCTGTAAAGCTTGCGGCAAATCCCAATGATACAGGGTTACAAAAGGTTTTATACCTGCCCTGAGTAATTCATCCACCAATCGATTATAGAAATCAAGACCTTTTTGATTAACTTCACCCACACCTCGAGGTAAAACCCGCGACCAGGAAATCGAAAAACGATAAGATGTAACACCTAACTGTCTGAGAAGTTCAACGTCTTCAGGCATACGGTGGTAATGGTCACAGGCAATGTCACCATGATCATTATTAAAAACATGATTTGGTTGGTGCGAATAACGATCCCAGATGCTTTCTCCTTTGCCATCCTCATTCCAGGCACCTTCAATTTGGTAGGCTGAAGTCGAAACGCCCCAAAGGAACTCTGGAGGAAATTGTTTGGTTACCATTTAGATATTACCTACTTTTAACCAGCGGAACCCATAACCTTCAAGATTCAAAATGCGGTTCTCAAGAACAATCGGTTGGTTGAGGTTGAGAATATCAATCAAATCTTCATCCTGAATACATAATTCCTTTAATGAAACTACCTGGCTTTCAGGTGAGAAGTTTGCAATCACCAGAACTTTCTCAAGTTCTGTCATTCGTAAATATGCAATAATAGCCTTATTCTTTGGAGAGCAAAATGAAAGTGATCCATCCCCAAAAACCGGATGTTGTTTTCTTATCAGAATTAATATTCTTAACCAATTTAACAATGAAGCAGGATCCTCCAAAGCAGCTTTAACATTGACTTTCTGATAACCATAAATAGGGTCATCAATAACAGGAATCCTTATTTTATCCGGTTCAACAGCAGAAAAACCAGCATCCAGGCTATCATCCCACTGCATCGGTGTCCGAACTCCATCACGATCACGCAATAGTATGTTGTCACCCATTCCAATTTCATCACCATAGTATAAAACTGGTGATCCCATAAATGACAGTAGAAGTGAATGTAATAACCGAATTTTTCTTTGATCATTATCTAAGAGTGGGGCAAGACGGCGGCGAATGCCAAGATTTAGTCTCATTTCTGGTTCTGGTGCATAGTAATTCCACATAAATTCCCGTTCTTCTTCTGTCACCATCTCCAGAGTTAATTCATCATGATTCCTTAGAAAAACACCCCATTGACAGGATTTGGGGATATCAGGAGTCCGAGCCAGTATTTCATCAATCGGTGTTCGATCTGCCTTAGCCAGAGCCATAAAAAGACGCGGCATCAAAGGAAAATGAAAATTCATATGGAACTCATCGCCTTCACCAAAATATTCAATTGTTTGTTCTGGCCATTGGTTTGCTTCTGCCAATAGCATCGTATTTGGTGAATAAGCCTCCACAAATGCTCGTAATCGTTTGTAATAAGCATGAGTTTCTGGTAAATTCTCACAATTGGTTCCTTCACGTTCAAAAAGGTAAGGAGGTGCATCAACGCGAATAGCATCAACACCGAGGTCTACCCAATATTGAACAATACGCATCATTTCTTTTTGAACTTCAGGATTATCATAATTTAAATCAGGTTGGTGATAGAAGAATCGATGCCAATAGTATTCACCCCTGCTCGGGTCAAATGTCCAATTTGATTTTTCATAATCAATGAATATGATCCTTGCGTCAAGATATTTCTGGTCAGTATCACTCCAGACATAATAATCTTTATATTTTTCATGTTCAGGATGAGCAGGGTCGCGTGATGCCAAAAACCAGGGATGTTGATCTGATGTGTGATTTGGGATTAATTCAACCATAATCTTCATGCCACGATTGTGAACTTCATCCACTAAATTAATAAAATCATCCATCGTGCCATAATTAGGATTGATATCCCGCATATCACTGACATCATAGCCACCATCCCGTAAAGGTGATTTCATAATCGGCATAAGCCAAATAAGATCAATCCCCAGCTCTTTAAGATAATCCAATTTTGTAGCTACACCAGCCAGATCGCCAGCACCATCCTGATTAGCGTCATAAAATCCACGGACATTCAATTCATAAATGACCGCCTGTTTGTACCATCTGTTTTCTTCTGTCATAAATTATTAACTATCCTTTTACTGATCCTGCCATCATACCACGAACAAAATAACGTTGTAACGCCAGGAAAACAACCAATGGTAATATCATACTGATAAATGCCCCAGATGTTAATAAGTGCCAATCCTGTCCTTTTTCTCCCACGATAGCTGCTAATGCGCTGGTAACCACCCGGGTCTTATCACCAAGGAATACCAGAGCAACCAGGTAATCATTCCAGACCCACAGGAACTGGAAGATGGCAAATGAAGCCAGGGCTGGGACAGAAAGTGGTAGGATCAACTTTGTGAAAATTGTAAAGGGAGATGCACCATCAATGAAGGCTGACTCCAATAATTCTCGTGGAATTGTACTGATATAGTTGAACATCAAATAAATTGCCAATGGCAAACCAAATCCGGTGTGTGCCATCCAAATCGCAAGGAAAGTGCCATTTAGGTTCAATTTAGTATAATCTTGCAAAATTGGAACAAGGGCAATTTGCAATGGAACAACAAGCAATGCCACAACAATCGTAAAAAAGAATTTTCGACCAGGAAAATTTAACCAGGCAAAACCATATGCTGCAAATGCAGCAATCATGATGGGAATGACTGTTGCAGGAATAGCTACTGCAATCGAATTTAAGAAGGCACCACCCAGGTCATTTCCTTTTCGAACAATCGTATTCCCCATCCCATCTGTAAATGATATTTCTTTTCCTGTTAATGTATCTTTATAATTATCTAATGTCAGATTGGTTTCAAATCCGAGCCATTTCCGTTCCTCAACTTTTACCAGCAGGGTTCGTTTATTACCATACCAGGTATATCGATCACCATCCGGCATCGTAATACCATTCCGCCATTCTTCAAAAGTGTGGGTCACTCCATCAATGGTTATGGGGCCATTCACATCGGTTGCAGGATCAATTTTTATTTCACGGGTCTCTACATATCCTTTATGTGGAAAAGCTGCCCACCAACCGGAACTGAAGATATTTTCGCTATATCGAAATGATGTCACCAAAACACCCAAAGTAGGAATAATCCAGATCAGGCAGATGAATATCAAAACGCCATTGACAAGAAGGCTGGAAACTTTCTTCTGGTTCTTAAAGCTTTTTGGTTTTTTACTCATCAGAACGCCTTCCTTTCTCTGAATTGGCGCAGGTTATAAATCATCACTGGAACAACCGCAACTAATAGGATGATAGCGATCGCGGAAGCACGACCTGCGTTACCATAGGTAAAACGCTGTAAATAGAACTCATTAGCAATGACATTGGTTCCATAGTTACCTCCCGTCATCACCCGTACAATATCAAACAGTTTCAAGCTAAAGATTAGAATCGTTGTGGAGACAGTAATCAATGTTCCCTTTATAGTTGGAATAATGATATTAAAGAATATATGGAGCTCATTCGAACCATCCACGCGTGCAGCTTCCAATAGCTCAGAGGGTATTCCTTTAATTGCAGAGGATAAAATCACCATTGTATAACCGGTTTGCAACCAGACCATGATGACAATCAGGAAAAAATTATTCCAGGGAGGCTGTTGTAACCATGGCTGAGATGTGCCCCCTAAGGCAATTACAATTGCATTGAGTAATCCAATTTCAGCAATACCAGCGCCTTCACCTCTATAGGTGTAAATAAATTTCCAGATCACACCAGCACCAACAAAGGAAATCGCCATTGGCATGAAAATGATGATTTTGTAAATATTCTCAAATCGGCTTCGGTCAGCCATAACGGCAATTATTAATCCCAAACTTACACTAAAGAAAGTACCAAAAATCATCCACAGCAGGTTGTTCCTGAATGCCTCCAACATAATTCGATCGGTTAAAGCAAATATATAATTGTCCATACCTATAAATACACGGCTGGTTTGATCTTGAAAACTTAACACCAGGGTTCTAAAGGTAGGAATCGCTAAAAACCACGCCAGAATAGCCAGGGCTGGACCGACGAAAATAAAAGGTTGTAAGCGATTGCGCCATTCTTTAGGAAATTTCTCTATTAACCAGTTGGTGACATAGTAGAGCAACATTACCCCACCAACTCCCCATACGATAGCCACGATAACTACCAGGAATTGGTTTGCCTGTGTATCTCTTAGAAAGATAAACCCCTGCCATAGAACTAGAAATGTGAGTAAAGGGACAATGATTGAGACAAGAATTCTACCAATCGCTGAGGTGAACAAGTTGACCATGCCTCTGAAAGGATTGTTTTGCATAACTTTTTCCCTCCAATCTCTATTATAGAATGAAGGAGCAGAGTTCTGAACCTATTCAGTTTTACTACTCCTTCATTCAGTGAAAACTTTAGTCTATTTAATTATAGTGATTTTTTGTACCTTTTCAAAAATCTGGGGCAGAGTGTTTTTAGTCGAGTTATCGCTTAAAAACACTCTTCAATCCCATTTTATTGAAATGATACGATTTTTTTAATTATTTTGGCCAGGAAGCATCTATTTGTTTCAATGCTGTATCTAATTCAATTGCTCCTGTGATGTAATCTGTCATAGATTTCCAGAATGAACCTGCGCCAACTTCACCAGGCATGAGGTCAGAACCATCGAAACGGACAGATGATGCATTCAAAATAATCTCTGCAACACCACGGTCGATAAGATTTGTATACCAATCCAGGCTTGAATCTTTATGAGGTGATATTGCACCACCGGCTTCCACCCATCCTTTGACAGAATCACCCATGGAGAAGTATTGAATGACAGCGCGTGTTTCTGGACGATCGTTGAACATTGCATAAATATCGCCTGCGACAAGAACTGGTTTTCCATATTGAGGATCTAATCCTGGGAAATAGAAGAAGTCATAATCCACACCAGCAACTTTTCCTTCCGGGAAGAAGGAGGTAATGAAGTTACCCTGTTTGTGCATCCAGCATCTTACTGGGGTGTCAAACATCGGTTTGGGGGCATCACCAAAGAAAGTGGTGGCAATAGCTCCACGCCCACCATAAACATAACCATCCTTGAACCAGATATTGGAAACTTCTTCTACTGCACGGCGGACTTCAGGAGAATCAAATTTTAATTCATTAGCAACCCATTTGTCATAATTCTCCAGGGATGTGGTTCGCAGCATCAATTCTTCGACCCAATCGGTCATTGCCCAACCAGTGGCAGCACCAGATTCAACGCCAATACACCAGGGAGCATCACCATCTTCTACAATCTGGTCAGAAAGAGCAATCATTTCATCCCAGGTGGTTGGAACTACATAACCAGCCGCATCAAATTCAGCTTTAGGGTACCAAACAAGGGATTTACCGTTCACACGCCCCCAGACACCAGCCATGATCTCACCATTTGGACCTGTGATCATTGACATATCCAGCCAGGACTGGTTGTAATTTTCTTTTAGCCAATCCTGATTAATTACACCTGTAAGGTCAACACCATATCCTTTGGCCACAAGGGTTTTCAACAAACCTGGTTGTGGAAAATCAACGATATCAGGTGGATTTCCACCTTCTACAATAATGGAAATGTTGGCTTCGAATTCTTTGGACCCAGTATATTGAATATCAATACCGGTGGCATCTTCAAAAGCTTTAATGGAATTATCAAATTTAACAGCATCCGCATCTGTAAAAGGTCCCTGCATGGTAACAACAGTACCCTTATATTTTCCTGCATATGCGTCTGTTAATTCTTGACCTGCCTTATAAACAACAGCAGGGGGAGCAGCTGGTTCTTCTGGAGCAGCTGGTTCTTGTGTTGCTGCGGGTGTTGCGCATGCAGTTAATACCAATGATGCAAGTACGAGCATTGCAATTATTTTCCAAAACGATTTCATTTCTTCCTCCGATTTTTTGTTTTATTAACACAAATTAATTTAATTAACAATCATGAACTGTTTTATAATCACCTCCTATAAAAGACTATCTTAAGCTGTCTCCCTCTGAATGATTTTCAATGGTAGCTCAATGTGTTGATTTGATTGTTTAGGATTGGTTAAACGGGAGATTAATAAACTGGCAGCAATTCTGCCTGATTCATCCAATGGTTGATGAACCGTTGTCAACCCGAAGTATTCTGCCATGTCAATATTATCAAATCCTATAATAGCAATATCTTGAGGGATTCGCAACCCAAGCATTCTGGTTTCCTTAATTAAAGCAATTGCTTGCAGATCAGTTGCAGCAAATATTGCTAATGGAAGTCCATGTGCTACTAATTTTTTTAAGACTTGCTCTGGAGAATATGCATATTCATTAATATACTCGTCTGGAAAGGTTAAACCCGCTTTATTAATTACTTTAAGATATCCAGTCAATCGTTTACTGATTGGGTCAACTCCAAATTCTGGTTGTTTTTGACCACCCACAAAGGCTATTCGCTGATATCCTTTTTCATATAGATAGTTGGTGGCTAGCTCCCCTCCCCATTCATCATTAATTACCAGCGTAGTAAAATTCGGATCAAAATATTCCATGACAACTGTTTCGAGTTGATAATCCATCAATCTTTTTGAAATCGTGGAATCAAATACCTGAGAAACAATGATTAATCCGTCGAGCATTCTACGTATGGGTAATGTTTCCAGATAACCTAAGCTTCTAGGTTTTGCATCCACTGGATAAACAACCATTTCATAATCTTTTTTATTCAAAACTGATGCAATTCCACGCAAACGTTGCACAAACGACGGCTCAGTAAAAAATGGAATCAGTACACCAATCCGGCGAGTTCCCATTAAGGCTCTTGCACGTGATTCCGCTTTTGGTACGTACCCCAAAATTTCAATCGCATTAATTACTACTGTTCTTGTTGAAGGATTAACACGATGAGGATAATTTAATACCCTCGAAACAGTAGCTATACTGACACCTGCTTCTCGGGCAACATCGTAAATGGTAGGAGGTAAAATTTTCATAATGTATTTCTTGCTGAAACTTCTTTTATGTAAGCACTTACATTATAGGAAATCTTGAGACAAGAGTCAAGTACCAATTTCACGGATACCAAAAAAACATGCCTGATCTTTTCTTCATTCTAGAAATGATGAATTATCAGTATTTTCCAAACTCCATTACCGCTTCCCACATCGCATTCAAATTTTCCGGTGGAACATCTGCCTGAATATTATGGACTGTCGCGAACACAAATCCCCCATCATCTGCCAGTACTTCTATTTGTTGGCGCACATTTTCTCTGACTTGCTCAGTTGTACCACCCCCCAGAATCGACTGGGTTTCTACCCCGCCTCCCCAAAATACTACATCTCTTCCAAATTCCTTTTTTAACGATGCTGGTTCCATACCTGCCAAGTTGAACTGAACAGGATTTATAATATCCACGCCTATTTCAATAAAGTCTGGAATAATCGGTCGGATGGCTCCACACGAATGAAAAAAGACTTTTGCTGATGTCTTGGAATGGATAAAGTCCAGAATTTTCTTGTGACGAGGTTTAATATACTTGCGATACATTCTCGGTGACATTAACGTGCTGGTTTGGGTACCGATATCATCGGATTCAATGACAACATCCACCCGATCGCCAAATTCAGCCAAAACCATCTCCCAATAAGCCAATTTAAATTCCACAACCTTATCAAGTAGAAATTCCACGATCTCTGGTTCCAACACCAGGTCAATCAGGAACTGATCCAATCCACGCAACCAGCTGGCTACTTCCATCGTACCGGCACACACGTTATTAAGCACAATTGCTTTATTTTTTTTTTCAGCCCTGGCAATTTCATCAGCAATCGGGATCAATCGTATGGGGTCAGTTGGACTGGGAAAAGAAAACTGTTTGATTTCTGAAAGAGTGGAAATATGTTTTAATGGGTGATGATAAAGACTGTAGTAAATAGGGTCCGTTTTCGGCATTTTCAAACCATATCCCCATTCATCATAATAGGAAAAAGTATGCTCATCTTCATGTATATCAAGCGGATAACTGGATGGCCAGGCTGGTAATGCCGGGCGAGTATCAATCTCCAATCTCTCAAAAAAATCCTCAGAAGCATATACAATCTGCATGGAAGGTTCAAAAAAATGATGGGACAAATCTTGAGATAAACCCAGAAGTATGCGCCACTTATGATAAGCATCTCGATGGATGCCAGTCATCATTGATGAACCTAAATCAATCGGGACTCGGTCTGGTTGTTTATGATTGATGGCTGCCAGTATTCTTTCACGTGAATTCATGATGAGCTCCTATATTGGGTGTTGTGTATAAAACGCTGGAATTACTACAGTATAGCAGTGAATTAGGTGACACTCCACAGTCATTTAGCTGTATAATTAACTTTAGTGAGAGCGCTCTCACTATCTGCCAGTCGTTCAATTGAAAAGAGAATTAAAGTATGTCTGCTCTCAGATTAGAAGACATTGCAAAAAAAGCCGGCGTCTCTCGCTCAACAGTTTCAAGGGTAGTCAACAACCAACCGAATGTAAGTGACTCTGTCCGTAAAAAAGTTCTCGAAGTCATTAATTTGACTGGTTTTAGTCCAAATGTTGCTGCACGTACGCTTGTTTCCCAACGATCCAACACAATTGGATTGGTCCTTCCCCATAGTGTCAGCACCTTTTTTACTGATCCGTACTACCCTCATCTCATTAAGGGCATTTCTCAGGCATGTAACCATTATGATTATACCCTTGCATTGTTTGTGGCTGGCACGAAAGAATATCAGGAGAAACTATTACCACGATTATCCAGCAAAGGCTTTATGGATGGTGTGATTCTACAATCAGGACATCATGCAGATCAGGCCTTCATCCTTGAATTGAAAAAAACTAATTTACCTTTGCTGGTTGCTGGGCGCCCATTATACGTAGAAGAAGTATGTTTCATTGATATTGATAATGTCGCTGCAGCGGAGAAAGCAGTACGTCATCTGATTAACAATGGGAGAAAAAGAATTGCTACCATCACAGGCCCCTTAACCAGCACGGTAGGTTTGGATCGCATGAATGGATACCGAAACGCAATTGCAGCAACCAGTCAGAAATTAACCGATAACTTAATCCAGGAAGCTGATTTCACCGAAATCGGTGGATACAATGCCATGAAAATTCTATTGGAATATCTACCCGATGCAATCTTTGCTGCTTCTGATATGATGGCAATCGGAGCCATGCGTGCCATCCGAGATTCAGAATTGGAGGTTCCAAAAGATATCGCTGTCGTTGGATTTGATGATTTGCCAATTCCTGCAGTAAACGAATTACAATTGACCACTATCCGACAACCAGTGGTACAGTTTGGATTTAAAGCAGTTGAAACATTGATTGAATTGATTGAGAATGATTCATCTATCATAAAAAAAGTATTAATGGATACTGAATTAATTGTCCGGAAATCTTGTGGATCTTGAAGAATTAAGAGCAGGAAAAATATTCGGGATCAATTACTGAATTAATTAATTTTTAATTATTACACCCATGAATTTTTTGTGAAGCTGCTTCTGGAATTGGATTGCCAGAAGCAGCTTTTTGATAGGATCTAACTATCTGGATGTAACTTCAACCGGACAGACAAATATCCGATCTTTTACCAAAGTTTTCGCTTCACCGATGATTTCAAAGCTGCCATCTAAACGAATATCATCACTGGAGCTCCCGATCATCAGTTCAATTATTCCTGGTTCAACGATTAAGTCAAAATCGATATCATAGAATGCCAGCATATCAACTGGTAATTTAAATGATACATCTTTGGTCTCACCTGCTTCCAATACAATCCTTACAAATCCTTTTAATTCCTTAACGGGACGAGGGATACTGGCGTAAAGATCACGACAATATAATTGCACAACTTCCTCTCCATCAATATTACTGGAATTTGTGATGCTACAGGAAACTACAACTATATCTCCCGATTTTGCTTCAACGCTTGAAATCTGGAAATTAGTATATTTAAATTCAGAATAACTCAGACCATGTCCAAAGGGAAATAATGGGGTGACTTTCTCATTGGTATAATCCCCATAAATGTTTGAGCGTCTGCCGGAAGGTTTATGGTTGTAGAAAACTGGGATCTGACCAACCGATCGGGGGATAGAGATGGGCAGTTTTCCGCCGGGATTCACTTCGCCGACCAAAACAGATGCAATCGCTCTACCTCCTTCTTCGCCTGGTACCCAGGCTTGCAGTATCGCATTGGTTTTTTCAACCAGATCTGGGATCGCTGCAGGTCTTCCATTAATCATCACAAGAACAACAGGTTTTCCTATTTCAAGGATTAAATGTGCTAATTTTTCCTGGACACCTGGTAATGAAAGGTCTGTCGTATCTCGGAATTCTCCGGTTGTGCAATAGGGAGCGAGTCCTGAGCGACCACCCAAAACCAAAACGGTAACGTCGGATGCATAAGTCATTGCAACAGCTTTTGCAAAACCACTTTCGTCATCAGAATTAATTCCACAACCTTCGGTATCGAACAATTCGGATTCAGGTAATTTTTCTCGTAAGGCATCCAATAAAGTTGGAACATCAACAGTAAGTTCTTCCAATCTTTCAGCGGTCAATGTCTGAAAGGATGAATTTTCTTCAGGAACGACGCGTAATAATTCTGTTACTGCCGCATAAGAATAATCTCCCATCATTGAGCGACTCGAATCTGCGTTAGGGCCAATTACGGCAATCTTTAATCCAGAGGATTTCAATGGAAGGAGACCATCATTTTTCAGAAGAACCATACTTTGGCAGGCAATTTCGTAAGCAAGTTCTCGCTGGTTGGAATTGTCAAATACTTCAATAACTTTGTCTTCATCCACATATGGATTATCAAATAATCCCAATTCGAATTTCTTTTGAAGATGCCGTTTGACTGATTGATCAATGATTTCTAAAGACAATTCTCCGGATATTACCATTCCAAAAATCTCGTCATCATAGCAATTTACGGTAGGCATTTCCACATCGATACCTGCTGTCAATGCCATCAATGCAGCTTCTTTTTTTGTTTTGGCTTTGAAATGATAATTGTGAATCATCATGACAGCTTCATAATCCGAGACAACCAGACCATCGAAACCAAGTTTGTCCCGTAATAATTCAGTAAGAATCTTCCTGGATGCGGCTACCACTTCTCCGTCGATTTCTGGATATGCATTCATCATCGAGGCAATTCCAGCATCGCGAATGGCTGCCTGGAAGGGAGCAAGATAAACATCCCACAAATCACGCCAGCCCAATTGCACAGGAGCACAATTCAATCCACCCTGAGAGAATGAATGCCCAACAAAATGTTTACCTGTTGCCATAACACCCTTGCTGAGATCGTCTGTCTGCAATCCTTTAATATATTCGACGCCAAATTGACTGACAAGCAGCGGGTCTTCACCAAATGTTTCTTCCACACGCCCCCATCTTGGGTCACGAGCAACATCTAGTACTGGTGCTAAACCTTGACGAGAACCGATGGCCATCATTTGTTTTCGGATTTCAGATGTCATTTTATAAGCTAAATCTGGTCTGAATGAACTGGCAAGTCCAATGATTTCTGGAAAGATCGATCCTCCTGGCGCCATCAATCCCACACAACATTCTTCATGTACAATTGCTGGAATTCCGAGCCGTGTTTTCTCTTTTAAAAATCGTTGTATTTGGTTTGCGATTTTTATAGCTTCATGAGGTTCATATGTTGATGCACCTCCAATGCGTGTAATTTGTCCAATACCAAGAGCTAAATAGGTTTCAACTTTTTTGGAATCGAGAACACCTAATGTTTGAAGATCATATATCCAATATGATCTTAATTGAGCTATTTTTTCTTCCAGGGTCATTTGAGACAGAAGGTCATCAATTTTTTTGTTAATAATTTTCAATCTATTTAATTTTGTCATATATTTCCTATTTAGGTCTATGAAAGAATTATCGATTCCCCAATATCAAGTCGATCGTGAGCTGATCAAGCCTCTCGTAATTCAAACCACGCTCAGAAATCGCAGAACGATCAAATGGAATTGCTTTGATTGCTTTTGCTTTTTCAGGCGAATATTTTCCAAAATGCGGAGACAGTTCTGGATCCATTGCGTTAATTTCGGCTAAAATCGATTGAATTTCCCGATCTGAATTGAATTGCTGAGCTTTTTCTTTCAACATTAAATATGTCCGCATACAACCTCTGGCGAAATCCTTAACGCCTTCATAATCTTCTGTCCGAAAGGCATGTGCATCAAAATGGCGTGGTGCATCATAACCCACATCTTCAAGGAATTTCACAAGGTAGAAAGCTGCTTTGATATCTCGAGACCCAAAGCGCAAATCCTGATCATATCGCCCTGGATATTGATCATTAAGATCAATATGAAATAGCTTTCCAGCTTCCCATGCCTGGGCAACACCATGCATAAAGTTAATCCCTGCCATGTGTTCGTGGGCAACCTCAGGATTCACACCAACCATCTCTGGATGATCAAGTGTTTCGATGAAAGCAAGCATATGTCCGGTCGTCGGATTATAAATATCCCCACGAGGTTCATTCGGCTTGGCTTCCAGGGCAAACTTGAGATCATAATGATTATCAAGCGCATATTCACAGAAAAAATTCATTGCTTCACGGTTTCGTTTGATTGCATCGACTGCACTCTTACTTGAATCTGTTTCAGTGCCCTCTCGCCCACCCCAGAATACATAGATTTGCGCACCAAATTCAACACCCAGATCAATCGCTCTCATCGTCTTTTGAAGGGCATATGCACGAACTTTTGGATCATTACTGGTAAATGCGCCATCTTTGAAAATTGGATCACCAAATAAATTAGTGGTCGCCATTGGTACAACCAGGCCTGTTTCTGCTAATGCTTTTCGGAAGTCTTTTTTAATCGCTTCTTCTTCCATTGGAGTAGCGTCAATTGGAATCAAATCATTATCATGGAAGTTAACCCCATATGCACCTACTTCACCTAAAAGATAAACCAAATCTGCCGGTGTTTTTGGTTCCCGTACGGGTGAACCAAATGGATCTCTTCCTGTTGAACCCACCGTCCATAAACCGAAGGTGAATTTGTGTTCTCGTTTTGGTAAAAATGTATTCATGTTTGCTCCTATTATATTTTTTTTATTTACTCAAATATGCTTATTATTCTTTGAATAAACTCATTATATTTGAAATTTATATGGCAATGTAAGTTTTTTTTCTAATTCTCTATCATCCAGTATGTACTTTCATTATATAAATTTGCTTTTTGATTAATAACAATCCAGGTATTCATTGCTATTATTAATTATCAGCGAACCTCTACCCCCACTTAAAATTGAACCAATAAAATATCGTTCGATATCACCAGGTTTACTGCTTTTATACTCTACCTGGGTCATTTGACCAATTTTCTCTTCCAATGTCATTTTGGATATCAGTTGATTGGCCTTTTCGTCAATAGATAGGACAGGCAAATCCGAAACAGAATCTCCTGTTGATTCAGTTTGAGCATTCTCCTGATTTTTCGATATAGCAATTGTTGAATGATTAATCTCCCCTTTGATAGAGATGATGGGATTACAAGCTGAGAATAAAAACACCAACAACAACGCAATAATTTGGATTCGAGCCTTCAATTTTCCTCAATCCAAGTCAAATCAAACATCATGAAATCATTGCGCTAACATGTGTTGTTTTTTTCGTCATTAGCGGAATTGGGATGATATTTCCATGGATCGAGACACCATCTACTTCCAGAGATACATCATTTCCAGGCCCCAATCTTTCAATGGAAATCTCGTAAGTTGTTCCTCTAAACTCGCGCGAAATCTTGAAACCTTGCCAGTATTTCGGAATTACTGGAGCAACTTGTAATCCGTTAAATGTAGGTCTGATCCCGAGGATATGTTGTGTGATTGCCACATAATTCCAGGAGGCTGTACCCGTCAACCAGGAATTTTTGGCTTCACCCGGTTTAACTGCTTCCTTACCAGCAATCATCTGTGCATATACATAGGGTTCACAGAGGTGCAGGTCACTGAGTTCTTCACGGAAAGAAGGATTTATGCGCTGATAATAATCAAACGCGTGATCCCCCCTCCCAATTCTGGTTTCAGCAATCATGATCCAGGGATTAGTATGGCAAAATACACTACCATTTTCTTTGTACCCAGGTGGATAAGTAGAAATTTCTCCAAGATGAAGATAATAATTTTTATAGGCAGGATTTAATAAAACAATCCCATGTTCAAATGCCAGTTTGTCACAAACCGAATCCAGAGCGATTTTGGCTTTGCCATTTTCAATCCCGACCCCTGCCATCACACAAATCCCTTGCGGTTCAATAAAAATTTTCCCTTCAATACATTGTTTGGATCCAACAGGTTGACCTGCATTATCATATGCTCGGCGAAACCATTCCCCGTCCCAACCGGAAATTTCCAAAGTTTTTTCCATTTGATTTCGTACTTTTTGGAAATGCTTTAGATCATCCTTTTTTTTGATATGTGAGGAGATCGCTTCCATTTCATTGGATGCCATCAAATACAATCCAGCAATAAATACACTCTCTGCCACTTTTCCATCTTTATTGGTTGTAGTTTGAAAGGATTGACCTGGAGAATCTGAAAAACAATTCAAGTTTAAACAATCATTCCAATCAGCTCTGCCAATTAATGGCAATCCGTGAGGACCCAACCGGTCGATTGTATACATCATTGAACGTCTCAGGTGTTCGTAAAGAGATTGTTCACTTCCGGGTTTGTTATCAAATGGAACCTTTTCTTCAAGAATTGACCAATCCCCGGTTTCTTTAATAAAGGTGGAAACTGAAAGAACCAACCATAAGGGATCATCATTAAAATCACTGCCAATATCATTGTTCCCCAACTTTGTGAGTGGTTGGTATTGGTGATAAGCTCCTCCAGAAGGAAGTTGAGTTGCCGCCAGATCTAAAATCCGTTCCCGTGCTCTTTCTGGTATCAAGTGTGTAAATCCTAGGAGATCTTGGTTTGAATCCCGAAATCCCATTCCACGCCCAATTCCTGATTCGAAATAGGATGCTGAACGTGAGAAGTTAAAAGTAACCATCATCTGATAAGCATTCCAGATATTTACCATTCGATTGGTGTGAACATCTGGTGTATCCACAATAAGTTTTTTAAGTAGGGATCTCCAATAGGATCTTAAATCTAAAAATGACTGCTCTACATTCTCTTCTTTTAAGTATTTTTCAATAATTGGATTGACGCTTCGCTTGTTGATGATTTGTGATTCTGGAGGATCAAATTTTTCATTTCTCGGATTTTCATGATAACCCAATAAATATATTATTTTCGAAGACTCACCAGGTTCAAGATGTAGTTTGATGTGATGAACACCAATCGGCTGCCAACCAAGAGCGATTGATTTTTTGGTTTCACCCTGCTCAACTGCTACAGGTGAATCCCACCCCCGGTATGGACCAAGGAAATCTTCACGTTGTGTTTCATAACCTGAAATTGGCTTGGAACAGGCAAAATATGCGAAATGATTGCGTCTCTCTCGATATTCTGACTTATGGTAAATAACATCACCCAACACCTCAACTTCACCAATGGAATAATTCCGTTGGTAGTTGTTCGAATCATCTACCGCATCCCATAAACAAAATTCTACGGCTGAAAATATTGAAAGATCAACTGCAACTGTCCTTTTATTGGTTAAACTTAATTCCCAAATCTCTAAATTTTCTCCCAGTGGAACAAAATAATTTGTGGAAGTATGTATACCATTTTTTGATGATTTGATATTTGTGTAACCCAGTCCATGCCTGCACTCATAAAAATCGAGGTTTTTTCTGGTTGGCTGCCACGTCGGAGACCAAAATTCTGGTTCCGGGGCCAGATTATCCCGTAAATAAATATATCTTCCACCTTCATCCAATGGAGTATTGTTATAACGGTATCGAGTAATCCTTCTTAACCTGGCATCCTTATAGAAGGAATATCCACCAGCAGTGTTGGAAATAATTCCAAAATATGCCTCAGTACCAAGATAATTAATCCAGGGTAATGGTGTTTTTGGTGTATTTATTACGTACTCGAAATTCTCATCATCAAAATAGCCAAATCGCATAGGAACACCTCAAATAAAAATCATTAAAAAATCAGGCTCATAAAATCAAATCCTACTTATGAACAGTTGTCCAGATTTCAGGATGAGAATAACTTTTAGATTATTTATTGTAAATTCCCGATCAAATTATTCTTTTACTGCACCCATGGAAATACCATTGACAATGTAACGGGAGAATAAGAAGTAAATGATGATGATCGGAATAACAGACGCCGCCAGACCTAAATAAATCGCGCCATATTCATGTCGATACACGTCTCCACGAAGGGTTTGAACCAACATTGGCAGTGTATATTTCTGTCTTGAGGTAATCAGGATATAGGCATTGAAGAAATTGTTCCATGCAGCAACAAATGTGAAGATGCCCAGGGTGAATGCGCCTGGTGCTGCAATTGGAAACATGATACGATGAAAAATTCCTAGTTCACTGGCACCATCGATCCTGCCTGCATCAATGAGGTCCTGAATCATGATCGATTCAAGATATTGTTTAAAGAAGAAGACAGCCCCCGCTGAAGCAACACTGGGTAAGATTAATGATAAATAATTATCAGTCAACCCAAATCTCGACATATATTGGTAAAAACCAATTATCGATAACTGCATAGGGATCATTACCAGGACTAGAATGAAATTGTAAAGGTATTTTTTACCCTTAAATTCGTAACCAACAATTCCATACGCTGTCAACATCGAAAAATATACTGTGATGATTGTCGTAGCCACAGCAATCGTTAGACTGTTTACAAACCCACGTGGTAAATCCAGACCCCTGCTTAATAATATCTTGTAATTGCTCAGTGTGTATTGGCTTGGTAAAAGGCTGATTCCTTGTTGAATTTCCAGGGTCGAACGGGTGGCATTAACAAGCAATAACCAGACGGGAAGTAAGGTCACGATCAACAAAACAATCAGGAAAAGATAGATGAAAAATCTTAGGATATTGGTTGATAGTCTGTAATTTTTTATCATCGTTTCATCTCCTTAAATTTTCTTTCCAGAGAAATCATCGTGTTTTTCACGTAGTAGATAAAAAATCAACAATGCTACGAAGGTTGTCATGATGAATACCATCACACCAATGGTTGATGCAGCACCAATATGACCCTGACTGCTGCGGAATCTCATATACATCATGATGTTGTTTGTCAGAATAGCGTTAGCCGGACTGCCTCTACCATCGGTTAACAACATAGGAATATCAAACATTTGCATACCACCAACCAGCGAGGTTACAAGAACATAGATTAAAACTGGTTTGATCAGTGGTAGCGTGATATATCTGAACATCTTCAAACTGCCTGCTCCATCGATGACTGCTGCTTCATACAATGAAATGGAAATTGAAGTCATTGCTGCCATTAATAGAATCGTCGTCTGCCCATACCACATCCACCATTGGATAAAAACGACAATTGCTCGTGTAATTTCTTTATTGCGAAGGAAGTCAATCGCCTCAGGAATAAACCCAGACCTGACCATAAATTGATTGACTGGTCCATAATATGAAAATAAACTGAAATATAAGGCTGCGATCGCGGCTGGCATTAGCAAATTCGGCATATAAAATAACATACGCCAAATGCCACCAGCTTTGATTTTCAAGCGTACATCGGTGAACCAAACAGCCAGGAGCATCGCAATACCTATTTGGGGGATAAAATTCATTATCCATAATTCCCAGGTATTGGTGATAGCTGTTACAAAGGTTTTATCGTGAAAAAGTCGATCAAAATTTTTCAAGCCAATAAAACTCGCATCAGCTTTCATTAATGTAGTGTCCGTAAAACTCAGGCTTAAAGTGTTGTACACAGGGTACAATCCAAATAGTAGAAAGCCGATTATAAACGGAGCAACAAATAAATAACCGTGATTTATCCTTCTAGTTTTATTATGTACCATGGTCAATCCCTCGGAAATGAGTCAGTGTATATTAATATACACTGACTCATTTTTGAATGCTAGCAATTTAGACTAGGGAATGATCAATTCCGGGAATTCATTCCGGACAGCGTCTTTCCACAGTGACCACATTTCATCCAATGTAATCGTACCTTCTAAGTAAGAATTCAAAGGATCATTGAGAGCTCGTTGAATAGCATCATCAGAACCCTGGAAGAGTCTTGCTGAAACATTTGGTGCAGCTTCAGCAAATCCACCGTAAGAATTCTGCCCACCAAGGAATGCGGACATTTCGGAATCATCGAATGATGATGTAATCTTTTTGACAACAACCTGGCTGCCAACAAAGTCACCAGCTGCCTGTGATTGCCCTTCAGGAACAGAAGGATCAATGGCTTTCAGATATTCATTGGTGTAAACCCCGGTTGCCCAGTTGGTTAGATTTTCTTCATCCAAAGTACAGAAACGGATGAATTCTTTTGCCAGATCCATTTTCTTACTATCTTTCATTACACCTAACCAGGTTCCACCCCATTGGTATGGGAGCGGGCCAGTGATTACACCCCAGTCACCCACAGTTGTACTGCTGCCATCTGCAGAGGTTGCATTTGGTGCCAAAACATAGGGGAGACCCCAGGTTGGAAGGAAATAAGAGAAGATCTTCTTGGGACTACCAGCGGCATCGGTCAGGGTATCATTCATGCCAGCGAACCAACCTTCCTGCCATTGGGTTGCTCGAGCTTCATACCCATTGTCACGGAAGGCTTTAACCGTTTCTACCATTTTATTGACCATTGGATCAACGGTAAGGGTATCATCTACCACCCAGGGTTGATCACGATTTGCATAAAACAGGTTCATGAAGTCGCCATTGGACGCAACCATGTAGGTATTTCCACCTGATTTTTCTTTTACGACTGCTGCTGCAGCAAGGTATTTGTCCATATCGTCAAGAATTTTCTGCATTTCTTCAGGATCATCAGTGCCAAAATATTCTTTAGCAAGACTACGGCGATAAAATAATGCGCCTGGAGTTGCCTGATAAGCATAAGCTTTAATGACACCTTCGTGCGTACCAACATCGGTAACGAACGGATAAACTTCCATTTCCTGAGCGTATGGCAAAAGTTCGCCTAAATCAGCAAGAAAATCACTTTCAACATAGCTTTTTACAAACGAAGCTTCCAACGCAACAACATCCGGTACATCAGCTGTGCCAAGGGTTGCCATCAATTTGGTTTGGTATTCACCATTGGTCATTGGGATCATGGTGTAAACAACATCCACATCCGGATGTGATTTTTCAAATGCAATGGCCATGGTCATAATTTCATTTGTGAAGGACCAGACATTTAATACTGTCTTTCCAGAAGCCGGTGGTTGGGCTGCAGGTTGTTCGGCCGCTGGTTGTTCAACTGCTGGTTGTTCAGCTGCTGGTTGATCAGCAGCGGGTTGTTGCGCGGCTGGTTGTTCAGCTGCAGGAGCACATGCTGCAAGCAACATACTGAACATAACCAAAATACTAACAATTAAAGATACTTTTTTCATGATACTTCTCCTTCTAGTTTATTTTCAATTAATATTGATTGATATTCGATTTCAAAACTTTTTTCTAAATTTTGTTTGATACAATCACCTCCTTTAAATTGTTAAGAAAATTTCGTGGTAGCAGCTCTTATCTACTCACATTGATTATTGATTGATATAACATCTCCTGAGAGAGACAACAAACATCATCAAATTCTTTCAGGATATTTAAGATAAATAGACTTTGATGATGACGTTTTAAGAAATAAAATGGCATAATATTATCAATACTGTGAGAGCGCTCCCAGTTATGTTTATCAATTATTGTGTTTACCTTCTTCCAATGTTGAATTTTCATTATTCTCTTTTCAGTTTTTCTTTATATCGCACCGATTGTTATGCGGAATTTCGTATCAGTTATCATTTGATAATTCGAATTTTTTTGTTTATTAATAACCTCAGTCCTTGTTTACAATCTTGCCTTATTCACACAAAAACCTTTCCAAATAAAATCCTTACGGGTAACTTTTGGCTGAGCCGTGAATGGAAAAATTAGTCCAAATTAACTTGCCTTTCCTTTGGGTTTAGCAGTCGAATCTCTAATGATTATTTCAGTTGGCAATTCAACCCGATTATGTTTATGTTCCGGGTTTCTCAAGATTTCAAAAAGCACCTGCGCAGCAATCCTGCCCATTTGCTCGAGCGGTTGTCGAATTGTCGTTAATGCAGGTCTTATCATCGATGCTTGCGGGATATCATCGAAACCAATGATGGAAATATCATCTGGTATTCGCAGCCCTCTTTCCCGGACAGCATCCATTGCTGCCATCGCCATAACGTCATTTGATGCGAATATTGCTGTTGGTGGTTTTTTAAGGTCCAGGAAATGAAGGGCCCCTGTATAGCCATCCAATTGGGCAAATGTACCTTCATGAATTAATTCAGGAACGATGGGGATTCGGTTATTCCGTAAAGCAGCTTTAAAACCTTCTAATCTATCAACGGCTGCGCCTAGATCCAACCACCCAGTGATAAACCCGATCCTTTGGTGGCCTAATTTGATCAGGTAATTCGTTGCATTATAAGCCCCCTGCCAATTGGTTGCACCAATCGATGGGCAATCTTCTCCGGTTCCCTGATGATCAATCAGGACAAATGGAAAATTTCGGGCTGTCAATAATTCTATGTAATCAATTGGATTGCGTGGGAGCACCAACAGTAACCCATCCACCATCCCCTGAACCAGATTTGTAACATAACTGATCTCTTTGGCAGCTTTACGATGGGTTGTATACAACATTAGATCATACCCGGACTCCCCTAATTCTGCATCGATTCCTCGAATGATTTCCCCAATATATCCGGTGCCCAGGTCTGGAACCAGCAGACCAATGATATTAGATTTTCCCCCAGCCAGGCTGCGTGCCTGTCGATTCGCAACAAACTTCAAGCGACGCATCGTGTCCAAAACTCTTTCCCGAGTTTCAGGTCTCACATGAACATCGTTATTTATAACCCTGGATACTGTCCCAAAAGAAACCCCAGCTTCAGCAGCAACCTCCACGATTGTGACTTTGTCAGGGCGGCTGTTCATCTGGGAGCGTTTCCAGTCTTACTCATTTTAGAAAATAATTTTGTATCTGCCAATTAATTCCTCAAATTATTTTATGCAAAATCTAGAAGGAAATGAGAGCACTTTTTCAATTATTTAAAATTAAATTGGATTCGTTCTGATCCTTTTACCATCCACTGGACGAAAAAAATCAATTTATGTGAAATTATTTGGAAGCGTTTACATGAGTTTAGCATATTTGAAAATCAGAGTCAAGTACCTGATTTGAAATTCAGGAATTTTTAAGATTAGGAGCCATGTATTAGACTCTTCTCATGAGTTTCTCATTTTTGAAAAAAGACTTAATTTAAACTTGGAAAACCTTTCTTCAGGACACAAACGGAGGATAAATACTATCAGTTCTTAGGATTCATGGATTTTAATCCATGGAGAAGATGATAAAGATTGAGATCGCCAGTGGTTGAAACCACTGGCTGATTGAATACGAAACCAGCTAAAGCAGGTTAACCTTCCACCAACCTGCTTTAGCTGGTTTGAATTTGACAGCCATGGATTTCAATCCATGGCTGAGACCAATCTGTATTAACAGATGTACCAGATCATATAAAATGGATGTTGAAAAACTTTTTTTCAGGGTACAAATTTGAGAAACTCAGGTTATGTTTATTTCTTACCTCAGTTATTCCATTAATCTACCAAAAACAACCAGAGCGTTGTGTATTGAGGCTCTGGTTGTTTTGAATTAATTATCACCTATCAAGTGATTCTTTATCCGCCTTGATTAACCCTTGTCGGTGTTGGTGTCGGGGTGTTGGTAGGCGTATTGGTAAACTGTGGCGTTGGTGTGGCTGTGGCAGGAATAGGCGTCGGTGTTGCCGTATTTGGTGGCTTGGTGTTTGTTGCAGTCGGCGGAATTGAAGTATTTGTTGCCGTGGGCGGTATTGATGTTGGTGTACGGGTCGGTGTGCGTGTCGGAGTTGGTGTGATTGTAGGTGTATTCGTCGGTGTGTTTGTCGGTGTACGCGTCGGAGTCCGTGTCGGAGTCGGTGTGATTGTAGATGTTGGCGTAATCGTAGGTGTGCGTGTAATTGTCGGTGTTGGGGTAACAGTTGGAGTACGTGTCGGAGTCGGTGTTATTGTTGATGTTGGGGTTATTGTCCAGGTTGGAGTAATTGTTGGTGTCCGTGTTGGTGTACTTGTATTCGTGGGGGTTACTGTTGGAAATGATGGAGCATCATCTGGAAAAAGGTACTGCCTGGCGATCACCGTCATACTACCTATTGGACCCCCTCTCCACGATAACTGCGCCACAGCACTTCCACCTTGTTCATAATACTCCATTACGATTGGATTGGGATCACAGGTGAGAAAAATTGGATCTGTAGTATAGTTGGTAGCACTTTGAGCTCTCCAGCTATAGGTATTGGATCTAAGTGTGGCTCCCTGCCAAATCAAAAGATTGGTTGAACTATTATTTACAAATAAGCGAACCCCATCGTCGGCTCTTCCCTGAAAAGTATAAAAACCTTCCACAGGAGGTATTACATATCCGATCCAACGAGTCATAAAATTATCTGCAGGATACCCTGAAGCAAAGCTTCCACTCCCCCAGTTAAAATTGATCGTATCATCAATTCGGGTCAACACAAAATTTTGCCAGTTGGGTGATCCACTCCAGGTATAATAATTCCCTCTGATGCCAGTTCCAGCAGGGTTACAAACCGCAGGTGTTGGAGTTGGGCTGGGTGTATTTGTTGGAGTGGATGTTTCCGTGGGTGTCGGGGAATTGGTGGGTGTCGGGGTTTCGGTGGGTGGCAGCGGCGTATTCGTATGTGTGGATGCCATACCAATCGCACCCACCAGGCCGGTCACACGAGACGTACGAAACTTTTCCACAATCCCTTCTCGCTGAGCTTCCAGGCGTAAGGTTGGCCACCAGGTGCTGAGTAATGGCGTGATCATCGGATGTCGATAAGTTAACACGACCCGCACACGATTTCCAGGCCCACCGCCATCATCAACAAAGCGGGTGTAATTGGCTGTGCTATCAAATTGTGCACAGGGAAGAGGGAATTTGTATTCTTCCTGAGAGGTTAGGTTATCATAGTAATATGGGTTTGGGTCAAATTGAAAATAATCACCAGTATTCTCCAAAACCCGATTGGAGCAAGTGGTAATATTAAAATAACCACGTTCACTCGGGTTTCCCCGATTGGTCTGATCAAAAATGTTTGTCGAATAAGCATGGTCTAAAAAAGCTGCATAATCACCAGTAACAGGTTCATCCGGATCGTACGCCATCCCGGTGGCACCGCTTAAAGCAACATCACGAATGGAAGGCAGGCGTGCCCAGTCAATCAGGGCATTGCTGAGTAGTTCCACTTCTTCAATTTCATGAAATTCCCGCGACCAGGATTGGCTGGTTACCCAGGTTTCTGACACCCGGCAATCGTAGACACCACTGACACCATCTGCTGCCAGAAAATCAATTGTACCTGTGTCTGTGTAATCAGGACCAAGCAAATCACGGGGTGAATAAATTCCACTTAACGCCGCTGCTGCATCAGAACAATATTGAGGGTCATAACTACCTGTCACAGCATACCGGACAGCAAAACGTGCACCATTTTCCAATGCCAGCCATGCCTGTAAAAGTCGCCCAAACTCGATAATTCCAAAGATTAGCAGTAAAAGAATTGGGAGTGCCAATGCAAACTCGACCATACTTTGGCCAGTATGCTTTGCGGTAGATTTAATCCTTAGTTTAATAAATAAATTTTTCATATGATGACCCTTATTGAGTAATCCTGATATAAATACGCGAGGCTATATCTTCAAAAATGGGTAACAATCGATTTCCGGAAGGAGCAAAATAATATTGGCCGCAGGAAGTATTGGCAGCAACAGCTGCACAAGGATCGGTTGTGCGGTCACCATCAGCCCCGACAGCTGCCATGTAACGCATAAATGCTTCAGCAGAACCAACCGTCATGCTCCCCAAACGGATAGCGTAAATTGCCATATCATTACCACGAGGTTCATTTGCATTTCCAGAAGTAACCAAAGCTGCTTCGTCTACCATGTCCATAGCATAATCCAACACCGAATATGGTGGGGTGGATGTTGTATGGGTCGAACCAGGCGGGCAGGTAGAAGCGTTGGTATCAAAACAATAACGGGGGGTAAAATTGTTGTCAAAACAGGAGGACGTCCAAAAAGGTTGGCCCAGCGAGCCGCCACAAAAGCCATTTGCCAATCCCACAGGAATGTCAATATTAGATGCATGCGTATCACTTAAATTGGCTGACCCATCTGTCAGGAAGACCATCACCCAGACCGAGCCAAAACGGCCACTGCCTTTTAATTGATTAGCACCCTGTCGAACCCCACATCCAATACAGGTTGACAAACCTGAGAATTTAAATGTTGGGTCTGTGGTCGGCCAATGATTAACTGCATAGTCATGATCTGCTTGCGTCCAAATTCCATCTCCATTCCAATCCATCGAATCAAAGCGGTCATCACGATCGCATGGAACTCCGCCCCAGCCAAAAGGATCCGGGGCACCATCGACTGTCGACCACCAGCGGTTCATTAAGTATGGTGGATCAAGGGCAGGATTGGTAGGATGGAAAGGACAATCAACACCATACAAAGCAACAAAATCATCTGCGTCATCGCCATCTCCATCCAGATCTTCCGAATTCATCGGGTTATAAGATCCAGGATGGCTGTACCAGTCTGACCAGATATTAAAAACGACCGGGGGATCATCATGCACGACAACAAGATTATCTATGGCATTTTTTGCTGCAACCAAATCGGTATTTAATCCATAGATGAGATGATCTGTTCGATCATACGTCACAACAGCGACCTGGTCATATCCAGGCGCTAAGGTATCGATAAGAGCTTTTGCAGCATCCTTCGCATCCCGCATTGGATAACAACGATTCGCAAGATTACAAACTGACGGGTCAAATTCTGAGAATGGACTATACACTTTATCGGCACTGTCACAATAAGCTACATGTCCTGGAGTTGTGGGTGCTACACATGTTTCAGAAGCCATAGACTCGGAAGTGTCCAGAACAATAACTACATCCAGTGGAGCTGCCTCGGTAATCGAATTTGTCCGTAAAACCAGGTGGTTAAAGCCCATCATTGACAGGAAATATAATGGTGCTTCTTGTTCTGCTTCCACCCATACTAATTTCCGCGCATTTTCGGTAGGGGTATTGGGGCAGCGCAATTCAAACAGAGGTGGTAATCCAGTATCACGTATGTTGTCACGATCCATATCACATAATAGAACTTCCAAATTGGAATAATCAATCCCCATTAAATTGAATACTTCGCTGGCAGCACCTTCCATTGAAACCAGGTCGGGATCTCGTTTGAATTCATTTACAGCTGCCAGAGCCGCTGCATCGGTCGCGCGCTTCAAACTTCCATAGGTAATATATAAAGAGCCTGCGTCAACTGCAAGACCAATAAAGAATAATAGAACCATTAATGCGACTGCAAAAATGACTAAGGCCTGACCGGAGGTTTTTAAGTGTTGTTTTCTCATCATATCATTTTAAGGAATCGGGGTTGGGGTTGGTTGTGCAGCAGGTAAAGGCATGATCGTATATGCCCGAATCTGGAGTGGGTTGGGAATGAAGTCCGTGATGATTGGGATACCCAGAACCTGCTCATAACAATAATAAACTTCGACGGCTACATAACCTTTATTGGCAGGTGCAGCTGACAACAACAAAGATTCAACAAGGGTATCAGTATAATGTGGATCAGAACGGATTACGTTCCCTTCACAATCTTTCTTAAAATTATCCGGAAGTGTGCCATTGGTAAGATTTAGGTCTGCATTCCCGGCAAAGTCTATGTTTGAAAGTGCCCAATAACCATTGGGATGTGGGTATTGGTCAGATATACTATTTCCAGAAATTGTAAAGGCTGTGATGACAACATCATCCTTACTTAAATCCAGTGTGAGATAAGGGTTAAACCCATTACAATATTGTGCATTTGGACAGGATGAAGAACCTAAAGGTGGAGACATCATACAGGATGTGTCATAAAAAAAATTAAGGTCATTTGTGGTGCTGCAATTCAGATCTCCAGTTGCAAAAGGATCACGTACAGAAGCAAAGCGCGCTGCTTCCCGGCTTAGGTCCAATACATCCAGATATCGTCCAATAAAGAATGACACTTCCACCAAACCGAGCAGCATCAACAAAAGGATTGGTAAAATTAAAGCCAATTCAACAAAGGATTGACCACGGGTTGGTTTCTTTTTTCGGGTAATTCGTTTCAAAAATTGATACAAAATAGTCTCCCAGTCCTCATCTACGTATACTACTGCCTGATTATATAATACACGAGAGCGGAAATAAGATCAAGCCAATAAGCATAATCTGTAATTAAAATGAAACCTATTCGTAACGCAATCGTAACAATTTTCATTTCCCTGAACCTTCATCATTTTTCAAGCCAATGGTTGTAGAGACAGTGAATTTTAAAAAACAGGATGAGGATAAGACAAATTTAAATAATCTAATTCTCAGCTTTGATCACCTCATAAATCGTGACTGCTTCCTTTGCAGGGTCACCATAAACCACGCGTAAATCGCCTAGCCGGATCATTTCCTTAAATTTTTGTAAACCCGCAGTAGAATAATACACTCGCTCCAGATCAGACACAATGATGTAGCTGACGTCATATCGCTGTAGGAAAATTCGTGCATTTGCAATATCATCGGAATCATAAAACTCATTCACCTGTTGAATTCGCTTTTCAACAATCTCTCCACCCAACAGTGAATGATGTTGGCGAGTGTGCCAATTCCAACCAATGACCGAAGGCAACCCTGTATGAATAGCATAGCGACCACCCCAGCGATATTCTGTGGTGTGTCCTTCTACAATCACCGGGGTTCCATTCACATGATCCTGCATAAATCTGATTCCAAAATAATCAATCCCCAGATTCAGTTTTCTGCCTTCGTCCATATAGTAAGCAGGCGGCAGATCTGGATTATAAAGAGAATCTCCCAGCATGAAAAGTGCGCCATCCAATGTTTTCGGTGGATTCTGTACATCCGGCCAGCGGTCATTGATTTTATATTTTGTTGCGGTCAAAGGGTACGAGAGCGCAAACAGGATCAGTAGCTGTAAAATAATAATCCAGCCTAATCTTATGCCAGGCTTCCATGAACGAATTATCTTCAATACCTCGATAAGCCCTACACTGGTAGCAATCCCCAAAAGAAACCATGCCTGTAGATAAATCCTGAATACCATATTGGATCTGCCGACATCGCCCTTTAACACAATGATTTCTGTGATAAATGTGATCGAATACCCAATCGCAAAAAGGAATAGAATAAAACGCTGATTTTCAGACAGGTCTTTTTTGATAAAGATCAGGTAGATCCAGGATAACAATAACGGTAGACCAAATGCTAATACCTGGTAATTAAATACCCATAATATGATCATAACTGCCAGAATGGCTGAGATAATCAGGTACACCTTTTTATTATTTTGTGTAAACCAGCGATGATAACCTCGCTTTATATCTGGGATTAAATAAATCAGTAAGAGGCTGAACATAACAAAAAGTGATAATCCAAAAACAATCAAATAATCTGCGAGTGGAGTTCTTGCTCCTTTCCAAAACTCAATCGAGGAATAATCAGTTCGAAACCAATAGGAAAATGGGGAATAGAAGAGGACTGCACTGCTTACCAACCCGGCTGAATAAAATAGCATGCGTTTAATTTTCTGTTGTAGATTGTAATCTTCGGTAAAAAATATTTTCCAAAGAATGGCTAACAAAGCTAACGCAATAAACAATGGAAAATCCCATGTATGAGAAGCCAGGAAACTGCCGACAAACAGCCCAAACAAAACCAGAGCGAATAGTTGATCAATCCACTCACGTTTATGAATCGGATTCAGATATGCACTAAAACACCAGGCGAATCCGAGTGCAAAAAATGGCATTGTTAATAGATGGGGATGCAAATCAGCATATAAAAATGAGAAATATGGAAATTCTACAATCGGTGTATCAGGTCCATCATGCAAAATTGGGCGGGAGGCTGAAAAATACCATCGACCAGAATCACCCGGTAAATCTGCTTTACCCGACATCACCTGGCTGGCCCCTGAGAGCACCTGTTCCAATTTGCTAAAATTGTTGTTATTCATGTTAAGGATTGAAACCTCTGGTAAATTTTTCCACAACGTTTTAACCTGAAAGAAATTACCCATGAACAATATGGCAACCAAGGCTATGGTTGCACTCAGGTATGGCAGTGATTTTGAAGAAAAAATATTTCGAAAGTGATTCCTGGCATCGATGTTCTGAACACTATCATTACTGATATGAACCTGGTTTTTCATCCTGAAGGCTTCATAAATGTTATACCCAAGTCCGAAAACACCAATCCCTGTCATCGCAAACCAGCTTGGAAGGATTAAATTAAAGGCAATCGATGGAATGATTCCCAATAATTTGGTTGGAATAGAAGCCACAACAAATCCATAATAATAATAATTAATATAATGATCTGAAAACCATGGGTTGGCTGGTGGAAAATACACAGATTTCAGAACAGCATTAAAGAAGGCAAAATCCATTGGTTTCTCACCACCCAGCCAGGGATGCCAGATATCCGGATTGTTGATGCGAATAAAAAGGCTAAATCCAAACAAAAGGAGAAAAACTGTTTCAACAATGATTACATGACGCCAGTTTTCCTTAAAATAATCCTGAAATTTCCCTTTATTTTTGGATAATAAAAATCCATTAAGGATAAGCAGGATTACAATACCAAAAACGATTGATAACCGGGTGAACGAAACTACCTTGATACTCGCAAAAAACCAGGGTAGCCATGCCAGCATTAATAAACCTGCCATTCGAATCAGAGAATATCCTTTATCCGGGAGTGCTGAAAAAACTCTTGAAACAATAGGAAATACAATCAGACCAATCACCAACAGAAGAAGGTACCAAACTATTACACTTAATGTTTGATTACCATTCAATAAACTCAGCCGGTTGAACATTTCTGACCATGTTCCACCATTTTTCTGGGCATCCAGCCGGTCTGAGGGTAATCTTAAGGCTGTGTGGGCTCGTGAATAATCCTTTGGCACCTGGAAAATAACAGAATCTAAATCTACTTTATAAAATTCTTGTTTAACGCTTTCAATTGAAAAGGTTTCCGATTTCTTAAAAACAAATACTTTCGGGTGATCATAGACTGTGAAAGATTCATCCGCATTTTGGTCTTTAATTTGGATAGGACCCAAATTAGGATTACTGACAAACACAGCAACGAGATCAAACCCTAATGGGCTCTTGAACGGGGGTTCCAACCCATAGGCTTGTTTTTCCATTGCATTCGAACTACAATCACAACCAAATAACAACTGGTAATATCGTAAAGTGAGTGGATAGCGCAATTCAAGACGTGGCATGGCATCATACCCGCGATTGCTGGGAATAACAAGATACTCGCTGGCTTCCAGAATTTCGATCATTTTATCCCGTTTTTCGGCATTATCCGTTTCGTACAACTCCAAATTAAGCGGCTTGTATATTCCACCCAGGGCATCCGTATCATCAACTGCTAAAGGTAAAGCATCATCCCAGGAAGTCTCCAATGCAAAAATTTCGGATTGTAATAATGCTGCATTTCCCTCTATCAACTCATACTTGACCTGATACGATTGTCCTGCTTCTACATCAATCGTTGGGAATGAAAATTCGGTGGAATAGCGTGCATCTGGTTCAGAAAAATAAATAGTTCTCTCTGATTCCGCTAATGGATTCTGTTCATCCCGGTCTTTGAGTATGCTCACTTTGATAACAATATTGGAAGGTTGAAATTCTTGAAGAAAATCCATTATCTCTAACTGGTTGACCCGAATAATTTGATCCACCTCGAATTCGACGATAGAAGAATTAAAATCAAATCCATTGTCAATAATAACAAATGGATCGTCTTCATTTCCAACAGATAGCTTTACACCAGAAAACTCAATTTTTCGTTGGTTATCAGGAGAATAATGCAGAAAATAGGATTGCTCTGGAACTAATTCTATTTCAGAGAATTCAACTAAAAGCGACTCCTTTGTGGCGTTGTCCGGGATTTCTTTCCATGTCTCAGCGACAACTTCTTCACCCAATTCATCTGTTGAGAGTAAAAGTCGTAATTTTCCTTGTGGTTGCTTAATATTTGGCGCAGTGATTTTTGACACATTTCCACTGGATTTAAGCTTTAAATCCATAATTTGCGGTTGCTCTGGAACAATTATCTGGTTGTTGTAAACAGGTATTGGAATCATTATTGATTCATCATCCGAGTTGACGATTACATTTAATGGACCTGGAATATTGGACAGAATCCAACGCGAAGCTTCAACCCGGGTATGCGGACGGGAATAAATGCGGGTGAAAGCAAATGCGTAACTAAACGTGCCAAGGATAACCGTCATTAAAACAACACAGCTGATCAGCCCTTGCCAATTTCTTTTTATCTCATTTTTTTGTAAAACGAAGTCTTTACCGATTTCGCGAATTCTTAATATTTGAGGTTTTGATTTTATTACAATCTCATACAAAGCCCAGGCAGCAAACATAATCAGGAATGGATAAATAGGTAAGAAATAACGCATATAGCGCCAGAATTGGATGTTCTGCCAAACAAAATAAGCCAAAACCCAGATAAATGGAAAAAGGTGTTTTCGCCACTCACCTTTCCAAATACGATAACCAGCCCAACCCCAACCAAACCATGCCATTAACCCTAATGGAAGGCCCATCCCCCAAAGCACCATATTAACCCAGGCATATTGAATGGGCCGATTCGTCCAGTGATGGTTTGGCGGCCATTCCGAATTACCAGCAACCTGATTGGTTACTTCTTTGATAACTCGTAACCATTCTTCATTAAGAGTAATATTTGAAAACCCTGGCCCATTAAATGCATATGGCTGAAAAATTCGAAAGGCGATAAATGAGAACAAACCGGCAAGGAATAATCCAAATAATATAGGTCTGATCGTCAGCCAAATTCGTGATTGCTTTCTATTCAAAAATATATAAATAACTCCTGCAATGAAGATCAATCCCAGGACCGGTAACGTGTTTACTTTACAAGCTCCTGCCATTCCCACCATAAAACCAAATAACCCAAAATAAATATAGTTCAAATCACTAACTTTCTGGTCAGGTTGATCCAGAGGGATTGCTAATAATAGAAAATAAAAACTGGTCACCACAAAAAATGTGGCAAATGAATCCACAGTAAAAAAGTGGGATAGTTGAATGGGTAAAACTGCCGCTGCGTATAAAGCTGCGGTTAGCAATGCAATTTTCTTGTTGTATAAACGAAATGCCAGTAGAAAAAGAGAAAAAATGGCTGCCAGATCAAACACACCAGACAGGGCTCGTCCAACCAGCGTGATCGAATCATAATGGGTCATATCGACCCATTCAGCTACCATGCGGGTTATGAACAATGGTAACATGCCATAGGTATATGAGCCATGCTTTAAAGGATTAAGTGTACTGACCAGTGTATCAAAATAAGCTCTGATTCCATCCACACCCCTGATCTGTTCAGCAACCATCGACATAAAGCGTTCATCAGGATGTTGGTGAAAGTTGTTATCCCAATTGAGACCATAAAAGCGGAAAAATGCACCAACAAGAAAAATTAGCATTAATAAGGAGACTGTTTTCCAGGATGGTTTGGCTTTTGGTAATCGTATTTCTTCTTGTTGATCTATTGGAGAATCCTGTTGAATATCTGTTGGTTCAATTTGTTTGGATATTTGTTCAATTTCCTTTAATTCCTCAACCGGTTCAGGAGATTTTAGAGGAAACTCAGGACTAAAATCAAAAAGATCAGCAATTTTTTGCTTTGTTGCTGAATCAATTCCCCAGATTTGATCTACTTGGGTAAGAGAAGTAATAGGTCGAAATGCAATAATCCTTTTTGCCAGGCGAGGTGAGATCGCCAATAATTTCGCCAATTTTTCTTCAGATATATTATTCAGATTATATTTTTGATTCGATTTTTGACCCATGATCCTGCTCAATTACAATTTTGGGAAATGATATCTTTATTATATTCGTTCTCCCAAAAAATCAAAAACGGTAGGAAGTGTAAATGTAGTGGCAAAGTAGTAAAGTCCTAATCTGGCAAAGTTAAAATGTCCTATAAGAGGACAACAACAGATGAAATGGACAATAGCAATGACGAGAGAAGAATTGAAGCGCAAGACGATTATAGAACAAGCAATTGAAAAAAGGATAATCCAAAAAGAAGGAGCGGAGAGGCTAGGAATCAGTGAACGTCATTTTCGGCGGATAACAAGAAGATACCGAAAA
>Ga0209347_1001575_pt1 | contig 35589 bp, 31 predicted proteins | sample AutmiccommuBRH23_FD_187382 | JGI IMG/M metagenome (GOLD analysis project Ga0209347, IMG submission 187382) | Deep subsurface microbial communities from Mt. Terri, Switzerland - Autotrophic microbial communities BRH/23 (SPAdes) (version 2) | ecosystem: Environmental > Aquatic > Deep subsurface >...
ATATCTAAGTTATTCTAATTATGGACAGCAGCTCGATGTAGTTGCCCCGGGTGACAGGATCTATACTACGAAGCTTGGCGGTGACTACACCTTTAATTCGGGGACATCAATGGCAGCCCCACAGGTAGCGGGGTTGGCAGCACTTTTGCTGCAGGTACATCCTAATTTATCCCCTAAGGAAGTTAGTGATATTTTAAAATTCTCTGCTGATGATGTAGCGGAAGAGGGTTGGGATAATAAAACTGGATTCGGAAGAATCAATATGAATAAGGCGCTTAGACTCCCGCTATCGGCAATTGTTGATGGTTATGAGCCCAATAATACTTTTTCAGCTTCCCAGATGTTTCCGCTAGAAGATACCTTTAATGCTCAGCTTGAGCAAACAGATGCCGATTGGTATATGTTAGAGCTTCCCTACGCCGGAACAGTAACAATTGATTTGCTGTTAAATAGGGATTTAGATTTTGGAGTCTTGCTAGATGTAATAGATCAGGAACAGTTGGCTAATCTGCCAATCATTAATCAGGAGCAAGCTATTACTGATATTCAGAACCAAAACGAGAATACAGGAGTTCCAGAGAATGAGAGCAATAGTGGTACTTTGGAGACTAATCTGAATAATCCTCCTGACGGCGCTGAACAGATAGATAATTTAAGTGATTACTATCAGGCTATCGGTAGCTATTTGGTTCCTAAACAACAGTCGATAGTTCTTGATTTGCCTAAAGGGGTTTATTACCTATATTTGCGAATGGCACCGGAGCTGTTAGCAACTATACCGCAGAAGGTCAGCTATTCAATCAGCACTCACTTTCAAATATACGAGGATAGCTTTGAATCAAATGACCGCCCGTGGCAGGCTTATTCTCTTGAGAATGTTAATCAAAAAATAGTTGGCACACTGAGTAAGGATTTTGATGAGGATTGGTATCGAATCCGACTACTAAAAAGCGGGACCTTAACAGCGACAATAAAAGTCGATACATCGGCTTTTGATCCGATTCTTTTAATAAAATCTAAGGAGAGCTTCGGCCGGGAGTTTGACTTTAATGATTCAGGAAAAGAGGAGTTCGCTTATATTAACGCAACTCCTGGTGACTATTACATTCGTGTTTCCGATTATAATAGTTATCGTATTATAGGGGAGTATACTCTGGAAATTAAATTTAAGTCCGATCAGAATGATTTTAATGAGCCGAATGATTTGTCCAGAGAAGCGACCCCGTTAGATCTGACCGCTAGGATCTATCAGGGAATAATTTCTGAAACTGCTGATTATGATTGGTTTACCTTTACTCTAAATCAGCCCCATTACCTGACCCTGGACTTTGCTGCAGGGCAGCAGACTGAACTAATTTTCTATAACAACGACCTACAGGCTTTGGAGACAATAAATGCTCTTAATTGGAAGTATGAGAATGTCCTCGCGGAAGGTAAATATTACCTACGGGCTTATTCAGAGAAGCAGGAAAACACCTATACATTCCAGTTTAAAGGCGACCGCTTATACGGTAATTTTGTTGATATCGCCAATCACTGGGCAAGGGAGACGATTGTTAAGCTCTATCAAGAAGGCTTGCTTACAGATAGTCCGGATTACTATTTTTATCCGGATCAGTACATCAAGAGGGGAGAAGTTGCCGCAATACTTCAGAATACAACGAAAAAATCTTCAGCGGCAGCTGTGAATTTTTCTGACGTTCCTAAAGATAATGAACTGTATTCGGCAATCGCTGCGGTTGTTAATGGCGGGTTAATGTCCGGCTATTTAGATAATACCTTTAGACCCTATGAAACTCTAAGACGGGAAGAGGTTATCCCAATTTTGTTAAAGACTTTTGAAATCCCGCTCATTTCTGACCTTGAGCAGCAGTTTACTGACGTGGAACCGCGCAATTCTGCTTACCAGGAAATAAACACCTTTAGCGTACTGGGGATATTATCCGATGATACCTACGAGTATTTTCGTCCCTCTGCTTCAATAACAAAAGCGGAGTTTGTCGATCTTTTTCAGCGAGCCAAGGAGTACAAGGAGAATAAAGAGATTAATGAGAATAACGAGATAATACCGATGTTGCCGGAGTAGAGCAATTATTTATAAACAATTGGTATTAGCGTAACAAAATACAAGCCGATTTTTAGGAGGAGAGTTATTTGGAGAATTTTTTTGCTTATACAGGACTATTGGGAATAGTCTTGACAATCATTTGTATTGGGCTAAGCTGGTGGGCGATCCAAGCATTCAGGTTTGACCTATTTACTGCCAACCCCAAGGGACCGCAAGCTAAGGCGCTGCAGATAATTCTTGCAGTAGTCCTTGGATACCAATTGGCATCATTTCTTCTAGATTATTTTGGCTGGACTGTTAACCTGAGGAACTTCTTTTAAACAACATATCCTTCTCGGAAAATATCGCAAAAGCTAAACAGATTTTGTTCTTTTTTGGGGTATAGCAACCTCGAATAATGTGAACAATGGTTAGCAAAAAGAACGATATTCTGAGAGGAGAAATTAATTATGCACTGGTTTAAGAAAGTATTTGTAATTATCTCGGTATTTGGAATCATTTTAAATATAGGACTAACGGCGCAAGGAAATCAGGGGAACGATAGCGAATTGCTTATTAAGTCATTTACAGAAACTAATGCTGAGGTTGAAGCATATTGGCTAAGTGTTGGACAAGCCTATTTACAGTTCACAGGGGATAATGATCTCTTAGAAAACGGCAAACAACTAAGCGAAGTATTGGAGTTGCCTGTTTCAACAATCTTAAAAGATATTAATAATCAGCTAATCTATCATACTATCGGTACATGGGGAAAAGGAACGGAAATCGAGCTGCAATTAAAGAGGGTGAGCAATCAGGACAATAGAACATATTTAATTTTTCGGCTTAAAGGTCAAGAATCTGTAGAAGATCTTAGTGAATTTTACAGCAAACTAGACTCCAAGCTACAACAAATCCAAATAACACCTGTAATTAATGCTTGTATTCAAGGCTTCATAAATGATAAACTGAATAATGATCAGCAGTTTGTCCTAATTAAGGGAATATTAGAAAGCTTGCAGGCGAGCGAGATTGAGCAGTTAGATACCGCTCTTGTTAAAAGTATCTCGGCGTATACACCTAAATTAAATAATTCCATTATTACAGGTGGGCAAAAGATGAATTTGCAGGTAGCAAGTCACGTCAACAATTTAGATAATAAAACTATCCTTACATTGGGAACACCGATAATCACGATTGAATATTAATAATTGGGAACGCCTATAATCCCGATTGAATATTATTAAGCAGAGGAAGAAAAAATTTTGAACGCGGAGGGAAGTACTTTGGGAAAAATCATCGTCCGCGGTGGAAAGCAATTAATTGGTAACGTTAAGGTTAGCGGTGCTAAAAATGCCGTTTTACCAATACTTGCTGCATCAATACTAGGGCAAGAAGGGGAAACAGTAATAACTGATGTTCCGGCTTTAGATGATGTAAACACCATATTAAATGTATTAACATTTATAGGAGTAAAGATTAGCTACGAGAATGATGTAGTTATAACAAATGCCGAGGAGATCTTACGAACCGAAGCACCTTATGATTTAGTTCGAAAAATGCGGGCCTCCTTCCTGGTTATGGGGCCATTATTGGCGAGAAAGGGTCATGCCCGAATAGCTTTACCGGGGGGCTGTGCAATAGGAAGCCGCCCTGTAGACCAGCACCTGAAGGGTTTTGAAGCAATGGGTGCGATAATTAAGCTGGGACAGGGATATATTGATGCGCAGGTCGACGGCCGCTTAAGCGGAGCGAGGATTTACCTTGACTATGCCAGTGTTGGAGCTACAGAAAACATCATGATGGCGGCGACGTTAGCAGAGGGAGTTACAACAATAGAGAACGCCGCTCAAGAGCCCGAAATAGTCGATTTGGCGAATTTTCTTAACTCAATGGGAGCAAAAGTGCGGGGAGCAGGAACAGCTACAATCAAAATTGAAGGGGTTGAAAGCTTAACCTCAGCCAATCACGTAGTAATACCTGATCGCATTGAGGCGGGAACATATATGGTCGCAGCTGCTATTACAGGAGGCAACGTTCTGATAGAAAATGCCATAATTGATCACTTGAAGCCTGTAATTGCTAAGCTGGAGGAGATGGGAGTAGTAATAGAGGAAGAAGAGAATGGTTTAAGGGTATTTACAGCACAGCCCTTAAAATCTGTAGATGTTAAAACTCTTCCGTATCCGGGCTTTCCAACAGATATGCAGTCGCAAATGATGGCATTATTGATTAATTCACAGGGAACAAGTATTATTACCGAAACGGTTTTCGAAAACAGATTTATGCATGTAGAGGAATTTAAGCGGATGAATGCAAACATTAAGATCCAAGGTCGTACAGCAGTAATTGAGGGGAAAGCTAAGCTGATCGGTACAAGAGTGCAAGCGACCGATCTCCGAGCCGGTGCAGCCTTAATTTTAGCTGGTTTAGTAGCAGAAGGTGATACCGAGGTTACCGGTCTGCACCATATTGACAGGGGTTACGTCAATCTTGTTGGTAAGCTGCAAATGCTTGGGGCGGATATTGAAAGAGTAGAAGAGAAACCAGACAAAGAAGTTGATTCTTTACAGCCTCTATGGATATCTTAAGATTGAGTTAAAAAATAAAACAAGCTGTTCTAATTTTAGTGCTCCTTCATAACTTGTATAAGACAGTAATTCTGTCAAATCAAGAATGAAGGGGCATTATTTAATGAGACCAATAATTTTACTTTTTATTATTGTATTGGCTGTGGTCATGGTCATGATCCCTGTTTTATTTGTAACCGTCTTAAATAAAGCAGACTTAGAGGAGCAAGCAACAAAGGATAAAATTGAGCTTAAGTTAAATGAGAAGCAATATCTCCCCGTAAGTGTCTATCGTACGCAGACAGATACTGTTGAAGTATATCCTTTAGAAGAATATGTTCGCGGTGTAATTGCTGCAGAAATGCCCACAAGTTTTGAAATGGAGGCTTTAAAAGCCCAGGCTCTTGCAGCGAGAACTTACATAGTTAAAAGAATTTTAGATAAGAATTATAGTGATGTGCCAAGCGGAGCAATGGTCTCTGACTCGGTTAAACATCAGGTCTTTTTATCAAATGAAGAGTTAAAACAATTGTGGGGATTAGAATATCAAGACAAAATCTCTAAGCTTAATCTGGCGGTTAATCAAACTAGTGGACAAGTAATAACTTATAATGACCTGCCGATTACTGCTTTGTTTTTTTCGACAAGCAACGGCTTTACAATAAACTCCGAGGATTATTGGGGACAAAAGGTTCCATATTTAAAGAGCGTTGCCAGCCCCTGGGACTACACTTCTCCTAAATACGAAGCAACTACAACCGTAAGCTTTTCCCAAATTCAATCTAAGCTAGGGATCGAAGCGGTACAAGCGACAGCTACCAATCAGGATTGGATACAGATACTTGGGACAACTACCGGTCAAAGCGTAGACAAAGTCCAAATCGGCAGTAAAACTCTAACCGGCAGAGAGATTAGAGAGCTATTTGGGCTAAATTCAGCAAGCTTTACAATAACCGTGAATGAAATTGGCGTTAACTTTCAGACAAAAGGTTATGGTCATGGCGTTGGATTGAGCCAATATGGTGCAAACGGAATGGCTAAAGAGGGTAAAAAGGCTGAAGATATTATTAAATACTATTATACAGGAGTTAGGATTACTGATCTTCAAAGGTGGGTAAAATAACGCAATATTTTGTATCACTCAGGTATAAACAGCCAAATAATGGACAGAATGGTTGCTGAGGTGATGCAAAAATGAGTGTAAACTCAAAATGGAAACAGATATTAGGAAAAAAATGGACATATCCTGCTATTTATATGCTTGCCGCGGCACTTATTTTAGCCTTAATCTGGCAGCTTCAAGATCCTAATGAATACCAAATAACTCAGGATGAATTGGGATTAGAGGAAGTGCAGCTTAACTTAACATCAAGACCACCGCTTCCTGATGATGTACTAGCCGATAAATTAGGTGAAGCGATTCTTGTTGGGACTATTACCGAGCAAATGCTGTGGCCGGTCAAGGATCGGAGTAATGTGGAGATCTACATGGGATTTTTTGATGAAACAGCTTCCGAGGAAGAGCTACAGGATGCAATCGTAACGTTTCAGGGCGAGCTTTGGCCACACACCGGTATCGACATTATGGCAATTGACGGAAAGGTTTTTGATGTAGTTGCCACTTTAACCGGAGAAGTAATTAGAGCAGAGAAGGATCCGATAATTGGCTATGTTGTAGAATTGCAGCATGAAAATGGGCTGGTAAGTAGCTATTCAAGTCTATCGAATTTGAAGGTTGCCAAAGGAGATAAGGTCTTCCAAGGCTCAGTTCTTGGACTAGCTAGTCGCAACCTTTTTGAGCAGGATCATGGAGTACATCTCCATTATGAGGTTCGCTTAAATGGGGAAGTAATTAGGCCAGACATCTTATTTGAGCAGGATCTAGCAATGGTGCTGGAACAATTGGAGCAAAACTAAAAAAAAGAATTATCGCGAAAAGCTACTAAATAATCATATTTAGTAGCTTTTTTGATCTTTTGTAGCAGTTAATCATGATATTTTTTAATATTTAGCTTGTCATGGCTTGTAACAAAAGAATATCTGCCAAACCCTTTCATATAATGTAACAGATGATTTCGAAATGGGGAGGCGAGGGGAGTGCACGATTACATCAAGGAACGGACTTTGAAAATTGGTAATTACATAATTGAAACGAGAAACACCGTTCGAACAATCGCGAAGGAGTTTGGGGTGTCGAAGAGTACAGTTCACAAAGATCTGACTGAGCGGTTGCCAGAAATAAACCCAGATTTAGCCAACCAAGTGAAAGAGATATTAGACTATCACAAATCAATTAGACATATTAGAGGAGGTGAAGCGACGAAAATTAAGTATAAAAGAAAAAGTAGAAATGCCGATATAATTATTTAAGGGGTATCATTAAAAATAGTCGTAAAATTTATAAACTAAAAAAAGGATTTTCCGAATCTGTATCGAATAACTTATATAAGTATAACTATGGACGAACTGAATTAAATATAGGCAAAAGAGCTTGCGGCAGGAGGGCAATTATATGTTTAGTAAAGATATCGGAATAGACCTTGGTACTGCTAATGTATTGATTCATGTTAAAGGGCGCGGTGTGATTATTAATGAGCCGTCAGTTGTGGCAATTGATAGTCAGACTAAGCAGGTGCTAAAAGTTGGTGAAGAGGCAAGATTAATGGTCGGCAGAACTCCCGGCAACATCGTGGCTATCCGTCCCTTAAAAGATGGAGTAATAGCTGATTTTGATATCACTGAGGCGATGTTAAAGTATTTTATTGCTAAGGCGGGAGTCAAAGGATTGTTTGGCAAACCCAAAATCTTAATCTGCGCACCTACGGAGATTACCTCTGTTGAACAGAAAGCGATTCGGGAAGCAGCTCAAAAAAGCGGCGGCGGCGAGGTAATTCTTGAACAAGAGCCTAAAGCGGCGGCGATAGGAGCGGGATTGGATATTTTTCAACCAAGCGGAAATATGGTAATCGATATTGGCGGAGGTACGTCTGATATAGCTGTCTTATCTATGGGAGACGTGGTTACCGCCTCTTCTATCAGAGTTGCCGGGGACAAGTTTGACCAAGCGATTATGACTTATATTAAAAAGAAATACAACATGCTGATTGGCGATCGAACTGCCGAGGATATGAAGAAAATAGTTGGAACTGTTTACAAGGGCGGTCGCAAAGAAAAGATGGACATTAGGGGACGGGATATCGTTACTGGTCTACCTATTTCAGTAACGGTTGATTCTGAAGAGGTTCGGATAGCTTTAAACGAACCGATTACCCAACTGATAGCTGCTGCTAAATCTGTCCTTGAAAAAACTCCTCCCGAGCTTGCTGCCGATATTATTGATAAAGGAATCATCCTTACTGGTGGCGGTGCATATTTGCATGGTATGGATCTGCTTCTGTCAGATGAATTAAAGGTACCAGTCTTGATTGCCGATGATCCGATGGCTTGTGTAGTAAAAGGAACGGGAATTATGTTAGACAACTTGGACAAGCTCTCCAAGAAAAAAAGTATTTACTAAAAGGTGATAAGCGATGATTAGAGGAATAAATACCGCTATTGCAGGAATGCTGACCCAACAGCAACGTCAGGATATCTTGACTAATAACCTAGCAAATATTAATACCCCGGGTTATAAGGCTAAGGAAGCCATTATGAGGGGTTTTCCAGAGGTATTGATTAATGCCATCAGGCTGCCGAACAATCAGACTCAACAAATCGGCACTCTTTATCGGGGGGTCTTTATTGAAGAAAGTCTGCCTGTTTTTTTGCAAGGGGATGTTGTCGAGACTGGAGTAGCGAGTAATATGGCAATAGTTGATCAAGATCTCGCAATAGATCCCGATACCGGAAGCAAGCCAACCCTCTTTTTTACCGTAGAGGATCAGAACCAGAACCGTTATTATACAAGGAGCGGCTTATTTACCGAGGATGCGGCTGGTCAGCTTGTTACCCCGGAAGGACATCTGGTTTTAGATGATTATGGCTTTGCTATTCAAGTTGACGGGCGACCTTACACAATAAATGAAAAGGGAGTAATAACCTTTTCCGATGGGGAGACTATCAGAGTAGGTTTGACAAAGATTAATAATGTTAATAATATTACTAATATAGGTAATCAGTTGTATTCCTATAACGGGGACGACAACGAACTGGATTTTGTTGAGGAAGAAGAGAATTATCAGCTATATCAGGGACGAATCGAACGCTCAAATGTCGACCCGACGCAAACGATGATTGATATGATGACTGCCCTCAGACTCTACGAGGCTAATCAACAGGTTGTGCAATCATTAGATAGAACTCTAGAAAAAGCTGTAAACGAAATTGGCAGGGTATAGAGCTAATTTGCCGGAAGAGAAGCGGCAAAAGTGACAATTAAGAAATGGGGAAAAAATAATGAACATCTCAATGATCAATTCCTTGGTTGGCATGAGTACCCTCCAAAACAAAATAGATTCCATAGCTAATAACCTATCGAATATTAACACAACCGGTTATAAGAGCAGGGAAGTTTACTTTCACGAGATTTTAACCAATCGACTGACTCAGCCAGAGCAATTCAACCTTGCTGGGAGAAACACGGCACTCGGACTAGACATTGGTTACGGGGCGAAAACTAGTTCAACATTTGGAGCATTTTCCCAAGGACCACAAATAGATACGGGGATTGCCACCGATCTGATGCTAACAGGTGATAATATCTTTTTTACAATACTTCCGGCTAATGGTGATGGACTTAATGACCCTAGTCAGTACCGTTATACACGAGACGGACACTTTCAGCTAGATGCCGGCAGATATTTAGTCACAGATAATGGGGACTTCGTTCTGGATACAGACGGAGAGCCAATATACGTACCGGAGGGGGCGGCTTTTAACGTTGACAAGCATGGTAACGTTATCGCCCAATACCCTAATGGCGAGGTCGAAGAATTGAATGCCCTCAAGGTAACTAAAGTTCTTTATCCAGAATCCCTAGAAGCGGTTGGTAAGAACATGTTTCGAATACCAGAGGAACTGCTTGCTGCAGAAATCGGGATTACTGACGATCAATTTGCTTTAACTAACTCTAGCGAAGGTTTTCAGGTTATTCAAGGAAGCTTAGAAGGTTCAAATGTAGACCTAGCCAAAGAGATGGTTCAATTAAATGAAGCTCAGAGAGCATATCAATTTTTGTCCAGAGGTTTATCAATTTCTGACCAAATGTTAGGTATTGCTAGTAAATTAAGGGGCTAAATTCAAAAAGGATTGAAAAAAATGAACACAGAAGAAAATAAACCACGACTAAGATCTCAAAAAAAGGCTGTGAAGAGTAGCAATACTACTGGGGAACAAAAGAATAAGAAGAAAAAGAAGAATAAGCGTAAGATAAACCCTTTGGTTTTTACATTGATGTTTATTTCTATTGCGATTATCACCCTAATTATCGGTTCATTGATTGGTTACGGAGTATTGGGCGAGGAGAATCCTCTAGAGGTTTTTAATGTAGAGACTTGGATGCATATGTATAATTTAATATTTGGATAATATTCTAATCATCGAAGATAACTTGCTTGGCATCAGCCAAGTTTTTCTTCGTATGTGAGGAGGAAACATATTGAATTTGCCAAACATGCTAACAATGAGTCGTTTTTTTCTGATACCATTATTCATTGTTGTATTCTTTAAGTGGGGAGCAGCCTATGCTTTCTTAATTTTTGTAATAGCCGGCATAACCGACGTAGCAGATGGCTACATCGCCAGAAAGAGAAATCTAGTTACAGATTTAGGGAAAATGCTTGACCCATTAGCCGACAAGCTAATGATTCTGACAGTTATTATTTCTCTGCTTTTAGCGGGGAAGCTTACATGGCTTGTAACACTATTAGTTTGCGTTAGAGAGGGAGCAATGATCGCCAGCTCAATTTATTATCACTTTCATGGTAAAAAAACAGTCCCCGCCAACCTTCTTGGCAAATTAACAACCTTGTTATTTTATGTGGCAATATTGTTGATTGTCTTTGAAATCTCCTATTATGTACAGTTTTTATGGCTAGTTGTAACTCTATCCTTCATCGCCTCAGTAAAATATTTCTACGAATTCCGAATTTTGAATAATACCTCAACAGGAACTAAAAAGCCTAGTTATAGTAAGAGAGCAACGGTTAGTGATGAATAGCTAACCATTGCTCCTTTATGTGAACCCAATTCCCAATGGAAGAGGGGACACTATATATTTTTAGTTGAAGCAAGCTAAAATATACAGGTAAAAAAAGTTATTTTTCTGACTGAGATCCTATAAACCGCTAACACCTGCCGCAATCTTTACATTCTCCTGATGAGTCAAATCAAGCTTGCCATCAACATGGCGTGTACTATTTAGGAAATACAAATCAAAATGTCCATTAAAATTATTATCAGTAATATATTGAATATCGTGAGGCATTGAAGCCATCGAGGCGGCAAGCCTTCGACCGTCTACCTCCACAATAATAGGTCGGCTTTTCCAGCTGTAAGTTCCTCCCCAGACCTCCTTAATTATTGCTGAGTCTTCAGCAGTTAGGGGCTCAGTATCCGAATGGTTGGCTCCAATCGTTCTTTTTATATACCACTCCTTGCCGGTTTGGAAATCAATTACTTTGGCAACCTTAGCTATTGGCAGAACATATTGCGCTTCCGTCCACCAATCCAGAAGCTCTCCATAATTACTTGATACAACAGGTTTAATTGGAATATTGTGTACCGGGATTTTTAGCACCTGTCCAACAGTAAGCATCGAATTCGTTGTTAATCCGTTAGTACTAAGCAGTTCAGTCATCGGAATACCATATTGGATACTTAAGTTCCAGATAATATCGCCTTGTTTGACGACGTGCTCAATGTAACTAATTGTCGGCACAGCTTCCTCTTGCTTTGGTTCAGAAGGATTATTGGGAATAGTTAGCTTCTGACCAATGAACAACAGATCCGTAGACAGATTATTAGCCGTCATTAGGGCAGGAATAGTCGTATTAAATCTATCGGCAATTTTCCATAATGAGTCGCCGGAAACAACCGTATATTCCGAGTCAGTGGGTTCAGCAATAAATAAGGTTTTATCAGTTCCATTCCAGTTAACATCCATTCCAAGCGCTTCGGAGACAAAACGTACAGGTACATAAGTTGCATTATTAGCCGAGATTGAGGGAAGCGTCTCCATAGCGATCCCGTTAACTCTTGCGGTAGTTGAGCCGACAATAAAGGCGATCTGCAAATTGTCTTTATTGATGCCTACAGTTTGTGAGGAAGAGTTATACCAGACAGATGCCCCAAGTGATTCTGCTAAAGGTCTTACCGGCAAATAGGTAGTACCGTCAACCAGAATTGGGCTAGGCTCGAAGCTTTGCTCTTTTCCTGAGACTACGACCCGAATATTAGTGTCGCCAGAAGACTCTTCCTTCGGTGGGATACTTAGTACCTGTCCAACATAAATAGTATCGGATTTCAGCTGATTATACTCTTTTAACTGCTGTATAGAAATCCCATTCTGATTGGCGATTACCCAAAGTGAATCTCCGCTCTTTACAGTATAGCTGCTGCCAGCCGCTAATACCGGGGACAAGGATAAGGTTAATACCAACGTTGTCCCGACTAAGAATCTAACAGTATTAATCTTGATATTAGGAAAATAATCAATTACAAATTGATTAACTCGTCCAAGAACTGAAGTGCTGAGTTGCTTTCCGTCGTTGTCCATAAATTCAGCGGCAAATTCCGTAGAATAATCTATGTAGATTAATAAAGTATTGCCAGTATCACTTTTCTCCAGGCGATAGTTACTAAATAATTTCATTATTTACAAACTCCCTTATGTTTTTTTATGTATTATTCTCCACCACTCTCTAGAATATTCTTCCGGACAAGGGGACAGGTTCCCTGTCGGGGGAGGGAGACAAGTTTGGGTGTCAGGGGGCGCAAACAGGGCACGGGGACAGGTTTACTGTCAGGGAGGGGAGGAGGCTTGATGTTTAGGAAGAAGGGCGAAGTTAATGAGACGGAGGGGACAGGTTTCGCGTCTGATTGAAAAGTCTACCAGACAACGAACCTGTCCCCGAGCCTTGGGTAACTCACATGCAGAGAATAGATAAGTATACTATTTCACTATTATGGATAAAATGAAATAAAACGTTTTTATAATATATCGTTATTTAATTTTATTAGACAAAATGAAATAAGAGTGGTATCCTTTACATGTAATTTCATTTTAGGAGTGGGAGTAATGAAAAGTAGAGCAGGTGAATATAAGATAAATTTGACAGGGGCGCTTCAATATAAATCATTTTTACCAAAACCTCTGCCGCCTAATCCACCAATTGAACTAGATGAGGAAATTGTCCATTTACTTTCTAAGGCGAATAGAAGCATGGGCATTTTAGAGGGAGTCTCAAGGCAGGTACCTAATATTGATTTATTTGTTTCAATGTATGTAAGAAAAGAGGCGCTTTTATCTTCTCAAATAGAGGGGACACAAGCTACACTTGATGATATTTTAGACCCAAATATTGAGGAGAATACAAATCGTCATGTAGCAGATGTAATTAATTATATTAGAGCTTCCCGATATGCTAAAAAACGGCTGGAAGACTTACCGATATCGAATCGACTTTTAAAGGAAGTCCACGAAATATTAATGCAGGACGTACGAGGTGGAGAAAAGAATCCAGGGGAGTTTAGACGGAGTCAAAATTGGATAGGTCCTCAAGGGGGCACATTGAATAATGCAAAATTTGTTCCACCTAATACTGAAGATATGATAGAAGCTATGTCTGACCTTGAGAAATATTTTAATCAAGAGGATGATATGGATGCTTTGGTAAAAATCGGTTTGGCTCACTATCAATTTGAGACAATACATCCTTTTTTAGACGGGAATGGGAGGATCGGCAGGTTGCTGATTACCCTTTTTCTCATTGAAAAAAAATTTTTAAGTCATGAAACTTTATATATATCCTACTTTTTGAAAAGAAATAGAATTGAATATTATGATCGTTTGATGGAAGTCAGAATTAAAGGTAATTTCGAACAATGGATAAAGTTCTTCCTTTTAGCTGTCTATGAGTCAGCTGAAGACGCAATTACAACAATTGATGAGCTTGTTAAGCTGCATGATAGAAATTATCAAATTATAGAAAAAACTGGAAGAGCAGCTAAAACGGTTAGAAAGGTGTTTAAGTACCTTGAAAGCAATCCGATTATAGACATTAAAAAAACCAGTACAGAACTAGGGATTTCTTTTAATGCGGTTTCTAATGCCGTAAATACTCTTATTGGGCTAGGTGTTTTAAAACAAAATGAACGTTCTCAAAGAAATAGAGTATTTGCGTATGAAGAATATTTAGAAATAATGAGGAGAGATACATTCGTTTAACAGCATATTACACATTAAATTGAGAAAAGAATTTTAAAATTCTCTAAATTTAGGTAAAATAGACTTAGGATGCTAGATTACTAAAAACCGTTAAATTGAAGGGAGCAAAAAAATGCTAGACATAAACGAAATTAAAAAAATCATTCCTCATCGCTATCCATTCTTACTTGTTGATAAAATAATTGAGCTTGAAGAGGGCAAAAAGGCTATCGGAATCAAAAACGTAACAGTTAACGAGCCTTTCTTCCAAGGTCATTTTCCTGACTACCCGGTAATGCCGGGAGTATTAATCGTCGAAGCCTTAGCGCAAGTGGGGGCTGTTGCAATGCTGATCAAAGAAGAGAACAAGGGTAAATTGGCCTTCTTCGCAGGGATTGATAATTTTCGCTTTAAGTCGCAAGTTAAGCCGGGGGATACACTTAAGCTTACCGTAGAGGTTATTAGAGTTAAAGGTCCAATGGGCAAGGGCAAGGCTACTGCTTATGTAGAGGATACTTTAGTAGCTGAAGGCGAAATAATGTTTGCGATTAAATAAAGCGAGACTCATTCAGATGGAGTTTTTAACTCCACCTGAATCTAGCGAGACTTATTTCGAGGATTGAAAAATCTCCCTCTTACGGTGTTGAAGAGGGAGTCTTGTTGAAACCGAAGATAAAGCGAGAGTTGTGGAAACCGAAGATAAAGGATGACCAAATAAATGAATGAAATAATATTAATAGATAGGCAAGATATACGGGACAGCTATGACTCGACAATCTACCGTCGTGGCGTAAACTACTATAATGAGGGTAGAGTAATCGAATTAAACTATGATTATAAGTATCAAGAATGGGGGGCGAAAGTACTCGGCAGTTCTATCTACAAAGTAACTGTCGGTATTGATGAGGAGGGTTTCCTAGCTTGGTGTTCTTGCCCTGCTCATTCCACTTATGGGGAATGTAAGCATGAGGTAGCCGCATTGGTGGCAATCAGTTACGTGAATAATAGAAATTTAGCTAAGAATCCCCAGATAATTGATATGGCAGAAAAGAGGAAGTATCTGCAAGCAGAGCGGTTGATTAACCTATTTGGTCAGGTTGATTTTCAGCAGTCTAGCCCAGAATTAAACAGGACAAAGCAAGCCATTCAGGTGGAATTCTATTTAGATTCAAAAAAAATATACTCACTAGGTACCAACTTGCTATCTATTGAAATGAGAATCGGGACTAAACGAGTGTACGTTGTTAAAAAAATTAAGGAACTCTTGCATAATCTGGAGAACAATCGACATTTCTATTTTACTAATAACTACACTTATGACCCTACCGAACAGTATTTTAGTCAGGAAGATCAGGAAGTCATAAATATCTTGCAGAACATCGCCGAGCACGAAACCCTTAACCAGAAAATTAGTAGCAGCTGGACACAAGTGACTGATTCAAGAGAAATATTAATTCTTCCGTATGCGGTAGAGGATTTGCTAGAGAAACTAAAGCAAACCAATGTTCGCCTGCTCTTTTCAGCCCCAATAGGAGCTGATTACCAAATTGTAGACGGCGACAAGTTACCTATCTCCTACAGCTTAACAGCCGGTGGAAGGGACGACTACGAATTAGCAATAAAAGGGTTGTCTGAGGGTGCTCTGTTTTATAATTACAAACTGTTGTTTCTTCACGGGGTTTTTTATAAGCTATCGACTAATCAGCTTGGCCTAATTGCCGAGCTTTTAGCTTTTTGCAAAGAAAGTGGCAGTCAGAAGATTTTGATAGCTAAGCCGCAGCTTGAACAAGTTTTAGCACAGGTTGAGCCTAAACTTCGAAAAGTAGGCCAACTAACAATTGCTGAATCAATTGCTGATCAGATAATCTCCTTACCTTTACTAACAAAAATCTATATCGACTACAATCAAGAGCAATTGTTGGTAAAAATTGAACACCACTACGGCAGTAGAATTATAAACCCCTTGCAAAATGAACAGAATTCGGATAACAGCGTTTCCATCTTGATCAGAGATCTAGAAAAAGAGCAGGAAATAATGAAAATACTTGAGAGCACCTCGCTCAAATATAACGGAAAACAATTGTATATGACCGAAGAGCAGGAAATCTACTCCTTTATCTTTAATATTGCACCTCTTTTAGAAGATAAAGCAGAAATATTTCTAACCGGAGCCGCTAAGAGCCTGATTGTACAAGAGAGCAGCAGACCTAGCTTCTCAGTAGACATCGATTCAGATACCAATTGGCTGGAATTCAGCTTCAACATGGAGGGTATTGAGCAGCAGGATGTCCAGAAGATCCTCCAATCCGTAATCGAGAAAAAACGCTACTATCGACTGCCAAATGGTTCCTTTGTCTCACTGGAAAGTGATGAATTCTCGACGATTTCTCGCTTGTTTGGAGAACTGCGGATTGATAAAAGGGAACTTACTCAAGATAAAATAAAGAGAGAAGTAAACAGGGGTATTTTAGTTGAAGATTTTGCTAAGCAAGATAGTACCAATATTCTTAAGCTCAGCAAATCCTTCAAGAAATTTATCCGTAATTTTCAAAACCCTGAACAGCTGGACTTCCAACTGCCTAAGGGAATTAATGCCAACTTAAGAGACTACCAGCTTGAGGGCTTTCAGTGGTTAAAAACCTTGTCCTATTACGGTCTTGGCGGTATTCTGGCTGATGACATGGGTTTAGGCAAGACCTTACAGGCTATTGCCTACATTGTCTCAGAAATCGAGGAGAAGAAGGCAACAAAGCCCTTTTTAATCGTTGCACCGGCGTCACTGACCTATAATTGGAAGAATGAATTTTATAAATTCGCACCTGAGCTAAAGATTAAAGTGATTGACGGAACACCTGAGGAAAGAATCAAGCTGATAAAAGAAGCGCATAAAGCAGGTACAGAGGCCTTGATTACCTCGTACCCCCTTCTTCGCCAAGATAAAAGTACCCATCTATTCTTTAGATATTCCGCACTTATTTTGGATGAAGCCCAGGCAATCAAGAATCCGGAAACCAAAACCTTTAAAGCAACAGCCTTAGTCCAAGCCGATAAGCACTTTGCCCTAAGCGGAACACCGATTGAGAATTCTATAGATGAGCTGTGGTCGATTTTTCAAGTTATTAATTCGGGTTTTTTCCCCAGCAAGAATAAATTTCGCGAAAATCCTCCCGAAAAAATTGCCCAGTTGGTTCGTCCATTTATTTTAAGGCGAATAAAGAAGGACGTACTTAAAGAACTGCCAGATAAAATAGAAACAATTCATGTATCCGAGTTGAACAAAGAGCAAAAGGAGTTGTATTTAGCTTATCTGGAGAGGATACGAAGCGACTCACTTTCTGCTATCCAACAGGAAGGCTTTAATAAAAGCCGCATTAAGATTCTGGCTGGCTTAACTAGACTAAGACAAATCTGCAACCACCCAGCCCTCTTTGTCGAAAACTATCAAGGAGGCTCCGGTAAGCTGGATTATCTAATGGAACTAATCACTGAGAGTCAGGTTAATAAAAACCGCTTGCTAATCTTCTCCCAATTTGCCAGTATGCTGCAGATAATCAAGGATCGCCTCGAACAGCGGGAAATCAGCTACTTTCACCTAGATGGACAGACCCCGGGAATCGAGCGTGTAGAGATGGCAGACCGCTATAATCATGGGGAGAGAGATATTTTTCTAATATCCCTTAAAGCAGGCGGAACAGGACTAAACCTTACAGGGGCCGATACAGTTATCCTCTTTGACCTTTGGTGGAATCCGGCAGTAGAGGAACAGGCAGCCGGTAGGGCGCACCGAATTGGGCAAAAAAAGGTTGTTCAAGTAATCAGACTAATAACTCAAGGCTCCATAGAAGAAAAAATCTATGAGCTGCAGCAAAAGAAAAAAGAGCTGATAGCTCAAATAATCGATTCTGATGAAGCAATGCTCGGTAGTCTATCAGAAGATGATCTAAGAGAAATCTTAGGCATTGAAAGCCGGTCAATCGGTAATTATTGACGAAGTCCCGAGGAAAGTCTCCAAAATGTACGGCGGACTCCCGAACATGATTTACATCATCGACCCGGAGGGTAAAGTAGCTTACCACTCTCACTGGACAGACACTCCGAATAGGGCAGACATCGGGGACAGGCGGTCTGTCTGACATTTTGAGAGAAATCTTTTTAAATAAATTTAACTAAAACATTCTATTTTTTAATAAAATCCAATTATTTTTGAATAAAAAGTTGATTATTTGCATAAAATAGTAGTATAATTTGCGTAAAAGGAGGTGGTTTTGTGTTAGAAGAAGAATTACAACAATTAGTCAAAAAAATTACTTCAGAAAAATGCGAAAAACAGCATATAGAACTTAAGAAGGCGGCAGTAGGTACACCAACAAAACTTTACGATACCTTATCTAGTTTTTCTAATCAACATGATGGGGGCATTATTATATTTGGGATAGACGAAGCAGCAGGATATCGAGTGGTAGGAGTGTATGATGCCCAAGAACTTCAAAAAAAGGTGATGGAACAAGCATTACAGATGGAGCCAATAGTGAGACCACTGTTGACTGTTGCTCAAATAGAAGACAAATTGGTAGTTAGTGCGGAAATATCGGAATGCGATATCCATGAAAAGCCATGTTTTTACAAAGGTGCAGGAAGACTGCGTGGTTCTTATATTCGTGTCGGTGATTCCGACCAGCCTATGACGGAATATGAAATCTATAGTTATGAAGCTTTTAAAAGAAGAATACATGACGAGCTTCGTACTGTGGACAGAGCAACAAAAGACAGTCTATCCAAGGATAATTTGATAGAGTACCTTATCAAACTGCGAAGGCAAAAACAAAATTTAATGAATCTTGAGGATCTAAGAATATTGGAGACTCAGGGCATGCTTAAAGACGGTTTACCTACATTGGGGGGACTCATGCTGTTAAGTGAATATCCCCAAGAATTTTTCCCCCAGCTTAGCGTTACGGCAATGGTAGTGCAGGGAAAAGAAATAGGGGAACTAGGAGATGACGGCGAACGGTTTATAGATAACAAACGCATTGAAGGCACAATTCCCCAGATGCTTGAGAGCACACTAGCTTTTATTCGCAGGAATATGAAAGTAAGTACCATAATAACAGAAGAAGGAGTACGCGCTGATAAACTTGAGTATCCAATCAAAGCAGTCAGGGAAATTATTTTAAATGCTCTCATTCACAGAGATTACAGTGCTCATACAGATCGTTCACCCATACGCCTTATAATGTATGAGGATAGATTGGAGCTAGAAAACCCTGGCGGTCTGTATGGTAGGATAACCATAGACGATTTAGGTAAAGCATCTGCGGATACGAGAAACCCTTATCTTGCCGGAGCATTAGAAATAATGATCGATACAGAAAACCGCTTTTCAGGTATACCTACAGTAATATCTGAGTTAAAAAAAGCAGGTATGCCTACTCCGGTATTTATCGACAGACGCGGCGTGTTTAAAGTTATATTCTATAAAAAAGCCTTAGCTCAAAATAAAGATATTGACCGTGAACAAGGAATACTGGATTATTGTGTTACACCGCGTTCAAGGGAAGAACTTGCTGAGAGATTTGGATTTGAAGCGCCAACATATTTTCTGAAGACATACATTAGCCCATTGCTATCAGAAGGAAAATTAAAAATGACTATACCAAATAAACCAAAGAGCAAGTTTCAAAAATACTACTCATAAGCACTTTTTAAAAAAGGGGCGGTGTTTTTGCTTAATGATAACCAGACAACTAACCTGTCCCTAATGTCTTGTGTTAAAAAAGGGGTGGTATTTTTGCTTAATGATAACCAGATAACTAACCTGTCCCTGTTGTCTTGTGGCGAGGGGGACAGGTACTTCGTCTGACGCACGAACCAGACACACAACCTGTCCCCGTCGTCTCCTCAAAAAGGGGCGGTGTTTTTGCTTAATGATAACCAGACAACTAACCTGTCCCTAATGTCTTGTGGCGAGGGGACAGGTACTTCGTCTGACGCACGAACCAGACGCACAACCTGTCCCTGTTGTCTTGCGTTGTTGTCTTGATTATTTTGTGATATGCTGTAGAGTAGACACGCTTGCATAAATAATGCAACAAAACACCCTAAAAGGAGTCTAAAATAATAGGGATTAGATAAAGAGGTGGAATGATGAGAGTACTAGTTACTGGTGGAGCAGGATTTATCGGTTCTCACCTAGTAGATTTATTAATCGAAAAAAAATATCAAGTTACTGTAGTAGATTCGCTGGTTTCTGGCAATAATGATAATATCAACCCGCAAGCTAGCTTTTATCAGCTGGATATTCGTTCAAAGGGGCTGGAAGAGGTATTTATCAAGGAAAGACCGGAAATAGTCTTTCATATAGCGGCACAGGTGGGTGTATCACCTTCTATTAAGGATCCTGTAAATGATCAAGCAATTAATATTGGTGGTACTATCAATCTATTAGAGATGATGAAAAAATATCATTCTAGTAAAATCATTTATTCATCCTCGGCAGCTATCTATGGAAACCCTGTAGAACTCCCGATAAGTGAAGAACATCCCATCCAGCCAATTTCTCCGTACGGTTTGTCTAAGTGGATTGCCGAACAATATATCGCTTTATATTGGCGGATGTATGGTATCAACTATACAATCCTCCGCTATGCGAATATCTATGGACCCAGACAGACAGCAGAAGGAGAGGGTGGAGTAATAGCTATCTTTGCTGACAGGTTGGCAAAAGGATTACCGCTTCTTATTAATGGAGATGGCAGGCATACTAGAGACTTTGTGTACGTCCAAGACGTTGCCGAGGCTAATTATTCAGCAATCAGTAATGGCGACCAAGCTACAGTTAATATTAGCAGTGGGAAGAAATTATCTCTACTAGAGCTAGTTACTGAGTTTAAGAGAGTTACGGGTAAGAACATCGAGGTTCAGCATCGGGAAGAACGCCAAGGTGATATAGTTGATAGCAGCTTGAATCCCGCTCGAAGCTTGCAGTTGCTCAAGTGGCAGGCATCAACAAGCATATTTGACGGACTAAGCAAAACTATTAAGTGAAATCTTCAGATAAAGTTGAACATCGAGAATGAGCTTTAAGTGGGGTATTAGAGAGTAGCAGCCAAGTGGTAAATAATCTCCATCTGGCTGCACGAAATATAAGGGCGGCAATTACAAGCCTATTGTAGATTATCACTAAGTTCTTTAAGGAACACTGGTACAGCAGGCTCATCAAACCCTATAAAATCCTCGCTTTCACTAAAATAGGTATTAATATTGTACTCGTATATCTCTTTTGTTTCGGTATTTTCTATCACATAATAAGCATATACACGTCGAGGAACTAAAGTATCGGGATAGGCCAAGAGCTTGATCGTTCCCTCCTTAAAGCGGTAAGGGAAATTAAAGCCTTCGGATTGAAGGATATCTGAAAAAGTTCGCGTCAGATAATTAGGATCGACAGAAAAGAAAAAAACAACGAATTTGCCGCGATTATCTGCCTTGTAGTACTTGGCGTATCTATTCAAGACCTCGGCGTTAAAGGGTAAAAGCTCTAATAAATCAACGGAGCTGCTTGTCGTAAATGACCATTGCTGATCTTCTAAGTCTTTAGTATACAGCATGTTATTTTTATAATAGCTCTCTTGGGTTGGCGGCTGAAGAATACTGCCCTTTTCCTCAAAGGAAAGGGAAGTGTCTTTCTCTGCATCATCAAGACCCTCGAACCTGAGAACATTTTCGTAGTGCAGGTATTTGCTCCAAGCATCATAATTGCCTTGGCGCTTCATCTGCCATTGCTGGGTAAGCACCTTGCTCTGATCATAAATATTAATAGCAAAGCCAGATTTAAAATTAACAACATGTGTAGCATTTATTTTCTCAACCATCGAGTTGAATAATTGTTCAGTAGGGCTTTTGGATATAATTGCTTGACCGATATAAAAGGAAATGGCAATTGCTAGGATTAATAATAAAATGCTTGATTTTCTTTTCATAATTCAGGCTCCTATCGCAAATTATTAAGATTTCATTAAAGCACTTGTGCTAGATATCTTAATTGTAATACAATCAACATTGGACTAATAATAGCATTGTACACTAAGAATAAGAAAAAAAGAAGGGGATTAACCTATGTCTTGGTACTTCATTTTTGGAGTTCCGTTTGTTTTAGCAGTACTACTTACTCCGATTATTAAAAAAATTGCCATATATCTCAATGCCGTAGATCATCCTAACGTCAGAAAGGTACATACCAAGGTTATGCCGAGGCTTGGAGGTGTTGCCATCTTCTTGGCAGCTACCATTAGCTTAATAATCTTTGCCAAGGAAACAGAGGAGCCATTGATCTGGATCTTGTTAGGCAGCTTCGTTATAGTGACTGCAGGGATTATTGATGATCTAAAACCTCTTTCGGCTAGAGTTAAACTGCTGTTCCAGATTACCGCTGCTTTAATCGTCGTTTATGGCGGGGTAAGTATTCAATTTATCAACATACCCTTAACTGATTACGTTTTACAGCTTGGTAATTGGAGCTGGATAGTTTCGCTTTTTTGGGTTGTTGGAATAACCAATGCCTTGAATTTAATCGATGGCTTAGATGGTTTGGCAGCTGGAGTATCGGCAATTGCCCTTGCAACGATCTTTGTTATGTCGTTAATAATGGGTAATATGGTCGTCGCGATAATCTCCCTAGTAGCTTTAGGTGCAACAACCGGATTTTTACTCTTTAACTTTTATCCGGCGAAAATTTTTATGGGGGATTCTGGTTCACTGTTTCTTGGATTTCTCTTATCGACATTGGCGATTCTTGGTTTTAAAAACGTAGCAGTTGTATCCTTTTTGATACCAATCGTCATCCTAGCCGTTCCGATCTTCGACACTTTTTTTGCGATTATTCGCCGTTTTCGTTCAAAACAGTCTATTGCTGCTCCGGATAAAAAGCACCTACATCATTGCTTGCTAGAAATGGGCTTTTCGCACCGCAAAACTGTTTTGATGATCTATAGCATCAATATCCTTTTTAGTCTGGCAGCGATCTTTCTATCACAGACAACTGTTTGGATTGCGCTGCTTGTCTTGAGCATTCTAATGCTTTTAGTACTACTCGGTGCCGAATGGACAGGGGTTCTCGGGGAAACCAAGAAGCCGATTACGAGGTTTTTAATCAGCCTAGGTGGCTGGTTAACCGGAATTGCTGCCAGCAAGCTACATATCAAAGGGTAGGCTGCTGATTATATTTATTAAAGCGAGACTTATTAAGAAGGAGTCTTGTTGAAACCGAAAATCAAAGGGATGACATATCTATGAATACTAAATGGAAAAAGGGCTTAAAGCTTTTTTTGATAGCATCTACTGCTTTGCTGGTGGCCCTTTTTGGCTATATCTACTATCTATTTAATCAGTTTGGGGACAATATCTATCGGGAAGTTCAAGCTTCGGATACTGAGGAAGCGGAAAAGCCTATAAAAGATAATTCTTTCGGAATTACTGATTTGTTCACTAATTCTTTCAAAGAACCGCTAACGCTGTTGGTTCTTGGTTTAGATGCCCGAGCAGGGGAAACGATTGATACAGCAAGAACCGATACCATTATGGTAATTACAATTAACCCGGATACTCAGCAAATTGCTGCAGTCTCCTTTCCTAGGGATACCTATGTATTGTTGCCAGGGTATGATCATCAGAAGATAAATAGTGCAATGTATTATGGGGGATTAGACTTATTAGAGAAGACGATTGAATACAATTTTGATATTACAATTGATAAATATTTGGCATTAGACTTCCAAGCGTTTCAAGAAATTGTGGATATCCTTGGCGGAATTGAGGTTTACACACCCTCGAGTATGTACTATGTTGCCAGTGATATTCATGTGGAGTTAACTCCCGGCTATCATAATCTTAACGGCGAAGAACTGTTGGGTTATGTCCGCTATCGCAACGATTCAGCGGGGGATATTGGAAGAATAAGCCGACAGCAATACGCAATTCGAGCTTTGGGAGAGAAGGCCTCAGACTTGAAAACAATTATCAAAGCTCCGGCTATATTGGACGCTTTGGGAGAGCATCTTTACACGGACTTAACAAAGCAGGAGCTTCTATCAGTAATCAAGGCTTATCGGGATTTTTCTAATCAGGATTGGCACCCGTTAACTCTTGGAGGTAGTGCTGCTCGGTCAGAGAAGGATAATTTATGGTATTATTTCTATAATCAAGCTGACAAAGAAGAGGTTACAGCATTTATTAATCGCTACAGGGACGGCGAGTAAGTCACTACACCATTTCATTAATGGGGGGTATCATACAGTTGAGAAAAGCGATGAGTCGAATAATGCTGGCGGTTTCTGCCGGTGAATGGGAGGGTATTCAACACCGCCCTCATCATTTCATGAGAAGAAGTTCAAAAAGCGGCTGGACGGTACTCTACTTAGAGCCGCCTGCCACCCTGATCAGCCCTTTGAAGAACAGCAAAATGCTGACAAGATGGAAAAATTGGCGGCAGGGTCTGCGAGAGGTTGAGCCGAATATCTACCTCTTAGCACCTCCGCCAATCTTGCCCTTTGCGAATAAATATCGTCGGATTAATAAAATAAACCAATGGTTGATTTCCCGAACAGTCAAGAAGTCTTTAAGGAGCTTGAAGACAAGCGCGGTAGATGTTTACTCCTTTCTGCCCAGTGCAATTGACTTATTGCCATTTATTAAAGCAGATAAAGTCATCTATGATTGCGTAGATGACCATTCCTCGTTCTCCGGGTTAATTAATAAAGAAGTAGTTTTGCAAATGGAACAGGAATTGGCCCAGCGTGCCCAGGTTAATTTTGCGACCGCCAGACAGTTGATTTCTGAACGGCAAGCTTGGAGTCCAAGCTTCTACCTAATCCCGAACGGGGCTGAATTTGAGCATTTTGCCAGTGTCGATGATCAAACCCCGATACCAGAGGAGCTTGTTCAGATCCCTAGACCGATAGCTGGATTTATCGGCGGGATTAGCGACTGGATTGATCTTGATTTATTAGCTAAGGTGGCTCAAGCTCTCCCAGAGGTTTCCTTTGTATTTATTGGACCGGTTGCCACTAATGTCGATAACTTGCGGCAACTGCCGAATGTTTTTCTTCTAGGTGCCCGACCTTATAAGCAGTTGCCCGTATACTTAAGAGAGTTCGCAACCTGCTTAATTCCCTTTAAGATCAATAAGCTGACGGAAGCCGTAAATCCGATCAAAATGTATGAGTACCTAGCTGCTGGAAAGCCGGTTGTCTCCACTCCGCTCTCGGAGGTGCTAGCCTATCGGGAGGTAGTAGAAATAGCGGCGAGTGCGCCGGAGATGGTTAGCGTACTTCAAAAAACCTTGAGCGTTTCCGCTAATGACGAGGAGGCTCGCCGGAAGCGACAGTCAGTCGGCAAAGCCAACTCTTGGGATGCCAGATGGCAAACAGCGGTGGAATATATTCAGCAGGAAGCTAAGTAGTGATTAGGGAGAAGGAAGAATTAGATGTCACAAAACAATAGAATAATCGGGGCAACTATTTTATTAATGGGAGTTGCCTTTTTAAGTAAAATTATCGGCTTTGTCCGCGAGGTTTTTATCGCCGCCCAATTTGGTATCAGTCAACAGGCAGATATTTTTGTAACTGTATCGAAAATACCTACTTTAGTTTTGACCATTTCCGGAGGCGCACTAGCAGCTGCTTTGGTGCCGCTGCTGATTAAATTACGGACAGAGCATGATGAAAGCCGTTTAAATAAGCTAACCGGCCGGATGTTTACACTTACAGGTTTATTAATGCTGGGCTTTGCCCTCTTGTTGGGTTTCTTTGCTAAGCAATTTGTTGATGTATATGTCCTTGGCTTTAATGATGAAGCTAAAGCCTTGACGGTTCAGCTGATTAGAATAATCCTTCCGGCAATAGTGGCGATTGGTCTAATAAGTTTGTTTGCGGCTGTTCTTAATGCCCATCATCATTTTTTCGTTCCCAGCTTGGGGCCGCTATTTTACAGCGCCGGTGTAATCATCGCTACCATCTTTTTCTCAGCCAGATATGGTGTCAAGAGCTTAGTTATTGGGATGGTAATCGGTTTTCTTCTGCAATTGCTGGTTATCCTTGCACAAGTAATTAAACAGGGAGTTGTTATTAAACCCCTGCTCGGCATCGACGAAGATATTAAGCAGGTTGGCAAGCTTATTTTGCCGATCCTAATCGGTGTTGGTGCTTTTCAGGTTAACACTATCGTCGATCAGATGATGGCTTCTACTTTGGTTGAGGGTAGCTTGGCAGCACTCAACTATGCTAATAGGATAACTCAGCTGCCTTTAAGCATCTTTGTAGGCTCAATGGTTCTGCCGTTGTTACCGGCAATCGCTGAGAAAATAGCCGCCAAAGATCTGGCGGGAACAGTCCAGTTGCTCTCAAAAAGTCATCGTCTGTTAGGGATTTTACTTTTACCGGTAATTGGTCTTTTCGTTGGGTTAGGTGAACCATTAATAACAATGGTTTTTCAACGGGGAGAATTCGATGTCCAAGCTACGCAGACAACCAGTCTGGCCTTAGCATTCTATGCCTTTACGATTCTGCCCTTTGCGATGCGGGATGTAATGACGAGAGCGCTCTATTCCCTGCAGGATACTTGGACGCCGGTTGTTAACAGCATCCTGCTGGTTGCCGTCAACGTGATACTAATGCTGATCTTTGTTCCCCGATTTGGAATGATTGCCATTGCCGGCTCTACTTCTATCTCTTCTATCTTCGGCTATTGGCGGCTGAGATCTAAGCTGAACAAGAAATTGGCTATTCAGTCCAAAAAAGCCGAGGGAATTATTTGGTTAAAAATCTGGTTTAATGCTATACTGTTTACAATAGTTTCTTGGGGGAGTTACCAGTTGCTCTATTTGATTTGGCAGAACCCGACTGGATTAGAGTTGTGGCTGCGAACCTTAATTAGCTTAAGTTTAGGCGCAGGCCTCTATATCTATTTGGTGTTGCGGCTGAAGACTAGTGAAGTAACGTGGATAAAAGAACGGATAACTAGGGGAAAATTTTTGACGAAAAAAGGTAGTGATTAAACATTGTAATCACTACCTTTTTATTACTGAAATATGAATAAGAAAAGCCCCGATGAAGGGGCTAAGTTACTCAAGTAAAAAATCTATTATGTTTTTAACTTTTATACCTGAGTAATCATTAAAGATGGATTGATCCATAGTAAGAATATACTTCGGGTAATTTTCGGGTAATTATCCGATATGGACTTAAGAGGGCGTAACTCTCGCTCTCTTGTCTTCTCGTCTAAAATTGCTGAGTTTTTTACTCCCTGAATCAGTATTAGAAAGCATCGTTATAACAGTGGCATAACAAACATTATTTAAATATTTTACATAGACGGCAGTCCTTACCGTCATTTTATGTGTATAGCAAACATAGCTGGTTATAGATAGAAAAAAATGATATAATGGCAGAAAGAGGTGGTATTGATGTTATCTGATAATAATGAGTCTGTTGTAAAAGTACCCGATGAATTTCTTCGCGTGATAGATAAAATGGGATACGGAAGGTCTCTGGATGAAAAATTGAGAGTTTCTTTAGCAATTGGACTTTTTGTTGAAAAATCAGTAACTTTAGAAAAAGCTGCAGAGTTAGCTAATAAATCATTATCAAGTTTTATTGATATCTTAATATCAAAAGGTATATCTTGGATGGAGTATACAGAAGAACATCTAAGAGATGATAATTTGGCTATAAGAAAGTATTTTAAAGAAGAAGGAAACTTTAATGAGTAAATTAATTAGCAACAGAATTGCAAAAAGAAAAGGTAAAATAACACAAATCAAGCCTTTAATCGATTTGCTTATGTCTAAGGGATTTAGAATTTCAAAAAATATTTACAATCAAGTTTTAAAACTCGAGAAAGAGAACTAATCTATTCAGCAGGTGTATTGCTGTCTTTTTTGTACGTATTACTGTGTCAATCAAGTAAAAAATCTATGATGTATTTAACTTTGATACCTGAATAATCATTAAAGATGGAGTGGTCCATGGTAAGAATATACTTTGGATAATTGTCCGATATGGACTCAAGAGGGCGTAAAAGAAAAATATTAAATAATTATTGCCATCCAGAGAATAACAGGTAACAACGCCTTTAATACTATTAAGTTGAGCAACAATTTCTTTATAGTCAATCGGGATAATGAAATACCTGAATGTCCAATTCCAACTAACTCCAACCAATTGAAATACACAATCTATAATTAGATTAATAAAGAAACCAAAGGGACAGTCCCTTTGGTTTCTTAAGTTTAAGTGGTTTTAATAATGTTTCATTACGATATTTCTTAAATCTTCATTTAAAGAAGTGAATTTGTATTCGACTGCATCACTTTCCCTGAATAGTGGTCCTAAATGAAAAATACTTGTTATCTTATCTTCCACACCTTCCTCATCATTCCTTATACCAGAATTTGTACCAAAGCTACCCCCATAATTAAACAAATAATTAAATCCATCACGTTTAGAACTTACATCAAGAACACCGTTAATATAGCGTTCGACAATAAAGTCCTCTTCACTGATTCTCCCATCATCAGTATAAACTTCTCCTTCAAAGTAGACATACCGTGGATCTGAAGTAATGAATTGATTTGGCTTAACTATGGTAACAGCAATTTGGTCTCCATTCCCGTCAAATAATCTAACAAGAGCATTTTTACCAGTGCTAATTAATGTTCCAATCCTGATTATTTCATCACCAACAGGAGCGCCATTATGATTTATAATCCCAGTTATAATATCAGTTGCTATTAGCTCTTCATAAGCATTAACACTTGTAGTGCCCATTTCTATTGAGCTGGCATGTTGTAAATTATCTGGCAGCATTGATGGATCAAACTCCATTATGCCTATTTTATCCAGCACCGTTACAGTCAACCCTTCAGTCAATGATGGTAAATTCAAATAATGATTATATAGTTGGTCAAAGTTCTCGGGCTTCTTAACATCTTCTATTTTAGTCTCACTATACAACTGTGTCTTAACCGCTCCAGTCATTACACCTTTAATAATAACATAACCTAATAAGTTAGACTGATCATCATAAAAAGTTAGACTATTATACCCATATGAACTCACTCTAATTCCGTTTACGTCATCATACGGTACAACACTCGGATCATTTTTTATTCTGTCAATATCATTTTCGATACCTTCTTCTAAAAGCTGCTTTTTCACCAGATATTCCCCAATTTCACCAACAGGTTCTGAAATGCCGCTTGATAAAACATATTTGAAATTTTTTATTGAGCCGGGCAGTATTTCTCTGTCTACTTTCAAAACGTGGGTTGGATAAGTATTAATTTTTTTGTAATCGGAAAAGACCAGTTCAATTCTACCTGTATTTATATAGGCACTTTTAGTCTCTCCATCCCATTTAAGAGTTCCGCCAAATGCTTCCACAACGAAACGTAATGGCACCATTATTGAACCATTAATAACTTGCCCAGGTGCCGCTAACTGAACATCGGCTCCATTTATTTTGGCAGTATCCTTTCCGACTGTTAACTCAATTGTAGTAAAACCCTTTTTCGAAGTTACCGTTTTGGTTTCATTATCCCATGCAACTGAAGCCCCGAGTTCTTCAAAGATGGCTTTTAGCGGAACTAAGGTCGAGCCGCTTAGAATTATGCCTTTTGCGTCTATTAATACATTATCGAGATAGACATTTACATCAGTTGCTGCAGAAATAGAGGCTGGCAGTAATAAAAACATTAAAGACAATACAAGCATCAAAATAAAAATGCGTTTCATCTAACCACTCCTTATGATTCTTTTCTATTAATTATATTTCTTTATTTAATGTAAAAACCCTTTGTAATTAGAATTTTTTTTAACAAAGCAACCAAGCAAGGGCAACCAAGGGGACAGTCCCTGCGGTTGCTTTTGTAAGAAAAGCCCCATGAAGAGGCTAAGTTACTCAAGTAAAAAATCTATTATGTTTTTAACTTTGATACCTGAGTAATCATTAAAGATGGATTGATCCATAGTAAGAATATACTTCGGGTAATTATCCGATATGGACTCAAGAGGGCGTAACTCTCGCTCTCTTGTCTTCTCGTCTAAAATTGTAGCTGAGACCTGATAGTAGACTTTTTCATCTGTTTTAGTAGCAACGAAATCGACTTCTAATGGGCCAATTTTTCCAATAGTGACCTCATAACCACGTCTTAATAGTTCTAGATAAACGAGGTTTTCTAAAACATGGCCGTAATCTGTATTACGCAATCCTGTTAGTTGATTACGAATTCCCATGTCTACGATATAGTATTTTTCAAGAGTCTTGAGAAACATCTTTCCTTTTAAATCGTAGCGGTTTGCTTTGTAGATGATAAAAGCATTTTCCAACATTTTAAGATAATTATCAATGGTGTCACTAGTCGTTTTTCTGCCACTGCTGGTTAGATAATCACTGATTTTCTTCGTTGAAACAATACTGCCAATATTAGCAGCAATAAACTTTAAGATACTTTCGAGAAGCGTAGCGTCCCTTACACCGTTTCGTTCAATAACATCCTTCATAAGTACAGTATTGTAGATTCCTTCAAGGAAAGGACCGATTGTATCCGGGTTATCAAATAGTTCAACTACAATAGGAAGACCACCAAACTTAAGGTATTGATTAAACTTCTCTTGAAGATTGACGTTCTCGTCAGTTTCGGTAAAATCCAGATACTCTTTAAATGATAATGGCTGCATTTTAATTTCAACATAGCGACCGGATAGTAATGTGGAAAGCTCAGAAGATAATAGATATGCGTTGGATCCTGTAATGTAGATGTCTACATTAGCATCTACAAGAAAAGAATTTATAACCTTTTCCCATGAGGATACCTGCTGGACTTCGTCAAGAAGTATATAATGCCTTTCATTTTTATTTTTTAGTCGTTCTTTTATATAGGTGTGAAGTTCCTTGTAACTAGAGATTTCATCAAATTCGAAGGATTCAAAGTTCATACGGAGGATATGATCCTTATCAACACCACTTGCTATTAAATGATTTTCAAATAAAGAAAGAAGTGTTGATTTACCACAACGACGTATCCCTGTTATAACTTTTATTAACGGCTTATCTTTGAAACCGATAAGCTGTGTAAGATAAAGATCTCGATTTTTCATAAAATCACCTCTTAATTAAGAGTATAACCAAAAAAAGAAATAATATCAATAATTATTCGAGTATAGTCGAAAAAATATAAAAAGAAACATGAAATTAGAATATAAAAGAACAATCTAAATAATGGACTTAGAATAGAACATATTGATAGAGTAGGAAAAGTTATCTTTAAGAAAGAATGACGGAACGGAGTATTTAATAGATTTAACAATGAAACTAAGACGGCTGTCTCGAAGATGATTTATTGATAATTGTCTTACGAGACAGGTTTTTTATTGAAGAATAAGTTAGCGCCCCAACTATTCCAATACTGTCAATCCCGACGTCTGACCATCTGCCATCCCTGAACCCCGTTAAGGATTGGTGATACTCGTCCGACATTGCATATAACAATACAATAATTAAGGTAATCACGAAATCTTTAGCTTCTAATCTTGATTGATTTTTTATTTGTATAGCTCTAATTACTAACAAAGTGAGAATAAAGTAAACTGTCACGTGTGCTAACTTCCGTAATAAATAGTACATATCCATAAAATACACCTACCTATTATATGTTTAATGATGAGAGAATAAAAATAATCATCATCCATAATATTACTGGCCCCCATGCCTTTAAAACCTTCATCAGCTAACCTCACTTATATCTTGATGTTACAATTATTAACGCCATTCATAGTTTTATTCACTGAAAAAGAAAATATAGTTCAAAACACTTTAATCATTATAAAAAGCTAACCAATATTTTAGTGAATTTTTTTTGTCGATTTTAGCAGGATTATTGTTTTTTATGGAGAATAAGTAAAGAATGTGAGTAAATATAGATTAAGGCAGGTATCCAAATGAATAATAGCAATAAGCAACAATACCAACACATAGAAGAAGAGATTTCCCTAAGAGAGCTAATAGAAGCACTTTGGAAGGGCAAAAGGTTAATTATAGGTATAACAATATTTGCAATGGTTGCTAGCTTGGTATTTAGCTTTCTGATAGTTTCACCGACCTATGAGGTTCAATCCTCATTAATTGTTAAAAATTCATCTGGTACTGGTAGTGCCTCCTTTGTAGCCTCATTGATTGAAGACCAGGCAATATCTCTTGACACCCTATTAAGTGCCTTTAATAATATTATTACAGGGCCTAAGCTTTTAGCGGAGGTAAGGAAGATCTCACCTGATTGGGAAGAAATAGATTCTGATAGCTTAAAGGATCTTATCAGTATTCAATTAGTAGAGAAGACCACTAATGTTAATATAACGACAAAGGCTAGCTCACCACAAGATGTAGTAGCTTTAGCTAATTTAGTAACTAATCGCTTTAGAGAGTTCATTCAAGAGCAGAATTATGATTATTTATCAACTAAACTGCAGACAGCTAAGTTTCAGATGGAGTCAGACATTGCCCTGTACCAAGAAAGGATTAATCGAAACGAGGCACAGCTAGCAGAATTAGATAAGGTGTTAGTATATAAGAAATCAATTGTAGAGGATCCATATTTACAGCAGCTTGCAGCAGCATTAGGCAATACCAGTGTGATTAATATTAGTAATCTTTCAGTAGAGAGTGAATCGCCTAATCCAGCCTATCTTAGGGTGTTAGATGATATAACAAGTAACAGACTAAGCCTAAATAACCTAGAAAGCCAATATAACGAGTTGGTCAAGGCAGAGAATAGCTTAGAGCAGCTGGCTAAGGATTCTGGGCTAAAGGCAACCGTAGCTAGGGAAGTAGTAGAACCTGTAAATCCAATAGCTCCGAGAAAGGCTCTTAATCTAGCAATTGCTACAGTATTAGGATTGATGTTAGGAGTATTTATTGTATTTGCTATGGATTATTGGAAGAAGTCTGGTGAGCAGGTTAAGGTAGATGGTGCGATTTCCATCAATTAAGAGGTGAACCCGTAGTTAAACAATGGTTCAACAATCGCTCAGCTATTGTTAATTGAAGGAGTGCAATTGAAATGTACATGAAAATTAAGCGACTAATAGATATCATACTATCAACATTAGGTCTTATTATCCTATCTCCTGTGTTCTTAATTCTTATTATAGCCATTAAGCTTGACTCGAAGGGCCCCGTGCTTTTCAAACAGAAAAGAGTGGGTATCCGTAAGAGTCATTTTCTTATATTAAAATTCCGAACTATGCGTATTGATACCCCAGAGGACACACCTACCCATCTATTAGAGAATCCAGAACAGTGGATTACAAAGGTTGGTAAGTTTTTGAGAAAGACAAGCCTTGACGAGCTTCCTCAGATTATCAATATCTTTAAGGGGGAGATGAGTATCATCGGTCCAAGGCCAGCGCTTTGGAATCAGTATGATCTTATCGAGGAAAGGGAAAATTATGGTGCTAATGACGTTCCAGTTGGTCTCACTGGATGGGCACAGATTAATGGTAGAGATGAGCTTCCTATCGAATTAAAGGCTAAACTGGATGGGAAGTATGTAGAGAAGATTGGATTTGTTATGGATGTTAGGTGCTTCTTTGGTACTGTTATTAGTGTTTTAAAAAGTGACGGGGTTGTTGAAGGAGGGGCTGGTGTATTGCCGAAGAAAGTATATGAAAATAAAGAATCAGTGAATCAATAGGGGTGGACAGATGTTATTAGTTACAGGAATCACAGGGCATACAGGAAGATATTTCTTGCAAGAACTTATAAATCATATATACGAAGGTTCAATCCGCTGCATTGTAAGAGAGACATCTGACGCTTCTATGTTGGATAACAGCGGATTAAATATAGAGATAGTAGTAGGAGACATTCACGATGAAGTCTTTCTTGATGAAGTGATGAAAGATGTAGATTTAATCGTGCATATTGTGAATATTAGCCATACCCTGAGAATCTTGAAGGCGGCAATAAATAATGGTGTGACACGAATTATAAGTGTACACACAACAGGTATCTACTCATAATTTAGAATTGCTTCTGAAGAATATGTAACTATCGAAAAAGAGATTAAGGTTAAACTTTCGAAAAATGATATCAAGATGACTATTTTAAGACCAACCATGATTTATGGTGATGTCTGCGATAGAAACATGAGTAAATTTATTAAGATGGTCGATCGATTTAGATTTTCCCCAGTTTTTAATTATGGAAAGAGTTTAATTCAGCCTGTTAACGCAAGGGATCTTGGTAAGGCTTATTACGATGTTTTAATGATGCCTGCGGAAAAAGCTAAACCAGAATATATCCTATCAGGAGAACAGCCTATCACAATGCTTGAAGCATTTAAGCTGATAAGTAATAATTGGGGGAAGAAAACTGTATTTATCAGCTTTCCACTTGGATTTGGAGTGTTCTGGGCAAGAATTCTAAAGATCTTAACCCTTAGTAAGGTTGATTATATCGAAAGAGTGCAACGAATGAGTGAAGACAGAAGTTTCTCGAATGAGGAAGCGGTAATTGATTTTGGCTATCAATTAGAGTCTTTTGAAAATGGTATTGCAAGAGAAGTAAAAGAATATCTTGGAAGATAAATAGGTGTGACATAATGAAGAAGAAAATCTTGATTCTATCGAATCATTTCATTACTTTATATAACTTTAGAAAAGAATTAATTCAAAGATTAAATGATGAAGGGCATGAAGTTTATATTTCAATGCCAAAAGCAGATGATAACAAATTCTTCAGTGATATGGGATGCGAAATTATCGAGACACCTGTAGATCGTAGAGGAATTAATCCGGTTAGAGACTTTGGGTTGATTTTAAATTATATAAAGATTATGAAAGAAGTTAAACCAGATATCATTTTCTCTTACACGATTAAACCCAATATTTACGGTTCCATCGCTTCAAATATTACTAAGAACAAGCAGGTCAATAATATTACTGGCACAGGAGCTACTTTTCTGAAAAGAAACTTTGTAAGCGAGGTAGCAAAAATCTTATATAAGCTATCAGTTAAAAGATCATACAAAGTGTTTTTTCAAAATAGTGGAGACAAAGACTTATTTATTGAAAACGGAATGATAAAAGATAACTATGCAATGGTCCCAGGTTCCGGAGTTAATCTTGAACAGTTTCAATTTAGTGAATTACCCTCATATGACGAGATTAATTTCATTTTTATTGGAAGAGTAATGGAGCTAAAAGGAATTGATCAGTATTTGGAAACCGCTAGAGTAGTAAAGGAAGAGTATCCAAATACGAATTTTTATATTGCCGGATTTATTGAAGAAGATAAATTCAAACCACTTATTGAAGAGTATGATTCAAAAGGAATTATAAAATATATAGGATTCCAGAAAGAAATTAAATCTTGGATTGAGAAATGCCATTGCACAATACTTCCATCTCATGGCGGGGAAGGAGTTCCTAATGTGTTGCTTGAATCAGCTGCTATGGGAAGAGTATGTATTGCTTCAAAGATTAATGGATCTAAAGATGTTATTGATGATGGAGTAACTGGTTACCTATTTGAAGCGGGAAGCGCAGAAGACTTGACTT
>Ga0209347_1001577_pt1 | contig 35575 bp, 35 predicted proteins | sample AutmiccommuBRH23_FD_187382 | JGI IMG/M metagenome (GOLD analysis project Ga0209347, IMG submission 187382) | Deep subsurface microbial communities from Mt. Terri, Switzerland - Autotrophic microbial communities BRH/23 (SPAdes) (version 2) | ecosystem: Environmental > Aquatic > Deep subsurface >...
CAACGACACGCCGGTCCCCACCCCGACGGCTTGCCAACTGCAGCATGGGTGCCTGCCGCTGACCGCACATCAATTCCTGCGCCATGTCGGGAGTCCTGGTGACGCGCTCGGCTAACCCTTTAGCTTATATGTCTCCTGGAGGGGTTCTAGATATCATCGGCGACGCAACGTAATAGGCAGGCCATCGATGGGGATGGGCAAGGATGTATTGTCCCACCGAATGCGGTAGCCGTCCTCCAGGCTCCAGGTGAATTCCCGCAGCATCTCGTGCAGTATTGCCTTCACCTCCAAGGTGCCAAAGTGCATCCCGATGCACTTGTGCGCGCCCCCTCCGAACGGAAGCCAGGCGAAGCGGTGGGCCTGATCCTCGCGCCGTGGCGGTTCGAATCGCGTTGGATCGAACCGGTCCGGCTCGGTCCACACCGTGGGCGCAAAGTGGTTGACCGCAGGCGTGATGGCAACAAGCACTCCGGAGGGGATGTAGTAGCCATCAATTACGGTGTCGGTCACCGTTTTACGCATAACCAACGGTACGGGTGCAACTAATCTGAGCGACTCCTTGATGGCCAAGTCCATCGCCGTGAGCCCCTCGAGGTCCTCAATGTCCGGTAGATCGTCGCCGAAACGGTCAGACTCAGCACGAAGTCGATCCTGCCATTCGGGATTCTTCGCCAAAAAGTACGCCACCGCGGCAGTGGTGATCGTTGACGTGTCATGCGCGGCCATCATCAAAAAAATCATGTGATTTATGATGTCGGCATCAGTGAAGCGTTCGCCGTCCTCGGCGCGCGCCTCGCATAACGCGGCGAATAGATCATCATTCTGCCCCGAGCGGGCCGCCGGTAAGTGCCTGGCGAAATACTCCTCCAACACCCGGCGACCGCACACTCCGGCGCGGTACCGCGTCCCCGGCAGAGGAGCACGCACGATCGCACTGGCGGCGCGGACGGTTGCTACGAAGGCCCGATTTACCGAACCGCTGTCCTCTTTCCCGCGGCCGCCCGTGATCACATCGGTCGCGACGTTGAGCGTCAAATCCTTCAGCAGGGGATACAAGCGGATGCCCGAACCGGTCGGCCACTTCGGTACGCTAGAACGAACCGATGGCCCGACCTGCTTGACATGGCCTGTCAGTCGCGGACGCGTGAACGCCTCCTGCATGATTCGCCGATGCATCAGATGCTCATCGAAGCTCATCAACATCAGCCCACGATGGAAGAACGCATCGATACAAAAACCCCAGCCGTCCTGCGAAAAAGCCTTCGCATTGGTGGTGAGGGCTTCTTGAGTGGCCTGCGGTCCCGCAATGACCACCATTTTGGTGCCGAACGCCCCCATCCACGAGACCGAGCCGAATCTGTCGAAGCGCTCTCTGCTGAGGTCAGAGCCGAAGCGAATGTAGTCCAGAGTGTGGCCAACTAGAGGCAATCCCTGATCGCCGATAACTGGCTTCAATCCGCCACCTGTCGGCGGCGCGGCAAGTTCGCGCACCGGCCATCGTCGACTAACCTCCCGGAGCCCGCGCTCGACGCGCTGCGGGAGGGGCGCCAACAGTACCGACGACAGCCGCTCACGGGGCTTACCTGCCGACACGGACCGCGATCTGGTCATCAGGACTCCAGACATGGTTACGCCCTCCCGAGGGCATACCTCCGGCCCGACCTGCGATTATCCTGATTCGGCGGTCAAGAATTGCAACCGAAACGCTCAATAATAGATGGTGCTGTTTCGCGAAGATTCGGAATCGTTCCCTCGACCGGGCATCACGATACAAGCCGCCGTCGATAATCTCTGGCAGGCACTCAACGACACGCCGGTCCCCACCCCGACGGCTTGCCAACTGCAGCATGGGTGCCTGCCGCTGACCGCACATCAATTCCTGCACCATGTCGGGAGTCCTGGTCATCGAGTGCCTGCTTGATCTCGTTGGTCGCGGTCACGGAGGATCACCCATCATTTGCACCGGTTACCACACTGACAACCGCGATTACCGTTGCCGGTCGATGTCAGCGACTCCCCAGCAGTCAACCTGATACCCGTCGCCGGACAGAGCCGCCACTAGTCGAGGCTATCGGTCCCCGCTGGGGGCGTAGGGCATGTCGGCCAAATGGGTGTTGGTCGGCTCGGTTGTCCCCCTGCTCGACGAGTTGCCGGACACGGGATGTGACAGGACGTAGGCATGCCGTCGCGGCCTGCGTGTACGAAGGCGATAGAGGAAGGTCGGGCTGGGCCAGTTGGTGGATATCGAACCGCGCGCCGAGCGATACCAGCTTGTGCACATAGTCCACACGGATTTGTCCAGGCGGCGACCCAACCGGTCGTTAAAGCGCTTCTCCACGTCGGCACGCACCTCGATGACACTTCGCGGATGGGCACGGAGAACCTTCATCAACCTGACGATATGTCGGGCCTGCGACTCGAGCATGTAGACGATCGACCCGGATCCCACGTTGGTGTTCGGCCCGTACATCATGAGGAAATTCGGGAAATCTGGCACCGACAGGCCGTAGTAGGCGTGCGCGCCATCTGCCCACACATCCGACAATGTTCGGTCCGAGCGGCCGTGGACCTCCATCGGGGAAAGAAACTCGGTGGCACTGAAGCCGGTGCCGTAGATGATGACGTCGGCGGCATGGAAGTCGCCGTCAACCGTGCGAATTCCGCCAGGTTCTACTGCCTCGATATCGTCGGTCACCAGTGAGACGTTGGGACGTGCGAGTGCGGGGTAGTAGTCGCTGGAGAACAGAATCCTCTTGCATCCGGGCGCATAGTCCGGTGTCAGTTGGGAACGCAGCCGCGCATCGTGCACCTGGCGACCTAGGTGCCTGAGGGCGACACCGCCAAGGACTCGCGCTACTGGCTTCGCATCGACGAGTGCCAACGCCAAGAACTCGAATATCGTCCAGATCATCAGACGTTCGCTGAGCCGCAGAATGGGTAACTTGCGCAGCAGTTGGTGATGCCGACCACCGTACTGACAATCGAATTTGGGCAGCACCCATGGGGCTGACCGTTGGAAAACATCCAAGTGCTCAGCGCATGCAGCGACCACCGGGACGAATTGCACCGCACTTGCGCCAGTGCCAACGACCGCGATCCGCTTGCCGCTGAGATTCAGATCGTGGTCCCAATTGGCGGAATGAAACGACGTGCCCGCGAACCTCGACATTCCAGGAATGTTTGGGACCGCAGGGCGGGACAGCTGGCCCACGGCCGAGATGACGACGTCACACTCCAATTTTTCGTTGGTAGTCGTGGTCAGACGCCATGTGTTCGAGCGCTCATCGAAGGCTGCCTTGGCGATTTCGGTTTTCGTCCGAAGGAGGGGCAGCAATCCACTTTCGTCGACGACGCGGCGAAGGTAGGCGAGGATGTCGCGTTGTTCTGCGTAACGCCGGCCCCACGTGGGATTTGGCGCCGAGGAGATCGAGTACAACTGCGACGGGACATCACAGGCGGCCCCTGGGTAGGTGTTCTCCCGCCAGACTCCCCCGACACCATCACCCTTTTCGACAATGAGGACCCTGTCGAACCCCGCGCGTGTGAGGCGGAGCGCCAGGGTAATTCCGGCGAAGCCGGCGCCGATGATGACGATCGACGGGTTGCCAGGCGGATTCACCTTGTTTTGTTCATGATTCACGGTATTCATCGTTAGCTCATCACAACCTTCGTGCTGTGCTGGGGGCGCTCGTGGTCAAGCGTGCGCTGAGACGCTGTCAACGGACGGCGGCCGCGGTAGCCAAGAACTCGCCACTGAGCCTGAGCGCCTCTCGCGCTTCGGGCAGTAGGCGAAACATCGCCTGGAACACATGGATCTGGCCACGGAACACTTGCAACTGCGAGGGGACCCCTGCAGCTTGCAAACGGTCGGCAAAGGTCCGGGAATCGTCGAGCAACATTTCTCGTCCGCCCACCTGGATCAAAGTTGGGGGCATGTCCGTGAGATCGGTGTCGAGCACGCTTACCCTCGGGTCGGCTGGATCGGCGCCCGCCACGTACAGACCCAATGTGCGTGATGCCGAGATAGCGGACGCAAAGGGGTCCCGTCGACGCAGATCACGATCCATCGCTAATCGACATGTCAAATCCAGGACCGGCGACATCAGCAGCATGGCATCCGGCGTCGGAAGCCGATGTTCCCGAGCGCCAAGCGCCGTCGCCGCGGCAAGCTGGCCGCCTGCGGAATCTCCGGCGAGCGCCACCGTGCCCGAAGACACCGTGCCAGAAGACGTGGTGGCCGCGCCCTCCTCGGTCAACCACCGGTAGGCAGTCAAGGCATCATCGGCGGCCGCCGGGTATGGATATCTCGGAGCCAGTCGATAGCGAACGGCGAATACCGGTCTCCGCGCGGCCGCGGACAGTTCGCTGATGAGGCCGCGGTGGGTCTCTGGAGAACACATCGAAAATGCGCCGCCGTGGATATACAGAATCGGCGGAGCATCCGACGACACGTTGGGCGCCTTGACCCAATCGCCGCGCACACGTTGACCCGCGAAGGGGGTGTCGACCTTCTCGACACTGATTTCGCGCCTCGGCCGCGACACAACGAGTGCTCCCCGTAGTACGCGGTCCATGACCGCGAGGCCATGCTCGTCGGCGGGAATCACTTGTGTTAGCGGGCGAAGGACGCCACGCGCCGTCGCCGCGACCAGGTGGCTCGCCATGCTCGGATTCGGCGTGGCAGGTGAACTCATCTGGCAGTGTCCCCCTCCTGGGGGGCAGTATCCGCCATTTTCGCCCGGCGCTGCTCGAAACGGTAGTCGGCGAGGCCGAATCGTCGACTGCGCCAGATCGATTCGACCGTCGTCGTCGGACGCAGTGGCACGTCGCCATGCTTGTCGAAGTAATAGCTGTTCGCGCCCGCGCAGCTGTCCTGCCAAAAGACCTGCGTATGCCGCCTTGCCAGCATTTCCGCGAAGAAGCGTTGATTTGCCTCCTCGCGTACCTCGACGTAGTTCGAGTTCGCCGTCCGCGCATGTCGGAGGCAACGGAGTATATGACCCGCCTGCGCCTCGATGAGTGCGAAGTAGGACGACCCGTTGTATCCGTACGGGCCAAAGATGGAGAAATGGTTCGGAAATCCTGGCACACTGACGCCCTCATATGCCTGGAGCCGGTTTTCGTCCCACCATTGAGCCTGGTCTCTGCCGGCAAGACCTCTGAGCGAGTACGTAGGCATGCTGTCCGATTCCATGACCTTGAACCCAGTTGCCAGAACGAGCACATCGATCTCGTGTCTTACGCCATCGGCCGTAATCACCGAGCTTTCATCCACATGGGTGATTGCGTTGGTTTCAAGATGGACGTTGTCGCGGTTGAACGTTTTCAGATACTCGTTGTGGAAGCTTGGCCGCTTGCAGCCCAGCGCGTAGCGCGGTGTCAGCTTCTCCCGAACGACCGCGTCGGTGACTTGCCGACGCATATAGCTGATTGCTGCGCGTTCGATCACCGACGCCAGGGGTATCGCGGTATGGAATTGCGCTGCGACGGGAAAGGTGAGTTCGATAAACGCCTGGCTGGCTGCCCGCGCGGCGAACTGCGCCCCAGGTGCGAGCCTTAAAAGAGCACTTAGCTTGGGAGAAATCGCGAAGTCGAGTTTCGGCAGGCACCATATCGGTGTGCGCTGGAAGACGGTGAGTTGGTCGACCTCCCTCGCGATCGAGGGGATCAGTTGCACCGCCGAGGCGCCCGTCCCAATGACGGCGACTCTTTTTCCGGTGAGGTTTTGTTCGTGGTCCCAACGCGACGTGTGCATCGTCACCCCGCCGAAGTCCCCCACTCCCGGTATGTCCGGCAATTTCGGTCGTGTGAGAACCCCGGACGCATTAATGACGAATCTAGCTGTCAGTTCCTCGTCCGTCGAGGTGTGCAAGCGCCATAAAGTCGATTCTTCGTCGAATTCAGCCCTCACAACCGTGATTCCGAAGCGAATTCGCGACGCGAGGCCATACTTTTCCACGCAATGCTTCGCATAGTCCTTTAATTCGATCCCCGGGGCATAGGTACGTGACCACGACGAGCGTTTCTCGAAGGAGAACTGGTAACTATATGACGGAATGTCTACGGCAATCCCCGGGTAGGTATTCCAATACCACGTTCCACCCACCCCTTGGGCCTCGTCAATGATGAGAAAATCCGAAAAACCTTCCTTTAGCAGCTTGATGCCTACCCCGATTCCGGAGAATCCAGCTCCGATAACCAGGATCTCGTGGGTGGGGGCCTCGCAGGTAGGGGCTTCGGAGGTGAGGGCATCCTCGTCGCCCGCGACGTGGACACTCAAGCGTCGTTCCTCACCCTCGAGGCTGCTCGCTTAGGCGGTACGTCCCCAACGTCGACGACCAGGACGTCTGGTTTGACGTCAGACCGCGTCGGCAAGGCCCCTGCGCTTTTGCGGCCCTGGGCAATCTGGGCCACCTTCGAGCCGTTTCGGGCGTGTTCGATTGTTTGGTGCTCAGATCGTGTGGTTGCTGGTGTCGTCAAATAGTCACCCGTGTCGATCTCGGACAGTGCGCGTACGAACTGGGTTGCGAAACCGGGGTACATGGTGCCGTTGTATCCGTCAGTCGTGAGGTACCAGCTCTTGCAGCCCGAGTTCCACGTTGTACTTGCCAAACGTCGCTGCACCTCGCCATGGTATTGATTTTGCCGATCTTCTCGAACCTCGAACGTACGGAGATCATCTTCGATGATGGCGCCGATGGCTCTGACGATGTAGTTGATCTGGGCTTCCATGTACACGAGGGCCGAGTTATGGCCGGGCCCTGAATTTGGACCGAAGGTGAAGAACAGATTGGGATAGCCCGCGACAGTGACGCTCTTGTACGCATACGCGCCCTGGGACCACTCGTCCGAGAGTTCACGACCATCTGCACCGCGGATGGGAAACGGTGTGCCGGCCTTGCAGCCCACATCGAATCCGGTCGCAAAGACGATGCAGTCGACTTCGTGTTCGATGCCATCCGCGGTCCGTATGCCATTCGGGGACAGGGTCGCAATCGGCCATGAGACGAGCTTGCAATTGTCGCGTTGAAGAGCCGGGTAGTAATCGCTGCTCATCAGCATTCGTTTGCAGCCGGCGCGGAAGTTCGGCGTCAGCTGGCGCCTGAGCCAACCATCCGATACTTGCCTCCGCAGATTTGCCTTCGCCACCAGCTGGATGCCAGTGGTGACAGGAGTATCCCAGACCATCCCGACGGCCATCAGCTCGTGCGCCCAAAACCAAGCTTGCCGTGCGGCACTCTGCACGAGAGGCACTCGACGAAACGTCGCGCGCGCCCACTGCGGATGGGAGAAGTCGGGCCGGGGCAGGACCCACCCGGGGGTGCGTTGGAACACCTTCACCGAGCGTGCAGTGTCGACCAGTTCAGGAATGATCTGAACCGCGCTGGCGCCGGTGCCGACCACGGCGACACGTTTGTCGCTCATGTCGTAGTCGTGATCCCACCGCGCACTGTGGATCTTGTGACCAAGGAAAGTGTCCAGTCCGCGGATGTTGGGCAGGCTCGCGTTCGCCAGCGGCCCGCTTGCCATCACTGCGATGCGGGCCTTAAATTCCGGGCCGTCACCTGTCTGCGCTGTCCAGAGTGCACTTTCGTCGTCGAACTCCAGACCGGTGACGTTCACTCCGAACCGGATGAAACGCGATAGCGAGTATTTGTCCACCATCGTCTTGATGTAGTCGAGTATCTCGCCGCCGCCCGAATACGCGCGAGACCAGTTCGGATTCTGCTCGAATGCGTAAGAATAGAGCAGCGACGGGATATCACACGCCGCGCCGGGATACGTGTTGTCCCGCCAGGTCCCACCCACCTCTTCGGCACGCTCGAGTATGACGAAATCGTCGATCCCCTGCTGTAGCAGTCGAATTGCGGTTCCCAGGCCAGCGAAACCGGCACCGACTATCAAAACGGTCGTGGTGTCGCTCATTTAGCCACCGGTTCGTAAGTCAGCTCTTCGGTCCACGATGGCGGCTTACCGAGCACTTCCGTGGGGAAGTAGTCGATCGCGGTACCTAGTCGCTGCGAGATGTAATGCAGCGGCTGAGAACGCTTTATGCTGGCAGACATGTGAGCTTTTAGGATGTGGTAGCCCGGCACACGGCGCGTGAACTCACTACGACCCCCTACGTTCTCGTAACGCATGACCGCGTTGTACAACTTCTCCTCCGACAGTCCCATCGCGTTGAGGTTGGCCAGCATCCTCGTCAGCAATGGCACGTAAAGGACTCCGCCGGCAAGGATCCTCGGGTCGACCAGCGCCCCTAACGTCTGGATCGTATGAATGCGCATAGGGCTGGCACCGAGGTCATTCAGGACTTGGAATCCGACCGCCAGGTGCCGCGATTCGTCATTGTTGACCTTATTGAATACCTCGGCGCACAGCGGATCCTGCACCTCATCGAGCAGGAACTTGAGCAACGCTCCGTCAAGCGCAGTCTCCAAGGCGGGAATCGCCGCGCCGATTACCGTCAGCGGGAGGGCCTCGGCGTATCGGTCGAGCCACTCGATGACCAGCCGAATGTTCTTATTCGGCACCGGGACTTCCCCTTCTTCGAGCATTCCCCAACGTTTCATGAGGGCCAGCTCCGCGTTGGCGTGCCGCTGCTCCTCGGCATGGAAATACCGGTAGATGTCACCTAGGGCCTCGAACGGCGCCTTCGGCGCCATGGCGGCGAAGGCGCGTGCCCCGACGTGTTCAATCCACACCACGTCAGCCATGAACTGCTTCAGCCCCGGCCGCTGCTCATCAGTAATTTTGTCGGCGCCCGGCGCATCCCAATCGATGTCGGCGAGCGCCCACTGCCGATCCTTGATCGTCTCGAGCATGTCGCTGTACTTGAATGCCATTTCTGCTGCCTCCTTTGTCCTTGTCGACAATTACCTAGCGGGCGATTCGCTCAACCAGACCGAGCGCGCGGGTGTACGTCGCAGGCAACCCCCGCTTGAAGAGCCAAAGGATCTTGGCGTCGATCTGAGGTAAAACGTGCAACTGTCCGTGGTCGTTCGCGTCCAAGGTTTTGCGCGCCACCGATTCCGCTGACACGCCCGTCCACTTCATCAAGTTCGTCGCCAGCTTGGCGGCTGACTCCTCTATATAGGGGTTGTCGACAATGTTGGTCTTGACAAATGTTGGGCACAGCACTGTCACCCCCACACCGGACCCACTCAGTTCGGCCGACAGAGTCTCGGACAGAGAGAGGACGCCAGCCTTGCTGACGTTGTAGGCCCCCATTCGCGGCGCTGCTCCGAAACTTGCCGCCGACGCGACGTTGATGATTCCCCCGCTGCCCCTTGCGCGAAGCCGCGGTACGAAGACCTCGCAGCCGTGAATCACTCCCCACAAGTTGACTGAAAGTGTCGCTTCCCAATCACGCTTGGGCGTCGCACCGATGACATTGCCGCCAATTCCGATGCCCGCGTTGTTGATCACCAGGCTGGCTCCCTCGCCGAACCATTTCTCTGTGCTGTTGGCAAGTTCGCGGACTTGTTCTTCCTCCGCGACATCGCATGCGATGTCGAGTCCCTCGCCACCCGCCTGGGCGACGAGACCGACCGTCTCCTTGGCACGCACCGGGTCTATGTCGGCGCACACCACTCGTCCACCTCTACGGGCGAGCTCCACCGCGAAGGCGCGACCAATTCCGCTGCCCGCCCCCGTGACAACCGCGTTGGCGCGGTGACTTCGGCGAGGCGACTTGTCCAACCGCAAGAGATTCATCAGCCCTGATGCCTTTGTGGATTAAGCGACGCCGGACCGGTGAGCCCAGGCACCGTGGCGGAGTTTGGTGGCAGTGGACACAATTGTGGTCGCATGCCACCAGTTTGGTGTGGAGGTCAAGTCTTTGTCAAGATGTCTGTGTGCGGGCAAAGGCGGCAAGATGGGGTGGGCGTACAGGCGCCGAACGACGGGCTGACCGGCGGCGGCGCCTAGTCGACGCAGCAACGGAGATCTGGACCGAGAGTGGCTGGGCTGCTGTGACAATGCGTGGGGTTTGCGCCAGAGCCGCGTTGAACGACCGCTACTTTTATGAGGAGTTCAAGACCCGCGATGAGCTGCTGGTGGCAGCGTGGGACGGAGTCCGAAACGAAATGCTCGGCGAGGTTTCATCTACATTTGCCGAGCGCATCGGCCAACCACCGCTCGAGACGATTCGTGCCGCGATCTCGATCGTTGTTCTCCGCATCGCGCAGGATGCTGGCCGCGCGCAGATTCTACTGACTCACCACGTCGGCAGCTCAACGCTGCAAGATCGTCGTGCAATGGCCTTGCAGGAAGCAACCCAGCTCGTCATGGCCGCCAGCCGACCTCATCTGAGGCCCGACGCAGATGAAGTGGCCTTACGCATGGACACTTTCGTGGCGGTCGGCGGCTTCGTCGAACTGATCAGTGCCTGGCACGCGGGACTACTCGACGTAAGTCAAGCTGACATCATTGAACATACGAGCAGACTTGCTGAAACCCTCGCTCATCGCTATGTGGTGGATATATCTAGTTGAATTTACACGGTGATGCAGTTTTGCAGTTTGTCCTGCTCCTGAACTCCGGTCGGAGGGCCCAGGGGCCCGATACGGGGTGGGCCGCGCATGCCGCCCAGTGGTTTCCCGTCGTCTCCCATCCGGGTCTGCGGGCCACGGACCCGGCCCAGGTATCGAGGTGCACGGCGATCGGATCCGTGACTAGCTCAATTCAGACAGCGGTGTACAGGAGTGTTCAGGCGTCACCCGTTAGGACTACAGAGCCGTTGACTGGGCTTCACCTACAACACCTACAACGCTGGGAATCGGCGGCTGACCTGTGTTCTGCAGCAACACGTAGCTGCCAAGGCTGCCCAGACAACCTGCGCAGTGTTCGACGAGTTCGTCACTAGTGAAGTCCAGCTCGCCGTCGAGCCTGCGGCGGAGAACCTCGAAGAGCCCTCCGACCCCCAGTGTCGAAGCCAAGTGGGCGACGCCCACCGCGGAGTCGGCAATGTCGAGGTGAAGTCTGGCCTCACGCAACACGAGGTCGGTGAATCCGGCCATCATTTCGCTGCGTAGCTCTCTGAGCAGCGGCTCGGTGGCGGATTCGACGAACAATATCCGGGCCAGCCGAGCGTCGTTGTCGATCATGTTGACCAGCGCGCGAATCGGGGCATGTGCAAGCACGGCGGGCTGGGCGCCGGCCTCGGGGATGGCTCGGACTATGACGTCATGAAAGGTGGCGTAGAGCTGTTGATAGACGGCCCGCAGGAGCGCGTTTCGGTCGGAGAAATGTTGATAGAAGTAGCGTGAAGTGACTCCAGACTGCGCGCAAACGGCAGTGACGGTGGTGGCGGCAACGCCAAGGGTGCCGATCAGCTCGACAGCCGCATTCACGAGACGTGTCCGCCGTTCTCGATGACGCTCTTCGGCAGACATCCCGCTGTACACCCGCTCGGAACGCATAAATCCAGCTTGCCATCTCAATCTGACCAGGCGTAAAGTCAGATTCGTTCGACGTCAATTGCGGCTAGGACACAGCCCACGAATGAGGAGTAGCGCATGAGCAGCGACCTGCCCGCACGACCATCCACGCGGGTGCTACCGAAGGCTCGCCGTGTCCGTTTCGCAATGCCCGCAGGGACCAGTCGCCAGCACTTCGTCGACGGCGACTTGGTGATGAGCCACTTCGTCTCGACGTTGTCGGCGACGTTTCCTGAGGGCGAAGACTTTTTCATCCGGTCAGTCCGCGAGTACCGTCATCAACTCAGCGACGCTGACCTCCTGAAGGCGGTCAACGGGTTCATCGCGCAGGAAGCTACTCACCGGCACCAGCACCGACTGCTGAATGATCGCCTTCAAGCGATGGGCTACCCGACCCACGGAATCGACCGGCACGTCAAGAAGCTGGTTGGACGGCTTGAGAAGCGCTTTGCTCCGAAGATGCGCCTGGCGGTGACGGCCGCCTTGGAACACTACACCGCGACGTTCGCGGAGATCATTCTCACCAGTGACGAGGCCCAGAAGCTGATTGGCGACACCGAGGTTCGGCCAATTCTGCTTTGGCACGCTTTCGAAGAATCCGAACACAAGGCTGTCGCTTTCGATGTCTTCCGGACCATCGGCGGAAGCGAACGCACCAGGGTCTGGGGGATGCGGATCGCCACAATCATCTTGTTCAGTGAGTTGGGCATCCAAACCTTCCGCTCCCTGGCGGGTGACCGAGCCGCCTACAATCCGCGGCGCTTGCTGACCAGCCTTCGCGCGTTCCGTCATTCTCCGTTGTTCAGCTCAGGCGCGATTGACCGCTTCCGTTCGTACACCCGCGCCGGATTCCATCCTGATGACTGGGACAGCAGCGAAATCCTAGAACGCTGGGCCAAAGAACTCTTCGACGCGGACGGTGCCCAACGAGTGGCCGTTCACCCGTAGCGCGCACCCAAACTACGTCTGCCCAGCGGTGACGTCAGCGGTCGAGTGGCGGCGCGGACCCCGAGGTTTCGACGATTCGTTCGCGTTCGGCTGGGCGCTCGCCGGATGTCCAGTGTCCCGAACGGGTGCGCTGGTCACGGGCAGCCGACGACATTCATGCACTGAGGCAGCTTTTCTCGTGAAACTCGTGCACGGTCGTACCGCGCCTCACCCGCAGATTGGCCTGAACCGTCGGGGTGTCGAGCAGCAATGCCGAGATCGCCTCCCGAACTCCACTAGCCAGGGCGTGCGGTGCTGCGTTGCGGCCACCAACTGGCCTCGCGGAGGAGGACTGCGATTGCCGGGACGGTGAGGGTGCGCACGATGAACGTGTCGAGCAGAAGTCCGCATCCGATGATGAATCCGGCCTGGATCATGATGGCGATGGAGCCGATCATGAGGCCGAACATGCTGGCGGCGAAGATGATGCCGGCTGAGGTGATGACTGAGCCGGTGTTGGCGACGGTGCGCAATACGCCGACGCGGATGTTGCGGGTCGACTCTTCCTTGAGTCGGGAGACGAGCAGCATATTGTAGTCGGCGCCGACGGCAACGAGGATGATGAACGCTAACAGCGGTACTGGCCAGGCGATTTCGTGTCCCAGTCCATATTGGAATACCAGTACACCGATGCCGAGTGAGGCAGTGTAGTTGAGCATGACGGTGCCCAGCAGGTACAGCGGCGCCAACAGTGCGCGCAGCAGCAGGACCAAGATGATGCCGACGATGACGACGGTGGCGAGGGCGAGTTGGATGAAGTCGTGGGACAGCAATTGTTGGATGTCGGAGTTGACGGCGGGGAAGCCGGCCACTGAGATGGTGGCGTCGGCCAGCGAGGTGTTAGGACGGGCAGCCTCGGCGACGTCCGTCATCTCGTGAGCCAGGTTCATCGCGTCGACGGTGTATGGGTCGTGGCTGGATTCGATCACGAATCGCGCAGTCTTGCCGTCAGGAGAGAGGAATTGTTTTGCGACGTCGGTGAATTGGCGGTTCTCAAAGGCCTTAGGCGGCAGGAAGAATCCGCTGGATGAATCCGATCCCGTAGTGGCGCGCGCCGAGTTCTGCAGCTGGGTGGCGATCTGGCTCATGCCGCTGAGCATCTCGATGTTGCTGTCCGCGAGGGTGTGCACACCGGTCGCCAGGGCTTGGGCGCCAGAGGCGAGCTGGCTGATGCCGTCTTGGAGGCGCCGGATGTTGCCGGCCAGGTCGCTGGGATTGCCGAGCGCACCGAAGGCGGTGTCCAGTGAGCTGACGGCGGCTTGGACGTCGGCCAGGATGCCGGCGACGGATCCGTTCTCTCCGATTTGGTCGCCCAGGCCGGCGATTTGGTCGAAGAAGCCGCCGTTGCGCAGTGCGACCAGTACTTGGACCTGGTCGCGGATCTGGGCGCACTGGGGTGTGGTGGCACACCAGGGTGAGGTGTTGAGGGCTCCGACCAGGGGGTCGATGGCGGCGATGGCTGAATCGGCTTGTTCGGCCAGGGGTCGCAATCCCGGCCCGGAACGCAGGGCCTGATCAACGGACGGTGCAGCCTCGGAGAGTCGTTGCAGTAGAGGTCGGAACTGGTCGAACTGTTTGCCGGCGGTTTGAGCTTGGGTAAGGATGCCGGTGAGCGGCGTTAGGGCGGCGCGCAGGGTGGTGTCGAGTTGAGCGAGTCCGCCGGCGAGTTGGTCGGCGCCGTCGGTGAGCTTGGCCAGGTCGTCCTTGCGGGCGTTGCCGTCGCTTACGGCGTCTGCCATCTTGTCGCCGATTTGTCCGTTCTGCCAGCCTAATTGGGCCTGTTCCAGGCGGGTGCCGGCGGGGCGGGTGACCCCGGACACCTTGGTGACTCCGGGAACCTGCGCCACACGAGAGGCCATCTCGTCGAGATCGGCGAGCCCCTTGCCGGTGCGCATGTCGGTCGGTGATTCCACGACGAGGAACTCGGTGATGACGACGTCTTTGGGGAAATGGCGGTCGAGCAGTTGATAGCCCTGGTTGCTGGCGCTGTCGGCGGGCTGTCCTTTGCGATCGTCATAGCTGATCGTCATCGTCAGCGCGACGCCAGACAAGGCCAGCAGGCTGACCAGGCTGGCGATCAGTAACGGCACCGGCTTTCGCACGACCGCGACGGCCACCCAGTTCCAGTAGCCTCGGGTGCGGTCGGATTTGGGTTCGCCGATGCCATACCTGGCGGCCAGCGCCAGCACCGGCGGCAGCAGCGTCACCGTGGCGACGAACCCGACGAGGACCGCGACGGCGCACGCGGGTCCTAGCCCGGCGAACACGCTGAGCTTCGCGAACACCATCGCCGCAAACGCCAGCGCGACGGTGGCGGCCGACGCCAGGATGACGCGGCCGATGCTGGCGGTGGCATGCACGACTGCTTGATCGGCAGGCACCTGCGCGCGGCGTTGCTCGTGGTAGCGGCTTATCAAGAAGACGGTGTAGTCGGTGCCGGCGCCCAGCAGAATCGCGGTCATGAAAGCGACGGTGAACTGCGACACCGGCATCCCCAGCTCACCCAACGCGGAGAGCACCCCCCGTCCCAACAGCCAGGCTGACACCGATCACCAATAGCGGCAGCAGCGCGGTGAAGATCGACCGGTAGACGATGAGCAGGATCAGCGCGATCAGACCAGCGGTGGCGATGGAGATGCGCAGCAGATCGTGTTCGGCGGCGGCGATCTGGTCGCTGAATGTTGCCGGCGGGCCGGTCGCATGGACCGTCGTCGACGAGCCGTCAAACGATTGGGCGGCGATGTCTCGGACCGCGGTAACCGATTCGGCCGCAGTCGGATCGCCAAGGGTGCCGGCAACCCCGACAGGCAGGTACCAGGCTTTGCGGTCCTGGCTGACCGCCTGGGTGGCAGTCACGGGGTCGGCGAGCAGATCTTGCACCAATCGCACGTGCTCGGTGTCGGCGCGCAGCCGCGCAACCATCGTGTCGTAGCGCTGCCGAGCCGAAGGTGTCAGACCTGACGGGTCCTCCATCGCTACGAACAGCGTTGTCTTGGAACCCTGCTCGTCGAATGCCTCGCTCATCCGGTCCACCGTCTGAAACGACGCCACATCGCCAGGGATCAGGTCAACGGACTGCTGCCGAACCACCGTCTCCAACTGCGGGAACAGCAACGCCAACACCGCGGCCAACCCCACCCAGGCGCCGATCACCAGTACCTTGTGCCGCACGGTGAATCCGGCCAGCGCACCGAGACGTTCGCTGTATTCCCGCGAAGCCTTGGCCGGGGTTGCGGCGCGTTCGCGCAGCCGCGCGGCCGCGCCACCTGACGAGTCTGGCACGTCACCTGCAGCGTTCATGCGCGACTCCACGCGAGGCCGCTTTCACACGCGCCAGCGTCAGCGCGCGGCTTCACCGGGCCGGGGCGGGACACCCGGCAACACGGTCGTCCTCGGGTATGTCGTGGCGCACGACACGAACCCTGCCGCGGGGTAGGCAGGCCATGAAGCCGTGACGCTTGCCGTACAACTCCCAGGCGGTGAAGCGCTCATCGGCGGCCACCGCGACGCGGTATCCGTTGGAGAACGCTACGCGTAGCGTGCCATCGTCGTCACAGCTGGCGTGGGTGCAGGTACTGCCCGCGAAGTTCAGCAACGGACGCTGAAAGTCGGGCACGTCGTTGGGATCGATCATGACGTCTTCGGCCGGATAGTCGCCTTCGGCTGGCAGCGTGAGTTGCAGTGGCCGAGTAATGACCAATTCGTTGTAGTCGTCGAGACTGAGCACGAGGCCTTCATGAAGCCCCACCCGCTGGACCGTGCACGTTTCAATCCATTGAGTAAGCATGATGCACCTTTCAATAGTCCGCCGAATTCCCACAACGCTACCGCTAGTATCGGAGCAATACTATTAGTCTCGTTAAGGACTTGGGCCTCCGGTCTCATGGGCGAGGAGGAGTCGAACTGAGCGGTCGAGCCGTTGGCATACCTCATCGGTGGTGACGCGTTGCTGGACCCACGCGATCAGGTTGGCCAACCAGATGTCGGCGATGACCGCGGCGACGCGGCGCTCCCGCGATGTGGGGTCACCGCCAGCTACCGCGCGCGCCAGCATGTGCTCAATAGCCGTGGCAGCCCGGTCGACCTCGGCCGCGGCGGTGGCGTCGGGGACGACCACGAACGCACGCGTAACCGCCTCGGTGAGTGCGGGTTTGGCGCGCCACTCACTCTGCAGCCGGGCCGTCAGGCGCTCCAGTCGCTGGCGCGGTGTGTCGCCGGTCGACGCCCAGTCGTGTTCTCCGTCGAGGCGTTCGAATTCGCGGGTGAGAGCCGAGACGAGCAGGTGCGGCTTGGACGGAAAATAGCGGTACAGACTGCCGACGGCGATACCGGCGCGCTCGGCGACCACCCGCATCCGCACAGCTTCGTAACCACCATCGGCGGCCACCCTCACGGCGGCGTCGAGGATGGCCTCGCGGCGAGAGGTCCTCATCGACTCGCGCAGCACTGGTGCCGGTGTTCCTGCTGTCATCTGCGGATCACCCGCCTTCCATAGGTTTACGCGCATTCGGGCAACGACGCGCAGCGCTCGACCTGCCGGGGCTATCCGGCGGGCCCGCCGTCGGGGCTGAATTGACCTAGCAGTTCACCGAAGTCACCGAGATCGCCGTGAGCGGCGAAGTGGTCGGCGCTGACCGCAACGAAGACGGCGGTGGCGGTGAACCGGATGAGGTCGTCGTGGCCGGTACCGGTTGCAGCGACGTGCAGAACACGACCCGCCCTCTTGGTGATGTGCGCCTGGATCCGATGCCGTTGGTACAGCGGGACCGGCAGCAGATACTCGACGGTCAAGCTGCGGGTGACAGCCGGGGTGGCAGCGATCCACAATGTGAAGCCCAGCAGATCGTCACAGACGGCCGCGATCGCGCCGCCGTGCGCCAGCCCCGGCGCGCCGAGATGCCGCTCGTCGAAGGTGACGTCGCTGAACACGTGATCTGCGCTGCGATAGACAGCCATCTTCATCCCGTGCGGGTTGTCCGGTCCGCATCCCATGCACCTCGGAGTATGCGGGGGCAGCAGCACTGGCGGCTGGTCCGGCGGTGCGCTCATGATGATTCGCCGTGAGCGCTAGCATCCCCACCCACCGGCATCCGCACATCGGGGTCGCCAGCGTCCTGGGCTGGCCGTCGCGGAGAACGCGTGTCCGTTCGACATGTCGCGCTGCGACCCGGTGACCACGCCGCAAGAACGAGGGCGCCAGCGACGGTGATGATCGACAGGACGATCGCCCCCTGGCTGTAACCGTGCACGAACGCCGCCGTGGCCGTCTCGGCCAACTGGCTGCCGGCCTGCCCCGACGACTCGGCCACCTCCAGGGCAGCGGCAAGGGAATCCGAGACTGGTTCGCGCGCCGGGGCCGGCAAGGTCCGCAGCGCGGGTGCGATTCCGGATGTGTAACCAGCGGCCAGCACGCTGCCAGCGACCGCGATGCCGACTGCGGCGCCAACCTCGCGTGCGGCGTCGTTGACCGCGGCCGCCACACCGTGTTTCTCTACCGGCACTGCGGCGACCACCGCGGCCGTCGCCGGGGCGGTGCACAACCCCAAACCAGTGCCCAGTAACAGCAGAGGCCACAGAAACTCGGCGTAGCCCGACGCCGCATCCAGGCGGCTCCCCAGAAACAACCCAGCGGCGATGACAAGCAGCCCGGACACAGTCAGCAGGCGCAGACCCCACTGCTGCGCCAACCATGGCGCTGGCAGCGAGATGCCCACAATCGGAACGATGATCGGGGCCAGGGCCAGCGCCGATGGGAGCGGGTCGTAGCCGGCGACGAGTTGCAGATACTGCACCAACAGCAGGAACACTCCGAAAAGCACCAAGAACTGCAACACAATCGACAAGGTGCCAGCGCCGAACCCCCGATCGGCGAATAAGCGCAGGTCCAGCAGCGGATGCTCCCGACGCAGCTCTACGACCACAAACGCCACCGTCGACGCGACACCAGCAACGAACAGTGCGATCACCAGCACATCCGACCAACCACGCTGCGGCGCCTCGGTGACCGCGACGACGAGCAGACCGATGGCGGCAACGACCACCGCCGATCCGAGGTAATCCATGGGCGGATGAGCGGACTGTCGCGACTCGGGCAAGGTGAGCGCAGCGACCAGTAATAAGACTCCGGCAACGGTCAACCCGACGAACACCGATTCCCACGACCAACGCTCCAACAACAATCCCGAGCACAGGACGCCCAGAATTCCGCCCGACCCGGCTACCCCCGCCCAGATTCCCACCGCACGGCCTCGCTGATGTTCGGGGAACTCGGCGGTCAAGATTGACAGGGTCGACGGCATCACGAACGCAGCACCGACACCGGACGCTGCGCGCGCGGCGATCAGCCATACGGGATCGGGCGTCAACAGAGGCACCGCCGACGCCGCGGAGAACACCACCAATCCCGCGATCAGCACTCCGCGGCGGCCGTAGCGGTCCCCAACGGCGCCCGCCGGCAACACCAGGCACGCCACAGCCAGGGTGTAGCCGTCCACCACCCAGGTGAGTTGGCTCTGGGTCGCCCCGGTCGCCGTCGCGATATCGGACAACGAGGTGTACAAGGCAGCCATCGAGCCGATGACCAGCGCAACCGCCAAACACGACACCACCAACGTCCACAGTTGGCCCCGTGAGAGAGCCGACAAGGGTCGTGCTTCATCGTCGGGCGACATCACACCCCAATCCCGAAAGGTACGTACGGTTTCGCTCCGATACTTTTGGTACCATAGCGCGGTGAACAGCTACTGTTCGGGCGGTCTTACGACATGATGTGGCGATGAACGAGCCGACCGCGCCGTTACCCGACGATGACGACATCGATCCGCGCCGAGTGAGGTCGCGAAACCGGCTGCTCGACGCCGCCGCCCACCTTCTCAGCACCGGCGGTGTCGAAGCCGTCACCATCGATGCGGTCACCAAGGCCTCTAAAGTCGCCCGCACCACCCTCTACCGCCACTTCAACAGCTCCTCGCAACTGCTGGCCGCCACCTTCGAACGGCTGCTGCCTCAAGTCACACCGCCGGCACCCTCGGACGGGTCGCTTCGCGACCAACTGACCGAGCTGCTCAGCCGGCAAGCGTCCCTATTCGCCGAAGCGCCGCTACACGTGACGACCCTGGCCTGGCTCGCCCTCGGACCCACCGCAGACACCAATGCCACCAACCCGTCGACCGGGGCGCTGCGCACCCGCGTCATCGACCAATACCGCCAGCCGTTCGACGCCATTCTCCAGAGCCCTGACGCCCGCAGCGAACTCGACGACTTTGACGTTGAACTCGCGATGTGCCAGCTCGTCGGCCCGCTGGTGTTTGCGCGGATGACCGGACTACGCAACATCGATCGCCATGACTGCGCTCACGTGGTTGACGACTTCCTCGCCGCCCACCAACGCGCACAACACAACATCCCCTCTGGCCACGATCCTGCTGACCGGCGCGTGATCGAGCAGAGTATCTAATCAGTGGAGCCCCGCGCGGCGCCTTCCGCGGCATTTGCGCGATATTTTCCGGGCGGGGCAGGCGAGGTTGGTGATCCGTGGGTGTCTGCGTTGCGTCGACGCTGACCGGCCACAGGCGCTGCCCTGGGCGGATGACCATCGCCATCGCGGAGGCGGTGGCGGTGGCGGTGGCGGTGGCGATGGCGATGGCGCCGATCCGGTGGTAGTGCACCCCCGGTGACGACGAGAGGGTGATCAGCAACCGGGCAGAAACCCACACGACCTGAGCCGCGCCGGGCTCAGCCTTGCCGGTGACGTCGACGAGGTCATCGTAAGCGACAAACCGCCGCCATGTTACGCGAGCTGGTGTTGCTCGACCCCGACTGTGAGCGGCTGGTGTTTGGCATGCGCGCCCACCCCGACGGCGCAATCTTGCTAGCCAGTGCAGACGACCTCGAGGATCCAATCGGGTTCGTGGCCGCCGAAGCCAACCACAAACCCAACCGGTGCCGCCAGCTCCGCCTCGACGTCGCGTTCAACGCACTGACCGAAGCCGCCGAAACCCCTTTTTCAGCTGAACATTCGCAGCCCTGCAGTGTCGATCCTGTGGGCCCCCAACGCATCTGGAGCGGATGTACCAAACCCGCGCCCCGCTATCCCGGATGATTCAACGAAGACAGTCTCCTCCGGACTCACCCAGGGAAGTTTAATGATCACCCCACGCCGTTGCGCGGATGTCGGAGTCACATCGCGGCCCGGAACAGTGCTTGAATCTGAGTTTCATCAGCTACCCGTGGGTTTGTCGACATGCATGCGTCCCGCAGTGCCGCGGCTGCCAGCAACGGCACATCCTCGTCACATACCCCGAGCTTTGCCAGGCCTTTGGGCACTCCTACTTCAGTGGCCAGCTGCTGTAAGCGGTCGGCGAGCGCCAACGCGGATTCCATTGCGGGGGCCCGGCTGTCAGCGATGCCTAGGCAGGCTGCGATCGTCGCATAGGGCGTCGGATCGGCCTCTGCGTTAAACCGTACGACATGTGGCAACAACACACCGTTGATGACGCCGTGGGGCAGGTCGAGTAGTCCTCCAACCTGATGGCTCATCGCGTGCACCGCACCGAGAATGGCGTTGCTGAACGCCAAACCAGCCTCCAAGGCTGCTTGTGCCATTTGCACTCGGGCCGGCATGTAATGCGGCGTGTCGATGGCCCGCGTCAGATTGTCGGTCACCATCACGACTGCCCGCAAAGCGTAATAGTCGGTTAGCTGATTGTGGCCCAGTGACACGAACGCCTCGACACCGTGCGTTAGCGCATCGAGCCCGCTCGCCGCGTTGAGCCACTCGGGCATCGTGATGAGGAGCCGGGGATCGATAACCGAGATGTCGGGCACGAGCGCCCGCCCCAGGATGGTGATCTTGGTGGCACGTGTTGTGTCGGTGATGATGCAGAACTGCGAAACATCAGCTCCGGTTCCTGACGTCGACGGCACCACGACCAGCGGCGGAATCGGCATCAACACATTGTTGTCTGCGCCCTCGTAGTTCAGGATTGCGCCGCCGTTGGCTGCAAGAATGGCCACTCCCTTGGCGGCGTCGATGACGGAACCACCGCCAAGCGCTATCAGCACGTCGCAGCCGCGGTAACGGTAGAACTCACAGCCCGCCGCGATCTCGTAATCCTTCGGGTTCGATGTCACCCCGCTCCAGACGGATGCGTCCACGTGTTGGTTTCTCAGGTGGCCGGTGAGTTCGCTCGCCCATCCCGTCTCGATAAGGCCGGGGTCGGTCACCAGCATTGGACGCAGCGCTCCCAATCGTACGGCCGCGTGGGCGGCCTCGGCCATCGAGTCGATGCCGAAAACGATCTCCGGTGCATGGAACTTTAACGGCCGAGATGAACCCTGCAGCGGTGTACTCTGCTGCCGCTTGGACAGCAGTGCAGTTTCGATCATGGCCCGTGTCGGCAACATCTTGTCGGCCTTCATGTAGATTTCCGCCCCGTTCGCTCCGATCCAACTGTCCGAAAGCGCGCAATGTGGACACTTATTACACGCCTTCGCCCTAACCGCAGCGGTCGGAAGGCTCCTTCCATCAGGAGGACCCCGGGCGGGCTTTCGCGGCGAATTTAACTGACGATGGAAACGACGGGGCGTCGACGGCAGTTTCGATCACGGCGCGACAGTACCCATCAAAGGTTGTGAAATCGTTGGTTGGCGACCGATTTCGGGGCAGCGATCCCGTTGCGCTTGTGGGCCTGATCCCAGGACGTGCAGCCGCTGGCACGGCGTGCTTGACGGAGACTGTGCGGGAACCGGGCCGGCGCTCATCGTCGACGGGCGTCGAAATCGCTGGCTGAGCCGATTACCGAGCGAATACCGAGTCGGTTGAGACCACGACGGACCGGATCCATACGGGCGTCGTCGGTCGCGGGCTGACCGCAGACAAGTTCATCGACCCACCACGGCCACGGCCTTCGAGGATTCAACGGGGGCAGGGTTCGCCTACGTCGCGTTCGCCATCACCGCCTACAGTCGCCGGGCCCTCCGGGTGACGGGCCACCGGATGGGTGACCACCGAACTGGTCCCGGCGCCGGCGAGCACGCCTTCTCCATCCGCGCACAGACGGCACCACCAACCTCCAGACCGCACCACCAACCTGCAGGGGCTGATCGCACTCACCGACGCCCGGCAGCCAATACACGTAACGTACGTCCATCGCCTCATCGACGAAGGCGCCACTACCGCCGCGGTTGATTTCCTTGTGCACAGGAACTTCTCACAACCTTTCGCCGACCAATTGGACGATCCTCGCCCGCAACGAACCAGAAGGTGGCCATCGGCATGAGTCGCACCCCGTTGGGAGAACCGGTCGAACCGCCCGTCGATGGCGTCGCCGATAGGCTTTCCTCCGAATCGGGTGTGCATTCCTCGGAAGTGTCAGGCCCGGTCGGCGGCGAGCGGCACCCGACAGCGTGGGCTAGGGCCCGGCCGCTGCTTGTGCGCCTGCACTTTTACGCCGGCGTCTTCGTCGGTCCCTTCGTGCTGGTCGCCGCGTTTACTGGTCTGCTGTACGCCCTAATCCCGCAGATTGATTCGATGGCGTTCCGCGACGAACTGAAGGTGGACCACACCGGTGATCAGCGCCTGAGCCTGAGCGATCAGATCGCAGCTGCCCGTGCCGCCCACCCGGAAGGCGCGATCGAAAGCATCCGGCCACCCGCGGCGCTCGATGACACGACGTGGGTAACACTGGCGGTTGACGACGTGCCACCCGACTACTCCCGAACAATATTCGTCGACCCCTACACCGCCCAAGTCCGAGGAACCCTTACCACTTATGGGCAGTGGATGCCTGTGCGCGCGTGGTTCGATGAGCTTCACCGCAATCTGCACCTTGGCGCGTTCGGCCGTAATTACAGCGAATTAGCGGCCAGTTGGGTCTGGGTCATCGCCTTGGCCGGGCTGCTCCTGTGGATCGGTCACCGCAAGGGCACCCGAAAGCTGCGGAGGATCGCCGTGCCCGATCGCGGCGTTGGAGGCCGTCGGAGGTTGCTGTCGTGGCACGGCGCCCTCGGGGTATGGATCATCGTCATCGTCCTCGGTTTGTCGGTGACCGGGATGACGTGGTCGCGCTTCGCTGGAGAGTCTGTCGACAAGATCCAGTCACACCTGAGCTGGAAGGCTCCTTCGGTCGATACCGCCCTGGGCGCACCGGCGGGCCCGAGGGGCGGCCATCACGGCGTCGTGACGGCCGATCCGGCCGGGAACTTCGCGGCTGGTGCCGACACCAGGACTCTTACCGACCGCGTGAATTTCGCCGACTGGCCGTTCATGGCCAAGATGACTGACTGGGCAATCGATGCCCACATGGGGATCCTGTTCGGCTGGGTCAATCAACTGTTGCTGGCCGTGGCGGCGCTCGCGTTGATCATCTCCGTCGTGTGGGGTTACCGCATGTGGTGGGGTCGACGGCCCAAAGGGGGCGATCCCCTCTCCCTGCCCCGTCGTCCGAGCGGCGGCGCGCTGCGCGGGTTGCGCCCGTACGAGGCAATGATCGCGATAGGCGCCGTGGCGGCTGTGGGCTGGTTCGCGCCGTTGTTCGGTGCGTCATTGGCCGCTTTCGCCGTCGTCGACCTCGCTGGCCGGTGGTGGCGTCGCAGGCAACTTGCATCGGAGGCGTAATCGCCCCGCAGCGCGCGACGGCCATGAGGGCGGTGATACCTGACGAGAAGATTGACGTGACGCGGGTTGGTGCGGCGAAGGATTTCTGCGAGGTCGGGCGGTGGGGGTTCGGCGGCGGTGAGGGTCTGGTTGCCGGCTTGGATGGTGACGGTGCGGTAGCGGCGTGCAGACCTGACGAATTTCTTGATGCTCCAGCCGGTTCGGTACTCGATCCAGTGCGAGACGGCTATCGCGGCGAATACGACGCTCAGGTGGGCCTCGATGGAGTCGCGGGTGCGGTGGTAGATCGGCCGAGCCTGCAGATCGTGCTTGGACATCCGAAAGGCCTTCTCGATGCGCCAGAGCTGGTGGTAGGCGTCGATGACGAAGGCGGCGGGCTGGGCGACGAGGTTGGTGGTGTAGCCCCTTCCACCCGGCCAGGGCGCGGGTCTTGGCCTCCAACTCGCGGTTGACGCTCTTTCTAGCCCCTAACTCGGGGGCGTAATCGCCCCGCAGCGCGACACGGCCCTGATGGCCGTGACAGGACACCGAATCGCACCGGACACCGTCACTGGGAACCCACTTCTGCGCTGGGACCACGCTTCTCCACGGCAAATCACCTGGACGAGAAATATCCCGATCAAGCACCGGACACCTGCCGACCGCCTATGCAGCAGAGCCACCCCGCGGCGACCGATGCGGATGGCCCGAGCCCACCCGGGCGGCGTACGGGTCGGTGACAGCGGAGCGGTCCGGTTCGAGTGTGCCCGCACCGATGGGAGCGGGATGGGGAGTGCGTGTCTGTCTCCATACCAGCAGCGCCAGGATGGCGCCCACCAGCACCGGCAGATGGCCCAGCTCGCGTAGTGGAGTCACGATGCCTTTTGCAGCATCGGTGACAACGTAGACCGCCAGCACGCACGTATAGGTGACGAGCACGCCGACCAAACCGGCGGCGGCGGCGGGCAATACGCCGGCGATGACCATCGCTGCGCCGATGGCGATCGACCAGGCCGTGGACTCACCGAACAGGTGAATCCCCGTGACATCGCCGCGCACATCGGCTACCGCCGTCATCTGAGTGACCGTGAGCACCAGGTACAGGACGCCAACAAGCGCCAAAGACAACCGCGCCCAGTTCTCGACCTGCCGGGCCATGCGGCCTGTCCGATTCTCGGCGGTTTGCTCGACAGCTGCTGCGGTTGGAGGGCGGCGCAGGCCACTCGCGCGCGCGAGATCCTGCATGACCTGCGCGTCAGCAACCGCACGTGTGTACCAGAGGCGGCAGCCGGAGCAACACACAAGATGCTTGTCGACCGATCGAACCGACACCGGCTCGCGCTCCCCGTCGATTCGCGCCGACAATGCCTCGCGAGCGAGCCTGCAGTTCATCTGTCCATGGTGGCTCATCGCGCGCGCCCCGACCACACGGGGTTATGGACGCGGCTGGGCATATCGGTGCCGTGTCGCGCACCGAAATATCGATACTCTGCACAGAACCATTTCGGGCCACGCTCATCCGGAAGGCGATTTGGTCCCGTTGAGGCGACGACTTATTCCAACGCGGCACGGCACACAGGCCGACGGCCGATCCTTCTCTCGGCGGGAATCGGCCGCATCGACACTTGCCGCGAGGGTGGCGGCCACGCTCGCGGCGAAGGTCGGCTGAACGACGACCTCGATCACGTCACCGGAGGGCTCACCATCTTGTTTTCCGCCGAGTATGAGGCGAAGTGAGACCAGACCGTCGTCGTTGCGGCTCGCCGTCAGCCAACCGTCGACGACGCCAGGGATGGCCGACGCCCCGGGCGTGCGCTCGGCTCCGGCATGCCCCGTCTCGCTGGCCGACCCCGGTGCTGCGGGCTGTTGCCCGGAGAGCGCGGCCCCAGGTGCCGACACTAACGACCGCCGCTCGTCGGGTCGATGACACGACGCACTTCGGAAACCTTGTCTGCCGGAAAACCACCACGACGCGCATGCTCGACCACTCGGTCCGCATCCGGGGCAACGTAGACGCAATACAGCTTGTCGTCGACGACATAACTTTCTTGCCATTGGACTTCTGGCATATCGTCGAGGACGTCGTTTGACTTGGCGCTTATGTCGCGCGCCTCTTCCTCAGTCCAGTGCCCGGCGCCGGGCACCGTGCGTTCGATGATGAACTTGGGCATACACACCTACCGTTTCTTTGTTTTGCTGCTTAGTACTGCCTGACGCCGGATGGTGCGGGATGTCACTCACCCGGTGGCGCCGCGTGTACCACGACGCCCCGCTCCTCCCGCAGCTCGCCGAGGGATTTGCCGTACCAGTCGACCGTACGGGTTGTCATCAGCTTCTCGCTGAGGTCACGCTCGGTGGGGAGAAAGAGGTTGGTGGGCATGATCGGCGGCTTGTACTTCGACCGGAACTCGTCGTTGATGAGCTCGATCTCCCGGTAGTCGTCACCGGCGGCGGTTACGCGCTCTGCGACGTCGGCGCACACTTGCCGCGCGTCCTCCCCGGTCAGAGTCCGGGTGCGAAACTGCTCGTCGGTAAGCGACTGCAGACGTAGCACGGCCACCCGCTCCTCGAGCCGGGCCTCGATCCAGAGGCTGTCCTGATCCTCGCTGCCCCAGTGGTCCGATCGATATTTCATCAACGTCGCCACGGCGTCACCGAGATCCGACAGCTCATCAGCCCGCGCGGCCCAATCCGACCGCAGTGCCGTGTTGCCGTAAGGAGAGGGCTCCAGCCGGAATTCGGCGCCGACCGATTCCTGGGCGCGGGCCCGCCGCCGTCCCGATCGTGTTTCGTCAGCCATTGCTTTCCTCCATTCTGCTGGGCACGAAGTCTTCGTGGTGGCGCAGTTCGCGCCCTACCCCTGCTGCTTCGAGCATTTGGGTTGTTGCTTCGATCATTTTCGGCGGCCCACAGTAGTAATATTCGAACTCCGACCGATCTGCGCCGGACATGAACTCCTCGGTTACTGCCGTCGCTGTGCCAACGCGGCCGGTCCAAGAGTCATCGGGGTTGATGACACTGGAAATCACCTGCAAGTTGGGCAGTCGCTCTCCCAACGCCTTCAATTCGTCGCCACCGAACACGTCGCCGACGTTGGTGTTGCCGAAAATCAATACTGCGTGCCGATCAGGCTGATCGGCGGCAAGCTGCCGCAGCATCGCCAGGACCGGCGCCAGGCCGGTGCCCCCGGCGATGAACACCGGGGTGCGTTCGTTGTCGCGAAGAATGAATTTCCCTCGCGGTCCGTGCAGGGTGACCTGCTCGCCGGGACTCGCGCGGCGTGCGATATGACTGGAGAACTCGCCGTCCGGATACACCCTGATGAAAAATTCGAGCCGCCTCGAATCATCGGAAACATTGGCCATCGAGAAGTCACGACTGACACCGCTGGTCAGCGCAATCCGCACAAATTGACCAGGTAGATACTGGAGCGGCTCTTGTGCTCCCATGGTCCGCACGACCACCCGTGCCACCGTGTCCGACACCATCTCGATCTCGTCGAGGCTACCCCGCCGTTCGGTCTCCTCGTATTGCTGAACCATCGAGAATGGGTAGTCGAATTCGATCTCCATGTCCGATGTCGGACGCAGCCGGCATGCCAACACGAAGCCCTCTTCTTGTTCACTTGGCGACAGCGCATAAACGGAATGCGACAATAGTTCGCTGTATTCGCCATCAGCCAGGAAGCACTTGCACGTCGAGCACACTCCCTCGCGGCATTCGCTCATCAGAATGAGCCCTTGCCGCAACGCCGCGGAAATTACATCCTCGTCGGACTCGCAGGCGATGGCGGCCTCGTGATCGTCGTCGAAAAATAGCTTTACGTTGTAGGTCATCGCATCTCTCCCTGGGAGAATCGATCCTCTCTTTATCACATGTCATAGGTCTTAACCACATGTCATATACGTCCCTGAAAATAAGCCAATATCTTCATGCCGGCTTCACATGCGGCCCTCTCGGTCAATGACACGCCGTTTTGTATCTCAGCGTCGCCGCGGTAGATAAACCATTCCCAGCACGGGAATGCCTCATCCACGACAACCGTGAACTCTTCATCTTCGAAGATGACCCGCTCCGTGTCGTCCACAATTCTCCAACCCATCTCAGGGGACAGAACGCCGGAGGAACCGCTGTCCCCGGCTTACCGCTCCCCTCCGGCACCCCGCATGTGATTGAGGTCGTCGAATTCGTCGTCGCCACCGCGCTGGAACCTGGGGAGATCCTCCTCCAGGCCCATCATTTTCGTGGTCATCACGAACTTGTTTCCGTCGTTGTATGCGCGACCGATGGTCGTCGTGACGTTGACCATGAAGTCGAAAACGTCGTAGCGGTGTCCGATCAGCGGCTCGATGATGTCGAGGTCGATCTCGAAGCCCTCGTCGTTTTCCAGCCGATAGAAGGTGCCCGCGTCTTCGACGATGAACGAATCGTCGTCGGCGTACTCCTCCATCAGCTCCTCGACGACGATTTCGACTTCCGTGCTTTTCATCAGGCACAGCACGACGCGCCGGGATTCGACGACGGGAGCCGCAGCACCTTCGCCGTACATCCGGTCTTGCAGAGCCTGCGGGTCGAAGTCTCTCGCCACTCGTTCGGCCGTGGTGATGGTGTGCAGCCCAGGCTTATTGTCGGCTGCGGAAGCCCTCACCGGCGGGTTATCTAAGGTCATAGTGTGCTCCGTTTAGAGAAGAATGGGGGTTGGCTTCCAGTTTGCTGATCGGGTGAAGGCGATTCGGTGACGCGTCACCGAATCGCGTCCGCGTAGGCCCCCGTGACGCTGTTCACCAGCTCGTCGACGTCGGCCTCCAATCCGAAGACGGGCGCGTAACGGCGCGCCCAGTCACCGATGACGATCTTTGCGGCCTCGTCGACCGTCTCGGCTGACGCCTGAGACCGCAATGTGCTGGTCCGGGAGAACATAGGCGCGAACTCGGCCATCGCCGCCACTGACTTCGGCATCCAGTCCCGTGCCCACAACCGCATCAGCGCCCGGTTGTGTTCTCCGAACTTCGGGTCCCGGCCCAACGCGCGGTCAAACAGCTCGAATGCCCATTTCGCGTCGATCTGCGATGCGGTGATCGTCGGCCACATGATCGCCGGTGTGACCTGGTCGCCGTGCATGGGAGCCATCCGGTGGAAGAACTGTTGCCGCGCGAAGCGCCCGAACAGCGGCTCGTGCACCATGAACGTCGCGAAGATGATTTCGATGTGGTCGTACACCTGACCCCAGAGCCGCTCGACGATGCCGCGGGCGGTCCGGTACGCCGGGTCCGATAGCCAGAATTCGCGGGCAGGCGCGACGTCTTCGGAGAAGCCGTCGACGTTCTTAGACAAAAACACCTTTTCTGCCTGGATCATCTCCGCGTTGTCGAGATGGTCGATCGCTCCGGTGATCACCGCCTGCCGCAGCACGTCGGTGAACACGTCGCGCGCCGGTGCCCCCACCAGAGCTCCGAAAAGCCCGTACTCGTGGTGCGCGAACGCACCCAACCCGGTCGCGACGACATCAAAGGTCCATTCCCGATCCAGGTCCCGGTACATGCCCTGCTCGGCGTACGCCGAGAACATGCGCGCCGTTTCTTCGTTCTCCTCGGCCTTCTGCGCCACATAGGTGGGCTGTCCGCGACCGGAGGGATCCCGGAACACGAACCAGTCCGAGGATTTGGCCTCCGTCGTGTAGTTCTCCCACGCCGCACGGCCGCCGGAGAACTTGTTGCAGAAGCCGCCAGTGCCGAGCGCCCCTGGAATCCAGTCGGGGGCCGACTGTGCGTAGAGCAGCAGCGACTCGTACTCGGAAATCCGGCGTCGATACGGTTTGGCAAACCACTGTGAGGTGCGTCGGGTTTCCAACGGCTCGCGCTCGATGTCGTAGGCGGGGTTGAGAAATGTTCGCCGCGTCGCCATCTCGCCGGCGGCTGGCACGTCGCCTTCGGTAATAGTCATTTGTCCTCGCTAGGTCCTATATTGATCGGTCTGCATCCCCACGGCGGCAGTTGTGCATCAGCGTTCCCGGTGTGGCGGCCAACCCGTGAGTTCGGGGTGGCCGCCCACAGCCGCTCTTACACCGTTTCCAGCCAGACGCCCCCGGTCTTGAGTGGATCGCGGATCACTGCGTGGCAGGCGCGCAGGTCGTCCAGCGTCCACATCCGCTCACTGTTGAGGTGCGGTTGGGCAAGCAGTGTCTTGCCGTCACTGCGCACCGCGCCGGCAGCATGTACGACGTCGGCAATGTTCCAGCCGTCGAACTTCTCCCAAAGGTTCTCGCCCTGGTAACGTTCCGGCTCCTTGAGGAACATCCGCTCGCACCACTTCGAGCACAGCGGATGCTTGCGGCCGTTGAGCTCGAGGATCCGGACATCACCCAACGCCCCGGTGAGTGTGGGGATGATGACGGGGAAGTTGCACACACGGCAGAAGTAGATCGGCACTTTCGCGTCGCTGACCAGCTGCCCTGGCAACGTGTGATTGGCGGGGTCAGCCAGACCCATCTCCCGCCAGGAGTCCCACATATGGCCGACTTCGGAGTGCCAGCCCGGGTAGTTGTTCTCGAACCAATCCATGTCGCGCGCGTTGGGTGGGTCCATCCGGAAGCCCAGCAGAGGCCACACCGCGTAGGCGACCGCGTAGGTGTAGTGGTGACCCCAATATGCCTGCCGCTTCGCGTCCGCGAGGTTAGCCGGGGACTTCACCCCGAACTTCTCCAACCGGCCCAGCCAGATGCCGCCCCAGTCCTCGTACACCCAGCGGTCCCACACCTTGGCCCACGGCTCCAGCTTGTTCACCGCGCCGTACTCGAAGCCGGCTCCCACGATCGGCGTAGCGAAGCGGTGCTGCAGCCAGAATGCGTTCTCCAGGTCAGTCTGGAGGTATTTCATGTTGTCGGCATCGTGGGCCACCGACACGATGGTCTGATAGCCGTTGGCCATGTGCCGCATCTCGTCGGACTGAATCGACAAGAAGATCGTCGGGGTGATCTCGTCTCCGTTGGCCGCGCTCCACTCGGTCATCGCCACGATCAGCGGGTTGGTGAAGCACGCCTCGGCCACCAGCTGCAGGTTCAGCGAGGCGAACACCGGGTCGCCCGCGCAGAAGTTCTCGCCGAATGCTTGCATCGTGGGCGGGAAAAGCGGGTTGATGTAGCGCCATTTGCGCATGTCGGTGAAACCGGCGGGGTCGTAGTACTGACCGGCGTAGTACTTGGCCAGGTAGTGCGTTTGCGTGGTGTGGCGCACCTCGTCCTCCACCTGCATGAGGTAGCCGTTACGCAGCTCCGGGGATCGGGTGGTGTCGGCCAGTACCGCCGAACCGGCGATCGCGTTGTACTCGCCCAGCTCCAGTGCGCCGGCGAGCAGCTTCATGACCTCGGCCCAGCGTGGCTCGACTCGCGTCGGAGCCTTCAGCCGCGCCAGGGAGTCCAGCAAGCTGCCGTACTGGCGGTCGTCCTTCTCGCTTTCCATCCGGCCGTAGTCGCGAGCAACCAGCTTGAACTGCTCACGCGCGTTGGGGTCGAATTTGTACTTGGTCGGGTACTTCCCGCGGATCGTGTCCGAGTCCCAGCCCAGGTCCATCAGCCAGGAATGCACCTCCTGTCCGCTGACACTCGCGTGTGGGGCAGACGGGTGTCCGGAAACCTTACCGGGCAGTGTTGACGTCATGAAGTCGTTTCCTCTCGTCATCTGGTTGTCGTGTTGTGTTGGGTCGTTATGGATGATGGCGGTTTGCGTCACTCACTCTCAGCCAGCTTCGCTTCCGTAAGGTGAGCGAACTCCTGGTCGGTCAGCAGGCGGGACCGGATGAGGAAGCGCACTCCCTCCGGGGCCTCCAGGGAGAACCCGCTGCCGCGCCCGCTGACCACGTCGACGGTGAGGTGGGTGTGCTTCCAGTACTCGTATTGGTCGGCGCTCATCCAAAACGGCGTGCCGTCGCCGATCACGCCGAGCAGGACGTCCGACGCACCCGTGCGGAACTCGCCGCGCGGGTAGCACATCGGCGCGCTGCCGTCGCAGCAGCCGCCCGATTGGTGGAACATCAGCGGCCCGTGCTGCTCGATGAGCCGACGCAGCACCGCATCGGCGGCCGGCGTCATGTCCGCGGGCTGGACGCCAGCGGCTTGCCGGCCTCCACCCCGAACCCGTTGACGACGTTGAGGACCCCGGGTGGCAGCAGATCGGCGATCAACTCGATCACCTTCAGGATCGAGGCGGGGGTCTGTTCGGCGGGCTTGAGCACCACGCAGTTGCCCGCGGCCAGAGCGGGCGCGAGCTTCCACGTGGCCATCAGAATCGGGAAGTTCCACGGGATGATCTGACCGACCACGCCGAGGGGTTCGTGGAAGTGGTAGGCGACCGTGTCCTCGTCGATTTCGGCGATGCTGCCTTCCTGGGCGCGCGCGGCGCCGGCGAAGTAGCGGAAGTGGTCGACGGCCAGGGGCAGATCGGCGGCCAGCGTTTCACGCACCGCCTTGCCGTTGTCCCAGGTCTCGGCGACAGCCAGTTCCTCGAGGTGCTCCTCGATACGGTCGGCGATCTTGTTCAAGATGTTCGCCCGCTCGGTCGCCGAGGTCCGGGCCCACTTGTCGGCCGCGGCGTGCGCGGCATCAAGTGCCAGGTCGACGTCGGCCGCCGACGAGCGTGGCACCTCGCAGAAGGTCTGGCCGTCGACCGGGGACCGGTTGTCGAAATAGCGGCCTTCCACCGGCGGGACCCACTTGCCGCCGATGAAGTTCTCATAACGCGGGGCGAAGTCGACGACGCTTCCCTCGACACCGGGCTTTGCGTAGCTCATCTGAAGTTCCTCACTCGACCGCGGTGATGGCGGGCGCGGCGTCACAGTTCGCCGCGTTCGTGATGAGCGTTACACGCCAGGGTTGGCTAAAGGTTGGCCGAACGGCAGTGCGCGGCGCCCTAATCCGCTTCGGCCACGCGCAGCCGTCCAATGGCCAGATGCCGACGGTGATCCGTCGGCGCGAGCAGCCGTAAGGCGTGCTCATGCAGTTCAGAGTCATGCTGGTTGACCGCGCCCAAGGCCAAGGCCGAGTCTGGCGACTGGCTGCCCAGAACCGCGTCGCGGATCGCGACCTCGAGCTGGTCGCGCCACGCTACGATCCCGGGAGCCTCAGACTGCGGCAGCAACGGGCCGTGATAGTGCTCCACCGCCGCAACGACATCACCGCGCGACAACGCGTCGAGGACATCGACCGCATCACACCTGACCGGCTCGAGCAACGCATACGTGCGCGCCGCCAATTTGCCGTCCAGGAGGCGGCGCACGTGACTCACTTCGCTCTTCAATGTGGCGGGAGCCACGCATCGGTCGCCGTAGATTTCGGCGGCGAGCTCACCTGGTGAGAAGCCGCCAGGGCGCAGTGCCAGCATCGCAAGGATCTCGAACTGCCGCAGTGTCGCGCGTGCCGGCACTCCAGCGACCAGCACCTGCGAGCGGCCCAGGCACCGCAGTTCGACTCTGGCCTCGCCGTCGTCGTCGCCCTTCCAGGTGTCGCGCAGCCGCGTCTCGATCACCGATGTCAACATGCGCACCGTCGTGAGCCCCAACGCGTTAGCGCGCTGCCACGTGCTGGACAGGTCGATCACTCCGAGCTGGCGCCCGTGCGGGTCATGGATCGGCGCGCTGTAGCACACCCAGTCGTGCAGCCTTTCCACCATGTGCTCGGCGGAAAACACCGTCGACGGTCGATCGGTGCGCAACGCCATGCCCAAGGCATTCGTGCCGATCGCCTCTTCAGCCCAGCAGCCACCGGGCGCAAAGTTCATGCTTTCGGCGCGGCGGCGCATCATGCGGCAACCGCTGGTCCACAAGATAGTCCCCGACTCGTCGGTCACCGCGACGACGAATCCGGCGTCATCGGCGATGCGCCCCAACTCGTCGGATAACTCCGTGACAGGTTGGCGCAGCGGGGACTCGCGCCACCTCGTCGAGATATCAATGTCAGCGAGAGTCGGCGCACTCTCACTGGTGGGATCGACCGGTGCCCGCGACCACGACTCAACCACCTCAGGTCGCACAGACGCAGCGAGATCCGCACTGGGCAGCGGCGGCTCGCCCCTCAGAAACCGTTCCCACGCGTGTTCCAGTTCCCCACGCAGTATGCGCTGTTGCTGCATCGTCACCACCCTTCCGCCAACGCTGGTCGCACCGTTGCGATCACAACGTGTGGCGTATGCCACATTCTACTCGTCACCAGAGTCGTCGCGAAGCCCCCGCCGGGCCACGCCCAATCTGAACACGAACTCTGGCGCAGACCTGGATTTCTGGCGCCGCACGGAACCGACGGGCACACCCGTCGCCCGACGTCGCCTCGGCCGCGCTGAGCGATCGTTTCCTTCACGCGACCGCCGGACCGTCATCAGTGAGAATCGCCGGATCCTGGGAACGGTGACGGCGACGGCCAGCCCCGCGGAATGCACACGTCGAGCATCGCCTCGGGCAGCCCTAGCTAGTCGTTAAATAAGCGAGTCGGCGCGGGGTTGGTCCCGGGATTGTTCGCGATGTCGGATCGGCTCGGCGACGGGCCGGGTTTCTGGGTGTTGGACGGTTGTCGGGAGTAGGTGAGCAGCCGCGGATCGGCTGAATCGCCGTTTCTGCGTGGGTTGTTCGGGTGTGTGGGCATGCGGGATCGACGCGGGTGCGGTGGTTCGGCACGGGGAGGCGGCGACCATCGTGTTCGGGCGTGTGGTGTGGGGCAAAAAGTGAAGGGGGCGAGGCGGTGTCAGCCGTAGCGGGTGCGTTCGATGGTGGTGTGGGCGCTGAGGAATCGGTCCAGGGCGGGGTGGTAGCCGATGATCCGGATGGTGATGGCGCGGGCGCGGCGGATGATCATGGCGGGGATGAGCACGACCTGGGTGGTGAAGCGGCGGAACTCCATGCTGATCCAGTCGCGCCGGTCGGCTTTGCGGTGCAGCATCATCGCGAACCAGGACTTGATGTTCCAGGCCAGGGCGGCGATGACCATGTGGGCCCAGTTGGAGACCAGGTCGTAGAGCGGCACCCGCAGTGCGTTGACGCCGTTCTTGAGCTGCTCGATGACGTTTTCCTGGTCGCAGCGGTCGTTGGCGCAGGCCACGACCTGGGCGGGGGTCAGGTCGGTGCGGGTGGTGATGTAGAAGAAGTAGCGGATCTCGTCGATGAGGGCGTGCTCGCCGCGGGTCTTGCTGATGTTTTTGCGCAGCGCGATGACCCGGTAGGGGCGGGCGCATTTGCCGGGCTGGTAGGTGAACTCGGCGACGTGCTCGCAGTTGAGTTCGAGGTTGACCGAATTCTTGGGCGCAAGCCTCGCCATTTATGGCGGGGTGAGCCCATCCCGTCCGTCGCCGGGCGCCAGGCCGGTGGTCAGAGTGGCCGAGCTTGCTGGTCGATGTATTGCTTGGTGATCGACAGGGGTGCGCCTCCGCAGGAGACGGCGAAGTGGGACGGCGACCAGAGGTGGCCGCGCATGCGGGCACGCACACACGGGCCGGTGAATTCGCGCCGTACCGTGTAGGCGGTGCGGCCCTTGAGACGTTGGGCAGGAACGGATATGGCGAGTGTTGTCGGG
>Ga0209347_1001578_pt1 | contig 35574 bp, 31 predicted proteins | sample AutmiccommuBRH23_FD_187382 | JGI IMG/M metagenome (GOLD analysis project Ga0209347, IMG submission 187382) | Deep subsurface microbial communities from Mt. Terri, Switzerland - Autotrophic microbial communities BRH/23 (SPAdes) (version 2) | ecosystem: Environmental > Aquatic > Deep subsurface >...
ATGGAGAATGAGATACTACTTCTTCTCTGGTGTAAATCCATAAACCACTTTTTTCTGCCAAAGTTAAGCGGTCATTATTAAAAAAACGGAAAAATTCTCCATTGCAAAGTTGATAACCAAATATTTCGTCCTTATTCAAATCAGTTTTTTCACCATTTTTAATTACTGTTACGTAATCTTTTTTGAAAAAATTGTTTGGTTTTATTTTTCCGTCTTTTGTTGCACAGTTAATTGAAACTTCCATTTTGCCATTTGTGTAATCTTCATAGGTTTTGTAAACCCCACATTTTTGTGCGCTTACAGTTAGCCCCATTACAGCAAAAAATGCTGCTATTATTATTTTAAAATTATATGTTTTCATATTGATAATATTTAATTGAAACCTAAATTGTTATTTTAATATTTTGCTTTTGGGAGGAATTAAATACTATCTCAGCACAAAAACACCTGTAGTTGTGCCCTGTTTAAAGCAAACTTAGGTGTTGAAAATGTATTTAAATGGTTATGAATTTTTTGTCGGTTTATATTTAAGATGAAATTCTCATTACCACATGTTAAAAATGGGCAGTTAATGATTGGCTTTACTTTATTGCTAATTTTTTTTGAGGCATTAAAAAAGGTATCGACTATTTTAAATGAAATAACCTTTGTATGGCAACCGGAACAAGGAGTATCACAACATTTTTCAGAGGTTTTATCAAAATAAATTGAAAGTAGTTTGCTGTTACAAAAGTTCTCCTGTATGGTCACCCCTGTGATAGTTAAGGTGAAAAACACGGCAAATGTAATATGAATCATTTTTTTTAACATGCGAAAATTCATTATATTAAAATTTCATTTCTCCGATTCATTCTATGTAAATAATGCTTAGCGTCACCTGCTTCTCCAAAAGCAACTTTGCCATTTGCCAGGTTTATTCTGGCTACCGTACAACTTTGACATTCAACCGGGCTTTCGGCAATACAGGGTTTATTATCATATAAATTGTAATTTTTCCGGTATGATTGCGGGGTTATATTTGGCATAAAAACATTTGCCGCTACCTGAATGGCTTTTTCCCTGCCTAATTTATCTATTGATTGCAGCGCCGTTGATGCGGCAATATTTATGTCTTTCATCATAATCCTTATTATTGCCAACACTTTTAAAGTTAGCTCAAATCGGGCATTTAAAGGCATTAGTGTACTACGTTGTTCAAAGAGTGGTGTTTCTTTGTGCTCGATATAGGGGCCAATACCACACATATCGATATCCAAAGCTTTCATAAACAGAATATCATCTGCAATATGGCTTAAGGTTTGCCCGGGTAGCCCAACCATAACCCCGGTACCAACCTGGTAACCTATATTTTTTAATACCCGGAGAGATTCTATTCGTTTTTGAAAACTATGTAAAGAATTATTTGGATGAATCTGTTTATACAGCTCTTTATTCGAGGTTTCAATCCTGAGAAGATATCGGTTTGCGCCACTTTCGAACCATCTTGAATAGGTTGATTCATTTTGTTCTCCACAGGACAAAGTAATTCCAAAATTTTCTCCGGTAAGTTTACGAATTCGTTGTATCAACCCATCAATCCTGGTAATAAACTCCTTTGATTTAAGCTCACCCGACTGCAATACAATTGAACCATAATTCTCGTCAAAAGCAAATTTCGCTGCCTGAATAATTTCATCATCTGACAAAAAATACCTTTCAACGTTTTTATTACTTTTTCTTATCCCACAATAAAAACAATCTTTTACACACAAATTTGAGAATTCTATCAAACCTCTTAAAAACACTTTATCTCCTACTTGACATGATTTTACTTCTTTCGCCTTTTGATATAATAATTTTGCTTCGGATTGACTTGTATATAATAGTTCAATTATATCATCTTTAGAGAAATCATTGTTTTGTAATATGTTTTTTATGGAAGTGTTCATCTTTAATAGCTTGATATCAATTGAAAGTATACTTATTTGTTTAATTTTCAGTTAATTTCTCATCACTCTCATGGCATTGAAAACAGCAATCAAAGCAACGCCCATATCGCCGAAAACGGCTTCCCACATGCTGGCAATCCCAAAAATTCCCAGTACAATAAAGGCTGCTTTAACCCCCAAAGCAAAAATGATATTTTGCCACACAATATTTCTGGTTTTTCTGGCAACATCCATTGCAACGGCGACTTTCGAAGGCGAATCGGTCATCAATACCACATCGGCGGTTTCAATTGCCGCATCGGAACCGAGTGCGCCCATAGCAATTCCCACATCGGCACGGGCAAGTACAGGGGCATCATTTATGCCATCGCCCACAAAAGCAACTTTGCTGTTCTTGTTCAGCATTTTTTCAATATGTTCAACTTTGTTTTCAGGAAGCAATTCGGCATAATATTCTTTAATACCCAGCCTCCGTGCAAAAATACCCGCGGCATACTTGCTGTCGCCCGTGAGCATTACCGTTTTTGTACCTTTTTTGTTTAAACGTCCGATGGCTTCAATGGAATCCTCTTTCAAACTATCTGATATAACAATGTAGCCAGCATACTTCCTGTCAACCACAACATGCACAACCGTTCCTTCAATTTCACATTTGTCATGCACTATATTTTCTTTATGAAGAAGCTTGTCATTTCCAACAAAAATTTCTTTGTTATCTATGTACGCTTTAACCCCATGCCCGGATATCTCTTCCACTTTCCCGATTCTCGAATTGTCAATATCCAACTTATGTGATTCGAGTATAGATTTTGCAATCGGGTGATTGGAATTATATTCGGCATACGCCGCGTATTCTGATATTTCTTCCTTTGAAAAGCCATTCGAGGTAACTATTTCTGTTACCTTGAACTCTCCTTTTGTAAGTGTGCCTGTTTTATCAAACACCACAGTTTTAACCTGGGTAAGTGCATCTAAAAAGTTGGAACCCTTCACTAAAATGCCCTTGCGGGAAGCCCCGCCTATTCCTCCGAAGTAGCCAAGCGGAATGCTGATTACCAGTGCGCAGGGACAGGAAATAACCAGAACTACCAATGCCCGGTAAATCCAATCGCTAAAAGTTGCGCCGCTTAGTAAAAGCGGAGGTACAACGGCAATCAAAAGGGCTCCAAAAACCACTACGGGCGTATAATATTTGGCAAACGTGGTGATGAATTTTTCGGTCTCAGCTTTTTTGGATGTGGCATTTTCAACCATCTCAAGAATTTTTGAAATAGAAGAATCCTCAAAAAGCCTGGAGACTTTAACCGTAATTAAACCGGATTGATTTATCATGCCCGCTAATACTTCATCGTTTGGATTTATTTTACGCGGTACACTTTCCCCTGTAAGCGCTGAGGTATCCACAAAGGAATTCCCGTCAATTACCAGTCCATCCAACGGAACTTTTTCACCAGCCCTAACTATTATTTCGTCTCCAAGATTCACATCTTCCGGTGAAACTTTTATTATATCCCCGCCATCTTTCAGATTGGCATAATCGGGTTTAATTTCAAGAAGCGATTTTATTGACCCGCGGGAACGGTTTACAGCGATATCCTGGAACAGTTCGCCAACTACGTAAAATAACATAACAGCAATTGCTTCGGGCATTTCATGTATTGCGAAGGCGCCCAGGGTTGCAACCGACATTAAAAATTGCTCGTTAAAAACCTGTCCCCGGTTGATGTTTTTAACAGCCGATGCAAGAACATTCCAGCCCACGATAAGGTAGCCCGTCACGAATACCGCATATTCGGCAAGATGAAAAGGCGTATTGTGAAGCTCCTCTTCAAAAATCAGGCCTGCCACTAAGAGCAGGATACCTGAAATTGCTTTAATAATTGTCCATTTGTTTTCAGCAAGTTCACTTGACGAAACAATTGTTTTTTCATTCTTATTATCTTCAATTTCAACTTCGGGTTCTATCTCTTTTATTTTGCTTTTTACTTTTTCCAGGTCATCAGTATCTATTGTCATTGAAGCAGTGGCAAAATTAACGCTCACAAATTTTACTACTTCCAGTTTGCTGACGCCTTCTTCAACCTTTGCTGCACAGGAAGCGCAGTCAAGATTCTTCAATTTATATTTTTTCATACCATTGATTTTACAAGTTTTGCAAGAAGAACGATAAGTTGTAAAACAGCAGGTCACTATTCATTTCATAGCAACCTGCCCTTCATCCGGCGATTATTCTTCGCCGTTTTTCAATCCCGTTTTCACCCGGTACACTTTTTCAACATCAGAAACATAGATAAACCCATCGCCCGGATTTAGTGTACAGCCATACTCGCAGATTATTTTCACAATAGCATCAACTTTTTCTTTTTTTGCAACAAGTTCAAGCTTTGCTATTTCACTATCGGTTATTGAGAACTTTTGCGATACAAAAGCTTCTTCATCCTGAAATTTCCCTGTTCCTTCAGCCATTGAAATGGTCATGTTCTCAAAACCTGCATCTTTTAAATGATGCACTATGTCATCTACTTTATTGGGTCTTATAAATGCTTTAATTTCTTTCATCGTGTTAATTTTTTAATGTTCGTGTTCAGTTTCTTCTTTTCCTAAATCTGCCAATAAATAATAGGCTGCATTCATTACTATTTTCGTATCATCGGGTAAGGGATTGAGCAATTTAATCTCGGTGTATCCCTCATCTTGTTTTCCGGTTATTACCTCTATCATGCGGAAAGCCATAACATGACCTCCATTTTCGTCGTCATGTCCTGCTTCGCCATCATGTTCCTCATGGTTTTCCTCAGCCTCATGGTCGTGTCCTTCTTCGTTTTCTGCTACTGCTTCATGTTCATGCCCCTCGTGTTCTTCAGCTTCAAGCGATTCATCCAAAATAAAGATATAGGATTTAGTTCCTTCTGTAACAATAGCATCGTTGGGTAATGTACGGGTATAATTTTCATCGGTATGGATGTGCCCAGAGATGTACATACCCGGAATAAGCCCCGGCATGGGTTCATTCAAGCTGGCATGCACATGTACAGCCCTGGAGTTGGCTTCAAATTCCTGCCCGATGGCGAATATGGTGGCCATGAGCTCCTTACCGGGAATATTGGCCACGGTAAAATGAATCTTTTGACCTTTTTCCAGCAAGTGAACATCATTTTCATACACCAGAAAATCGGCGTGGATTTTGCTGTTGTCGGTAATTTCAAAAAGCATGTCCTGTGCCCCGGCATAGGTGCCTACTTTTACATTTATTTCATTCACATAGCCATTGATGGGTGCTACAATGGGTACGCTGTTAGAAACTTCTCCTTCTTTTACTTTTTCGGGTGAAAGATGCAGGAGTTGCAGGCGGGCCTTCAATCCCTGGTACTTCGCTTTGGCCGAATTATATTCCGACTTAACCTGCTGGAACTCCCTGCCTGCACCTACATTGTTCTCGAAAAGTTCTTTCTGGCGTTCGTACTCCATTTCCAGAAATTCGAGCCGACTGGCCAAATCAGCAAAATCTTCCTGTAGCTTAATATAATCAGGGTGTTCGAGAATGGCAAGTGTTTGTCCTTTGCGTACCTTATCGCCCTGAAAAATTCTAATATCCCTCACATTTCCACCTATTACGGCGGTAACTTCTGCCGAGCTAGCGGGCGGTACCTGCATCTCACCGTTTGTTTTAACCATAGTGGTTAGGTTGCGCATCTGGAAAGTCCCTAATTTTAAATCCAGGGCTTCACGCTGAAGTTCGTTCAGCATTACCACACCTTCGGGGCCTTCATGCTCCGCATGTTCCCCGGCTTCACTGTTTTCTTTTTTGTTGCTGTTGCACGACATGAGCGTTACTACCACAAGAAGTGCTAAAAATATTTTCGTTTTCATTTTTATCTGTTTTTATAATTATTGACCTGTTATGTATTCCAATTGTTCTTTAATTTCGAAGAAATCTGATAGCCGTGATAAATATTCCTGCCTGGTTTTTATGGCTGATTCGGTATTCTGGATAAATTCAATATAACTGAGGCTGCCCAACCGGTAACCCAGGTTTGCCGCTTCAATTTGTTCGGCAGCAAGCGGCAGAGCTTCGCTTTTATAATATTCCAGCACTTCGCTCATTACTTTGTAACGGCTTAAAAGTTCCTTGTAAGAGGCATTCAGTTCCAATTCCCTTTGCTTGTATTCCTGTCCGGTAATCTGGTAATTGATACGGGCGGCTTTTGTTTTCCCTGACTGGGAAAAGAACAGTAAAGGAACGGAAATGCCTGCTTCCCAACCATAAAAACCCGAAGTGCCATCGACCGATTGCCGCGAGTACCCCAAATCGAGTTTGGGTAAAAAATTGGCCTTTTCGGCTTTCCACTCTGCATCGGATACATCAAGCTGCTGCCTGTAATAATTTAATAAGGGAACATTGTTTAATGAATCAACTGAAAAGGCAGCATGAATCGTTTTATCCCATGCTTGTCCGGCATCGGTAATTTTAACACCGCCAGGGTACATCAGGTACTGGTTCAGAATTTGCAGCGATGCCAGGTATTCGCTCTCAGCCTGTTTCATATTCACCATTAACTCTTTGTATTTAGCTGAGGCAGAAAGGTACTCAACTTTGGATGTTTGTTGGGTTTTAAACCGCAATTCGGCAGCTTTCAGAAAATTGGTATAAATACTGTCAAGCTGATTGTACAATTCTGTTTGCTTTTTTGCAACCAGTGACCTGTACCATGCAAGGCTCACGTTTCTTACCAGTTCATTTTCTGTCAGTTCAAGTTTTGAAACAGCAAGGTCGGTACGTGATTTATTCAGTTTGGTTTTGGCAGGTATGCCAAACAAGTCAATTTCCGATTGTGTAACCCCTATTTGGTTTTGAATACCCACTGCTCCGTTTCCGGTTTCCTCTTTACCGGTATAGATGGACGTATTGCCCAAATCGTAAGCTGTAGCTTTCAGGGCTTTTTGTTTCTCCACATCGAGCGAAGCTGCTTTTAACGAAGGGTAGTTTTCTTTTGCCCGTTCAATTGCCTGCTCAAGGGTAACTGAATTTTCCTGTGCTTTTAAGCTTCCTGAAACACCAAGTCCGCCAATGATGAGCAGAACGGTTATTACCGTGGTATTGAGTTTAGGCGCTTTCAGTTTGGTTTTTCCCGATTCAACCATTTTGTACAATACGGGCAAAACAACCAGTGTTAGAAGTGTTGATGTTAGCATACCGCCAATAACCACGGTGGCAAGCGGGCGTTGCACTTCGGCCCCTGCTGAGGTAGAAATGGCCATAGGCAGGAAACCCAGTATATCGGTTGATGCAGTCAGGAAAATAGGGCGTACCCGGCGTATAGAACCTTTTTTGATAATATCACCAAGGCTGAGTTTGCCTTCTTCTTTCAACTCGTTAAAACCGCTTATCAAAACCAGCCCGTTCAATACGGCTACACCAAAGAGTACGATAAAGCCAACCCCAGCCGAAATACTGAATGGCATATCCCGCAGGTAAAGCGAAAAAATACCTCCCACGGCCGCCAATGGAATGGCCACGTAAATCATGAGGGTTTGTTTAAACGATTTGATGGCGAAGAATACCAGCATAAATATCAATGCCAAAGCAAGCGGCACAACCAACGTAAGACGCTTTGACGCCCGTTCGAGATTTTCAAAAGCGCCTCCGTAGCGAATGTAATAACCCGAAGGCAGTTCGAGATTTTCATCGAGTGTTTGCTGAATTTCTTCTACCAGCGATTTAATGTCCCTGCCTTCCACATTAATACCTACATAAGTACGCCTGTTGGTATTGTCGCGGCTTATTTGCATCGGGCCGGGCTGGTAGCTGACATCAGCTACTTCTTTCAATGGAACCTGGTTTCCGTTTGGGGTGTTTACAAATAAATTCCGAAGGTCGTCGATACTTTGGCGGTGTGCTTCATCAAGTCGAACTACAAGGTCGAACATGCGCTCTCCTTCATAGATAACCCCGGCAACGCCACCGCTAAAAGCAGTCTCTACAACCGTATTCAGGTCTTTTATTTTTAAGCCGTATTGCCCCAGTTTGGTGCGGTTGTATTTTACCGTTATTTGAGGCAGCCCACGGGTTGCTTCGGCTTTTATGCCTTCAATCCCTTCAATCCCTGCAATTAAACCGGAAATTTCTTCGGCTTTGTCGGCCAGCATATCCAGGTCGTCGCCGTATAATTTAATAGCCACATCTTCACGAATACCGGTTAAAAGCTCGTTGAACCGCATCTCGATTGGTTGGGTAAACTCGTAGTTTATACCGGGCAAAACACTAACCTTTTCTTTTACCTTATCAATCAGCTCCTGTTTTGATTCAACCTTTGTCCATTCATCCTCGGGTGTAAGAATAACAAATATATCAGCAATATCAATCGGCATGGGGTCGGTAGGCAAATCTGCCACCCCAATACGGCTTTGTATTGATGCTATCTCATCGGGGAAATTCTCCAACACAATCTGTTCGATACGAGTAGATGCCTTTTCCACCTCTGACAGCGATGTTCCGGGTTTCAGGAAAGCCTGAAAAGCAAAATCACCTTCGTCCAACTGAGGGATAAATTCGGCTCCCATACGTGAGAAAAGGAATCCTCCGGAAATTAAAAGCACCAAGGCAATCCCCAGTACAAGCTTACCTTTGCGTAAAGCCCAGGCAATTACCGGTTCGTACAGGTTTTCAAGCTTTATAATAAATTTCTCTCCCCAGGTTTTTTTATCTGTTTTCGGAGGTTTCAGGAAAAGTGCTGCCATCATGGGGATGTAGGTAAGACACAGCACCATCACACCCAACACGGCAAAACCAAAGGTCATGGCCATGGGTATAAACATTTTGCCTTCAACGCCCTGCAATGCCAGTACAGGAATAAAAACAATAAGGATAATGAGCTGCCCGAAAAATGCGGAGTTCATCATTTTACTGGCTGAATTATAGGCTATTTCGTTTCGCCGGGGCAGCCCCAGTTTCTTCCCGATAAATTCATTCCGGTGCAGATAAAATATCATGCTTTCCACGATAATCACCGCCCCATCGACCAGAATCCCAAAGTCGATAGCCCCGAGACTCATCAGGTTTGCCCAAACGCCAAACACTTTCATCATGATAAATGCAAATAGCAAGGCAAGCGGGATGGTAGAAGCTACCAGTAAACCGCCTCGTAAATTGCCCAAAAAGATGACCAGGACAAAGATTACAATGAGTGCCCCCAGTGAAAGGTTTTCGGCTACGGTGGAGGTGGTGCTTTTAATCAGTTTGCTGCGGTCGAGAAATGGTTTTATCTCTACGCCATCGGGCAACGATTTTTGGATTAACGCCATTCGTTCTTTCACATCCTTAATCACATCGTTGGAGTTTTCGCCCTTCAGCATCATTACAATACCCCCCACAGCTTCGCCTTTACCATCTTTTGTAAAAGCTCCATACCGCAAAAAGCTCCCGTATTTAACATCAGCCACATCACGTATAAAAACAGGTTGGCCGTTTACATTGGCAACCGGGGTATTACGGATGTCATCGAGCGAACGCATTAAACCTTCGCCACGGATAAAGTTGGCCTGAAAATTTTTCTCAATGTAAGCTCCTCCGGTATTCTGATTATTATCTTCCAAAGCCTCGAAAATGTCGGAAATGGTGAGGTTCATGCTGCGAAGCTTATCGGGGTTTATGGAAATTTCGTATTGTTTGCCACGTCCGCCAAAGGAGTTTACTTCAACTACTCCCGGAACCATTGCCATCTGGCGTTTTACAATCCATTCTTGCATGGTGCGCAGCTCCATGTCATCGTAAATGGTATCGTAACCGGGCTGTACTTCCAGTGTGTATTGGTAAATCTCACCCAATCCGGTACTGATGGGGGCCATAAACGGTTCGGCAAATCCTTCAGGAATGTTCTCCTTAATTTCGGCCAATGCCTCACTTACCAATTGCCGGGGAAGGTATGTACCCATATTATCCTCAAATACTATTGTTACTACTGACAATCCGAACCGAGAAACTGAACGGATTTCGGTAACCCCCGGCAGGTTGGCCACCGAAAGTTCCACCTGGTAGGTTACGAACTGTTCTATGTCTTCGGTTCCCAAATTGGGGGCAGTGGTAATTACCTGCACCTGGTTGTTGGTAATGTCGGGAACGGCATCTAATGGTACTTTGGTCATTGACCAAATGCCCCCGATAATAAGCCCTATGGTCATTAAACCAATGAGAGCTTTGTTCTTTATTGAAAAAGATATGATTCTGTTTATCATTTCCTATTGATTTTATTTGTTAAAACTCTATTTATCCTACTCATAATACTTTTTAAATGTTTGCTGATTTTTAAAGTAAGCCAATTCAGGTTTTCCTTTTTCTTTTAACCCGATTAAGGCATCGGCTTTGTTGATTGAATCGCCTGAAAAAGCATCGGGAACCATCGCAACTTCTGCAAAGTGTTTTGTTAGGTGATTGAAACATTCCTGGCTACAGAAATAGTATGCCTTTTTATTATAAGCGACTTTTGAAGATTTATGCATCGTTAAATTATTGCCATTCATACAAGCCCATTCACCCGGAATTTCCTTACCATACCAAGCCCATTTGTGATACAGAAACCTGGTATCGCAGCCATAGGTGTAGAAAGTCAGAACAGAAACTGTTGCGACTATCAATAGAACAAAACTGACAATAAGTATTCGATTAAACCTTTTGTTTTCGATTTTTTGTTTTTTCCGTAATTGTTGCTTGCTTAACTTCTTCTTTTTCATTGTCATAGCAAAAAGATTAAGTAAACATATAGGCCGGTTGTTTTACCGGTCTGTTAATTCAAACAAAAGTTAAGTAATTGCAGGAGGTCCGCGGAATGTGTGAGCGGTAAAGAATAATTGTTTTATAAAGATGGCATGATTGTCAACAATCGTCGTGGTAATGTCTATTACAGGAGGAATCTCAATTTGAACAATACTTCCAGCCGGGAAGAAATTGAAATGGTCGGATAATTGATTTAATGATGTAGTGCTTGTCTTTTCCGACACCAGTACATTCAATGCATGGCAATGAGAATCTGTTTTTTCCGGATTTTGCTCCTGAGCAGGAGTTTCACAGGCTGATTCCTCTTTTGATACGTGCGTAATCTCAAAATGGTGATGGTGCGGCACAACAGAATGAGCCAAAATAATCAGCCCGGCCAAAAAGGTAAAAAAGCTTCCTGTATGTTGTCCTTTTAAATTCACCAATTTTTAAGAATTATTCAATTTATACAACGCCAAAGGTATGAAAAAGTTGATGCAACCGGGTTGCAGAGTTTATTTGTCGCAATTGGAACAAACTCCTTTTACAACCATATTCACGCTTTCGAGCTGAAATTTTGCCGGTAAATTAATAGTTGGAACGGGTATGTCATTGAGGCAATAAGTCTGTCCACAAACGGCACATAAAAAATGAACATGAAGGTCTTCGGGGTGGCATTCACAGGCTTCCCGGCACAAAGCATATTTTACGGAACCTGTTCCGTCATCGATGCTGTGGATAAGTTTGTTTTCCTCAAATGTTTTTAGTGTACGGTATAATGTGGTCTTGTCTGCTTTTTCAAATTTGTTTTCCAGTTCCGGTAAACTTATGGCAGATTTTTGTTCAGTCAAAACCTGCAAAACCAACTGGCGCATGGCGGTTGGTTTGATGTTTTTAGAGTTGAGTTTGTTATCTACATCCTTTTTCATTATGTCGGTTCATTTCTTAATAGCTCAAAAGTAACAATTCAGCACGAGTGCGTTGGCAAAATTGCAACTCTTTTGCAAGCCTTGGGTTTGGGCGTTAGTTCGTGGGCTTGCAAATGTGTTGCAATGTGGGTTGGGGTTTCTTTCTTTGATCGGGGGAGGAAAAAAGCAAAATAAATTCCTCCAAGTTTGCACTGTCCTATCATAGGATTTCTTTTTTTTCGCCTTGTTGCTAACGTATTAGTATTTTATCCAATGTTCTTAACGAACGATGTTAAAAGTAGGAATAATCTTCGATTTGATCAGCAGTTTTTTAAACGAGCTGATGAATAGTGGATAAAATTAAGTTGGACTGTTCCCCGCGCCGCTATGGGCCTGTTATAACGAAGGTTCGTGTTTTTAAATGTCAATTGAGTGGTGATGTTGTTGCTTTGAACTGATTTCTTTCTCATTTCGCTTTTGTTTTGTTTGCTTACGGGCATAACTTTCCCGTTGCCGTTTTCCTTCCGCCTGATTGTTTTTTGTCCGTTGACTTCAATGAACGTTTGCCGGGGTTGTGGTTAGGCGGTGTTGTTCAACGATGCCGGCCTCATTCTTCCTGTTTTACAATTTTTGCACTGTGAGGGATCATTTCCGCTGATCAGGTGCCAGGCTTCCCATGCGTTCAGTCCTTCCAGTTCTGACAGGTACTGAGGCTTGTCGATCAGGGACAGGCATTGCTCTTTTTTAGCTTGTGCGTTTGCCGAAGCCAAAACTCCGAAGTACCTGATTTTGTAAAAACCCAAAGGAAGTACATGAAGCAGGAACCGTTTGACAAAGGTTTCACCATCCATTGTCATTTCCCGGTTGTAGTGGCCTGTTTTCGGATTCTTGTAACGAAAACAAACTTTCTCCTGTTCGAAGCTGCAAATACGCTGATTGCTTATTGCTACCCGGTGCGTGTAGCGCCCAAGGTACTCCAGCGCCCGATCGGCGGTTTTCCCGGTCTTTTTGGCATATACAACCCAGTCTTTGGCATAGAGCTTTTGTTTCAAGCTTTCGGTGTTAAATCCCTCGGGAACATCAAGACGGCTGTTTTGAAGCAGATTTAGAAGCGACTCGCAAAACCGGGCGCGAAAGATTTTGGACAAAACTTTAACCGGTACTAAAAATTCTTTTTTCGGGCGAATCCATTCCATCCCGTCATCCGACAATCCACCGGACGGAACCAGCATATGAACATGCGGATGGTAAACCAGGGTGGATGACCAGGTATGCACTGTGCCCCGGCACCATCGCTCAGCCTCGCGAAACCGCTTCCTTTATCCGTTTGCTGCCGCGCACGAAACCAGTCGCTTTTTCGCTTGGCTTCGCTCCGAAGCCGGGTTGCACCCCACGGCAAGAGTCGCCCCATATGTTTCGCTACGCTCCACGCCCGGGCGACACTTGCCTGAACCCGCCCGCACCAATAACATCAGCTTGAGATTATTTCCGTCAAAAATCAAAAAAGAAAACCAATTTAGCCACTCTCCGCAGATGCCGGCCCTGACGATAAAATGCAAGGCCAGGGCGAGTGTCCCGTTCCAAGGAGAGAAGAAAATTTCAATGAGATCCAGTTATGGGACAGCCTTGCATTTTCGCCCCGACTGGCATGGAAATGGTTTTTCTTTTCTTTTTTGCCTGTTTTTTCTCTTGTTTTTTGAAAAAAATATCCCAGTTCAAAACACAACAATCCATCCGATTCCGAAGGACCGTTTAAGCCCATCAAAGCATCTAACAATCCAAAACCGCACAAATCCATTCAACATTCATTTTAGGGAAATAGCCTCAATTTAACCATATAAGGCCCCACGTCGGTCCAGGTGGGGTAACGATCTGAAAGCGACAATCCAACTTTGCACCAACGAGCGGATGATCTGTCCGTGTTCATATAACCAGATTAGAAACCATTAAAAAAGAACAGCATGTTTGGAATCGATCAGATCAGTTGGGGCCAATTTACCCGTTTTGTACTTACCATCATCATGGTATGGTACCTGGGACTGTTGCTTGTTTATTTTTTTCAAAAGAAACGGAAGCGTCCACCCAGCCTCTTTGAAGATGATGGCGCAGAATCTCAAAGGCCGGAAAGGCTGGAACCCATTTCAGTATCCTCCGGGGATCTGCCCCCGGCCATGCTTCCCTTTGTGCCGATTACCGAGGTTGTGCTGTCGGTTTCCTACTATGAGGAAATGGGGATGGATGATGGCTTCTCCCTTGACCAGCTTCAAAATTCCAAAGATCCTCTGCCACCGGAAGTGATGGATCAAATCCAGTTTCAACAATAACCCTTTAAAACTTTAACGATTATGAAAACAATTCAACGGTCTTTTCAGAAAGCATCCGCTTTCGTTCTGCTCTTTTTGCTTTGGATCTCCCAAAGTGTCGCCCAAAGCTCCGCTGGTATCGACCAGGCTACGGCCGAAGTAAATTCTTATGTCGATCCGGTCTCCAATCTGATTATTGCCATTGGAGCCGTGGTTGGGCTGATTGGCGGTGTTCGCGTGTATATTAAATGGCAAAGCGGTGACCAGGATACCCAGAAAGCCATTATGGGTTGGTTTGGTGCCTGTTTGTTTTTGGTGTTGGTCGGGGTGGTCATCAAAGCCTTTTTTGCCTGATGGAAAGCTACACGCTTCATAAGGTCGACACCCGGCTGTATGTGCAGGGATTCTCCGGCGTACTGGTGTTTAAAGCCCTGTACGCGGTACTTACAGCCTTTCTGCTGTTTGTGATCCTGTACATTTTTGCCGGAACCTTCCCGGCTACGATCATCTGCATCCCGCTGTTTTTCGGCTACCTCCACCGGCTCAGCCGGATCCAGAAAGACCCGGGGCCTGAAGGCTGGCAAAAGCAACAGACCAGCCGGAAACTGCCCCGATTTATCCTGATAAAAAAACGTCTTCATCAAATACACACCTCATGATTCGTTCGATGCAAAGTAAACCAATCGATCAGGTATTGCCTGTTTTGGGTTTTAACGGAGATTATTTGGTTTCCAATAACCTGGACATGGGTTTCGGGCTAAAGCTCCAGCTCCCGGAACTTCTGAGTCAAAGTGCCGGGCAACTTTACATGTTGCATGATACCTTCCGTCGTGTGGTGAACCTGCTGCCGGCCGGGACGCTGCTGCATAAGCAGGATTTCTTCCTGGCCGACCGGTTTGATTCCAGCGACAACGAAAAGACGGGCAGCCTGAATGAAGCCTACCTGGATCACTTTATCGGCAGGCCGTATTTGAGGCACGAATGTTACCTGTATGTCAGTTTGCTGAATCACGGCCTGCTGAAAAACTACCTGGCCTCGGCCCTGATCTTTTCCCGGAAAGCCCGGCTGGCGGAACTCCGGCTTACCGATAAACTCCGGGAACTACAAAACAACCTGACCGCACTGTTCATTCAGAGTGGGATCGGTTGTACGCCGATCAGCCGGGAAACAGCCATTGGCGGTGCGGAAACCCCCGGACTGATTGAGCGCTACCTGACCTTAAATTTCAGGGAGGGGCAGCCGGTGCTGGGCGGCATCGATTTTCGGGACCGGCTCCGGGTGATGGACCAGTTTGTGGAGATCCTCAGTTTAAGTGATTTTTCCCATCTGCCGGGAGAGCTGAGCCCGACGGGAAATCATCCGCGAACTCAGCTGCCTGTTTCCTTTGTACACCCGGTGAGCTGGAACCTGCCGTTTTCGCACCTGACCAACCAGTTTATCTATGTACCCGACCAGCAGCAGACCAAGGCCATGTTGGAAGACAGCTATAAGAAGATCTACAGCCTGTCGCGCTTCTCCTCGGAAAACAAGGTGAATTCCGGGCTGATTGAGCAGTTCCTGGATACCGTGCAAACCACGGGAGAGAAGCTGGTGAAAACACATTTCAATGTGCTGCTTTTTGACGACTCCCTGCAACGGCTCAAGCAACACAAAAGCGAAACTGCTTCGGCTTTTTCGCTGATGAATTGTTTTCCCTACCAGCATTCATTTGATTTGCCACTGTTGTTTTTTGCCTGCGTACCCTTTTCAACCCAACTGCCGGAAACGGAAGCCTTCATCACCCAGGTGCCTCAGGCTTGCTGTCTGACCAATTTTGAAGGAGCGATTCGAAGGTCGGATTCGGATTTTACCCTCTACCTGTCCAACCGTGAGGAAGGCTGCCCGGTCAAAATCGACCTTTCGGATGAGCCGATGGACAGGCACCTGATTCACAACCGCAACAAGCTGGTGATTGGCGGATCGGGCTCCGGGAAATCGTTTTTCACCAACCATTTGCTACGCCAGTATGCCGAAAGTGAAAACTGTCATGTGGTTTTGCTGGATGTGGGGCGAAGCTACGAGCTACTGACCCGCTACCTGGATGAGCGGTTGAAGGAGCGGGGTGGGGCGATGATGGTGGAATTCACCTCCGAGAACCCGATCTCCTTTAACCCCTTTGTACTGACTGGTGAGCCCGATGTGGAGCGCAGGCAAACGATCCTGTCGGTGATCTACACGATTTACAAAGAGAACCTGACGGAGATGGAAAAGGATGTCATTGCCCGTTCGCTGTCCGAGTTTTTCAAAACCAAAGGGCCGGAGCGTTCTTTTGATGGCTATTACGAGTATTGCCTGGAATTTATTCCCGGGCTGGTAAGGGCGCAGCGATTGGACTTCAACAGCGCTGAGTTTTTCTTTATCCTCTCGAAATATTACCGGGGAGGGGAGTATGACTACCTGCTGAACAAGCCCATGCAGACCGACGAGTTTTTCCGCTGTCCTTTTTTGGTTTTCGAACTGGATTCGATCAAGGATCACCCGGTAATTTTCCCGGTGGCCACGCTGATTATCATGGATATTTTCCTTCAGAAGATGCGCCGGCTGAAGGGCGTGCGCAAGGTCATCTGCATTGAGGAAGCCTGGAAAGCCATTGCTACCCCGCAGATGGCCGGTTACATCAAGTATTTTTTTAAAACCATCCGCAAGTTTTTTGGTGAGGCCATGGTCGTTACCCAGGAAGTGGATGATGTGATCTCCTCGCCGGTCATCCGGGATGCCATTATCAACAATGCCGACACGCGAATTCTGCTGGACATGGGCAAATTCAAAAACAAGTTCGGGCAAATCAGCCAGACCCTCGGACTATCGGAGTTCCAAAAGGAGCAGATCCTGTCGATCAACAAAAACCTGCCAGCGGACCGAAAACTCAAAGAAGTTTTTATCGGCCTGGGCAGTTATTCGCGGGTTTTTGCACTGGAAGTCAGCCGGGCAGAATACTACTGCTACACCTCGGAGCAAGCCGAAAAGGAGACGGTCCTGAGAACGCTTTCCGGTGACTCCAAGGCATCTTTTTTAGAAACCTTAAAATCCATTTGACATGAACTTCAATAACAACACCATGAAAAGAAAGAACAAAACAACAATCTTGTTACTGGCGGTGACACTGGCCCTTCTGGGAATTTCCCCAAAAACTGCTACCAGCCAAACTCCGGTCACGGATGTGGGTGCCGGAATTCAACGCGAAGCCCTTTGGACTCAAGAGAAGGGCATCCTGTCCAAAATCAACTGGTACAATATTTTGATTGAAGCCCTGAATGGCGATATCAAAGGCTTGACGGGTGAACTGCTGGGCATTGATCAGAAACTGCTGGAAAGTGTGGAGCAGGTTTCCGGGCTGATCAAAGACTACAAACGCGTCAAGCAAACCCGGGACATGCTGGAAAAGATCATGAAAATCTATACCGAAAAGCTGCCCCGGCTGGTTCAGGATGAGAACTTCACCGACCAGCAGGCGGTGGTGATTGTGCAGTCCTTTGATTTGATCCTGGACGACAGCCGCCAGCTGGCCACCGGTATTCTGAATACGATATTGCAGGACCGGCAATTCCTGATGGATGACAAGCAGCGCTACGATACCATCAACGGGATTTATGAGGACGTCCGCCAGCACTACGGCACCATTTGCTACCTGTATAACAAGCTGCTGTATGCCTCCTATCTGAAAAGTTTTGAAAGCGATAAGCTGGAAAGCTTTGCAATGTATTACAGCCTGTATCAATAGCGAGTTCAGAGTACTTCGATTTAGAAACATCATTAAAAACATATCATATGAAACTTATTTTGCCCTTACTTGGAATGACCATGAGCGTCATGGTTGCCACTGCCGTATTCCCTAAACAGGCCAACGCCCAGCTTCTGAATGTCAAACCCTGGCATGGCTATTATCCGGAGATGAACGACAGCTACCCGCTGAGTTTTGTGGCCTTCAAGGGTTGGCTGATTCCAAAGCCGCACGTTTTTGTCCGTACGTGGCCTACCCATTACTATGTGGAGCTGGGGGCTTTGCCGGTGTCTGATGCTGAAGCTTACGCCGGAGAAACTAAAACCGGTTTACTGCGCATTGCCGCCAGGCTGTTGGAACAATCAAAAATGAAAAGCCGGAGTGAAGAAACTACCCGGATCAAGAGCAATAAGGAACTGGAACAGGCCATTGAGCAGCGACTGTTCCAAGCCCGCTCTGATGAGCTGCCGGATATTTACGGACTGGCCAACCGGTTTATCCGGCTGTACGATAAAATCCTGCAACTGGAGCAGGTGGAACAGACCGCACCCATTAAAAAGATCCTTCAACAGGAGGCCGATGATTTGCTGCTTCGCTTTCTGATGGTCAACCTGCTGCAAACGGATCACGGGGAGAAGCTGGAGGCTTTTGCAGCGATCGGCAAAGCGCTCAATGAGCTGAACGGAGAGACGGACTACACCATTCAGAAAATCCAGTATTACCGCATCTATGCCCATAACGCTAACCAATCCTATGGCTTTCTAAAAGAATAAAGCGGATTGACGATTGATCTATTTACAATTTACAATTTCATTTTGCCTTTGTCTCTCCCCTTTGGGGAGGTTAGGAGGGGCTTTAATCTTAATTTTTATGCTTTTACAAATCATCACTACCGACGGCTTTTTCAATTTCACCGATCTGCTGGTCGATGCCGGAATTAGCCAGGCCAGCCTGCTGGTGGACATGGCCCGGGCCATTGGCGGGATTGCCGCCTTCTTTTATATTGCCAAGCGCATCTATGAACAACTGATTGCCGACAATCCCGTCTACCTGCTTCCGTTGCTGCGCCCTTTCGCCCTGGTGCTGGTGATCAGCTTCTGGGGCCCCTTTGTCAACCTGCTGATGGTTCCCACCAAAGGGCTGACCCACCTTTCGGAAGCCATTTATGCCGACAAGAAACACCTGGTAGCCGAGAAGCTGGAGGAGAAGCAGGATGCCATCCTGGCTGTGGACATGCCACTTTTCTATGAAAACGAGGAGAAAGAGGCCGCACTCTGGGATAAGGGAATCAACTTGCTGCTGACGACCTACAACATTGTCAGCGGCCGTGCCCTGCAGCACCAAATCAATTTTTACATGATGAATGCCACCCGGCAACTATTGGAATCCTTGTTTGAGGTACTGGTTTACCTGATTGCTTTTCTTAGAACCGTGTTTTGTGTGCTGCTGGTGGTTTTTGGTCCGCTGGTTTTTGCGCTGTCCATTTTTGACGGCTTCCAGGATAACTACCTGCAGTGGATCGCCCGTTTTGTCAATGTGAACCTGTATCTGCCCATCGCCCTGATCATTTTATCGCTGGTTCAGGAGGTGCTGATCTTTGTTCTGGACCAGGAAATTGCCCTGATCCATTCGATGCTGTTTTACCAGCCCTCATTGTTTTTCGTCTCCAACCTGGTCGTTCCCGTCTGTGGAATCGTGGGCATGGCGCTGGTTCCCAAAATTGCTTCGTGGATTGTGCAGGCCAGTGGAACCAACTCCGGTGGCGGCAGGTTGATTCGCACCGCTGCCGTGATGGCAGCGACAAAAGGGGCGATGAAATAGACCAAGGAGAATTGTCAATCATGAATAATCAATATCCAATTCTCAATTAAGAATCAACCATGAAGAAAGTCTTTGATATTCAACGCAAGTTTCGCTTTACCGTCTATGTGCTTCTGGCCGTGAGTATTGGTCTGATTGGACTGAGCGCTTACGTGTTTACCCTGTCGTTAAAACTTGCTGATCGCTCCCGACAGAAAATCTATGTGCTGGACAATGGCAAGTCTTTGTTGATGGCCCTTCGGGAAGACATCTCCGAGAACAGGGATGCCGAGGGACGTGACCACGTGAAGCGATTTCATGAGCTGTTTTTCACCCTGGAACCGGACAAGCAATACATCGAAAACAATGTTCGGGAAGCCCTCTACCTGGCTGATCGCTCAGCTATGGATCAGTACCAGTCGTTCAAGGAAAACAACCTGTATAACCAGGTGATCGCCTCGGATATCAGCATGACACTGTTGACTGATTCCATCCGGCTGGATTTCTCAGGCTATCCATACCGGTTTGCCTATTACGGCAGGCAGAAGATTGTTCGCACATCCAATATTACCATCCGCAGTCTGCACACCACCGGGCAGCTTCGCAACATCTCGCGGACGGATCACAACCCGCACGGCTTTCTGATTGAAGGCTGGCGAATCGTGGATAACACGGACCTGGAAACCATCAAACGAAAATCATTTTAATCTCAAGTTATGAAAAAGGAAAATTCGAAATTACATCGTGTCCCACCCCTGAAAGATGTCAGCCGCTACACCCGCTGGGTCGACCGGATGGACAAGCAGGGTACGAAGCTGAACCTGAAAAGCCGCAAGCATACATGGTTGCTGGTTATGGCTGTTTTGCTGTTGATTTTCATCCTCTCATTTATTCTTTTCCCTGGTTCACAGCCCAACTACGAAGCCATGGAACAGCAACTGATTGAACTGAACCAACAGACGGACCAGGCGCCGGTTTACCGTTCGCTGGATATGCCGGTGGATACCTTTGAACAACTTCTAAAACGTAAAATTCATGAAAGGATTTCTAAAGAACAATAAAGCCCAGCTACTTTTACCCTGGGGCCTGCTGCCCTTTGTGGTGCTTATCTTTTACATTCTTGGAGGAGGCCACCCGCAGGATCAGGAACAGGTAGCAAAAGCCCAAACCGGAGGGCAGGGGGTCAACTACGAACTTCCCAGGGCTGACCGCTCGATCGAGATTCCCGATAAGATGGAAGCTTACCAGCAAGAAGGTAGTCGCGCGGTTACCCCGGATTACCAGGTAGATGTCAATTCGGATTCAGTAGTCGTGGGAACGACCATGGAATCATGGGAAGAAGAATCAGGGGAAACCGATTTAGGTACCCCGGATGAACTAAGTAATGCAAGCCCGGAACAATTGCTGGCCCATATTATGCAGCAGGAAAAACAGGCCAGGCAGGAACTGGAGGGAAGCAATCCGGAAAAGGTGAGGAGTCAGGAGCTTCCTGCGTCGAAAACGGTCACAGAGGAAAAGCCCGAACAACCCGCCACTATACAGAAAACGGGGATTGAAGAGTTGGACCAGGTATTTGATGCCAATATCAGCCTGAGCCGGGAAAATGATTCCCTGACCGTTTCTCTGGAGCGGGCCCAAAGACAGCTGGAGCAACAGGTAAACAAGCAAGGAAGCCGCGTTGAGCTTACCAAAAGCCGGGTGAATGGCTTTAACGGTGAAGAAACATCCGGTTCACCGATCCGGGCTGAAGTGTATGAAACCACCACGGTGTTGGACGGCAACCGGGTCAAGCTGCGTTTGCTGGACGAGGGTAGGGTAGGCGGAATGATCGTCCCCGGGAACACCTTCGTTTACGGGATTTGTCAAATCAAAAACGAACGGCTGCATATCCATGTGACACAGATTCCTGTTCAGGACAACTTTATGTCGGTAGATCTTTCCATCCATGACCTGGATGGCATGGAGGGGCTGTATGTCCCGGACAACGCCGCGCGGAAGGTGGCCAAGGAAGTGGGTGGCTCAACCAATACTTCTTCACTGTTTGGCGTCACTGCCGATCCGCTGACCTACGCCGGCGTGCGTGCCGCTGACCGGACTGCCCAATCGCTGTTTAAGATGACCCGCCTGAAAAAAGTTACCATCAGGGAAAACACCCTGGTCTATTTAATCAATCAAAAATAAAAGCCATGAGAAACGTTTTAATCATCACCGTACTGGTCTTGATCCAAATGACCGCACCGGCCCAAAACAGGATCACCATCCATGAGAACAAAGCCACCCACCTGGTCTGTCCCGACCGGGTCAGCTACTTGCAGGTGGGCGATCCTACGCTTATTTTGGCCGAAGTTGTTCCTGAGTTACCAAACCTGATTCGCCTCAAGGCCGCCGAGCCCTTTGACGGGGAATCCTCCCTGACCATCGTCTGCCAGGGAAGGATCTACACCCTGGTTTTGGAAAGCGGAGTTTCAGATCAAATCACCTACCAGCTGGATGGCTTCACCTCTGAAAAAGCGGGCGGGCCATCCTCCGGATTAATGCCGGATTACGTCCTGAAAGAGTTGTGCGAACAGATTCTGCTGAAACGCAAAAGCCAGGTGCGGGGAGTGAAAGAGAAGAAAGACGGGATCAAGATCCAGCTCAAGACGATCACCCAGAAGAACGGCTTCCTGTTTTTTGAAGTGCGGATGACCAATAAAACCAACCTGGCCTACCGGGTAGATCGTTTTCATTGGTGGATTGATGATCAGCGGCAGCTCAAAGCCACCAACACGCAGGAGTACCAGGTAGAGCCAGTCTATCGCCACTATGCTGTCAAAATTATTCCCGGCTATACGAGTGTTCGTGAAGTGTTTGTCCTACCCAACCTGGTTTTGCCAGGAAAACGTGTCCTCCGCCTGGAAATGATTGAAAAAGCCTTGGGAAATACCGGTCGCCGCTTGACTTTGGAGATCGGGAACAAAGACATTTTACGGGCCAAAGAATTAAATTTTAACTAAGGACAGGGTGAGTTACGAACGACAGGACTTGGTTCGATTGCATGAAAGCTTCCGGTTTATCAGCTATTTGTTGCTGATCGCTTCGCTGTACCTGAGCCGGATCGACTTCTTTGTTGCCCGGGGGTGGTACATCCCGGAGTTTGACGCCTTGTATCAAAAGCTGATCAAGCTGTCGTTTTTGTCTGATCCCGTCCATTCGAAAACGGTTTGCCTGGTGTTTTTGATGATCACCTGCATGGGTACCAAAGCCCATAAAGACCGGGAGTTGAAGGTGTCCAATATTGTAGTCCAGATCATTGTCGGATTGGTCCTTTATTGGGGAAGCTTGCTTTTGATTGATCAGGAACAGCTGATTTACCTGGCGGTATCGTTCATTGGTTTTGTGGTCTTGAATATCGGCTTCGATAATGTATCTAAATTGATTAACGTGAACCTGATGAAGGATCGTTTCAACCTGGAAAATGAAAGTTTTCCGCAGGAAGAGCAGGCAAGGATCAACCCGTATTCGGTGAACCTCCCCAGCCGGTATATCCAAAAGGGAAAAGATCGTGCCGGCTGGATTAACATTGTCAATCCTTTCCGGGGAACCATGGTCATCGGCACGCCCGGATCAGGAAAATCCTTTTCAGTGGTTTTACCATTTATCCGTCAGCATCTTCAAAAAGGATTTTCAATGTGCGTCTATGATTTTAAATACCCGGACTTATCATTGGTTGCCTACAACTATTTTCTCAAGGCGAAACGGAAAAAGAGGCTGCCGGAAACCACCCGGTTTTATGTGGTCAACTTCGATGATATTGGGAAGTCCTACCGTTGCAATCCGTTGGCCCCGGAATTGATGGAAAGCCCGATCGATGCTTTTGAATCTTCCCGCACCGTACTTTACAACCTGAACCGGGAGTGGATTAAAAAGCAGGGCGAATTCTTCTCCGAAAGTGCCGTGTCTTTTTTCGCTGCGGTGATTTGGTTTTTGAAACGACACAAAGACGGGCGGTACTGCACGCTTCCCCATGCCATAGAACTGCTGCAGCTGGATTACAACGATTTGTTTGAAGTGCTGGGCACCGAGCAGGATGTGGTCAACATTATCAATCCCTTTATTAGCGCTCACCAGCGCGGGGCTCATGACCAACTGGAAGGACAGCTGGGGAGCCTGAAAATCGCCATTTCCAAAATCACCAGCCGGGAGATCTACTGGATCTGCTCAGGCAATGATTTTTCCCTGGACATCAATAACCCGAAAGCGCCCAAAGTGGTTTGTCTGGCCAACAATCCGCTGCGCGTTGAGATGTATGGGGCGGTGTTGTCGCTGTTTATCACCCGGATGCTGAAAATCATGAACCGGAAAGACCAGCACCCGGCATCGCTGATCTTTGATGAGCTGCCGACCATTTATTTCCGGGGGCTGGATACCCTGATTGCAACGGCCCGGGCCAACCGAATCTCTACCTTGCTTGGCATGCAGACCATCGACCAGTTGATTCGCGACTATGGAAAGGAGCAGGCCAACGCCATACTGACCAACATCGGGAACATCTTTTCCGGTCAGGCAGCAGGGGAGACCGCCAAATTTATGCAAAACCGGATGGGCAAAATCTTGCAGGAGCGCCAGTCCATCAACATTAATCGGAACACCCAAAGTACCACTTTTTCGACCCAGATGGACTACCTGGTGCCGGAAGGCAAGATTGCCACCCTGCCGCAAGGATACATGGTGGGGCAGGTGGCCGACAATTATGGCGAACAGATCAGCCAGAAAAACTTCAATGGACTGATTGCTGTGGACACGGCTGACATCGAGAAGGAGGAAAAGAACTACCGGAGCATTCCGGATTGCTACTGCTTTGATGATATCGAGCTGGTTTTGGAGCGTAACCGGAACCGGATTTACAATGAGGTGCAGGAAGTGCTGCAACAGGTTTTCGAGCTCAAACATGGCGACGAGGAGCAAGAAGCCGAAGAGCAAGAAATGGAAAAGCAGGAAACGTCGGAAAACAAGAGGCATCGGCCTCTGAATTATAAATAACCCTTTAAAAATTAAATGTTATGGAACAACAAAACACACGAATGAACATGGCTGACATCCCGTTTGAGAAACTGGAGAAAGCCGGAATTGACCGCGACTTTGTATCCCGCATGGAAAGCCGGGAACTGAATGATTTCCTGAACGGTTTTCGCTCAGATAAGCTTTATACGATTAATGCCCGGATCAATGACCAGGATTACAGGATTCCGGCGAAGATCCGTTTGCAACAGGGAGAGGATGGTAAAGTTGATGTGAAGGTGCATCCCATCCAGCGGCTGTATATTCCTGATGAATACCTGGGGCACAAGTTTACCAAAGAGGAAAAGGGAGCATTGCTGAACGACAAAAACCTGGGCAAAACCATTGAGCTTACCAGTCGGGATGGTAAGAAGGATACCTATTACCTGAGTGTCGACTCGAAGACCAACGAGCTGATTCCGCTTCGGGCGAAACACATCCAGGTCCCGGAGAAAATCAAGGGTGTCACCTTGACCAAAGAACAAAAGGAAAAGCTGGCAGCCGGGCAAAAAGTGACGGTGGACGGCATGATGGGCAAAAACAACAAAAAGTTTGGCGCTACCCTTCAGGTGAACGCTGCTGACCGAAACATCAGTTTCTCGAATTTCAAGCAGGAAAAGATGGACAAGTCGGAAGAGCTCAAACCGGAAAAAAGTAAAGGGGCCAAACAAAAAATTGGCTGAACTTTAGGGATCATTGATCGATTAGGAGGCAGAGAGCGGGTTCCGCTTTCTGCCTTTTTAAATTTAGATGAGGCAGTCTGAGTGACTTTTGTTTGTTTAATCAAAAGGGAATAATCCTGATCAAAAGTTTTGGAATATGCGATTCCATTGTATATTTGACTGAAATTTTGAACAAGAGCTGATTAATTGTTCAGAAAAGCTGCCTTAACACCAATGAAAGAAATCGACACCTTGCCCTTTTTTTCCTTTTTGGAAAGCTCACCCATAGGATTTGCGAATATCTCACTTGATGGCACCATCCGCTATGCCAACCCAGCCTTCTGTCACTTTTTGGGGTATCCACTGGAAGAATTATTGGATCAAAATTTTAGAACGCTCACCCTTGAGGAAGATATCAGTAAGGATGTCAAGGAATTTGAAAAATTGAAGCGGGGTGGCGGCGAGTCGTACACCCTGGAGAAAAGGTATATTCACAAAGATGGTCAGGTGTTATGGGCTCAGTTGTATGTTTCAGTTATCAAAAATGAACAGGGTGAAATCCAATCCTTTATCAGCCAGATTCAGGATATTACTGCGATAAAGCAGGCCGAGCTGAACCTTAGGAAAGGGGACACTTCTTTTCGAAATATTTTTCACTCTAATCCGCAGCCCATGGTCATCTACAGCACCGAAAGTTTGTATTTTCTGGAGGCGAATGAAGCCGCTCTGGTCCTGATGGGGTACAAGGTCGAAGAACTGTTGAAACTGAAACTGTTACAAATTCTGGATCATGCGGATCAGGACCGGGCAGCCAAACTTTTGCAGGAGGACTCCGGTTCGCTTCGAATCAAAGGTGAATGGAATGTCCAGCGTAGGGATGGACGAATAATCACGGTGGAAGTAAATTCGCAGCTCATCCAATTTAGCGGACAAAAGGCCAGGCATTTGAGTATTTCCGATGTGACCGAGCGCAAGCATAATGAACGGCAGATCAAACATCATATCAAAGCGGAGCAGGTCTTAAACGACATCTCTTTTCGTTTTGTGAATAGCCGGCCCGAGGAAATTGATGATTCGATCAACGAGGCCCTAAAGGAAATAGGACTATTTACCCAGGTTGACCGGGCCTACGTGTTTCAACTGTCCAATGATATTTCCCGTTTGGACAACACGTTCGAGTGGTGTAATCGAGGGATTGAGCCACAGCTTGATCAACTCCAAGGCATGCCGGTTGACAGTTATCCGTGGATCATGGGCCGGATGAATCGGTTTGAGCTGATTCAATATGAGGATTTGGCTGAGATTCCCGATGAAGCAGTCCGGGAGCAAGCCATTCTGGGAGACCAGCAGGTCATGTCAATTTTGATTATCCCGATGCACTATGAAAATGAGCTAAAAGGATTTGTTGGCTTTGACTCGATCAAGCGGAAGAAGCTTTGGAGCGCCACTGATATGAATCTCCTGCGCTCACTGACTGATTTAATATCCTGGGAGTTGATCAGGAAGGAAAAGGCGCTTGAACTCATCCAGGCCAAGGAGCAAGCGGAGGAAAGCTCCCGGTTAAAATCGGTATTTCTGGCTACCATCAGTCATGAATTACGCACCCCCCTGAACCCGATCCTGGGATTCAGCAGTATTCTGCCTGACTATTCCGATGATCAGCTTGTGAAGGAAATGGCCGGAATGATTCACACCTCGGGCGATGAGCTGCTGCACCTGCTGGAAGATTTGTTCGATTTGTCACTGGCCAACGGGAATCGGGTAGCATGCCATCCCCGGGCGGTTAAAGGTGTTGATCTTTTTTGTATTGGGCGGGCAATCCTGGAGGAGATCCTGATCAGTTCGGGGAAACAGGATCAAATACGATTGACTTTCTCAGGTGATATCTGCCTGTTTACAGAAGTTTTGGTGGATGATGCCAAAACCATCCAGATTTTGTCGATCCTGTTCAAAAATGCGGTGAAGTTTACCGACACGGGAGAAATTGAGTTTGGCATGCAGATCGACAAAACAGCTGAGCACCTGATCTTGTCTGTGCGCGACACCGGAATTGGAATGGGAGAAAAGGATTCAAAACATATCTTTGAGCAATTCCGGCAAATTGATGAGTTTTATTCGCGTGCCTACGGAGGGATGGGGATTGGCTTGTCCATTGTTCGAAAATACGTCGCGTTAATGAAGGGGCAGATTCGTTTGGATTCAACTCCGGGAGAGGGAAGCTTGTTTCAAATCACCTTACCCGTTAAATTTCCAACCCGGAAGGCGGCCAAAGAAAATGAACGCTCGCTTGTGGAAAACTTCTCTTTTATTGAGGGCAGCACCATTTTGGTGGTGGATGACAACCCACTGATTCATGAGATTTTGAAAATTTATTTTCAGGGCATCCAGGTGAAGCTGCGTCATGCCGCGAATGGCTTGGAGGCGGTGGCCCAAGTGCAGGCGGAAAAACCAGATATTATTTTGATGGACCTGATCATGCCCGAAATGGATGGGTTTGAAGCAACCATAGCCATCAAAACGCAACATCCAGCGATTCCTGTGCTGGCTCTCACTGCCCATTCTTTTCCACGTGAGAGGCACCAGGCTTACAAGGCAGGCTGTGATGAAATCATCACCAAGCCCATTCGCAAAGACATCCTGTTTTTAATTCTAAAACGGCACCTGTCTGTTGTTAACGCGGTATCGAAATAGCTACTTGACCACTTGACGGTTTTCGCTCACTAAATCTTTGGAGATCTTTTTAATCAATTTTCCTCATTGCTTCCGTTATTTTCTTTGTGTCTGTTAGTAATGTCAATTGACTCATATTGAATTAATTTGCTGTTTTCTTTCTGGAGCTCAACAGCTAGTTTTGAAGAAGTAATCTTAGATCAAAGAGGGGGTTGCAAGATGTGTTTTTGTTCCACAAAAACCTTGTGCCTCCCGGCAGGGCTTTCAGCATGAAAAATGGAAGATCCCCCTCTTTTTTGAAACCTTGAATCAGCTAGAAAACAACAAGCCATGAGGCCAAAAACACCGGATCATGAAAAGTTAGATGAGGGCGTTCGCGTCCGGTTGACAGCCTTGGAAAAGCGCTTGTTGCTGAAGCGTTGTAAAAAGGAGGGCTACCTGAATTTGAGTGATTTTTGCAGGGCCAAACTGGTCAAAAGGCGGGAAATCAAAAAAGTGGAAGCTTCCAAAGAATTTGTTTTGTTGGTACGCAAACTCGATTACGAGCTAAACAAAATCGGCGTGAATCTTAACCAGGTATCTAAACGGATTAACTCCAATCATATCTACCACCTGACTGCCGCAGACCGGGAGATTTTCAGGCAGATCTTAAGGGAGCTTCGAAACTGTTTCTCGGTCCTGCAGCACTACCTGGATAAAATTGAAGATGGACCTTCGCAAACTTAAAAATGTACACAGATGGTAATTGTCATTCACCAGTCCAGTGATACCCGAAATGCCTTTCAATACAATGAGAAGAAAATCAAGGAGGGCGTGGCCAGCTATTTTCATAGTGCCAATACCCTGTCGGTTAATCCGTTTATGTATGATCAAGGGCACCGGTGGAAGATTCTTCACGACATTGAAAAGCAAAACCCACGGGTGAAAAAGAAGTGCTTGCATATCTCCGTGAATCCGTCCGGTTCTGATCTGTTGAAACTGGACGATAGAACCGTCCGGCAGGAAGTTGACCGAATGATGGAACACATGGGATACGGTAGCCAGCCTTATTTTGTCTATAAGCATCAGGATTTGGAGCGGGTGCATTTTCATGTTGTCTCTACGCGGATTGATAAAATGACCGGCAAAAAGATCCGCGATGGCTACGAAAAGGACAAAATGCAAAAGTTTGTCAAAGAGCTGGAGCAAAAATACCAGCTCAAGCAAGAGATTCCGGCACAACTCAGGAACCTGAAATTTACCGCATCCAGCGGACATCTGAAGCGAAACCTGGAAAGCCTGTTTAAGGAGCTTAACCGAATAGATATCATCACTTCCAAAGAACTATATGACCAGGCATTGGGACTATTTCAGGTGGAGATTCGAAAAGCGGGGAGGGGGCATATGGTTTTTGTGACCGATGAGAATGGAGCGGTAATCCGGCATCCGATGAAATTGTCGGACTTTGAAGAGCGGCCGAGGTTTTATCTTTCAAGGCAAGAATTGTTGTCTCAGGAACAGAACAAGAAGGATTTACCAAATACGCTTTCAAAACAAAATCATGAAGGAATTGCCATTGGGACACTAAAATCATTAATCATCAAAGAAATGATTTGGCAAATGCAGGCTCAGTTGAATGGGCCTTTGGAGAAGCGCAAAAAGTTCAGACTCAAGGAGCAGTCAAAAAAACGTAAAAAAGGGCGACGTTTATGATTAGAGTTCAAATAGATGATTTTTAAGACTGAAGCTCCACGGTATACATTTCAAGAGAATTTGATCATCATATTGTTCTTCTTAAAAGTTCCCGTAATCGCTTGGTATAATCTGCTTGGTGTGATAACCGATAGGCGGTGTGGCGGTACAAAGGAATTAATGGTCTCTCAAGTTTGTTTGTCTGTGGAGCAAGGGGAATTAAGTCTGGATTTTCATAGAACTCCCTGGCCTTATGTTTAGGCTGATCATCGTTTAGGATGGCCTTAGTCAGTAATTCAGAGGTCAAAAACACTGGAAGATGACGATGCCTGTCAATCTGGTCAAACTCCAATTTCCGCGCTGAGATGTAGCCGGCTGCAATTTTCAGCCACGCTTTGTTTTTGGTGCTTTCAGTGTTCAAATAATCGGTTATCAGGTTTTGGACGTAAATATCGTCCAGTGACAACCCAACTTGAGCGAGATTTGACAGGATTCCTGCAAAATACCGTTTGTCTTTTCCAATGTCAAATACATATTCAAACTCCAGGCGGTTTCCATTTTTGTCGAACCCTGTTGGATCGCAGCCTAAAACAAAGGCTTTGATCTGGTCTTTGTTAGAGCAAAATGGTTTTGGAGTTAGTGTTTCCATCTCAACCAATTTTTTGGTATTTCTTAAAATTCTCCGCCTGCTCAAAAATCTCTTTATAAACTTCGTCACGATCGACAGGCGGGTAGTCATTTTCAGCTAACAAGATGATCAGGTCAGCTTTTAATTCGGCTTTGATGTCGTCGCGCCTATCCCAATCTGTATATTTGGCTTTGTCGTCCACTACTGTCTTTACCTCCCTTGAAAGCTGAATGAGTTTTTCTTCCGGATAGTTGAAATCGTATTTGCGTGCCAAAGCTTTCAAAATATCATAAAAGGCCTTTTCTTCAAAGTCAATTCCCATTTCGTTAAAGGATTCTTTTTCTTTTTTCAGGGCATGATACAGATCGATGATTTCATCGGTAAAGTCTTCCAGAACTTCACTTCGCAGGATATCCGCTTCGTTGCGTTCGTTGTATTTGGTCACCAATGCGTTCATTTGTTTTGAAAAGTCAATCCCCTTTATTTTGTTGACCTTTTTGAAATCGTCGATGGCTTTGGCTAGCAGTTGTTGAAGGAGTTTTATTTTGGTATTGGGCAATTTTATCTTTTCAATTTTCGCCAAATAATCATCGTCAAAAATATTTACCTCATTTTGGTTTTCCTTCCCCATTTTGAATATTTCTTCTACGCCATCGCTTTGCAATGCCTGCTTGATCATTTCCCGGACTTTGGCGTTCATTTGCGCAATATCGGGTACATCGCCTTTGGTCAGTTTAAAAACAATGGAGCGGACAGCGAGATAAAAGTGAATGCGATCGCGGTGGTCAGGTCCAAACGCTTCGTTCCCGGAACAAATGTCATACGCTGCCTTCAAACGTTTGGTTAGGGACATGAACCGTTTTTCCAACTCCTGCGTAAGCTGCACAAATTCAGCGGCCATGTTCAGTGTTTCGAGTTGTTCCAGTGGAGAGCCACTAAAGTAGGGTGTTGAGTTAAACTTGTGGAAGATTCTTCCCAATAAATCCAGATGGTCTTTTACCACAACGATTGATTGTTCGATATCTTCAAAATTGTTACTATCCGCTTTGTTGTATTGGGCCAGAGCCTTGTTCATCTGTTTTTTTATGCCAATGTAGTCAACGACCAACCCCTTTTCTTTGTTTTCTATTTTTCGGTTGACACGCGAAATGGTTTGGATCAGGTTGTGCCGTTGAACTGGCTTGTCAATGTACATGGTATCTAAGGCAGGGATATCAAAACCAGTTAACCACATGTCAACCACAAGTGCAATTTTAAAATTCGATTTCTCATTTTTGAACTGTCGGTCCAGCTCTTTACGATAGTCTTTGGTCCCCAATAATTCATACAATTCTTTCTCGTCATCTTTTCCCCGTGTCATGACCATCTTGATGCGTGCCATGGGCTTGATTTCCTTCTTTTCTTTTTCAGATAGGTTGGCACCCTCTTCGCAAGCTTTTATGTCCGTCCATTCGGGTTTTATGGCGATGATTTGCTTGTACAAGTCCCAGGCAATCGGTCGACTGCTGCAAACAAACATCGCTTTGCCTTTTACTGTTGCAGCCTCAGATACGCGTTTTTCATAGTGCCTGACAAAATCTTCGGCAACGGCTTTAATGCGATCCGGATCACCAATGATTACATTCATATTTGCCGTGGCCTTTTTGCTTTCTTCAATCTGGTATTCGTTGGATCCTTCTTCCGCACACTTCCTATAGTATTTTTCAATTTCCTGTAGCTTGCTGTTGTCCAGTAAGACCTTCGCTGCACGCCCTTCATAAACAATCGGAACAGTAATACCATCTTTTACTGATTCGGTCATGGTGTAGGAATCAACAATCTCTCCGAACACTTCCAGGGTTGCATCGATCGGGGTTCCGGTGAAACCGACATAAGTGGCATTGGGAAGCGAATCGTGAAGGTATTTCGCAAATCCGTAGGTTTTTGTCACTCCCTCCGAAGTGATGGTTACTTTCTGATCAAGGTTTGTCTGGCTTCGGTGGGCCTCGTCGGAGATACAGATGATATTGGCCCGTTCGCTTAGCAGTTCAGTATCTTCGGTAAACTTATGGATGGTTGTAAGGAAAACCCCTCCGCTGTTTCTGTCTTGCAATAATTCGCGCAGGTGTTTCCGGCTTTTGACACTGATTACGGTTTCATCACCAATGTAATTTTTGGCTTTAACAAAGTAATCCTGTGCTAGTTGATCATCTAGGTCTGTGCGGTCGGTAATAAGAATGATGGTAGGGCTTGAAAAATCAACGCTTTTCATGAGCAAGCGCGTTAAAAAAAGCATCGTAAAACTTTTACCGCAGCCGGTAGCTCCAAAATAAGTTCCCCCTTTGCCATCGCCGTTGGGGCGTTGATGTGCTTTGATATGCACGAAAAGTTTCCGGGCCGCGTAATACTGCGGATAGCGACAAACAATCTTTTCATCTTTCTTCGAGCTGTCGGGAAAATACACGAAATGATGGATGATGTCGCGCAAACGATTCCGGTTGAACATTCCTTGAATCAATGAGTATATGGAAGAAATTCCATTTACATCCATTTCATTGCCCGTAATTTTTCGCCAGCTATAGAAAAACTCGTACGGTGCAAAGAAAGAGCCGACTTTGTTATTCACCCCATCGCTGATGACACAAAACGCATTGTATTTAAATAGTTCCGGAATATCGCGTTTATAGCGGACGGTCAGTTGTATGTAGGCATTGTGAATGGTCGTGTCTTCGCGTATGGCACTTTTAAACTCAAACACCACCAGCGGCAAACCATTGATGTAAATGATTAAATCGGGAATGCGTTTTTCATAACCGTGGATCTCCAGTTGATTCACGATATTGTAGCGGTTGTTATCGGCTTCGGAATAATCAATAAGCTGAATGTAGAGGTCTTTTTTGCTGCGATCGTCACGTTTGAGCAGGAACCCATCGCTCACCATCTTCAGGATGGCCTTGTTACTTTCATAAAGATCGGAAGCAGGCAGTTTTTCCAACTCCAGGATGATCGTGTTCACCTCAGCCTCCGTAATCCCGTCTTCGGAATATTGCGCCATTAAAAAGGCTTTTAAATCAGATTTGATCAGCACTTCATCACCGGCAACCTGGTAGCTTACCTGAGGTTCACGGGCCGTATTCGTTCCTGTTTCTTTTTTTGCTGCTCCGGGAGAATAGTCCATTTCTTCTTTTCGAAGAAGATCGATAAAGGCTTGTTCTAATTGGGCTTCGGTAAACTTCATAGATTAGTTTTCAGTATTTTCCAATATCCTTTGTAAGTCCCCACTCGTTTAATGATCTTTTGAGAAATTAATGAATTTAAATGCTTTTGAATGGCAGATTCGGCAATACCGAGTTTATAAGATATTTGCTTTCTCGTTATGTGCGGATTACGATGAATTAGATCAAAAATTTCTTGTTGTCGTTCTGTTAAACGCTGAATTTGACCACCTGTTTGACCACCTGTTTGACCACCTGTTTGACCACCTATTGACCCACCTATTGACCCACCTGTTTGACCACCTGTTTGACCACCATCTTGACCACCATTTTCCTCACCTTCAATTTCTGCGATGGGAAATGACATCCGTAAGAAGTTATCAGAAAAATGAAAGCATGACTCGTCGTAACTTTCCAAAATCCGTGGAACGCCTGATCCAAGATGTTCGACCAATTCCAGATCTTTAAAAATTCGCATGATTTCCTGGTTGCGAGGAACCGAGAAACCTGCAAAAAATTCCTCATGGCTCAAATCCTCGGGCAGGCCTCCCGCTGAAGTAATTTCTATCCGGTCTGAAAAGATCTCAAACTTGGGAGGTATTTCACGGGTGAAATCGGTGTGTACAATCGAATTGATGATGGCTTCACGCAATGCCACCGGATTCCACAAGCGGGTGTCAATTCTTTTTTTCGATGTGATGCGGCTTGCGGTACGATTCTCCAATTCTATTTTGTCCAGAACCCTGTTTGTTGCTTTGATGAGCGAACAGTAACCATATTCATTATTCTCAACTAAGTCAACCCGATTTTTTCCTTTATACTTGGCTACCTTGATGGATACAGCATTTTCGTCGGCCATTAAATAGCCAAAATAGTTGTACTGTTTGTCCTCCGTACGTAAACCGAGATTTGCAGAAAACTGCTGATTTAAGGTTTTGCCAGACTCCTGGTAGTAAATTTTGAGTTGTTCAAACTTTAGATCCTGGCGGGGCGACCGGATTCTGCCCAAAGAATGCCTGGTACGTTTGGCAAACAGCTTTTCAATCAGTTTGGCGGGCATCGGTTCTGAGGCGCTTCCCATACGAATAAAAGTGCCTTTCTCCGACATGCCGTATTTTCGCAGGTGATAGGGTTTTTCAGGACCACTGGCCACAATTATTTTAATGACATTCTTTTCATTTCGCTCTTCCAGGATGATATCAAACAAGCCCAGACAGGAAGGAAGAATGTTGTTTTTCAAACGATCTTTGATCTTGAGTTGCAGGCCATCCGCATCTGAAACGCCAGCCACATGGCCACCTTTATCAATACCGATATAAAGCAAACCGCCTTCCGGATAGTTCAAAAAGGCCACGACTTCTTTTTCCAGATCGTCAGTCAGTTGTTGTTTGTATTCTATACGGTTCGATTCTGTCATTCGGGTTGAGTCATTTTACGGATTAAATTTATGAATTTTAATATTCATCTTTCATAATCGGGCCTTTTGCCATATCTACCACCACTGACTGAATGGAATAGTCAAACCAACGTTCAAACAGATCCCATGTTAAGGGTTTCGGCCAAAGCTTGTCATCGGTACACCAATCGAATAACTCCGTTTCAAAGTACAATTCCAGGTTTTCACGCAGGTAATTTAATGCATCATCCGGGTGGTCGGTTTCCGGGATTAGATACACATTGCCGTGGTCGTGTTTACCCAGGCTTTCTAGGGTAACTGGGGCTTCCGGGTAAATATAATTCACCCAATCCAGTAAGGGCTGTTTCGGTATAATAATCAGTGCATCGCGGTTAATGGTGTTGAGCATGGCATGCAATTTTTTATAACAGATTCATTTTAAAAGAGATTGTACTGGTTGGGATTCAATGATTTTCAGAGTATTCAAGTTTAAATTCTCTCTTTAAAAAGGTAAATCTTCATCCGCATCATCATCATCGATTTCAGGTTGATATTCACCTTCATCTTCAGTACTTCCCTCTCCATCAAATACTTCGCCTAATGAATTAATAGTATCATTGTATTCTTGAATAATGGAGTCAATCGTTTCTAATACCAGTTTTAAGGTACTTTCATCACTGGTGTCATTGTCACTTTTAGGGGTCAACAACGTTTTGCTATCAATTGATTGAGTCAACTCAGAAACCAGTTTGGTGAAATCAATATCCCCAGAAAAATCTATTGAAACGGAATTGGAAGTAATACCAGTGATTAAAATTTGTTTGCCTTCATCGTTTATTTTTAGACTGTACTCTTTTGTTTCCA